>ULSO01074880.1_pt1 | contig 21968 bp, 22 predicted proteins | sample 1956701 | NCBI WGS metagenome assembly ULSO01 (sample SAMEA4835708, study PRJEB28245) | human gut metagenome | biome: gut microbiome; material: fecal sample | place: Denmark | collected 2008 | reverse complement strand
CCCGCCGCTAATCTTTGCCGCTTCCGGCGGATTCTATGTCAAAATCGACAGTGAACTTATGCATAAGATCCGCGAAGAAAGGAATATTTCACTCGGAACCCTGGCGGAGATTGCCGGGGTTTCCCGACGTACCATTCAGATGTATGAAGGCGGCATGGGGGCCATGATCGATGCTGCTCTACGATTGGAAGAGTATCTAGATCAACCCATATTGATGCCTATTGATCCATTTGCGCCCATACAAAAAATAAAAAATACTCAGAAAAAAGAAATTACCTCGCCCGCACCACAACCTGCTACACAGGATGTTTTCACCAAAGAAGTGTTTAACACGTTGTCGACAATGGGTTTTTCAGTTACCCCGGTAACCCGGAGTCCGTTTGAAGCTCTGGCACAAGACAGCCAGATCTTGATCCTCACCGCTTTGGGCAAAGATGAGAACACCATCCTCTCTAAAGCAGCAAGTGTTTCTGACATTTCAAGAATTACTGGCAGATATTCCGTGTTAATTATTGAAAGAGGCAGGGGTCGAGAAAATATTGGTGGTACACCATTAATTGATCGCGAGGAACTCAAGAGTATTGATGAGACCTACGTTCTTTATGACATTGTGAGCTCAAGGGGAGACAGCAATGAAACAAATAAAAATTGAAAACTCCATTGTAACCATCTTATCCACAGTGAAAGGATTAGTTTCTGATTCAGAATTAGTAAAAAATGCGGTGAATGCAATTTCTCCAGACGTAATTGCCGTCTCAATTTCCAAAGAAGAACTGGCAGGTCTTAAAGAGATGGAACCTACTGATGAAGTAGAGTTAAATGACATTGAACTGGTATATGCAGCGATGTTGGAAGAATTTGGAGAAGTAGCTACGCCTTCTCCTTATCTCATAACTGCCTTAAACACTGCGGTTTCTCAAAATATACCAATTCTGCCCATTGACATGAATGATGAAGTCTACACAGAATCATATTGTCGCAATGTCAAAACAATGGAAATGCTTAAAGAGTCACGACGAGCCAAAAGTCTCCTGCGAAAAAGGGGCAAATTTGATTTTTCCTCCCCTCAGGCTTTTGCTATTTCATGGGATGCAGTGGTCAATAAAAGTAAAGGCTTCCGCGCCTTAGAAACAGAAAGAGAAGCACACATGGCTTCAGTGATCAAAGCGCTTACTAGAACATACAGCAATATTCTAGCAATAATTGAAGTTGAAAGAGCTGATGCGGTAGTTTCCCTGCTGAATGAAAAATCATGCCTGGCGTGTTCAGAGCTGGCAGATGTGATTGAACTCAAAGAAGAAAGTCAAGGGTCTGCCTGAATTTACCATTCAGATAGCCAATTCCTAATTGATTCAAAAACAATATCATCGCGAACAGAGATTAAGCGGGCAATGTCATTCATACTACAGTCAGGATGAAGAATAAATTCATGGATGATCTTTCTTACCATGTAGTCAGGAATGGAAGCCGTGGCGTCTCTTGCACACTGCAGAAGCTTTTCTTTCTCGGCGAGAAGTTCTTCTCGCTTTTCATTGAGAAGGGCAAGCTCGTCATCAATTTTTTTCATCTGCTCCCGTATTTCAGTAAAGTTCTCTGATTTTTCAGTGATGGTAGCTTCTTCATCCTGAGTTCTAGTAATCAACTCAGCATGGAAGAGATTAGGACCTAAATCAACAACAACGCTAAAAGTCTGGACAGGATAATATTTTCTCCGTTGAGGGCCTTTGAGATCGCTTTTTTCAACATATGATTCTACTAAACCATTTTCTTCAAGGACTTTGAGATGTTTGACAATTGCCTGTTGGCTAATCCCCAATTCCTTAGACAACTGCAAAGGATAATGCGGCTCTCTCACTAACGCTTCTAAGATTTGCCGCCGCGCAGGATTTTCAATAACCGACAAGACTGAATCAAGATCGCTCATACATCTCACATCTATGTAACTATGAGTTGTATACTTAGTATATATTGATTTCCCATTGGCAAACGCCCAGGCTTAAAAAAACTCCGAATAAAGGAATAGCTACAAATACAGTACAATCATTCGATGATTAATGCCCGGGGAGCTTGTAGAGGACAGCGTAATTATTCATGACTCGGCGGAAGCTAGTACCATTTATAACAAAGGATGTTATGGATATCCAGTTTCAGGAGGAGGTCTTGAACTAGACCTCATGGAAGCTTCATACCTAGTAGAATCTAGCAGATTGCAAGTCACGAGCGCTGGTAAACTCATAAGCCTGGAAGATCTCGTCAGAGCTGCTTCACTAATTCATCGTGATTTTGAAATCGATTACACCGTTTATCGGGATCTGCGACAAAGGGGATACATCGTCAAAGCAGGCGGGGAATTTAACTTCCGTCTATTCCCCCGAGGAGGTACTCCCAGCAACTCGCAGACAAAAAGCTGGGTCATGTCCGTAAGTGAACGGGCCACTTTCCAAATAAAATCGCTAGTGGCGAGTATTGAGCAGGCTGAACAAACACGCAAAGAGCTGCTCACCGGCGTTGTTGATGAGGAAGGCGACATTACCTACTATCATCCAGTCAAAGCCGAGCCTAAAGGTAATGTAAATGTGCGCTGGGAAGGCAATCCAGCAGTGGCATCCTTGATGGAAGATCGGGTACTTGTTTTCGATCAGGAATCTGCAGAGAAACTACAGGAAAACGGCTACTATGGAAAGCAGACCGGTACCGTACTCCAGCTATCACTGATTGAAGCGGCACATCTGATGGAAAAAGGCTGGCTGGAGGTTGTGAGAATAGCTTCCAATCGAAGACTTAATGTTGAGCGTTTTAAAAAGCGGGCAGTCAAATTCCAACCTGACTTTGATTTACGGTTAGCTGTCTACAATGATCTTCGTTCCCGCTCGCTGATCGTTAAAACTGGATTTAAATACGGATCACATTTCCGAGTCTATGATGATGATCCTGACAAAACCCATGCCCGTTGGTTGGTTCACTCCATCCCTCTAGATTATGAAACTATTTGGCCAGAGATGTCAAGAGCAGTAAGGTTAGCTCACGGAGTAAAGAAAGAGATTCTCTTTGCAAGAGTTTTACCGCAAGATATAGAATATATAAAACTAACCAGAGTCAGACCGTGAGTTGCACCCAAAGCATATAAATATCGTCAGATATTGTGGAATAGTAAGGGCTTATGGTCTAGTGGTTATGACGTCTCCTTCACACGGAGAAGATCGCCGATTCGAATTCGGCTAAGCCCACTCCTTCTAGTCTGGCAAGTGGCGATTTTTTACTTAAAAGCTATCGATTATTTTTAGCACGTTTCCAGGAGCTTAATCCAGCTCTCTTTGAGGAGGATTCTCTTTGAGTTTTTTCCTCAATTTTTCTCAATTCCTCTTCTGTTTTACTCAGAAGTCTGCGAGGTGGTGCCTATGATCTCCTGATCACCACCTCACCATTTTTGCATAGCTTATGAACGTAAATTTAACAAAATCAGGAGATTAAAAATGACAGATGATAAACCAAAATCAGTTTGCTTATACAGCAACAACCTTGCTTACAATTCTTACAAAGATGTTAGGTCAAACCTAAATTTAGGAGTTTTTGAACGACCAGATACGGGAATCTTGACTGTATCATATACAGTCAAAAGAACCATGCCGGATGGATCGCAGACCTCTGATTACTTTGAGTGCGACCTAGCATTGTTGGAAAAGGTCACAACAGATGTAAGGGAAGTTTGGGAAGCTGCGCTTTACAACCGTGGCATATCCGCTCAATCCCGCATGTCTAAATCAATGGGTGCAGGCAGCAAGGAGTGATTCTCTATGAAAAAATGGAAATTGGGAGCTCTGGCTCTCATCTTTTTTCTATTGCTTGTGGCATTATGTGCTGTAACGCTGATAGATGATACAGAGGATCAGCAAACTATCAACGATTCAGCATTGTCTGCAAGCTCTGAAGATTTAATCTATACAGAAGTATACACAACGACAGGCAGCGGATCTAGTGCTGTAACTACTTTGACCTCATACACTGTCAGTGCTTCAAATGTCAATATTTCTGGATCTCTGGTGATACCTGAGACTTACAATGATCTGCCGATAAGCGGTATTCTTGCAAATGGATTCAAAGATTGTACGAAATTAACAGAAGTTACTATCCCTTCTAAATGCATCAATCTTGGTGCTAATGCATTTGCAGATTGTACATCGCTTAGTAAGATATACTACAATGTCCAGAACAACACTAGCACTGCATCATACACATCAGAGACTACTCCTTGGCTAGATACTGGATCAGACGAAGGAGTTACGTTAATAATCGGCAATGCTGTAACTAAAATTGCTACATACAATTTTGCATATTTTACTAATCTGAAAATTATTACTGGAGCTCCTTCAGTTACTTCAATAGGCAGCTATGCATTTTACGGATGTGCTAACTTAGTCAGCTATCCTTACATGGATGGCTTGACATCGATTGGCACATCTGCGTTTGCAAATTGTGCAGCTCTCGAGCAGATTAATGTTCCTGGATCAGTGACATCGTTAAGCAGCAATGCTTTTGCTGGCTGCGTATCGGTGCAGTCAATAATCTATGACTGCAAGATAGCGTCTTGTACTCTTTGGAATTCGACAAATACTCCTTGGCTTGACGTTGGCAGAGATGCAGCAGACGGTATAACGCTCATAATTGGCAGCAGTGTTACATCTCTGCCATATTACGCATTTTACGGTCTTACGCATGTATCAACAGTCATAGCACACAGTGCATCATACACGTTGATATCTCCATCCTCTTCGTCGTCGACAAAAATCTATCCGTTTGAGACTGTTGGATCAGATGAAGAGTATGTAACGCTCATCATTCCAGATGAAGTTACTGCTATCGGTAATTCTGCGTTTTACAATTTTACAGAACTAAATAAGATTGAGATTGGCAAAGGTCTTACATCAACTGGTACATTAGCATTTAGTGGCTGCTCTAATTTAGAGATTATAGAGTATAATGCTATTGGAGATGCTACAAAATATACATCTTATTCAGACACTACATCTCCATATGTAAATGCAGGTGCTGCAGGTTGGACATTAAAGATAGGTTCTGATGTTAAGGTAATACATCAGTATCAATTCAGATATGCTAAGAATTTGGTTAGTATAGATACGTCTGAAGCATCGTCTCTTAAACAGATACGCTACTATGCATTTGATAGTTGTACATCTTTAAGATCTATTACTATTCCTGAATCAGTAGAGATTATTGAAAATTATGCATTTAGTAATAATACATCTGTTGAATCGATATACTATAATGCTGTTTCAGTTATTGATCCATATGGCAGTAGCTATCCTTGGTTTGGCAATACTGGCAGTTCATCAGGATTGGCTATTTACATAGGAGATGCTGTGCAGTCTTTACCAGTACTCTTATTTAGGTCTGTTTTGAATCTTACAACTGTATATTACAATACAAATACTGACATAATTAAGGTATATAATACGAATAATCCATTTGCGAATGTTGGAATATTAAATGAAGATGGTTTTGATCTTGTAATTGGCGATAATGTAACTCAGATTCCTAGATATGCTTTTTATGGAGTTACTAATTTAAAAAGTGTAACGCTTGGTCCGAATGTTACAAAGATTGGTTCTAATGCGTTCGTAGGATGCACGAAATTAACAGATGTTTCAGTTGCGAAAAATACGGTCATTGACGCAAGTGCATTTGATGATAACATCAAGTTATCTTACGTTGACACAGTTACAGTGCATTTTAACAGTAACGGCGGATCGTCAATAGCTGATAAAATATTACTGTCTGGTAATAAATTAACAAAGCCCGATGATCCAGTTAGAGACGGCTATAATTTTGCTGGCTGGCATACAAATGTAGCACTTACAAAAGAGTACAATTTTGACAGTCCAGTAGATGCAGATATCACATTATATGCTGATTGGTCTAACATTAATGATGATCCAGTAGATGAGGTGATTGATGATAAAAATGAAACAAATTATACTTGGATCCTTTGGATTGTTGTTATTTTAATTGCTCTCTATTTAATTTTCGGAGGTCGGAAGAGATGAGGAAAAAAATGTTTTTAGGAGCTTTGGCTCTCGTTCTTGTTCTCTGTATGATTGTTACAACAGCGATTGCTGTAGAATCTGATGCAGAGGACAATGATGGGTATTTACTTGGTGCCAGCTCTAGTGCTACTGTTGGTGAACGTTGGACATATACATCATCAATTATTGGATCATATGATCTTACCAGTGATGACCTATCATTAAATGTACAAAAACCTAGCTGGTTGTCTAGGAGTGGGTCAACATTTTCTGGAATACCTAGTGCTGCTGGCACATATACTTTGGATATATCCATATATTCTAATGCATCCAATTCAGTTATTGATTCTGAGTTGGTGACAATTAATGTATCGTCTGGCAGTGGTGGGTCTACCACAACATACTATACGATTACATATGATCAAAATGGAGCAACGAGATGGGATTTAAATTATACAAGTCAGAGACTTGTATCGGGATCTACTGTAGATCTACCTACTGGTAGAGATATTGGCAGATTATATTATACATTAGATGGCTGGAAGATAGGCAGTACTACTTATGCACCCGGTGCGACATATACTGTGAAATCAAATGTTACTGCAGTTGCTCAGTGGTCGTCATCTACGATTGAAGTGACGCTGTTTAATAACGGCGGCATTTGTGATGCGTCATCGGCTGGATGGATTACATCATCTCATGATTCTGGAGATTATATCACATTACCTAGTTCTGGTTATTCTAAACCGGGATACATATTTTCAGGCTGGAATACTAGAGCTGATGGTACTGGCACTCATTACGATCTTGGTCAAAAAGTACAGGTTATGACATACATGTCATTTTATGCGCAGTATGCTACACCAACTCTTACAATTAATTGTGATGATGTAATATCTCAATTGGATTCTTCAGCTGGTGTTTTACTTTTAGATGCCAATACTGTCAGTGTTGCTGCAGGAACTATTGTTTATTTGCCATCTCTTGATTCTAGACTTAATGATGGATGGATTCAAGTAGTAACTGGCTGGAAAGATGCTAATGGTAATTCAGTTGGTATGCAAATAGAGCTTAATCAGTCTTTGATACTTTCACCCATTTGGACTAATTATTTTAGGCTTAATGTTTCTGATCCATCAGTTGCTGTTGAATTTGATAATTATTGGTCATCATATTCTAATCATAGAATCGATTGGGGAAATGGTCATACAGTTACAGTTGATAATATTGTCAGTCAAAGTTTGACTTATCAGTATGCGGTTAATGCTACATATGTTATAACAGTTCAGTCATCCTATTTGGATGGAAAAGTAAGCGGTACTAATTCTGCAGAGATATTCAATGCATTAGATGCAGTATTGCATGCAATTACTTTTGATACTGCTGGCGGTACGATAATAGCGTCTCAGATGATAGCTACAGGCGATAAGGTAACAGTCCCGATTGACCCAAGAAAAGATGGTTTTACTTTTGCTGGTTGGTATAAAGATGCAGATTGCATAGATGAGTATGATTTTACTGTGCCTGTTGATTCAGATCTTACAATCTATGCAAAATGGATTGATAATATTCTTTGCAAAGTATCGTTTGAAACGTTTGGTGGCAGTGGTGTTGATACTAGATATGTCGAGTCTGGGACTAAATTAGCAATGCCTTTAGACCCTATTCGAGATGGTTATCAATTTTCGGGTTGGTGTGTTAATGCAAACTGTACTGTTTTGTTTGATTTTGATACTGTGATAGTCGAAAACATGACGCTTTATGCGAAGTGGGACAAAATAGCAGCAGAAGGGGGCAGCGGATCGTTCAGTTATTCTTGGCTGGTTCTGCTGCTTATAGCAGTGTTTGTGATCATTGCAATATTTAAGGATGTGAGTAAATGATGAAAGATAAAAGACGATTGTTTGTATCATTTGCTTTGATTGTTGCATTATGTATGTTTGCTGCAACTGTTGCTACCCCTGTCTTTTTAGATGATGCTGATAGTGCATATGATCAAGAGATTGTTCTTTCAGGCATTTTTGATGGTCATGTTGATTTGATAGATGCTTTAGTTATGATGTGTCCAATTGTTGGTCTTACTTGGAATATTGCTGAATATTACAATCAAGGAAGTCCTGGCGGTGGTGGATCTAGTGATCCTGATCAAATTGCTAAAGATACTAGAGCTCATGAATCAGAAATAGTATACACTATTTTAGCAAAAAATGCTGAATTACTTGCAAATAGTATCAGTGGCTATGGCGATATTTGGAAGTTTACAAATAATTATTGGATGCGTCAAGCAGAAGTGGCAGCAGCGGAACGCTGGGCTTCAACATCTCAGTATTCTGCTTCATACATTCTTGAGCGTTCTGGATTGATTGGCAATCTTGCAAAACTTTTTGAGAACGTTGAAGAAGGACCAGATGCTACTTTTGATCTTTTGAATGATAGGCTTGCAGTTTGGAAAAATACATCTGGATATAGTCAGATGAGTATTGTTGTACAGTATGGCAATAATACAATTACTGACTTATCAAATCTGGATATTAAATTACGTAATATGATTAATGTTACATCTCAATCTGCTAATGTGGCATATCTTGATGCTAGAGAATTATGGGTTAGCAATGGTAATGCTAAAATTTATGCTGAAAATGGTACTGAATATCAGCTGTCATCAGGATATAATAATCTTGCGTCAATGGGTATCGAATCAGGACTTTATGCGTTTCAGGTTGGTCATGCATATGCTGGTTCAATAATCCCGATTATTGCATCTTCAGCAGCATCTGTCAATACAGGTATTGTTTTAGAGTCAGGCAATACATTTAAAATTGCTCAATACTACAACAATCAAGTACTAATCGACAATGTTAATTATGTCGATTTAAGTCTCTATGTTGATACTGGAGACGGTGCTGTATCATCGAGTATTGATGTCATGCCGATGTTGTCAATGCATAAGGCATTGCTTGATGAGACGTATAAATCATTAACAAAGTCGCATGTTGCTGCTCAGGCTGCCTGGAAGATTTTTGATGTTGCTCAGGAATCCAATATCTTGCTTAGTCCGTCATCATTAGTTCCTAATTTAGGGGATATTCAAGTATCGTCTGAAGAGCTATACACGCTTACTGTATTGTATCTTGCTCAGATTACAGATTATTATGAAAGGGCAAATGGCAATTTGACAAAAACAGGTTTTAATATCTCTCCAGATTCTCTTGATCTATATATTAGAGGTAATATTTATGATCAAAATGGGACGCTGATTTACGAATCGGTTGTTTTTACTCCTTACGTTTGGCTTGATTCGATGGACATTCTTGAAGGGACCAATAATTTTACTCAGTCAGGATACATAGCTGTTTGGGGAGAGTCTGACAACATACGTAATTGGTCTGTGGCTTCCGGATATGCTCCTCAGCTTATTTCTGTCTCATCTGGATACTCATTTTATGCAGCTCAGATCATGCATCATGATAGGCTTGTATCTTCAGTTGCATTAGATGTGTTGGAAGTTGAGCAGTGGAATGAGATTGAGGTTGTACCCGGTCCTGTCCCGCAGCCAATACCGCATGTTGTGGATCTTGCACCATATATTATGTGGATATTGATTGAGGCTGCGGTTATTTGGTTCCTTCTTTGGGATCTCTTGAAGATGGAGAATTTAATCTTGCTGCTTCCGGCAGTGGTTTTGTTGCTGTTAGGCTTGTTTGGAGCTGATTGGATTGCAGGGATGGTGTGATGATGGATGAAATGATGAATATCATAATCTATGCTACTTTCAGCACTTTGGCGGGATTTGCTGTTACATTGTTGTATTATATTTGGAGAGGTGGTAGACGTGCAGAACAAGTCTACTGATGCAGTAATGGGCAGATCTGGCTGGGATGTCCTGGTTCAATACAAATATTACATTATGGCTCTAGTAGCCATATCTTTTTATTTTTTTGTAGATCTTGCATTTCCAGGAAAGCTTGCAGAATGGGCTGATGAATTAGATCATATGTTAGAACTGATTAAACCATATGTTGTACCGCTGTTATTTGGTGCAATTGCTGGCAGATTTGTATATAAACGATATATTTTTAATCCTATCATCTTGTCTGTTTCAAATGCTCAAGAAGGGGATGCTGAGTATCGCATATCGTCTACATACTTTAACCGCATAACAAAGATCAACGGTTTTTGTAATCCTATACCTACAGCTACGGGACGGATCAAATATAACTGCGTGCGTTATGATCCAAAAGAAAAGATAATTGATTTTGGTTGGATTCACAGTCAATCTGTATCTCCTGCAGAAGTATTTGCCCGCAGAGAGTCGTATAATGCAGTTTTGAGCGAGAATCATAATCTTGCAACTAGAGTCATACAGCTATCAGATCTTCCAATGGTTGAAGGTCTTAAGGTTGGTAAAGCTGCTGTTGACAAGAATCTTGAGATCGTTGGTACTTTATTAGGTATTTCCAATACAAAGACTACGGTTGATCCAGATAAAGCATTAGATGAGCTGGAAGAGGGTGTTAGGGATGACTGACTGCCTTGATTACATCAATTCAATGCCACATGGCATTGTTTCGATTCTTGGTTCTGGCAAGACGTTTAAAAGCGGTACACTTTATACATTGTTGGATAGTTGTCCTGGTTTGAAGTCTCGTCCTATCGCTTTTTATCGATTCCCTAATAGTACTGCATTATTTCCGTATAAGAATCAATATAATATAGATGATTTTGACGAAGTAGAACCAGATAGTGTTTGTGTTATTGAAGATGCTAATCGTATCTTTCCTTCTAGATCATCGTCTCGGTATGCGGATATTCAGGAATGGATGGGCATTATTTCACATAAGGATATTTTATTAATGCTTACTTTGCAGAATACATCTAACGTTGATCTTGCATTTTTTAGAGATCAAGACGTGGTCATGATTCACAAAAAGATGCATGATGTTGCTGTTAGTAATGAACGTGAAGAATTTCAGTTACAATGCCAGATGGCTAATATTCTGATTGATGAGTGTTCTGCAGCCTATAAACAGCCACCTCATTACATTTCTTACGTTCCTAAATTCAATCGTCTTTTGTTGTTAGATCATCCGCCTGTCTGGTATGGTTATGATCAATCACATGCGCTGAGAAATTATAAAATTAAAAAAGAGAAAAAAGAGGTATTATCATGAACGTTACAATCACTCCCGATTCTGAAGCGCAGCTTATCCTTTCAAGCATTGCTTCATCAAAATTGCATTTGGATAGAGATGTTGCTTTGGGCGGTGAATCGATATTATACAGAGAAGCTAAGCAATACTATAGTTTGCTTGGTTTAGCAGCTTATCCTTTGTCAAATAAGATTTTGTCATTACTGCGTGATGATGCAATCTCTGTAGCTATGACCAAGGCAACTACACTTGATCGTGTGTGTGCTACGATTGATCCAGAGCCTGTTAGAGTTGAGAGATTGAGCAGAGATATCATATTTGATAAGTCGGCGTTAGCCGACGAAAAGGAGCCGTAAAGGGACATGCCCTAGCGGGGCAGGGCATAGCCCTTGAAGGCTCCGCTTTAGCATTAAAATTCTTTCAAATTAGCTTAAGCTCTAAACTTTTTAATTAATTATAAAATCGTAATAAATGAGGTGGTTTAGCGTATGCCATGGAAATATTCTGATCCGATAGAATGGGAAAAAGTAATGACTGCTGAAGACTTTCCGATTGGTGCGGTGTCATCTGAATATATTGAGTGGATGAAGCACAATGATTACAGCATTTTGGAGCATAAAGAGACGCATAAGACGATTACAATATTGCAGACTAAGCGAGGTAATAAATCATACGCAAAAGCTCAAAAGAAACGTCTTGAGCCGATAAACGGTGCTTTGAGTAATTTTAAGTTTGATCTGCCTGATCCATTAAGACGCAGAAATTTTAGAAGAACTCGGATGCTTTATATCACGCTTACTTCTAATCCTGTTGCTGGTGTAGATGTTCGTGATGCTTGGCTTAATTTAAAAGGTCATGAGTCAGCGTTAAACAAATTTAATGCACAAATGAAAAGGATTTTTTCATCTTTTCAAGGTAAAGAAGTAAGATATGCTACTCACGCTAGGAGAGAAGCTCATGGTAGCGGGTATCCACATGTTCACATGATTGTTATTTTAGATCATTACATAGATACACAATTGCTTCAGTCAAAAAAACCGAATAAGCTGGGTAAACGTCCTTGGGTTTGGAGAGTGTCAAATAGAGATTATGCTAAAATTGTTATACCTCTCAAAGAAGCTTGGTCAAGATATCATATTTCAGGATCAAATGTTGATGTACAGTGTGTTGTTGGCAATAAGATAACAGAGAATGCTACAGACAAGGATTACAATGTCATGAGTTACTTAATGAAGTATGTTACAAAAGACGTTGATATCTCATCTGAAAAAGCTGTTTACACTCATGCGATGATGAAGTTTTTTAACTTGAGAGATATTTTTTCAAAGTCGTTTCAAAGGATGATCGGGCTTTCTGAAACAAATACAACAGACGTACGACATGATATCACTATAACTGAGTTCAAACAAAGGATAAAGGAGACAAAGAGACGTATCGAGAAGACAAAAGAGAAAATAGCAGAGTTGGAAGGATACAGGCAATATTTTGGATACTTATTGAGTCCTAGAAAGACTGAATTAGAGAATGCTCAGCAAGAGTTGATAGAATTAGAAGGGTATCTAATCAATCTTCAGGCAGAGCTTAAGAAGCTTCAGCCAGAAGAAGTAAGCGAATGGGAATATAAAAGAAGTGTTACATTATGCTCAATTAAAGACATTACTAATTTCTTCCTTTGGCTTGAGGAGTATAACACTAATCCAAGTGGATATAATCAAGATTTTCTTGCCTGTGTTGCTCATCTGCCATATAATTTAGAGAATATTAATAGACTCAGCGGCAATATGGTTGCTTGATTGTTATGTACTTTGGCATACACGGTATCGAATTTGAAGAGATTAGAAAACTGGAGGATTATGTTTCAGAGTATATCTTAGATAATTTTGATGGCGATGAGACGGGGTATATTGATTGGGTCGATAAACGCAGTTCTATACTGGCAGACGTTCTACAATGCATAGAAAAGCAATATGGTTCAGAAGTTAAAGACAAATCTCTATCAAAAGTCGGTTATGATGTCAGATATCATTTTGCAGATGGTTGGAATTTGCATGATTTAGAAGGTGCGTATGTTAAAAAATCTTCAAACCTTAGCTATGAAGAGCTTGCTGATAGTCCAGATTTTAAAGATACAGATGATTATAAAAAGTACGTTGAATACTGGAATGATATTCCCGATTATGATCTGATTCTTTTTTCAGATTTAAATAGACACTCTGATTTTAATACAGCGATCCTGGATTTAATGGCTGAAGCGTATTTATTGTCTAAAGATTTTGAGCTTGGCTCTAATGAGTCTGCGTTTATTGAACTTTGCGATGATAAATGCATTGTACACGATAGGTACAGAAAAGCTCATACTAAGAATATGAAACGGGCTGAAGAGAATCTTAGAAGTAAACGTATGAAGAAAAATTTGATTGGTTTGAGATAGATTGACAGTTACTTACTTGCATATAACTGTTATTTGATAGTCAGTTCTAGGCTTGATAGCTTTGGTGTTTTATGATCATCTAAGCAGATTTCGTTAATCTGTTGCAGTAAGTATGAGATCATCTTTCCTTTTTCAGTGTATTCGAGGTATGTCGTTTTCCGTGGTTTTGTCATTGTTTCAGTTATAATCAGACCTGCATCTGTGAGATGTTTTATTGCAGAGTTTAGTAGGTGGAAATTAGTTATGACGGTGTCAAAATCGCTCATCTTTGGACGTTCTTTCATGTATGACATTGACGTTAAGATTAACACTGCATGTTTGTCTGATAGGATGTCTGCAAGTGGTATCTCGTCTGCCATATGAAAGATAACAGCAATCATATCTTTAATTAATTGTCTCCGGTCTGCAAGATGCAAGACCGAAGATAATAAATAATGTCTAAATTAAAATGAGTGATTGATACGTTTCTGCAAGTTTTCTAAGCTGTAGAATTGTTTTTTGTCAATCTCTGTTTTCTGACATGTTGACCTATACAATTTTGTGTATTTCATGTCATCAAGGTCAAAGCATAGCAGATTATAGGGATTAGACGGGGTTCCTTGTACGCCGATGATTACGTATACTTTTGTTTTTGTTTTTTCTCTGATGTCTTTATATTTCATCATTTTTTCATAAGTGCACCAGTCAATAGAGCCGTCTGGGGCTGTTCCTGATCGGTATTTGCATTCTATCCAGAATGCGGATCCGTTGCTTTTGTCTCTTAATTTAAAGTCTGGATTCAGACATGCTTCGAATCGTCTGTTGCTGAATGGATCATAAGTTAGTGATCTTTGGATCAGGCTAAAGTATTGTTCTGGGAATAGATCTAGCACATAATTTTCAAAGTCTACGCCTTTTTGATAGTTTATATCCGATTGATCCTGTTGTTCGTTGTTTTTTTCTTGCGTTGCTGGTTCTGATGATGTGAATATCTTATCAAAAAGGCTCATTTGCTCACTCCTTTATTTGATCCTTTTATGGAATCCGAAATACTTCTTCTATGATCCCGTACATAGTCTTCTTCAGATTCTTTTTGCTTTTCATTAGATAGAATTTTGTTTAATTCTTCCATTGTTTTTAGTGCTTCTATTCCTTTTTTTGATATATATAAGGATTTTATGTTGTATCTTCCTTGTTGCTTTTCTTCTATTAAACCTAGTTCAATTAGTTCATTTGTTCTTTCTTGTCGTGTATTTCTAGATCCTTCTAACATGCTGTATAGATCTGATTTTTTGATTCCAGGGTTATCTCTAACGATAGTCAGAATCTCGAGATTATGTGAGACTAATAGAGGATTCCCTGTTTTCATGAAAACTAAGATTGCATATTAATTGTTTAAATCGTTCTATCTTTCATCTTTTCAATGAAAAGATATAAATATGTTTCACGGTAATGATGAAACTAATCGGCTCTGCCCGGAGCCTGTATCCCTCAGTATTGGGGGCTGGTCCCCCATCAAACCCTTTTAAATGTAGGTGGTGAAATATGGTGAAAAACAAAGTGTTTTGTCATAATGTTTGCAGCAATGTAGATATTGACCGTGCTAAGACTTGCTTAGCTTTTAAATCTGACAAGAGCCAGCGTGTGTGCGGTTATTGCTATCATGCTCTCTATGGGTCTGATGATGAAATGATCATCGACTTAGATTCTGTTTTTGGTGATTGAAATGGCTGTTTTGAGTCCGCCGGGATTAGAAATCTGCCCCCGCTGCCATGGTGATCATTGGGTGATGGATCTTGATCTGCGCAATCTGTGTATTAGCATGATTTGTAGAGACTGCAACGGATCACTATATTTTGATGTCTCATGCAAGGAGGTGGAGGATCAATGATCAGCCGTCGTTGCCCTGTCTGCAATTGCCGCGTGTGGACAGTCGATAATACTTATGATTATACCTGGTTTACGATCACTTGCGATGAGTGCGGGTATACTGAGCAGTACGATGCGTGTTGAGTGCCATGGGTCGCCGTCCTCAGTCTCTTGCTGCCTGTATCAATGGTTTTGTGAAGTATCTTGAGTCTAACCCAGGATATTATTCCCCTCGCACGGTTGTGCATTATCGGGACGGCTGTAACACGATCTTTCGCCTTCTTGTCCTCTATGATGATGAGGTGCTGCCTTACACTGTAACTAAGCAGCATGTCGATTGGCTGATCGCTGAGATGCAGAGGCGGCATTATGCGATTAAGACGCGTAAGATATACCTCAATATTTTGAGGCAGATTTGCAAGTATTACAATAATAATGTTTTTGACAAAGTCAAATACCGTTTTCCATCTGACATGCGACCTCATGTCGACTGGCTGACCGAGGACCAGGCGCGTAGACTGCTGGAGATGCCTAAGGACATCAGGCAGGAGTTAGTTGTCCATCTGGAATTATGTCTTGGTCTGCGTAGAGTCGAGGTAGTGCGCCTCAGGGTGCAGGACATCCGCGATGGTTACCTTAACGTCTTGGGCAAAGGTGCTGCCGGCGGTAAGCCTCGTTCTGTGCCTTTCCACCGCGACACTAAAGATTTGCTTGACAGGTTTCTGCAATACCGTGATGCGCTCATCGAGCAGTTTAGGTTAGACCATCCCCGCATGCAGCAGATAATCGTTCCTGACAGTCTGCTGATTTGGAAGTCTAGGAATTCTTTGAACTCCTATGCGGAGAAAGGCACAGGCATTGACAAGATGCTTATGCAGCTTGGCAAAGAGCTTGGCGTCAAGTTCACCTCGCACACTTTGAGGCGTACTTTTGGGAGGCTTCTCTATCGGGCTGACCCTAATAGTTTTCATGTCATTTCAAAAATTTATGGTCATGAAAATGGCGAGGTCACTTACAGGTATCTAGGTTTGGACATGGACGATATGACAGGAGCGATGGCGTCATTCCCTTTGTGATGTGAGGTGCGGATATGAGTAATGTGTCTAATTGCAAGGTCAACAATAAGGTAGCCAGCAGGTCTAAGTTTCCCATGGATTCGGCTAAGCCCACTCAATTTCTCTAATTTTTACAACTTTGTCAGGCTGAGATTCTTAGCTAATGAATGATCGTTGCTGATGATTGCTTCACCATACTATACTGTTTCTTTAGCATAATAAGGACATTTGTCTTTGATGCATTCGGCATTTCTTTCACTAAATTCACATATCAATTTAGTAGGCTTTTCCATGTGTATTTCAAAGGTATCAGCGATGAAATCAATGGTGGTTCCTAAAGCAATAAATGAGTCTCTTTTACAGCAACGGGGTCCTGTTAGTTTTCCCATTTCAATGAGACAAGTGCCAGTCAGAGTATTAGCTAAACTCCAGTTATTTTCACTATGGGGAGTAGTCCCAGTAACTATACTAAAAAATGCACCAGAACTCACTGCCGCTCCACAATTTCCTAAGTATCCACAAGCTCCTGGAGGTATTTGTTTTCCTCTTTTTTCCATCTCCTCGAGACTTTCTGCTAGCTTGATATCTCCTCCACAGTTATGATACGCAGCAAGTAAGGCTGAGCCAACAAGAATGTGATGTCTGACATCATGCATGCGCATAACAGGATTTTTCATAATGCCGATTGCAATTTCATAAGGGTTTTTTGAGCGGGTGTTGAGGCAGGTAGATTTTATTAAGTTTACAGCTTGGTTGTCACTACAGCCTTTACAGACTTTGTGGCCGTTGGCGCACATGCCTTCACAAGTAAATTCTTCACCACAGAAAGTGCATATCTCTGCAGTAGTAGGGTTTTTGTATAATATCGGTTCACCACAGATCATACACATGTTCAAACTTAGGAAGTCACTAATGTTTATTCCTCCATAGTAATTAAATTAATTAACTGTCTGCAGAGCAGACAGTTGGAAAATTAGTTTACAAAGGCCAAATGAATTGGTCTCCGAAAATCGCCTTGAGAAATCGTGGTTCAAAATACTGATTTGGATCGACAGTGTCACCAAGTTTATCAAAACGATCCCCTAGATTCTTCAAAGCAGCATTCATGGAATCTACATCGATCTGGCTAAATTCAAATCCCCAGTCAGCAGAAGTGAAATATTTAGTCTGAACGTTGATGTCCCACTGGTTGCCTAAGGAATCGATAGCGATTTTGCAGGCATCTTCGTTGACGGTGCCATCCTCATTGTAAATATATTCACAACCTTTTTGAATAGCCCGCATGACCTTTTCAATAGCTTCAGATTTTTCATTAATTGTATTCACAGAAGACATCAAACCAACGGGCATATAGCTTTTATATTCTGGATGATCGTCGTCAATTTCCACATACTTAAATTTATCAGGGTTTTTTTCCACAACCTTAGCGTTCGCTGCACCGCCGATGATCATGTCCACATGCCCTTTATTCTCATCATCTTTGTCCACATACCTTCCCAATGAAGAAGCAAGAGCGTTGTTATCATAGTTTCTGATATTCACCATATTAGGATCGGGAGTATCCTTCTCACCTAAAATTTGGTATTGAAGATTATAACCATGAGCGTTGGCCGCATTCAGATATTCTAAAAACAGTGAGAAATAAGAAACCGTAGTATTGATTCCGATGACTTTGCAAACATTGGTTGTGGGATTTATACCAAGCAGCGTTTCGGGATGATTAAGATCGATTCCACTTGCGATTGATGCTGCGCCTTGAACACCATCATCAAGCATGTAAGTACCAATCCATTTGTAATCATCATAACCATAATTATTTAAAATTCCCAAGAGTGGATCGGGACCGAATCCAGCTAGATCTACCATACCTGTAGTAAGTGCTGTTGCGGAGAGACTGCCTGAAGGAACGATTACTAATTCAACGTTCACTCCTTCCTCATCAAAAAAGCCCAATTCATCTGCAATATAGATTGGTTCAAAATTATGTTGCACGATGGCAATTTTAATAGTGTTTTTATCCTCATTTCCCTGAGCGACAAAATACACTAAGCCAGCTGCAATCACAAGTATTAAAACTACAGCCACGGCAATTATTTTTTTATTCATATATTTCACCTATTTGAATTACTCCTGCGGTACAAGAGCACGTTTGAAGTTTTTTCATAATGTCATTTTTAATAGCAACTAACTCTTCGGAAGAGAGGTTCTTCTTACCCTCTGGCAATAACCACTCACCAGCAACTGTTCCGGGAGTAGTAGAGAGCATTACAATGCGTGTGCCGAGTAACAGAGCTTCATCGATGTTGTGTGTTATGTAAAGAAACGTCTTTTTATTCTTCATCCAGATGTCTAAAATTTCATTATCCAATTTGCTTCTTGTCTGCTCATCAAGACTTGAAAAAGGTTCATCCATCAATAAAACATCTGGTTCCATAGCTAAAGTTCGAGCAATAGCAACCCGTTGTTTCATACCGCCTGAGAGATCAGAAGGACGATAATCCATAAACTCTGAGAGTCCTACCATCTCCAGATACTTTTTAGCAACGGCTGTTCGTTCCTTTTTATTGGCATATTTTTTCAAAGAAAATTCTACATTCTTCAATACACTTAACCACGGGAAGAGACTGTACTCTTGAAATACAACTGCACGATTGACTGAAGGTCCAGTAATTTTTTCACCACGATAAAGTATCTCTCCCCGCTGTGGCTTTTCAAAGCCGGCGATGAGATTTAATAATGTAGTTTTTCCACAGCCAGAAGGACCAATGACACAGACAAATTCATTTTCCTCGATCGTCAAACTTAGATCCTTCAAGACAATAGTTGCTGTTTCTTTTTTACGATCGCAATAAGCTTTCCAGACATTATTGACTTCAATAACCGCCATCAGAAGTCCTCCTGAAAGCCCATTTTACGACGTGTGTATTTTTCAACGGATTGTAGCACAAGCTTGTCAATAATCAAACCAATGATGCAAATAATGACTATACAAACGAAAGAGGCTACATAATTCAGAGATGCTGACGTGCTACTAATGCAAAAGCCTAAGCCTACCGCTACGCCCACGACCATTTCAGCAGCAATAATCATCCGCCAAGAACTGCCAATACTAATCCGCAAACCACTTAAAATATCTAAAGTAGCAAAAGGAAGAAGGACGTCGGTAAGGGTGTCCAATCTCGACAAGCCACTCATTTTAGCTACTCTTTTGTTTACTTGCGGAACACGACGCAGACCGGATGAGACACTAATAGCAAGTGGTGAAATAGCAACAACGCCTACCATAAAAATTGCTGAGTTTTCACCAAAGCCAAAGAGTAAGATGGCTACTGGTAACCAGGCCAGACCAGGAATCATCTGCAGAATGTTAATGGGAACGATTCCGATTTGATAAAGAGAATCTTTTAGAGAGATTATAAACCCGATAATGATCCCGATCAAAGCTCCCAGTAAGAATCCTTTAATCCACCGAGACAGGCTTGCCGAAATGTGCTCATAGATTGTCGCCCGGAAAAGTGTCTTACCGCCCAAATAATCAATTAATTGTGAAAAGACTTCAAAAGGAGTTGGAAAAGACATGGTTACAATGAAATAAGTATTGTAGATTTCAGCGACCAACCACCAGATACCAATTACCAAGAGAATTCCTATGATAAAAAAGATCAGCGCCTTGGTCACGGAGATGTGCGTATTTTTTCCAAGATGTATTTTATTATCCACTGCTGAGTCTAACAATTCTTCAATCTTTTGATCTGTAGATTTGAATATTGAACCATGACGCACATTGATTAAGTATAACCTTAATTAATAAACTTATCTCTAAAATAGTCGGTAAGGATAATACTGAGTATATATAAAGTATATATAGTCACGAACGAGTATGTGAAGAGTGTTTTGAGAGAATGAAGGGAGAGCTATGGATAATATAATTGAAGTCAGAGATCTAGTAAAGGTCTTTGATAAGGAGATTCGTGCTGTAAATGGCGTAAGTTTTGATGTTAAGGAAGGTGAGATTTTCGGCTTTTTGGGACCTAATGGAGCAGGAAAATCAACTACCATTTCCATGATTACTACCCTCTTAACACCAACTAGTGGAAAAATTACCATCGACGGCAAAGATGTTGTTAAATCGGCTACCCAAGTGCGTAAAACCATAGGTTTGGTTCCCCAAGCGCTAACAGCTGATGATCAACTTTCTGGAAGAGAGAATATGCAGCTACAAGCTGACCTCTATGACGTACCTCATGATGTCGCTAAAGAGCGGATTGAAGAGCTGCTTGCGATTGTAAAATTACAAGAAGCCGCCGATCGGCGAGTAGATACTTATTCGGGAGGCATGCGTAAGCGGCTGGAGCTTGCTGAAGGTCTGATACATCACCCAAAAATTCTCTTTTTGGATGAGCCGACTTTGGGACTGGACATTCAGACAAGAGAAATTATTTGGGAATATATTACGAATATCAAAAAGCAGAGCGGCATGACAGTGTTTCTGACAACTCATTATCTTGAAGAAGCGGAGTCACTCTGTGATCGAATTGCGATTATTGACCATGGTGAGATTGTGGTCATCGGTACACCTAATGAACTTAAAGCGTCACTGGGTGGTGATTCGATTGAAATTGAAGTGTCTGAATCGCAAGAGTGCAAAAATTCATTGGAAAAAATTCCCGGCATTGAAGCGATTGAATACAAAGATGGTAAGTACTTCCTCAGAACACCCAATGGTGATGAAGTAATGGAAGCTGTCTTGGCGATGATTGCCGAAGAACGGTGGAGAATTAAAAATATCTCACTCCAGAAGCCGAGTATGAATCAAGTATTCCTCAAATATACGGGCAAGTCTCTGCGTGATGACACTACTCACATGGATAAATTTGCTGCGCGAACTGCCGCCGTACAAAGTCGCAGGAGGCAGTAAAAATGTCAGGATTCAAAACATACACCCGACAAACTCTTGCACTTACTAAAAGAGAATTAAGACACTGGTATCGCAGCAAGATGCAGATCTTTATGGCCCTGATTCAACCGATCATCTGGCTAGGTCTTTTCGGTTTTGCAATGAATGGGTTCATTAACTCAGCGATGGAACAAGTCGGCCAAGAAATAGATTACATGAGTTTTCTGATCATTGGTCTGGTCATTATCACGGCTTTAACCACCTCAATGAATGCGGGCATGTCCGTCATTTGGGACCGCAGATTTGGATTTCTTGATAAATTAAAAGCTGCACCAGTACCTCGCGGTGTGATTCCTCTCTCAAAGGTTTTATCAACCACCGTTAAAGCCGTAATTCAATCCATGCTCATCTTAGTGATCGGCCTGGCGTTTGGCTTGAAATTTGTGGCTGGTTTTAACATACTGGATCTAGTAATCCTAATCCTCATTGTAGCAATGGTTGCTCTGACCTTTTCTTCAATATTTGTAGCTCTTGGCTTGGTAATCA
>ULSO01032099.1_pt1 | contig 22002 bp, 21 predicted proteins | sample 1956701 | NCBI WGS metagenome assembly ULSO01 (sample SAMEA4835708, study PRJEB28245) | human gut metagenome | biome: gut microbiome; material: fecal sample | place: Denmark | collected 2008 | reverse complement strand
ATATAAATAATAATATTGTCGATATTTTCTGAATAAAAAAACAATAAAGTAATCAACAAAAATGGACAAGTCCGTAAAATTAGGAAAACAGAACCCTTCTGATTTAGAATATACATCAGGAGGAATTTTTTAATGTCAAAAAGTTATTAACATATAAGTGTTTATGAAAACAAAACTGACTCATATTTGAAAAGAAAAAGTTTTGTATAATATTATACAGTTTTAACAAAAAATAACTAAACAGTTTACAATTATTTCCTTATATGCTATAATAGCTATATCAAATTTACATATGTCTTGTTGAAATTTGTGAATTAAATAAAATTTGATATATACCTTTCAAAACAAATAATATAAGCAAAGATTAGAGGAAATTATATGGAATATGCAGCACATTTTACAGAAGATGGAAGATTACAAACTGTTAAAGAGCATCTCATAAGTGTAGCCGAAAAAGGTAAAAGGGACTCTGAGCTTATAAATATGCCAAGCCTTTATTATCTTGCAGCAATTTTACACGATATGGGTAAAAACACTGCTCGCAGTGATGAATATCAAAGGACAGTTGGTTCAGGTGGTGAGTGGAACAAAGGTAAGGTTATACATTCAAATTGTGGTGGAAGATATATATACGAAAAATTTATAAAGAACAATGATTCTGATAAAACAAATAACTATACTGTTGAAATTATTTCTTCGGTTATTATGTCACATCATGGTTTGTTTGATTTTGATTATCCTAAATCAGGCAAAGAAAATGGCTTTGTTACAAAAATAAATAATACAAATTACGATTACAATGAATGTAAAAAGCTTACACTCGATGAGGTTATAAGCGAAAAGGAAATTGAAGAGCTTTATCTCAACGCTAAAAATGAAGTTAATGAATTTCTGAATTTTTGCAGTAAAGATGAAGATAAAAGAAAAGATGGCGAATCTATAGAAAGGATTAAGTTATTTAATTGTTCTTTGCTGATAAGAGTGTTACTTTCAATATTGGTTGATTCTGACCATTCTGATACTGCGGAATTTGTTAATCGGATAGAACGACCTAAGTTATATGGAGATGCAGAACTATGGGAGAAATGTTGCAATTATTTTGAAGAAAAGATTAAGCTATTTAATAAAGATACTGAACTCAATAAGATAAGAGCAGAAATATCTGATAAGGCATTAGCTTATTCAGAAAATTCTGAAAATATCGTAAGAATGACTGTTCCAACAGGTGGTGGAAAGACTATAAGCTCACTAAGATATGCCATTCATCATGCTAAAAAATTTAATAAGAACAGGATTTTTTATGTTGCTCCTTTTAATTCAATACTTGAACAGAATTATAATGAAATAAAATCTTTTTTGCCTGATGATGTTTCTGTTTTGCCACATTTCGGAGATATGCTTTATTGTAATTATAATGAAAGTTTAGCTACTGAACAAAATATTAAATATATGAGTGAAAATTGGAATTCTTATGTTATAGCTACATCAATGGTGCAGTTTTTAAATTCTCTTTTTGATGGAAAAATAAGTTCAATAAGAAGAATGAGAGGTCTTATAAATTCGGTAATTATTATAGACGAGGTGCAGTCTATTCCATATGAATTCATCAGATTATTTAATATGGCAATGAAATTTCTTGCTTATATATGTAATTGTACAATTGTTTTATGTACAGCAACACAACCACCTTTTGAACATATGGATTATTGTTTAAGGCTTGATGAAAGCTATGAAATGATAAACGGTTTTGAAGATTACAGCGAAAAAATGAGGCGTACAAGAATTATAGATAAAACAATTCCAGGAGGATATACTGCTGATAATGTTGCTGATTTTTTACATTCTCTTTCAGAAGATTGTCGAACTATTCTTTGCGTAGTTAATACAAAAAAAGCGGCTTTTGAGGTGTTTAAGAGTGCAAAGCATTTATTTGAAGATGAAAAAATAGTGCTTGTGCATCTTTCAACTAATATGTGTCCTGAACATAGAGCTAATGTTATCAAAAATATGAAAGATGAAATGAAAAATGGCAAGCGTGTTCTTTGTGTAAGTACTCAGCTTATTGAGGCGGGCGTTGATATTTCTTTTGAAACAGTTGTCCGCTCTCTTGCTGGTACAGATAGTATTGTACAGGCGGCAGGCAGATGTAACAGAAATGCTGAAAGAGATATTGGCTATGTTTACATATTGAATATAAGCAATGAATATGAAAATGTTTCAAGCTTGAAAAGCATTCAAAAGGGTAAAAGTGCTACTATTGGTTTGCTTAAACGCATAAAGAAAAAACCAGATGAATATGAGGATTTGCTTGATTTAAAAGCAATAAAAAAGTTTTATATTGATTATTATAAAAATTTTGACAAAAAAGATTTATATGTTGAAGATTTTACATGCTCAATATTTGAAATGCTTTCCACTAATGAAAAAGGCTCATACCATACTAAAACACTTCTTAGGGCGGCTATGAAAACCGCTGGAGAATGCTTTGAAGTTATAACTGATATAAATGAAAGCGTCCTTGTACCCTATAAAGACGGCAAGGAGCTTATATCCGAGCTTTTATCAGAGGGATATAAGGATTATGACGCAATTATAAAAAAGGCTCAGCGATATTTGATAGGATTGCCGAAAAATAAGCTTAAAGACTCTTATATAAGTGTCGATAAGAAAACTGGTATTCGTTTTCTTGCAGATGGATATTATGATGAAATATATGGTTTCTCGGAAAATCCTAATTTGGATTTTTGCTATTTCTAAATAAAAAGCCAAAAGCCCTATCTTTCGATAGAGCCTTTGGCAAACTACAATAATAAAGTCAAAGTAATAATTTCAATCCACATAACTAAGATATTAGCTATGACAAAAATATTATAGCCTAAAATAAATTATTTTACAAATTCTATTGACAAGTATAAAAAATCGATTTATAATAAATTCAAATTAATAGAAAGGAGTTTGTGAGGTGAAATATAAAAATGAATTTTGTTATAAGGTCTATGGAGATTATGCACTTTTTTCCGACCCTATAACAAGAGTTGGTGGAGAAAAGATGAGTTACCCTATACCTACATATTCAGCTCTTATAGGTATTACAAAAGCTATCTATTTTAAACCGACTTTGCTTTATGTGATTGATTCTGTAAAAGTGCTTAAACCAATAAGAACGGTATCTAAGGGAGTCAGACCAATTAAATACAACAACGGCGGAAATGACCTCTCAATCTATACCTATCTTACTGATGTTGCTTATGCAGTAAAAGGGCATTTCATTTGGAACGAAAATCGTCCCGAATTTGCAAATGACAGAAATGAGGACAAGCATTATCAAATACTTAAACGAATGATAAAGCTTGGCGGCAGACGCTCTCCTCAGCTTGGTGTTAGCGAGTGTCCAGCATATGTTGAGCCTTGTAATTTTGATGAGGAAAAAAGTTGCTATGATGATGGCAATAACTCGGAAATCTCATTTGGCTTAATGTATCACAGCATAATATATTGTGATGAGGCTATTAACGAAGAAGATAAAGGTAAGATGACTGTTTGTTTTCATACGCCAGTTATGAAAAATGGACAGATTGATTTTATTCGACCTGAGCAATGCACAATTAAGCGTCATATAAGAGATGCTAAACAGAAAGTTTTTGATACAGAAAAATGTGAGAGTGTTGATACACTTCATACGGAATTATTTAGGGAGGTAGATAAAAATGAGTTGGATAACTGAAACTGCCGCCTTATACGATGAAATCAAGGAAAAGGTTAATAATAGCGATGAATGGGAACCTATTCTTCCGCTTTATCATTCTACAAGTAATGCACAGATACAGGTTACTATTTTTAGCGACGGAACATTTTCACACGCAGAAGTAGTTGATACTGATGACGCAGAAACTATAATGCCAGTTACGGAAGATTCGAGTTCGAGAAGTTCTGGTATTGCACCACATCCACTTTGTGATAAGCTGATTTATATCGCGGGTGATTACAGCACGTATGTTGCAAAAGCTAAAAGTGATGCTGACGAATGTTTTGTGAAATATATCAAGGCTTTAAAGGCTTGGGCAGAGTCGGAGTATTCAGATATTTGTATTACAGCTATATACGATTATCTTAGCAAAAGAATGCTTATAAACGACCTTATAGGTGATGGTATACTGAAACTAAAAGGTGCTGTTCTTGATGAAGAATATAAAATAACAAAGTCAGCAAAGCAAATAGATTCATTTGTACGCTTTGTTGTCAATGATTTGGATTCAGGGGAAAATATAAAGGTTTGGAAAAGTAAGGTACTTTTTGATAAATACATAGCTTATTATGAATCTTTGGGTAAAGAAAGAGATTGCCAGCTTTGTTATGCAAGCGGAAAAATCGTTCCTGTAACATATAAGCATATGGCTAGAATTCGAAATGGAGGTGATAAGGCTAAACTTATTTCTTCAAACGATAATTCGAATTTTACTTATAGAGGCAGATTTGCAAATAGAGAAGAAGCTTTTGCGGTAGGTGAAATTGTAAGTCAGAAAGCTCATCTTGCTTTAAAGTGGCTTATTAAAACTGGTGGTATAAGTGTTGGTGATGAAAAATATGTTGCGTGGGAAAGCTGTCTGAATGAAATACCAAATGTGTTTGGTAGAATAGCGCTTGATGCAAGCGAAAATTCTGGCTCTTTTGCAAAGGATAAGGACGATAAGGTTTATGCAAAGACGGCAGAGCAGTATAAGAATATAATCGAAATGGCAATTAAGGGATATAAAAAAAATCTGGATTTAAATTCTTCAAAGGTTATTCTTATGGCATTAGATTCTGCTACACCTGGCAGGCTTTCGATTATTATGTATCAGGAACTTACTTCTACTGATTTTTATAAAAATATTCAAGACTGGTATAGCAAAGTATACTGGCATAGTTGCTATAAGACAGATGATGGTGAAGTTATACATTGTGTGCAGACACCTACCCCTATCGAGATTGCAAGATGTGCTTATGGTAATGAGAGAGATGGAGAGCTTATTATTGATTATAAATCTGGTATTTTCAAGACGGTAATTAAGCAAATCTATCCTTGCATTACTCTTGGTGTGAGATTTCCAGAGAACATACTGAAAAGAATTTTCACAAGAGCCTCAAATCCTCAGCTTTATAGTGAACAAAACAACTGGAAAAGGGTTCTTGATGTCTGTTGTGCATTATATAGAAAATATTATGAAGATAAAGGAGTTGAACTTACTATGGAACTTAATAGAAGTTACAATAATAGAAGCTATCTTTATGGTAGACTTATGGCTGTTGCTGAGAAGCTTGAAACTGATACATATGATGATAACGAGGCAAGAATGACTAATGCGGCAAGATTTATGAACTCGGTTATTGCATCTCCATATAAGTCTTGGGGAAATGTTTGTAAAAGACTTATCCCATATATAAACAAAATACAAAGTAAAAACCCAGGTCTTTGTGTTTATTATCAGAAAGAACTTGGAGAAATATATAATATGTTTAAAGCTGGAGAATATGAAATGAAAAAGCCTCTTGAGCCTTTATTCTTTATGGGCTATTACGGCGAACAACAATATCTTTATACATCAAGAAAAAACAAAAATGATGATAACAAGGAGGATTTATAATTATGTCAGTATTTAATAACAAGGTGGATTTTGTAGCTTTTATTTCCGTTAATCATGCAAACCCTAATGGTGACCCAATCAATGGTAATCGTCCGAGAGATACAATGGAAGGTTTTGGAGAGATTTCTGATGTCTGCATTAAGCGTAAAATCAGAAACAGACTTCAGGATATGGGTGAATGTGTATTTGTACAATCAGATGAGCGCAGCGACGATGGTTGTAAGAGTCTTAAAGAACGAGCAGATAGCTATGAGGAATTGAAAAAGCTTTCAAAAGGTAAGGAAACAGGCAAAGATGCTTTTGCAAAATTGGCTTGCGAAAAATGGATTGATGTAAGAACCTTCGGACAGGTTTTTGCTTTTAAAGGCGATGCTGTTTCGGTAGGCGTAAGAGGCCCTGTGACTATTCAACCTGCATTTAGTCTTGAACCAATTGAAATTGAAGATATACAGATTACTAAGAGCGTTAATAGTGAAAGTAAGTCAGGTAAAGCATCTGATACAATGGGTATGAAGCATAGAGTCAGGTTTGGTATATATGTATTGAAAGGAAGCATCAACTGCCAGCTTGCAGAAAAGACAGGCTTTACAGAAGAAGACGCTGAGAAGATTAAAAACGCAGTAGCAACACTTTTTGAGAATGATTGTTCATCAGCTCGCCCTGAAGGAACTATGAACATTGAAAAGCTTTTCTGGTTTAAGCATAACTGCAAGTCGGGACAATATTCATCAGCAAAGGTACATAACAGCGTTATCGCAAAGGCTTTGTGTGAAGAGCCTACATCAGCTAAGGATTATGAATTTATATATGATGGAAATCTTGAAGGTTTAACTCCGGAAGTGATTGAATGACTTATGATGATGACAACATACTAAGTATATCTGGAATACAACATTTTGTGTTTTGCCGCAGACAATGGGCTTTAATTCATATTGAACAGCAATGGGCAGAAAATTTACTTACTGTTAGCGGCGAAATTATGCACAATAAGGCTCATGACAATACTTTCTCGGAAACAAGAAACGGTGTAATAGTATCAAGAGGAATGCAAGTTGCTTCATATGAACTTGGCATATTCGGCGAATGTGATGTTGTTGAATTTATTCCGTCTGAAAGCGGTGCATTGCTTTATGATAAGCCTGGAAAATATACTATCATTCCCGTTGAATACAAGCATGGTGAACCAAAGGTATCAGATGCAGATATATTACAGGTTGCCGCACAAGCTTTGTGCCTTGAAGATATGTTTTGTACAAGCATAAATGAGGTGCATATATTCTATGGTAAAACAAAACGCAGACAGAGAATAGAGCTTACTGATGATATAAGAAATCGCTTAAAGAGTGTAGTTGAAGAAATGCATGAACTTTATAGACGAAAATATACACCTAAAGTTAAGCAAAATAAAAATTGCAGAGCGTGTTCACTAAAGGATTTATGCTTGCCAAAGATAACAAAAATAAAAACTGTAAAAAGATATATTTCTGATATGACAAACGAGGATTGAATTATGAAAAAGCTCCTTAATACACTCTATATCAGTTCTCCGGATACATATTTATCACTCGATGGAGAAAATGTTGTTCTATCAAAAGAAAGACAGGAAATAACGAGAGTTCCATTACATAACATAGAATCAATTGTTACTTTGGGATATAGTGGAATGAGTCCTGCTTTGCTTGGAAAATGTGCTGATAATAGTATAGGTGTTTCATTTCTGAGCAGAAGTGGAAGATTCCTTGCAAATGTGGTAGGTTCATATTGCGGTAACGTGATTCTTAGGAAAACCCAATATAAACTTTCTGATGATGAAAATGCTTGTACTGAAATAGCTAGAAATATGATAGCTGGAAAACTGTATAATTCTCGTTGGGTTATTGAAAGAGCAACTCGTGATTATCCTAATTCGCTTGATATTAATAAATTAAAGAGTGTTTCTGCAAAACTTAAAGATTCAATAGCAAATCTTAATGACTGCAAAAATACCGAACAGCTTAGAGGTATTGAAGGCGAAGCTGCAACGAGATATTTTTCTGTATTTAATGATTTGATTTTACAACAAAAGGAGGACTTTGTTTTTAATGGAAGAAACAGAAGACCTCCAACAGACAGAGTTAATGCTTTGTTATCATTTTCGTATACACTGCTTACAAATATGACTGCTTCAGCTCTTTATTGTGTGGGACTTGACCCATATGTTGGCTTTATGCACAAAGACCGTCCTGGAAGAGTATCGCTTGCACTTGATATGATAGAAGAACTCAGAGCGGTTTTTGCAGACCGTTTTGTGCTTACTGTAATAAATAAAAAAATCGTAAATAAGAATGATTTCTTTATCAAAGAAAATGGAGCGGTCTTGCTTAATGATGATGGTAAAAAGAAAATTATTAAGTCATGGCAGAATAAAAAATCACTTGAAATAAAACACCCATTTTTAGAAGAGAAAGTTGAATGGGGTATGGTTCCTTATGTTCAGTCATTACTTCTTGCAAGATGTTTTAGAGGTGATCTTGATGGTTATCCGCCCTTTATGTGGAAGTAGGTGTAATTTATATGCTTGTGCTTATTACCTATGATGTAAATACTGAAACTACTGACGGCAAAAAACGCTTGCGTAAGGTTGCTAAAGAATGTGTTAACTATGGAAAAAGAGTTCAAAACTCGGTTTTCGAGTGTGTTATGGATGCAGCAACATGCAGGCTAGTCAAAGAAAAACTAATAAATATAATAGATGAGAAATTTGATAGCATAAGATTCTATTACCTTGGAAATAACTATAAAACTAAAGTGGAACATTATGGTATAGATAATACATTCGATGTGGAGGGAGTGTTGCTATTTTAGTGCGAATAGTAAGCTTACATAAATTTACAAGGATATTCGCACCATAAAAATATAATTTTGCAAATCTAATATTAAATCTGCTTTTATATACCTAACTATAATTTTGTGAAAAAGTGCAGATACATAGTTGATTTAAGAGTAAATATTATGTTGGATTTTGCTGTCGCTCTCCTCACGGAGAGCGTTGATTGAAATGCCGTTGAATACAAGCATGGTGAACCAAAGGTATCGTCGCTCTCCTCACGGAGAGCGTTGATTGAAATGTGCAAGCGTATCAAAGCGGTTATCTACTGCAAGGTCGCTCTCCTCACGGAGAGCGTTGATTGAAATACACGGTTTTAACTTTTTTAAATGGTAGGTGCTGGTCGCTCTCCTCACGGAGAGCGTTGATTGAAATGTTAGAACAATGGTGTTCCAAAAGAAATTTAACCGTCGCTCTCCTCACGGAGAGCGTTGATTGAAATAAAAACGCTTTTAGCAGACATAAAAGAGCTATTTCGTCGCTCTCCTCACGGAGAGCGTTGATTGAAATAACTTTTTTTAATCCAAGAGAATTTGGCAGGTCAGTCGCTCTCCTCACGGAGAGCGTTGATTGAAATTTTACTAATCAGCGTTTTGGCACTGGTATTTTGTCGCTCTCCTCACGGAGAGCGTTGATTGAAATTTTTCCGCCTCGGGTGCCAAGAAGCCAGTCTACAGTCGCTCTCCTCACGGAGAGCGTTGATTGAAATATCAATGATAACTACTGTTTGTGCATTGTAGCCTGTCGCTCTCCTCACGGAGAGCGTTGATTGAAATATTTTAGCAAATTTGTTGCTATTTTGCAAGCAAGTCGCTCTCCTCACGGAGAGCGTTGATTGAAATGTATTTTTCGCTGTTCAAGGGGTGTTAAACGACCAGTCGCTCTCCTCACGGAGAGCGTGGATTGAAATTGACAGAAAATATCGTTTTGTTACTCTTGATAATTGTCGCTCTCCTCACGGAGAGCGTGGATTGAAATAAATTGGATTACCAACCTTTTCTTTTAGTTTTGTGTCGCTCTCCTCACGGAGAGCGTGGATTGAAATGCTAAGTTCAGCCGCAAAGGCAATCGGACTTAGTCGTCGCTCTCCTCACGGAGAGCGTGGATTGAAATCAAAGCAAGAATCACAAAATCAGAATGAACATCAAGTCGCTCTCCTCACGGAGAGCGTGGATTGAAATTTCATATTTATAGCGAAGAAGGTTAATTGTACGCAGTCGCTCTCCTCACGGAGAGCGTGGATTGAAATTCCGCAAGGTCTGCGAGGAGCAATAAATGTATACAGTCGCTCTCCTCACGGAGAGCGTGGATTGAAATAAGAGCATGGCTATCGTGGAATTGGTACAGCAACGTCGCTCTCCTCACGGAGAGCGTGGATTGAAATGGCAATAAGCTTGAGTATCCTGTCCTTTTCTTCAAGTCGCTCTCCTCACGGAGAGCGTGGATTGAAATACCTGACATCAGCATTTGGTCTACTGTATCCTTAAGTCGCTCTCCTCACGGAGAGCGTGGATTGAAATCCTATGCGGGTTTAATTTAAAGTATAGCCCATTTAGTCGCTCTCCTCACGGAGAGCGTGGATTGAAATTTATGATGTTCTTGTGCATAAGAAATAAGAAATTGGTCGCTCTCCTCACGGAGAGCGTGGATTGAAATTTATGACTTGCAAGTTGTAAAATCACGCATTGACTGTCGCTCTCCTCACGGAGAGCGTGGATTGAAATAAATTGCTTATAGGGTTTAGAACAGTAAAAAAGCTGTCGCTCTCCTCACGGAGAGCGTGGATTGAAATAATATCAAGTACATTGTCAAAATCATCAAATGCAACGTCGCTCTCCTCACGGAGAGCGTGGATTGAAATATAGATATACCTACGATTCTTGACATTTTAATTGCGTCGCTCTCCTCACGGAGAGCGTGGATTGAAATTTTGAATACATCAGGTAGTTTAAGAAAATCTCTTGTCGCTCTCCTCACGGAGAGCGTGGATTGAAATAAAGCCACAGTGAGCAAGTCTAGTAAGATATGAGTCGCTCTCCTCACGGAGAGCGTGGATTGAAATATAATGTGTCTGTTAATTGGTCGAGGGTTGAAGAGTCGCTCTCCTCACGGAGAGCGTGGATTGAAATTTACGCCTGCCAAAAGCATTTTTAATCTTACTAAGCGTCGCTCTCCTCACGGAGAGCGTGGATTGAAATACGAATGATTTAGGACAGGAAGTGCCCTACGGTAGGTCGCTCTCCTCACGGAGAGCGTGGATTGAAATATATCAAGTAAGCCCTTGAAATCGTCATATGCAAGTCGCTCTCCTCACGGAGAGCGTGGATTGAAATACCTAAATGCAAAATATAAAGCTCTTGTGTGTCTGGTCGCTCTCCTCACGGAGAGCGTGGATTGAAATTAAAAGACATAGTCCCTATATCTGAGCTTTTTTCGTCGCTCTCCTCACGGAGAGCGTGGATTGAAATGTGGCAATGATAGTAATAAATCTCGTTGGAAGACGTCGCTCTCCTCACGGAGAGCGTGGATTGAAATTCGATTGCATTTACTGCACTTGATGTAACTACTCGTCGCTCTCCTCACGGAGAGCGTGGATTGAAATAGTATCACGAGCTATCCATGTGTTGATGTAAGAAGGTCGCTCTCCTCACGGAGAGCGTGGATTGAAATTTGTCTTTCAAGCCTGTATACTGTCCGACTGTTTTGTCGCTCTCCTCACGGAGAGCGTGGATTGAAATTTGTTCGTTTTTGTATATTTTATTATTTGCTTTTGTCGCTCTCCTCACGGAGAGCGTGGATTGAAATAATGGTACTGCGGTTAGCTCAAAACCTTTGTATAGTCGCTCTCCTCACGGAGAGCGTGGATTGAAATTGTTTTTTTTAATCCTCGTGAGTTTGGCAGAAAGTCGCTCTCCTCACGGAGAGCGTGGATTGAAATAAGACTTGAACAGAAGTTAAATGCTGTTACCCCTGTCGCTCTCCTCACGGAGAGCGTGGATTGAAATATTTCTGGTTTGCTATTTTCTTCTTTTGAAAATTGTCGCTCTCCTCACGGAGAGCGTGGATTGAAATAATGTTAAGCCAGTCGAGTGCGTATGCAGTTTTAGTCGCTCTCCTCACGGAGAGCGTGGATTGAAATTTTGATACGCTCTTGAATTTCCATATCGTCGTAGTTGTCGCTCTCCTCACGGAGAGCGTGGATTGAAATCTGAGCACCACGACGCTCAATTTGTTTTGGGATGTCGCTCTCCTCACGGAGAGCGTGGATTGAAATTTTCATATACATACCTCCGTTTCTTTGTAACACAATGTCGCTCTCCTCACGGAGAGCGTGGATTGAAATCAGGATAACAATGGCAAAGAAGTTCGCTTCGGACAAAGTCGCTCTCCTCACGGAGAGCGTGGATTGAAATTAAAAGTGATTTTGCGAATATTAAAAGTCCTTGCCAGTCGCTCTCCTCACGGAGAGCGTGGATTGAAATAAAGCTTATTCCAAGAGCAACTCCAAGAAACATTAGTCGCTCTCCTCACGGAGAGCGTGGATTGAAATCTCAAAAGGTAAATCTTCGAGCCCAAGTAAGCGGAGTCGCTCTCCTCACGGAGAGCGTGGATTGAAATAACTTTTTTCACCACCTTAGATTTACCATGATTTTGTCGCTCTCCTCACGGAGAGCGTGGATTGAAATTTTTCAATCCTCGTGAGTTTGGTCGCAAAGATAGAGTCGCTCTCCTCACGGAGAGCGTGGATTGAAATGAAAGCAGACTGTGCATAGCTATAATGATATACAGTCGCTCTCCTCACGGAGAGCGTGGATTGAAATAAACTCGTATAGATAAGATATGCAGCGGATATTCAGTCGCTCTCCTCACGGAGAGCGTGGATTGAAATAAGCCGTGAGGTTTTGGAGGAGTTGAAAGACGATGGTCGCTCTCCTCACGGAGAGCGTGGATTGAAATTGTTCCTGATGTTTATACTGGTACTGATGATGTCACGTCGCTCTCCTCACGGAGAGCGTGGATTGAAATTTTGATGTATCTACAGATTATCTTTTAGGTCTTACAGTCGCTCTCCTCACGGAGAGCGTGGATTGAAATCCACCTTTGATTTACTCTTTGTTGCTTGAGCAGGTCGCCCTCCTCACGGAGAGCGTGGATTGAAATATCTATAATCACCACCTTTGATTTACTCTTGGTTGGTCGCTCTCCTCACGGAGAGCGTGGATTGAAATCAGTAAATCTAATGCAACTGATGATACTTGCGTGTCGCTCTCCTCACGGAGAGCGTGGATTGAAATTATACCATACATTGAACAAAGAGTATAAAGTGCTCGTCGCTCTCCTCACGGAGAGCGTGGATTGAAATCCTATGCGGGTTAAAATTTGTAGCCCATTTAGGGCGTCGCTCTCCTCACGGAGAGCGTGGATTGAAATCAGCACAAAAGGCGGCGAAAAAAATAACTAATAAAAAGTCGCTCTCCTCACGGAGAGCGTGGATTGAAATCTGTCCCCTTGAGCAGGGAAGAAAGAAGCTAAAAGGTCGCTCTCCTCACGGAGAGCGTGGATTGAAATGTGACCGCCATATAAGATGATTATGCAAGTTGAGCGTCGCTCTCCTCACGGAGAGCGTGGATTGAAATAATGCGTTTGTCAATTAAGCGATTATAAGCCTCAGTCGCTCTCCTCACGGAGAGCGTGGATTGAAATCTTTGCGGTTGAGGCAGGCTTGGCAAACTCATATGTCGCTCTCCTCACGGAGAGCGTGGATTGAAATTAAATTGGCTCAGAAAGTCGCTGACGGCGATTTAGTCGCTCTCCTCACGGAGAGCGTGGATTGAAATTTTTTAATTTTTTGAGAGCTTAAAAGCTTGAAAAGGTCGCTCTCCTCACGGAGAGCGTGGATTGAAATAATATCGTATGTTCCATTATCTGAAACAATTTCAAGGTCGCTCTCCTCACGGAGAGCGTGGATTGAAATATATTTAAAAAAGTAAGACAAGAATTAGAAGAAAGGTCGCTCTCCTCACGGAGAGCGTGGATTGAAATTAAAAATACAGGTGTATCTATCCAATCAAGTATATGTCGCTCTCCTCACGGAGAGCGTGGATTGAAATTAAAAATACAGGTGTATCTATCCAATCAAGTATATGTCGCTCTCCTCACGGAGAGCGTGGATTGAAATCTAAAGAGCTGCATCGCGATTTAATTGAAGCTGCTAGTCGCTCTCCTCACGGAGAGCGTGGATTGAAATATATGTTAAGCAGTCGCTTGATGATGCCATTGCCCAGTCGCTCTCCTCACGGAGAGCGTGGATTGAAATAAGCAATGATGAATTTGAAAAGTATTTGAAAACTAACAGTCGCTCTCCTCACGGAGAGCGTGGATTGAAATTCCGCTTGCTATGACTATGGACGGCGCTATCGTTGTCGCTCTCCTCACGGAGAGCGTGGATTGAAATTAATATTTATATTGCTAAAATGGACAAGCTGTTTTGGTCGCTCTCCTCACGGAGAGCGTGGATTGAAATGAGATATAAGCATATATGTCTCATTAGTGCGGCCCGGGTCGCTCTCCTCACGGAGAGCGTGGATTGAAATTAAATATTATTATAATACTTAAAGTTGAGAAAAGTCGCTCTCCTCACGGAGAGCGTGGATTGAAATTAAGACCGACGAAATCGTTAATCTTGTATACTCAACAGGTCGCTCTCCTCACGGAGAGCGTGGATTGAAATATATCCAATAGTAGCGTTTTTGCATAAGTCGTAAACGTCGCTCTCCTCACGGAGAGCGTGGATTGAAATTCGTTGTACTGTCTGTTGTGGTATTTTGACTTGGTCGCTCTCCTCACGGAGAGCGTGTATTGAAATTTATGTTTTTGTGACACTCACAATTAAAAATTGTTGTAGGACTGTGAAGAAATTTCTTTTGACATGTATAGTCAAAAGATGTATCAACATCTACATATCCTGTTCGTACAAAGTGGTTGTTTATGAAGGTTTTGTTGTCAAGATACATATAGCACATAAGATTATTTTCTGCATCATATTTTACAGTATCATATTTTACAGTATCATACCTCAAGAATATCTTTCGTTTACGAAATTTCTCCTGTAAAAACCTGATGGCTTTTCCTTGATATAGTGGGTTAGACTTGATACCTAACAGACGAACTACAATTCCATTGCTAAATTCGATTTTATCAGATGTAATTACTTGCTTTACGCTAAAGAGTTCATTGCGTTTTGTTTTTGTCTTATCAATCTTTGAACCAAATTGAAGTTTTTTCATATCAACTTTCTTATCCATTCTATGTGGATCACTGAAAATATAAGGAAGCTGATTAAAAGATGAAATGTTTCCAATTTCGTCTTCTGTGAAAATGCCTTTGTACCATAGTCTAAATTGAACTGATCTACTCCCAATTTCTCGCGAATGATGGGTTCAAAATTTTTGTTAATTTCATAACCGATAGAGTTTCTTCCAAGATTCTTTGCAGCAAGAGATGTCGTGCTACTACTGGCAAACGGATCAAATACAGTTTCTCCTGCAAAAGAAAACATTTTAATTAATCGTTTAGGTAGTTCTTCGGGAAACATAGCTATATGTCCCATTTGTTTAACGCCGTTAAAATTCCAATGCGAAGAAAAATATTGATTCCACTCTTCTTTGATAATAATAGATTGTTCTTTCTGCTGTTTTGTTGGTTTTGGTGCATTACCCAACTTCTTGAAAATCAAAATGAATTTATAATCCATCTTTAATATTCCATTACGAGGTTACGGATAACTACCCATAATTGCCCCTCCGCCAGAGGTGTTCATTATGGTGGTTTTTTGCCAAATAATAGCTCACATATAATCCATACCTAAAGTTTCACAAAAGCGAATTATCTCTGTTCTAATAGGAATGACCTTATATCTTCCATAATACACAGAGCGGGCAAATTGGTCTCCGATATTAATACACAATCTGCATCCGTCACATAGTATACGATTGCACTCTTTCCATACTAAATTTAAATTGTTGATATATTCTTAGTAGCTGTCGTTAAATATTATTTGACTTTTTGTATCATAATTTTTTAATTGCCAGTACGGAGGTGATGTTATAATTAACTGTACAGATTTATCTTTAATCTGATTGAGCGAACGACTATCGCCAAATATAATTTTATGTTCAGTCATAACAAAATCCTTTCTATTTAACAAGTTCTCCATTACTTAAAACAAAGTACTGTTCGTATGTAACATTCAAAGCCTTCGCAATTTGGTTAAGCTCATCTTGAGTGATCGTATTTCTTTTGAGTTTTGAATTAAAATTTTGTGTTGTCTGGTTAATTCTACGTGCAAGTTCAGATAAGCTTACATCTGTTCTTACACACAAAACACGGATTTGTTCTGATGTAGTCATAAATTCTCCTTTCAAGGCTTATCGTATTTACTATAAACTATTTGATTTATAATGCCAATCATTCAGCTGTCTATAAAAGAAAATTAGCGACAGAGATTTCTCCCTGCCGCTGTGGTATTTATAAGGTATAAATTAACTCAGCATTTATGATTTCTGTTGCTTGATTACGGATATTGTTCATTTTCTGTACCCAAAGCATTTGATTGTCGGCTTTGAATTTTTCTTTTACATTTTCTTTTTCGGCTAAGTCTTTTACCAGCCGAGTGAAGAGGTGTTGTGCTTGGATTTCAATATCTGCAAGGTAGCTGTTCAATTTACCACTTGTGAGCAAATTATAATACAGCACTTTATGATTTTGTTTCAAATATCGTTTATGCCTCAATGACCATACGCCGATATTCGCTTTCTTTTCTTCCGCTGATAAGGATAGGTCGGGTAACATATAGTCGCCCACCTGCGTATAAGTACCGCCTGTTTGTTAAAAAATTGTGTTTGTCATTTTGTTTTACCTCCAAAAATTTATTTATCTTGAGCGTGGATTTTCACGCTTGCGATCTTTGATATTTCTTGCCTGTTCAAGCAACTCGTCAATCTGTTTATGCCCGAAAACTTTACGCAAAAGCTTGTAATCCTTGACCTCTGAACGCAGATTTTCGTTTTCGCTTTTTAGTTTGCTGTTGATTTTCGACAACATTTCGTTTTCACGATACAGATTTGCATTAGTAAAATTCAGTCTGTTTTTTCTCGATTTCGGCACCTCATTTTTCAAGTTCTGCCGCTCTTTCCTGCTTTTTGTAATCAAGAACAGATAGGTGTTTTTCGTGTGTTCCTTTGTGTTCCCACTCAATTCCGTGCCGTTCCATAACGAATGCGAGTGCGGATTTTTCTGCGCTCACCCATTGATTCCACTCGGTATCTCCACGAGTTCCGCCTTTGAAACCTTGTGCGGCTAACGCTTGTTTCAGGCTTACTCTCGTATCAAGTCCACGCTTACTGCCGGTTGTGAACGGAACAAAATCAATATGCAAATGGGGCGTTGCCTCGTCCATATGCAGATGAGCAGAGAACACTTTTAGGTTGGGATTTCGCTCTTGAAAGCCACGGTAATACTCATCTAAAACCTGCCGTGCAAGCTGTCCGTTTTCGCTTTCGGCGCTCATATTATCCTTATCGCCAATCTGTAAAATCAGTTCGTGAAACGGCTTTTCCTGCTTTGAATTTCTGATTTTCTCATAATAATTTTCTATTCTGCGATCAGCTCTTGTCTGCTTTTCGTTGTATCTTTTTAGTGCGTCATCAAACAATTCGTGATAGATTTTCTTTATCGGCTCGTTGCAATAATCAATGTTAAGATGACTACGCACGCTACTAAAATGTTTGACACGGTCGTCACACATTGACACGCTTATTTCATAAGAGATAGTTTTCGTCCGTTATGCGTTCGACTTGCTTTGTAGTGAATGCCATAATCTTTAAGCAGTCGGTTTGCATTTATACTTAACCTCAATGAAAGAACATTTGGTTTAACATCTTCTCCGAGAATTTCACAGAGTTCAGAAGCTGTGCCTTCCCACACTTTACTTTTCGACAAAAGAGTTGTAGCAATTTTTTCAAGTAACGGCTAAGGCGGCTCTTTCCACTATTCTGTTTCAGACTTCTCAAAATTCCAAATTAGTTTTTCGGCATCTCTCACAAGATGAATTTTCATATCTTGTTGATCCCTGCCGGCAACATCAAGTATGGCATTATTAGAAGTTCGTTTTTCTTTGCTGAGAACAAACGCTCCATCGGCAGCTCCCATCAATCCGTTTGTTCCTGAAATCATATCGAAAATATCTTCCGCTTTTTGCTTGCGAGTATGGTGAACAATGAGCAAAGTAAAGCACGGTTGACTTTCGCACTTTGTAACCCCATAACGGTGTGCCTGTGCTTATGTGATAAGCAAGCTGTGTCATCATAAAACTTTTGCCCACCTTTGGAGAGCCTGCAAAAATATAAGTACCCCTTTGTAGCAAACCGTCTATCAACGGTGTCTGAACATTAAAAACCGTATCATACAACTCGCTCATCGAAACTGTTTTGAGATACGACGGACTCATTTACTTTGAAAATTCTTTTTGCATTTCCTCAAGATAATCATCTAAGCTCTTGCCTTTCTCATTAAAATCGGTTATACTTATCAATATTTTTGGCTGACATAATATCACACTCCTTTATTCATAAAATCAAGTTTTATTGCCATTTCTTTTTGCTTTGACGGGAACAGATGCACATAGCGATAAGTAATTTCTATACTCTCGTGTCCCACTCGGTCTGCAATGGCGACTGCCGAAAATCCCATATCAATTAAAAGGCTGTTATGACTGTGCCTTAAATCGTGAATACGAATACGCTTTACACCTGCGGCTTTTGAGCCTCTGTCCATTTCGTGATGAAGATAGCTTTTCGTTATGTTAAAAATGTGGTCTTTCCTTTTCAGCCCGTACTGCATATTGAAAAACTCCTGCATTTCAGTACAAAGAAAATTCGGCATTTGTACCGTTCGATTACTTTTCTTTGTTTTCGGTGAAGTAATCATATCTTCACCTTTTATTCGTTGATATGTTTTGCTGATTTTTACCGTTCCCTTTTCAAAATCAAAATCAGCAGGGGTAAGAGCAAGCAATTCTCCCTCACGGATACCTGTCCAATAAAGCATTTGGAATGCATAGTAAGAAATTGGTTTATCCATCATTACTTCGGAGAACTTTTGATATTCTTCCTTTGTCCAAAATTGCATTTCCTTGCGTTCTTCACTACCCATATTTCCAGCTTTTGCGGCGGGATTGCTACGCAAATCATAAAATCTTACCGCATAATTAAATATGGCAGAAAGTTGATTGTGCAGCGTTTTCAGGTAGGATGATGAATAGGGCTTATTATCCTCATTACGATATGCAAGCATTTCATTTTGCCAAGCTCTTACATCTTTGGTTGTAATCTCATTAATTTTATAATTTCCAAAATACGGCAGAATTTTCTGCTGAATAGTATTTTCTTTTGTTTGCCAAGTGCTTTCCTTTAATCGTGGCTTTTGCTCTCGGCAGTAGATTTCAACAAAGGCGGAAAAGGGCATATCCAGATCTCCCGAATTTTGTTGTTGGAAAGTATGCTCCCACTCCTGCGCCTCTCGTTTGGTATCAAATCCTCGCTTACACTTTGGCTTGCGTTCGCCTTTCCAATTTGTGTATTGAGTCATCACATACCAAGTTCCGTTATCTTTGTTTTTATAAGCCGGCATTATACCTCTCTCCTTTCTGCTCCGTAAACTCTTTCATTAAAATACTGTCGGCTGATGCGTCCTGCAACTGTGATATATCCTTTTGCACTTAACTCATCATTGAGCTGTTTTATAACCTTATATGCATAAGATTTCGATACATCCAATTCTTCTGCAACCTCATCGGCTCTGATAAAAGACTTTTCTGTCATAAAAAACACCTCCTTTATAATATTGTTTTGGTTGTTTAGTGTCGGATACTTTCTGACCGCATTCCGATTTGCCCGAGCGGATATGCCATTACCGTGACATATGACGGATATTCAGTTTTTGCAAACAGCTTAACGCTATTTGCTTAATGATTATACTAAACATATTCCGTTATGTCAAGTGGCTTTCGTAAAAATATTAAACTTTTTTGTTTTATGTTGCTTGACATATACTAAACATATATGATATACTGATTGCACATTACATAAGTAAGGAGCGTATTTTATGGCAATCGGAGAGAGAATAAGATTCTTTAGAAATTTAAGAGGAATGACTCAAAAATATCTCGGTATGCAGGTTGGTTTTCCGGAGAAAACTGCGGATATTCGTATGGCGCAGTATGAATCAGGCTCAAGAACACCTAAAGCTGATTTAACAAATAAACTTGCAGAGATTTTTGATATATCTCCGCAGGCTCTTTCTGTTCCCGACATTGACAGCTACATAGGGTTAATGCACACCTTGTTTACATTAGAGGACAGATACGGATTGACAATAGTAAAGACTGAAAACGGTGTTTCAATGTATGCAGACCCTCGCAAGGGGACGGACGCCACCGAGCTTTCGGAAACGCTTAATGCGTGGGCTGAACAATCCGAGAAATACAAAAACGGTGAAATTACAAAAGGTGAATATGACCGTTGGCGTTATAACTATCCGCAGAAATAAAAATGCTTATCATTGCTTTCAATACTAACTATATGTTTAAAGGAGAGATATCATATGAGTTTTCAAACAATATCAGTTAAAGAAGCTGTAAACAATATAAATGCAAATTCAAATGGATGGTTTTTGCCAGCTGTTCAGCGACCATATGTATGGGGCAGCAGATACGAAAGTGAAAAATATATTTGTAAATTGTTTGACTCAATATTAAATGGTTATCCAATAGGCACTCTTATTGTGTGGAACACAGATAAAGAAGTTCCTTACAGAGAGTTTATGAATGATTATGAAGACGGTAAAATTGCCACACTTGTTGACAAATCACTTTGGGAAAGAACAGATAAATGGTTGGTGTATGATGGTCAACAAAGATTGCAAACATTATTTTCTTGTCTTAAATACACTCTTAATAAAAGAATCTTGGCTTATAATCTTTTGTATAAGACTGATAATACTGATGAAGATTACGGTTTCAAATTTATTGATAAAAACACAGATAATCCAGGATACATAAAACTACCCGCTCTTTTTTCAAAGACTGATACTGAAAAAGTAAGCTATAGAAGAAATATTCAAAGCACATTAACATCATTAACAGAAGATGAAGAAACTCTTTTTGAAACAAGATTTGATAAACTTTGGTCAGTATTTGTTGGAACAGATGTAAAATCTTTGGCTTATTTTCCAATTGATAAAACTTGGAATGAAGATAAAGTAAATGATGTCTTTCAACGTTTGAATACTGGAGGAGTACCACTCTCTGGTGCTGATTTATTGTTTTCAAAAATCAAGGAATCAGATCCATCTTTCGAAGAGAATCTTGTTGAAATATCAAAGTGGATTTTTGAAGTTACTAATGGATATTCTTTTTCCGCAAACGAAATATTACAACTTATAAATCTTATCGTAAAAGGTACAACACGTGTTGATGCGTCAAAAGTGAAGCCTGAAGAAATCACAAAATTTAAAGAGATTGGATCTTCAATTGGTGAGCCATTAAAGGACTTTTTCGGAGAATTTTTTTATAAAGTATTTAATATTAATAACAGTTCAATAGTATCCAGAAAGCTTGCTGTACTTCCTCTAATTGTATATGCATATCGTAATTATCAACAGGGTAAACGATTTTTAAATATAAACGCTGACAATGTCACAAAAATGAAACAGTATTTTATTCTTTCTCAATTAAACGATTGGAATACCCAAGGAATTGTTGAAGGCTCAACGAGAAAAATTCTTGATGAAAACTTTCCGCTTGCAGAAATAAAAGAAATTGCAAAAGAAAAAAACCGTGTTGTTGAATTGCGAAAAGAAACACTTGAATGTAATGTTTGGTTTACTTTGAAAGTAATGATTCCTGATCGATTATATATAAAACAAGAAACTACAACGGGAAGGTATAAACCGGAGTTGGATCATATCTTCCCTTTGAAACTCAAAGATAGTCCCAACGATTATGAGGTTGATACTCTTTGGAATTTGCAACCTGTAGCTGGTAAAACTAATTTACTAAAAAGCAACATTCATCCATTTGATTTCTTTTCAAATGAAGATACAAAATCTCATATTTCTGAATATAATTTTATTCCGAGTGAAATGTCTTGTGATGAATGGAAAGATCATAAAGCTTTCATTGAATATCGAAAAAAACGAATGATTGAATTTATGAAATCACAATATAATATTGATGTAATAATGTAATAACCATAAATCAACATAACAAAAAGGCATTACCGACTGCAAAAGTCAGTAATGCCTTTTATAGTATTAAAATAATTGTACCTGCAAACCAATAGAACGCTTAGAATAAAGCCGTTTTACAGTTTGCTATCATTTTGCTATCAAATCGGGAATTTGAGAGCCTAAAACCCAGTGTTTATGCGGGTTTACGCCACCCTTGATGTTCCT
>ULSO01093059.1_pt1 | contig 22021 bp, 20 predicted proteins | sample 1956701 | NCBI WGS metagenome assembly ULSO01 (sample SAMEA4835708, study PRJEB28245) | human gut metagenome | biome: gut microbiome; material: fecal sample | place: Denmark | collected 2008 | reverse complement strand
AACGGCAGCGCAGATTGCAGCCGTGAGCGATATTAAGGCACAGCGCCTTCACTATCCCTTTATATACCGGTTCGGGGTGATCGGGCTCCGGCGAAAAAAGTATTCCGCGGCGGATAAGCTCGTCGATTTCCGCCTCCGCTTCCGCGACTTCCGCGCCGTCGTAACCGGAAAAATCTCCTTTTGCCTCGGCAGAAGGAGATTTTGCTTTTATCAGTTCAGATGTCAGTTCATCGACAACATAAACGGAGCCGCTTTCGACGTCAAGCGCGAAATGCCGCCCCAGACATTCGTAAGTATGTACCATGCGGCGGAATCAGTCCCTTTCTTTCGATTCTCTGTGCGTCTTCTTCTGTTCGCAGGACTGATTGCCCACGGTGCAGCTGGTCTTGCATGCAGACTGGCAGCCCGTCTGGCACTCGCCGCAGCCGGTGCCCTTGTCTTTGCAGATCGTATCTGTAGCAATAATCGTGATATGCTTCATAATTCACCTCCGGATTTTGTAATATTATACATTATGAACCGGAAAAATGCAAGTGAATAGCCGCGCTTTTTCAGTTTCTTCTGACAAGCATTGAGATAATTCCGCTGATCAGTCCGGCAACCATGCCGATTACAGTATTATTAAGCAGAGTGATATCGAATTCGAACCCGCCTGCGAGCAGAGAGAATATTATGAACGCGAAAAAACTGTACACAAGCCCGGTAATCACGCCGCGCAGCCAGCCGCTGCCCGGACGCCTGAGCGACAGCAGGCACGCGACCAGTATGCTGACCGAACGTATGATCTGATTGATGACGGTGACGGCGGACGTATCGAGATTGAACGTCTTTATGATAAACGCCGCGCCGAGTACGAGCAGCAGCGACAGAACAAGAGCTATAATGACAGCTTTGACGATCTCCATTGCGTAATATTTGGGTTCGAGGGACAGATCCGACTTTTTTTGTGACATAATAAAACCTCCGCGATAATTCATTATAAACTATGCGGAGGTTATCTGCGATATTACGCCGGGCTTAATGCCGGCATGTCTTGTTTTGCCGATAAACGGCGATTGTTATTTGCCGTTCTTTCTGCGTCTGCCGTTGCCGCTTTTTTTAGGAGCGGAAACTGCCGGCGCACTTTCACCCTTCTGCTCCGACGCGGGTGCGGCTTCTTCGGCCGCGGACGCGCTTTCTTCCGCCACTGCCGCGGCGGTTTCATTGTCCGTCCCTGCCGCTTCTGCGGGAGCGGAGACATCGCCGTTCTCCGGCGCGGAAGTTACCGCCTGATCAGGAACGGTTTCTTCGAACGGTTCTGCCGGTGCGGGCTGAGTTATTTTAACAGCTTCCTGAGAAGGCGCCGGAACGGATGCGGCGGCGCTTCCCACTGTGCGGTTGAGCACGAGATAAAGCGCCTGAATATCCACGGTAATGGTAGTAGTGCTTCCGGGAGCACCCGTTTCGATGACGAGTTCCTTTCTGCCGGGAGCCGGTTCCCTGATCTCTCTGACGATGCCTATGATGCCGCCCACGGTTTCAATCGTGTCGCCGACGGACAGAGCGTTGCGCTGCTCTTCTACGTTTTTTTTCTGGCGTCTGTTGTTGATCATGGGAAGAACGAACAGTGCGACGACGAACAGCACGGCGACCACGATGAGAATGGGAGTCATTATCTCCGAATTCTGGCAGGAGCCGCCGCCCTCGCTTGTAAGCAAAAGATTATAAAACATTGTGTTCTCCGTAAAATATGATAGCACAAGTATAAACCAAAACGGGAACTTTTGCAAGCAAAATATTGTCGACTATCGTAAATTATTGCACTTTACGTCAAAAATGGAATGCAACCTGCGAAACTTATCGTCGTATTCGAATCCGCTTACCACCGTTTCGCAGGGCGCGATGTCGATCAGATGACAGAGCATGTCGTCGAAAGTTTCGAAAATCTTTTCCCCGCTTTCGCCGTCGCGTCGGTGTTCGACTATTCTGTACTTGCCGCCCAGCTTGAATATTTCGGCGCGGCTGCCATCCGACCGCCCGGCGTCTATAAGAAAACGAAGCAATTCGTTCATGGTTTCTTCGTCGCAGAGATACGCGCTGTGTTCGGTGGCAAGACGGCATATTTCCATCCAGCGCGATACGAGTTCGCTCATCCTGAAATTGCGGTATCCTTCGAGATCGAATATTTTGCCTGACGGCAGCGTTTCGGCTACCATTTCCTCTTCGGTTTCTCGATCGAATCCCGTAAGCGCATGGCAAAGCAGTTTTATGGATGCGTCCGGGCAGCGCAATGAACGGATGCGATCGGAAATGAAATCGTATTTCATTCTGCCGAGTATCAGAGAAATCAGCGACGAAGCGACTCCCGCCGCCACCTGCCCCGTACGCCGTCCGTCGGCGCCTACGCTGATATACGAACAGCGGCCGCCTATTTTGCATGCCGTCACTGCCGAGTCCCCGAGCTTTTCGTTAATGAGCGACGCGAGTTCGTCCAGCCACCGCAGATGTTTATTATCGACGATTATAACGGTTTCGTACATAAATCCTCTCTATTATTGTATGCACGCGAAAATATTTTACACACGCCGGCGAAATCGAAAAATAGCATTTTTCATGCGATTTGCATAAAAATTATATGTAAAAACGTTTGCGTTTTTGTTCCGGTTCTGCTATATTATATAGGCGCGGCGGCAAAACGGTTACGGTACCATAGCCAAGTGGTAAGGCACGGGCCTGCAAAGCCTTGACCCCCGGTTCAAATCCGGGTGGTACCTCCAATACGCGACGGATTTTAAGTCCGTCGCGTTCTTGCTTGAAAAGCGTCGCCGCGCGAGCGAATTTATTTTGCCGCTGTGATGGAATGGCAGACATCGCGGACTTAAAATCCGCTGGAGGAAACTCCGTATCGGTTCGACCCCGATCAGCGGCACCAGCATCGACAAAGTTTGAGCCCAAAGAATGGGTCGGACTTTGTCACAATCTAATAAGGAAAAGCAACGAGTTTTACTCGTTGCTTTTCCCGTTTATGCGTTAATGCCTGATAATCATTCGATTCATTTATTTTCGCATATAATTCCAATAAAAACCGATTATACCAAAGGTTCGGACGCAGACGCCTTTATTATTTGCGCCATTTCCGCATTGCCGATAGATAATGCAAAAGCCAAAGCGACTTTTTGCGGTAAAATGAACCATGTGGCTCTGCCCCGCGATTGCGGATAACCCAAATTGTTACCGCTGCCGTTCCAGCGTATGGCAATGCGCCTGTCTTCCTTCCAGAGAACCGATGCGATAAAAAAAATTATCAGTTTCGTCAGTAAATGCCAGTAGTTTCCGCTTTCAGTAGGCGCTGTTTCCGTTAACAAATCAACAAGCTTTTCTAAAAAATGCTCTATAGCCATCAAAAATTCTTGACGCGAGCATAGTTTTCGGCTATAATAATATTTAATATTAAATTAGCCGATAAGGAGCTGCCTATGTATATCAAAAGACATGCGGAAAAAACCGTTGCAAAGCTTTCGAAAATGTTCGGCGCCGTACTTGTTGCGGGACCGAGGCAGGTTGGAAAAACAACGATGCTGGACCAGATAACCAACGGGCTCAGCCGCGCCACGCTGGACGATCCCATTATGCGCGCCGCTGCCGAAGAACAAAGCGGTACCTTCTTTTTGGACAATCCTCCTCCCGTATTCGTTGACGAGATACAAAAAGCCCCTGCCCTATTTGAACAGATAAAGCTGTATCTTGACAGAGACAGGAAGAAAGGTCAGTTCTATCTGTGCGGTTCACAGCAATTCAGAATGATGAAAGGTGTAAGCGAATCGCTTGCCGGCCGCATAGGTCTTGTAACACTGCTTGGCTTTTCAATGAGAGAAAGACAAGGATTAGTCTTCGATTTACCGTTTATCCCGACGGAAGAATACTTTGCCGCACGCAAAGCCGAAAAGGCCGAAATCGGATATTCCGATGTGTGGAACATGATACACCGCGGCAGTATGCCCGAACTTGCCGACAACCTCGATTATGACTGGAGGCTGTTTTACAGTGCCTATGTAAATACTTACATCGAAAGAGACGTCAAAGAACTGTCGGAAATCGGCGATACTGTAAAGTTTACTAATTTTATGATTGCTACAGCCGCCTCTGTCGGACAGCTTCTCAATCTGGCGTCGCTCGCGAGAGATGTCGGGATCAGCGTCCCGACTGCGGAAAGGTGGCTTTCCATACTCGCCGCATCGAATATCGTCTATCTTCTGCAACCCTACTCCAACAACATTTTGAAACGCGTTGTCAAAACTCCAAAGCTCTATTTCCTTGATACGGGACTTGCCGCCTATCTCACCAAGTGGACTACTCCTGAAGTGCTGAAAAACGGCGCAATGGCGGGAGCGTTCTTTGAAAACTTCGTACTTTCAGAGATCATCAAGAGCTACTATAACCAAGGGATTACCGAACCGCCGCTCTACTTTTACAGAGATAAGGATATGAACGAAATCGACCTGCTGATAGAAGACGGCGGAACACTGTATCCCATTGAGATAAAGAAACACGCCGATCCGCACAAAAAGGACATCTCGGCTTTCCAAAAACTTGACAATATTCCCAATATGAAGCGCGGCACGGGCGGAGTTGTCTGCCTTTACGATAAAATGATATCTGTGTCGGAAACGGATAAGGTTATCCCGATAAGTTACCTCTGAAAACCCTGTTTTGCAGCCGTCCTATGTAGCAGCCTTCGTCCCGGCACGAGAAATCATCGTAAAGTAACTGTCAGATTATAGAGGAATGGAACAGAATAACAAATATAATCGGCGCAGACATACTCGTGTTGGATATGCCGCTGCTCGACACCCGCACGAAAGCGGATACTTTGGTCGGCAAGTTCATTTCGGATATTGTGTTGCAGGTATTGTCTTTCGTAGCCGAGAATGAGCGGGAAAACAACAAAGCGCGACAAGCCGAGGGAATAAAAATAGCGAGAGAAAAGGGCGTCCGTTTCGGTCGCCCTTCGTTCGTCTATTCTGAAGAATTTTTATCCGTCGCTGACGACTATCTTTGCGAGCGCATCAAACTGAAAACTGCTTTGCAACTACTGAATATAAAGCAGGACAATTTTTTCTATCATTTAAGAAAGATAAAGAAAACAAAAGCTAAAACCGTTAATTCTGTCGCGGAAACGATCAAAGACAACTCGGCAAATAATTGACTTATAAAACATCATGTGTTTGTCTTTTCTTTGTCAGCAGCGTTCATTTTGGACATAAATCTTCTGAACTGAAAGAAAAACAAAATTGCCGTGAAAAGCACTGCGATTGTGTCGGCTACCGGCTCTGCCATAAATACCGCAGTCGCCTTATCTGCGGTAAAGATCAGAGGCATAATGTAAATCAGCGGTAAAAGAAGCACGAATTTTCTGACGACGGCGACGATGACGGAAGCCAAGGCGTTTCCCATGGACGTGAACGTCATCTGACATGCCACCTGAATACCGAACAGTAAAAGCGCTCCGAGATATATGCGCAGCGCGGGAATCGTATAACTCACCAACGCTTCGTTCGTATTGAACATCATAACGAAAGCCTGAGGAACGGCCATAACCAAAGCCCACAATGTGACGGAATAACACAGGCTGGCAGTAAGCAGCAGTCTGAATGCTTTTTTTACCCTCTCGGCATTTTTCGCGCCGTAATTGTAACTGATAATCGGCTGCGCACCCTGCCCCAATCCCTGCAACGGAAGCATGGCGAACTGCATCACGCTTGACAATACGGTCATCGCGCCCACGGCAATATCGCCACCGTAGTTTTGCAATGAAGAGTTAAAACAGATAAGAATGATGCTTTCGCTCGCCTGCATTACGAATGTGGAAAAGCCGAGGGCAAGGCCGGGCAGAATAATGCCGGCTTTCAGCCTGAAGTATTTCGGACGGATTTTCAAAACCGTTTTCTTTCCGAACAGAAAAAACAGTACCCACGCGCATGACGCGGCCTGCGATATAATCGTCGCAAGAGCGGCGCCCCTTACACCCATGCCGAAGGCGTAAATAAACAACGGATCGAGACCTATATTCGCAACTGCGCCGATCAGCACCGATAACATTCCCGTCGTAGCGAAGCCCTGCGCCGTAATGAATGCGTTCATTCCGAGAGTAAGCTGTACGAATATAGTGCCTATTGCGTATATGTTCATATAATCCACGGCATAGCCGATGGTGTTTTCGCTGGCGCCGAACAGCCAGAGAAACTGTTCGTCAAATATGAGCAGTACAGCCGTAAGCATTACGGAAATTATTATCTGAGTCACGAAACAGTTGCCGAGCGTCCTTTCGGCCGATTCGGTGTCGCCTTTTCCCATAAAGATCGAGGCGCGCGGCGCGCCGCCGTTCGCTATGAGCGCGGCAAAAGCGGATACAAGCAGAATAAGAGGCAGACATACGCCCAGACCGGTCAGCGCCAGCTGTCCGTCTTCCGGCATATGACCGATATAAATACGGTCGACAATATTGTACAGCATGTTGATAAGCTGAGCTACGACTGTCGGAATTGCCAGTCTGAGCAGAAGTTTTCCGATCGGTTCGCGTCCGAGAAAACTTTTATCGTCGTCTGCCATCCCCGCCGTCCGAGTACTTTGCTCACTCATTGTCATCGTCCTCCGCAGTGCACGTCGTCATTATATTTCGGGCATTTATCATAAGTTTTTGTCTGAGGCTGTCATACAGCTCGGCTTCCGATTCGGTAAAGCCCGAAAACAATCGAGCGCCGAATTTTTGCCATTCCGCATCCAGCATATCTGTAACGGGCTGAGCCGCGGGAAGAAGACTCAGTCGTATCCTTCGACGATCCGATCGATCCTGCATACGCGCCAGATATCCGTAATTGATCAGACTGTCCACCGCCTGCGAAACGTTGCCTTTCGATAACATGCGATATTCCGCTATGTCGCCCGCCGTGTTCATTTTCGGATTATTATGCAGAAAGCCGATAACTTTTACTTCAAGCGTATTGATACCGAATTTCGCACTGATTTTTTTCAGCATCGCCCCGTATGCTTTTGCTACGTAATGTATACTCATCAACAGATCTATACTGTGCATGGTTTGCTCCGTATCCGTAAAGGTTCTATTTAATATAGTTCTTTTTAGAACATTTTTATTATATACGTCCCGTCGTGATAAGTCAAGCATTTCATGAGATACTGCGACAATATCTGCTCAAAACAAACTGAGAGACGCTCACCGATGGAGCGTCTCTCAGTTTTGCTAAATGCACCGTAGGTCGGCCGTTATGCGGCTTTGCGGCGCATACGTATAAATATTTTCGAGATTTCCACGGCGATGAGCGGGAAAAGCGCAAGGCCGAGCACGATAAGATACTGATACCATTCGAGATATACGAGGTCGAAGAATCCCATGACTCCGGGCACGAATGATACGAATACGACGATGGCCAGCGACGCGATAATCGCGTACGTCAGGAATTTGTTCCTGCCGCCGCCGTGCGCGAATATACTGTCGATATTCGAACGCTGGTTGACCGAATGCACGAGCTGCGAGAGCGCCATTACAAGGAATGTCATTGTCATGGCAATCGCATGCTTTTCAGCGGGCGTGGCGCCGAAGCAGGCTTCCGCAATCCAGTAAGCGGACAATGCAGCCGCTGTGATAAACAGTCCGTGCAGAGCAATTCGCACGATTACTCCCCTTTCGAACAGCGTTCCGCTTTTTACGGGCGGCACTTTCATGACGTTGCGGTCCGCCGGATCCACGCCGAGCGCAATCGCGGGCAGCGAGTCGGTGGCGAGGTTGATAAGCAGAATGTGTATAGCAAGAATGGGATCCTCCCAACCCAGACAGAACGCCAGGAACAGCGTCAGGATTTCGGCTATATTGCCGGCAACCAGAAACTGTATGACCTTCTGTATATTGCGGTATACTCGCCGGCCTTCTCGCACGGCATACTCGATCGTCGTAAAGTTATCGTCGAGCAGTATCATATCCGCAGCGTCCTTCGCAACGTCTGTGCCCGTAATGCCCATCGCGACGCCGATGTCAGCCTCTTTGAGCGCCGGACTGTCGTTGACGCCGTCGCCCGTCATGGCCGCGACCTCGCCGCAGCGTTTGAGCGATTTGATAATGCGCAGTTTGTCAGCCGGCGATACTCTTGCGAACACGGCGGCTTTTCTGACCGCCTCGTCCAGCTGCTCGTCCGTCATCTCGTCGAGTTCCTGTCCGGATACGACGATATTGCCGTCTCCGAATATGTGCAGCTGACGGGCTATGGCAAGCGCCGTTACTTTGTGATCTCCCGTTATCATGATAACGCGTATGCCTGCCTGCCGGCACGACTCGACGGCGCCGATTACCTCTTCCCGCGGCGGATCTATCATTCCCACCGCGCCGACGAACGTCATTCCGTATTCCATGTCGGCCGAATCGTCTTCAGGCACTTCGACGCCGCGGCGTACGGCAAAGCCGAGCACGCGAAGCGCGTTTCCGCTCATCCCGTTGCAGGTGGCGAGAATGCGGCGTCTGTCCTCTTCCGTCATGTCGCGTTCGCCGTCTGCGGCAAGAAAGCGCGTGCAGAGCGGAAGCATTTCATCTACGGCACCCTTTGTAAATGCTACAGGACCGTCCGGCATATCGTTTATTGTCGTCATACGCTTTCTGTCCGAATCGAATGGCTGTTCGAACAGTTTCGGATGCTTTTCCTCGTAATCGTCCGAATCTATGCCGTACTTCGCGGCAAAAAGTATGAGCGCGCCCTCGGTCGGATCCCCCAGCGTTTCGCCGGGACGGTCGGGATCCATGTGCGCGTTTACGCACAGCGAGCAGCCGTCCAGCAGCAGCCCTATCTGCTCGTCGGAATATCTGTCGCGCAGCCCGTCGGCCGTTCCGGGTCTGCCGGTGTCGAAATCTCCGCCCATTGCGACATGCGTAACCGTCATCTTATTGAGCGTGAGCGTACCCGTTTTGTCGCAGCATATAACCGTGGCGCCGCCCAGCGTTTCCACCGCAGGCAAACTCTTTACCAGCGCGTTCTTCTTCGCCATACGCTGAACGCCGAACGCCATTATAATCGTAGCCGTAGCCGGCAGACCTTCGGGAATTATGGATATCGCCAGCGATATGCCGAGCAGGACGAGCGACTGCCACGTTCTGCCGCCGCGTGCGAAACCTATAATCATAATGGTCACGCAGACCAGCAAACCTATAACGGTCAGAATCTTGCCGACAGAGTTGAGCTTCTTTTTGATGGGCGTGCGGAAATCGTCCTGCGTTTTCAGCATATCCGCTATCTTTCCCACCTCGGTATTCATTCCCGTGCCCACGACTATACCGGTAGCGTTGCCGTACATGACAACGGACGACGCATAAGCCATATTGACCCGGTCTCCCAGGGGCGTATCCGCGGCAAGCACCGCCTTGTCGTTTTTTTCCGCAGGCATGCTTTCCCCTGTCAGCGACGCCTCGCGTACACTCATATTGTTATCGTCGGTTATACGAATGTCGGCGGGAACTATCGTTCCGTCTTCCAGATATACGACATCGCCGGGCACAAGTTCGCTCGCCGGTACGACGCTTTCCTCTCCGTTTCTGAGTACACGGGCAGTAGGCGCGGTCATCTGCTTGAGCGACGCGAGAGCATCGGCGGCTTTCTTTTCCTGAATCACGCCTATCGCGGCGTTAAGCACGATTACGGCGAAAATAACGATTGCCTCGGGAAGTCCTTCACCGTCGATGAAAAACATCACAAGCGAAAATATCATGGCCACAAAAAGTATGATTACCATGATGTCCGAGATCTGTTCGAGTATCATTTTGCCGATACTCTTCGGTTTTGTCTCGCGCAAGACGTTTTTCCCGTATCTGGCAAGACGTGCGGCAGCCTCCTCATCGGTCAGTCCGTCCGGACCGGTATTAAGTTCTTCCTCCGTTTCGCGGCATGTCATCGCATGCCAAGGCCGTTGTAGGTTGTCGTCCATAGCGTTTTCTTTTTATTCCTCCGATATTATTATATTTAAAACGCAAAAAGACATAACCATTAAGGCAAACCTTATGGCTATGTCTTTGAATTTCATATTCGGTAAATAGTTTATACTTGGGTTGGCGTCGCTATTTCCGCCGTCACCGTCTTCCATTACGGAATAATTCTCCTTGCGTTTTATGAAAATATTATACTATATTGTCCGTACGCCTGTCAACGGAAAACATATATTATTTCAAAAAGCCGTTAATTATCATATCTTCGGCCTGCTTTTCATCCAATCCGAGCGTCATCAGCTTGTCGAGCTGTTCGCCCGCGATCTTGCCTATCGCCGCTTCGTGTATCAGTCTTGCGTCCACGTTGTTGGCGTTGATCTTGGGCACGGCGGAGACATGGCCGTTGTCGAGTATGATGGCGTCGCATTCGGTATGCCCGTTGCAGCGCGCGTTGCCGTCCATGCACGAAATAAACGTCTGGCGGGAATCGTCCCTCGCTACCGAACGGGATATGAGATGCGCCGCGCTGTCCTCGCCGTCCAGTCTGACGTCGAAGTCTGTGGTCGCCTCCTGGGTGCCGTGCGTCATGATCTTTTCCTTGACGGTCAGTACCGCGCGGTCGGCAAGCACCGCCGATGTCTTGCGGTAAGTCGAGTCGACGCCTTTGATCTGAACGGTATCCATTTCCATATAGCCGCCTTCGTCGATTTCTATGATCGTCGTCGGGTTCATGATGCGGCCGCCCGTCCCCGAGCCTTCGCCGTAATGCTTTTCGACGTATCTGACTTTCGCATTTTTGCCGACGTGGAAAACGTGCACGCCGTCGTGACCCGACATAGCGCCGCCGTCGTTGTGTATGCCGCAGCCTGCGACTATAAGCACGTCCGCGTCGTCGCCGATATAAAAGTCGTTGTACACGAGATCTTTCAGCCCGGTTTCCGTAACGATAACCGGAATATCCACGCGCTCGTTCTTTGTCCCGGGCTTTATTATGATGTCTATTCCCGGTTTATCCTGCTTTGTAACAATATCTATGTTTTCTGTAGTATGTCTGCTGTCCAGCTTGCCGTCCGCACGGATATTGTACGCGCCGGCGGGTACGCACTCGAGGCCGGCTATGGTTTTCAGCAGGTCTTTCTTCATCTGATCCATTGTGTTACTCCTTAATCTTGTCTGTAAGAGCGGTGCAGGCCGACGCCGTAAGTATTCCGGAGAGCACTTCGTCGCGGCTGCCGTCGCGCGCTACCTTACCGCCCGATACCATTATTATCCTGTCTGCGATATTGAGTATGCGTTCCTGATGCGATATAATAAGTATGGTGCCCTGCGTCTTTTTATACATATTCTCGAACACAGAGATGAGATTATTGAAACTCCACAGGTCGATCCCTGCTTCCGGCTCGTCAAAAACCGTAACTTCCGCGCCGCGCGCCATTACCGAAGCTATTTCTATGCGCTTGAGTTCGCCGCCCGACAGGCTGGAGTCGATGTCGCGGTTCACGTATTCGCGCGCGCAAAGTCCCACCTCGGACAGATACTCGCATATCTGCGATACGCCGAGTTTACGGCCTCCGGCAACCGATATGAGATCGCCTACCGTCACACCCTTGAACCGCACCGGCTGTTGAAAAGCGTAGCAGATTCCCTTCTGAGCGCGTTCGGAAACGCCGGCGTCGGTGATGTCCTCCCCGTTAAGGTATATGCGGCCGGACGTCGGTTTGTACAGTCCCATTATTATTTTGGCGAGCGTGGATTTCCCGCCGCCGTTGGGCCCGGTGAACGCAACGAACCGCTCGTCAATTTTCAGACTTATGTCGTTGATTATATTCTTCTTTCCTTCTTCCGTATCCACAGCGAAGGAAATGTTTTTCAGTTCGAGCACTTTGCAGCTCCTCCTCCGAAACAGTTTCTCATCATTTTCCGCCGCTGCCGGAGCTTTCGTATCCGGCCGTACATATCATATCGAAAATCACATTGTTTCCGTCCGTCATACGGTATCGCACTTCTCCCGCGGGGCTCTCGTGCACGGTGCGCGTCATATCGCCGCCGCACGGCGCGGCAAGCGCCTTATCGTCCAGCCGTACGGCTTCTGCGGTAAGCTCGAGTCTGCCACGACCGACTTTTACCGACGCAGCGGTGCGCTCCTTTATTCTGCTGCCGTTGTATGTCGCGAAAATATATTCCTTGTCATTATGCACGACGGCGCATATGTGTCCGGTAAACGAGATCGCGGCATAAGGGATCGTGGCGACAGACATCATTACCGACGTTCTGCCGTCGCAGCCCTGCGTCCAGGTGTAACCGGACGGAAAAGAAGAACCTTTGTCTTTTTCCAGATAGCCGAGGCCGCCGTCGAAATCGAACCGCTTCCCGTCTATCTCGATCGCGCCGGAGATATCGTGCTTCATACTTATGACGCCGTGTTTGCATTGCATCAGCGGAAATGCCGCGAACAGTCCCATTATATCACGTCGGAGCGGGTGCAGTTTTCCGAACGACACTTCGCCTTTTACGATGTGTCCGTTCTGCTCCGCGTCGACGATCAGTCCGCAGGCGGAAAAACTGCTGCCGCCTATACGCACGTCGAGCCTGTCCGTGCGAGCGTCGAATTCCTCTTCACCGAAGCGGAATGTCAGCGGCTCGCCGTCCCATACCACCTGCAGCATGGCGTATTTACCGTCCGAAGCCGAATGAAAAGAAGGTATAAAAGCAACAACCGTATTGCCGCACACAAGCTTATAGTACCATCCTTCGAAATAGTGCCGCTTGTGTTTGCCTGCAAAAGCGTAAAGCTGTATGTTTCCGTATGCCGCGCGGCCGATTATCCACATAACGAGTGTAAGTCCGACAAAAATCGCAAGAAACATATTTGCGAATTCAGCCCATCTGAGTATCACTATGGCCGTATCTGCCGCGACAGTAAAGATTATCAGCGGCAGTCCGAACACGGCTTGTCCGCCGCTCTTGTAAAAGCGGATAAGCAGCACCGTGAACGCCGCGACGAGCAGAAGCGACGTCGCAATTTCGAGCGGTACGAATACCGCGGCCGCGTCGATCGCCGTCGAATATACGACCGGTATGGCCATAGAAAAACACAGAATATACAGATACGATATCCACAGTCTGCCGCGCCGGAAAGTACCGTCCGCGGTAAAATAACAATGCAGAGTGCGCATCAGCATGGACAGCAGCAGCGCGCCGTACGCGATAAACTGCAGCCACAGCAGCGTGAAGTTAGTATGAACCATGCCGCCGAGCAGAAGAAGTCCCGCCGCCACGCTCAGCACCGACCTGCTCTGCGCGTCGCCGTCGGGAGAACCCGCAAAAATCGATATTACGTACTTTCGCGCCTGAACGAGAAATACAACCGAAGCGCACAGCGATACCGTCGTCAGTATGTGCGCATACCACTGCACGAAATCGTCGGACCCGATAAACGCATATTCGGGCAATGCAAATCCGCATATCACCGCGGCCAGCCGCTCGCCGAAAAGTATTATGAAATACAATACGAAAAACAGGTTTTCCAAACTGCGCAGATATTTTTTTACCCCTGCGCTATTATAAACGTTCATAATCTTCCTTCCATTAGAAATGTCCGGAAACCGAAGTCCCCGTCATGTTTTATTCCCTCAACCGGAACGTTTTACACCCTTATTTCCGTTTCTTCGACGGGCACGTCGCACGAAGCCAGTATCGGTCTGATTTGCTCCGCTATAAATTCTTCCGTCTGAGCCTCCGCTCTGCCGGTAAAATTGGCCGGATCCATTATGGAATCGATTCCGTCCTTTACGGCGGCAAACAGCGGATCGGCCTTTATGCGCTCTATCAGATCGTTTTCTCCGCCCTCCTGTTTGACGACTTTGCCCGCATCCATGGAATGGCAGCGTATCGCCTCGTGCAGTTCCTGTCTGTTTCCGCCCGCCTTGACGCATTCCATGAGAATGGTTTCCGTCGCCATGAAGGGCAGTTCCGCCATTATATGCTTACGGATGACCTTGTCGTATACGACCATGCCGCCCGCCACGTTGGAATAAAGACTGAGCAGGCCGTCAACTGCAAGGAATGCCTGCGGTATGGTGATACGCTTGTTTGCGCTGTCGTCCAGCGTGCGCTCGAACCACTGCGTCGAAGCGGTAACGGCCTCGTTCTCGGGCAGCGTTATGACGTAGCGCGCCAGCGCGCAGATACGTTCGCTGCGCATGGGGTTGCGTTTGTATGCCATTGCCGAAGAGCCTATCTGATGCTTCTCGAACGGTTCCTCGATTTCTTTCATGTTCTGCAGAATGCGCAGGTCGTTCGCAAACTTATACGCGCTCTGGGCGATGCGCGACAGCACGGACAGCACGTTGTAATCGAGCTTTCTCGTATAAGTCTGGCCGGATACCGCGAACGCGGCGTCGAAGCCCATCTTCTTTACGACGGCCTTTTCAAGCGCCTTGACTTTTTCGCCGTCGCCGTCGAACAGCGTCATGAAGCTTGCCTGCGTACCCGTCGTGCCTTTCACACCGCGCAGTTTGAGTCCTTTTATGAGCGCGCAGAGATCCTCGTAATCCATCTGCAGATCCTGCAGCCACAGGCAGGCGCGCTTGCCCACCGTCGTAAGCTGCGCGGGCTGAAGGTGCGTGAACCCGAGAGTAGGCATTCCCTTGTATTTCATTGCGAAATCCGCGAGCTTGCGCATGACCTGCACGAGCTTGCCTTTGACGAGTTCGAGCGCTTCGCGCATTATGATTATCTCGGCGTTATCGGTAACGTAGCAGCTCGTCGCGCCGAGGTGGATGATGGGCATTGCCGATGTCGCCTGGCTGCCGAACGCATACACGTGAGCCATTACGTCGTGACGAACCTCTTTTTCGCGGGCCACGGCGACGTCGTAGTTAATATCGTAAATATGCTCTTTCATTTCGGCTATCTGCTTGTCCGTAATGCCGAGTCCGAGCTCCTTCTCGCTCTCGGCAAGCGCGACCCACAGCTTGCGCCATGTCGAAAACTTATTGTCGTCGGAAAACACAGCCGCCATTTCGGACGAAGCGTACCGCGTGATGAGAGGATTTTCGTAAACGTTTCTATTCATTTTAAGCTCCTTGGCGTATACGGAAGAATCTTTCCGCATTGCCGTAAAAAATATTTTCTATATCTTGTCTTCCGAATCCGGCTTTTTCCATATCCGCGGTAAGCGCTGGAAAATCGGAATAATCGGACATGCCTTCCGGGAAATATCCGGCGCCGAAAAAATCGGTGCCTATCGCCACGTGTTCTGTGCCGACGACGTCGGACAGGTGCGCGATGTGCTTCAGATACGCCGCCCGCGTGCAGTTTTCGCCGTACGAGAGCGAATCGTCCAGAAAATTCGGTACCGCGGCCACGCCTATTATGCCGCCGGCTTCGGCCACACGCCTTGCCATCTCGTCGGTAAGATTGCGCGGATGATCCGCCAGCGCGCGGCTTGCCGTATGCGTGACAAGAAGTCTGCCCGTTCTGCCCAGGGCGTCGAAAAACGCGGTATCGGACAGGTGCGCGAGATCGAGCGCAATTCCCTCTTCTTCCATTATACGCACCGCGCGCACCCCTTCATCCGAAAGCGGTTCCTCGCAGCCGCAACCGCCGGCCAGACGGTTTTTTCCGTTCCACGTCAGCGATGCGTACAGCGGAGAGTATCTGCGTAAAAACCGCCGGTAATCGTCGGTAGCGACCGCGCCGAGATCCTCGACTGCCGTCGCGGTAAAGAAAGGGGCTTCGGCTGATGCGTACCGCGCAAACCCGGCTTCCGTCGGGACAATCTCGCTCGTCCATACCGCGAGCAGTATTCCCCGCACTCCGGCGCATGACGCGAGCGCTTCATTCCGTTTTTCTGCGGGTACGGCCGTCATAAGATCGTTATGAAGATCGAATACCATATTGTTATTTACGCAAAACGGCGGATATTTGTGTTTATATCGGCGTAGAGATCGGGCAGATCCGCGAATTTCGGATTCTTTTCCATTTCCACGGTGCGATAATCGAACAGATACAGAAGGTCGTCTGCAGCGGACTTGCATAGTCTGAGAAGTTTCAGTCTGTCTCCGCGGCGATGATCTGTAAACGGCACCGTTTCCGCAAACGCCGGCCAGGCGCATTTCGCCACGCCGTAAAGAAAATTTCTGTAATAGAAATATCTTTTGTTCTTTGCCGACTTCGCATACTCGAGTTCGGTGGATATCCGCGCTTTTTCGTCGCCGTAATGGCGTGCAACGAGCAGGTATACATCGGCATAAAACTTTTCGAGTACGGAAGCAAGCGACGGCTTACCGATAACCGCAAGTTCGGAGCATACGGTTCCGAGCGGTCTGACCACCGCGTCCGCCTCGTCGGATACGTCGCCGAACGCCGGCCCGTCTTCGCCGGAAAATACCCGCGGAGTGAGCAGTTGCAACGCATACCGGACGGCGCAGCACAGATACTTCGCCGCTTCTTCTTCATCCGTTCTGCACCCGAAACTGCGGAAAACGGTAAAATAAATGTAATCGAATCCCACACGACAAAAATGCAACATATGCGTGAGCTTATCACCCTGCACCGACAATCCTCGCGTCAGGCCGTCGCCGCAGATTCTGGAATAATCGGCGATGAATGCATCCGCTTTGGCCGTAAACGCGGCAAGTTCCGCATAACTTTCCCTGTAATGAGGAAACACATACCCGGGCACTGTTTTTGTCGCGAAATGCCGGTATACGCTGAACAGCGAACGGCATTCATCGTACACCGCCTGCGGCGGAAGTTCCAGACGCATGTCGACCACAGATGCCGCCGACACGCGGCGCAGCGCGCACATGGCAAGATCGCATACGGATACGGCATCGACGGCTATTTCGCCGTCGGTAAGCATGGCAGTCTGCGGGTCGAGCAGAGTCAGCCGCCTCGCCCCGCGGGCGTACATCAGGTATTCTTTATTTCGCTGTTCCCTTTCTACCGAACGCGGATACATACGCCCAATCGCCTCGAAAAGCTCTTTCATCAGTTCATACACCTGTTTGAAAGCGTGAACGAGAAACATGCGCCTTATGCTCTGCGGAAGAGCCGATCTGACAAGTTTTTCTATCGGAGCGTCAAGCAGCAGAATTATCACCTCGGCTCCGCAAAGTCTGCCTTCCGAATTGGCAACTTTTATGTTGCATAATCTGTAATAATACTCGGCATAAAAGTTATTACGATCCACAGCGCGCACTTTATCAAACAGCAATTCGGCGTTTTTGTAATCGCGCTTTGAAAAAAAATGCTGCGCCCTGACGTATTCGTTCCGTGCTTCTTCGACATTGACAAGACTGCATGACGCACTGAGTTCGGCGTAGGAAAAAGACCGTCCGCAATACGGACAGGCGTAAACGTCTTCCCTTGTCCTTTCGAAATGCACGCTCATGCCGCAGCCGGTGCATATCGCGTGAAAAACGGACATCCGAACCTCCCAGTATTATTCTGGCTCATTATACAACAATATACGGAATTTGTAAAGAAAAAAAGGCTTCGACATGCGAAGCCTTTTTCCGACATATTATTTTTACTTCTTCATATCAAGATCTTTGAGCAGATCGGCAAACGGATTGTTGCCGGCGTCTTCGCTCCATTCTGCGCCTTCATCACGCTGCTGCTCTCTCTTTCTGGGAGCGCGGGGTTTGCTCTCGCGGCGCTCGCTTCTCGCGGCTTTCTCCTCTTCCGTAGGTTCGGGCATGCAAGCCTTTGCGCTGAGAGTGATTTTCTTTTCCTCCGGATCGATTGCGAGAATCTTGACTTCCACTTCGTCGCCCACCTTATATACGTCGTTGATATTCTTGACGTAGGTGTTGGACGCTTCGGAAACATGCACAAGACCTTCCACGCCCGGCTCGATTTCCACGAACGCGCCGAAAGGCATAAGCGAGGTTACCTTGCCCTTTACGACGGAGCCGACGGGATGATTCTCGATGGCGGCGTCGAAAGGATGTTTCTGAAGCTGCTTGTAACCGAGCGAAACTTTGCCCTTCTCGCGGTCGGCTTTAAGAACGACGAAGTCGTATTTCTTGCCGACGTGAAGTATGTCGTCGATGGACTTGAACTTCGTCCACGCGATGTCGCTGATATGCACGAGGCAGTCGTATCCGTCCACGCTTACGAACGCGCCGAACTTGGATATGCCTTTGACCTTGCCGTTGACGATAACTCCGGGAACGACGTTTGCCCAGAAAATTTCCTCTCTCTCCTTGCGCTCTTTTTCGAGAACGACTTTCTGGCTGGCCACTATTCTGCGCTTTGCGTCGTCTATTTCGAGCTGTGTGAGTCTGAGCGTCTTGCCGACGAACGGCTTGAGATCGTGAACGTATTTTTCCTTGATCTGGGAAGCGGGAACGAACACGGTGTAAGTGCCCAATTTACCGAGCAGACCGCCTTTCGTTTCGCGATCCACGACGAGTTCGAACACTTCGCCGCCGCGGATGGTATCGACTATTTTGTCGCCTTCCTTGATCTTATCCACCTTCTTCTTCGAGAAGCGGTAGAGGCCGTCTTCCGCCTTGGAGCTGAGCAGTATGACGTCGAGCTCCGTGCCGGCGGGATAGTCGGCCGGATTATATGAATCGTCGAGCGAAACTTCGTCCGCCGCGATATGACCGTCTATTTTCATACCGAAGTCAACGGTGATGCCCTTGTCGTCGGCGCTGGTCACCTTGACCTTCATGCGTTTGCCATCTCTCAATTTGCCGTTTGTTCCAACGGCGTCGACCGCTTGCAGGAACTCTTCGTTCTGAGCTTCGGTGTAGTTGTTTTCCATGTACTGAATTACCTCCGTTATCGACTCTTCCGGAGCCGATGCGCCGGCCACGATTCCGACCGTATCCCCGGCGTTAAATTTTATTCTTGCAAGTTCTTCCGCTTCGCTTATGAGATAAACGGTACAAAAACAACCGCATATTTCTTTCAGCTTAAGGGTATTCGAGCTTTGCGGGTCTCCGATGACGAGAACAACGTCGCAGATCTTCGACAATTGTTCCGCCTCTTTTTGCCGCTCTTGTGTAGTATAGCAAATTGTGTCAAATATTTCAACTGTTTTTGAACCGTGTTTGCGAATTTTATCGGCTATATTGCGAAATTTTTTTGCGGAAGCGGTTGTCTGCGCGACAAGACACAGTTTTTCGGCGGAAAAAAGCTCCTCCGGTATCCCGTCGCCGTCAAGTACGGTCGCGGAATAACCGCACAGCGAATTGATTCCGACGACCTCTGGATGTTCCCTTTTTCCGAATATCGCGATCGTATATCCGTCCGCGTACTTTTCAGCGACGATCTTCCGCGTGCGGTTGACGAACGGACATGTGGCATCCACTACGTTCAGTCCTTTTTCCGCGGCAAGTTCGAGCGCTTCCTTAGGCGCTCCGTGCGAACGTATTATGACGGTGCCTTCGTTTACTTCCCCGATACTGCCGACGGCGTTTATACCTCTTTCGGCAAGAGCGCGGACGATCCGTGCGTTATGTATGAGTTCCCCGTATGTGTAAACCGGCGGCGGATATTTGATTCCAGCGATGCGCAGCGAGCGCTGCACGCCGTAACAGAAACCGAGATGACGTGCTCGAATAATCTTCAATTTTTCTCCCTGGGCGCGTCTCCGCCCGACTTGCGCGCCCGTTTCTCTGCTTTCGCGGCAGCCTTGGCGGCGCGCTTCGCCGCTTTTATGCGTTTCTTTTCCAGCTTAAATTCCTTTCTGTATGTTCCGGCAGCCATAATCCCGCCGAGATATGTCTTTGCGCTTTCGAGCGCGTCGCGCACCGCGCCGCCGAAAGAAGCGATGGTATCTGCCGAAATTCTGCCCTCCGGGGGATATATCGGCGGCCCTACGTAGACATAATTTTTCCGGAAAAATTTCGGTTTGCGATATATGTATACCGGAACGACGGGCACCTTGGCCTGCAAGGCGAACAGTGCCGTGCCGTTTTTGAATTGCAGCACATCCGCATCTTCGTCGCGGTTACGCGTGCCTTCCGGGAAAAGTCCGACGACTTCGCCGCGGTTAAGTATCTTCACTACTTTTCTTATCGTTGACAAGTCAGGCTTTTCTCTGTTTACCGCCACGACTCCGAGCTTCGGGAACAGCCAGCGGCAGAACGCGGAATTATAATGCTCTTCTTTCGCCACGAAATGGCGGTACTTCGGAACCGCGAGAAAAGAAAGCGGAACGTCCTTCGCGCTGCGGTGATTGAATGCGAGAATATACCCTCCGCTTTGCGGAAGATGTTCGAGTCCGAGGGCTTTCCCGGGAAAGAATATTTTGAGCGGCACGTAAAAAGTGTGGTAAAAGAAATTGTACCACGCCATATAGTTGCACTCTTTATCGATATATTTTCTGTACTTGTCCCTGATTTCGGCCATTAGGCATTATTACCCGTTCACAATCCGTATGATTTTTTCGGCGACCTCTTCGGGCGAAAGCTCGTCCGAATTTATTTCAACGGCGTCTTCCGCCTTGCGGAGCGGAGCCGTCTCTCTCGTAGAGTCGCGCCTGTCGCGCTCCTCTATATCCGCCCGCACTTTTTCAAAAACCACGTTCTGTCCTTTTTGTACAAGTTCATTATAACGCCTTCTCGCGCGTATGTCAACGGAAGCGGTCAAAAAAATCTTATATTTTGCGTCAGGCAGCACATGCGTTCCTATATCCCTGCCGTCAAGTACCGAAGAATGTCCTGCGGCAATGCTGCGCTGCAAACCGAGCAAAGCCGCCCTGACCGACGGCAGCGCCGAAAATCTGCTCCCGTAGCCGGACACGAAATCCTGCCTGATCTGTTCCGAAACGTCTTCTCCGTCAAGATACACGCGCTGCCTGCCCGTAGCGGGATCGCAATCGACGGTTACGGACACTCTGCGCAGCAGTTCGGCTACGGTTTTATCGTCTTCGGGCCAGCCGTCCCGGTACGCTTTGAGTCCAATCGCACGATAAAGCGCGCCGGTATCGAGATACATAATGCCGAGTTTTTCCGCCAGCATTTTGGCTATCGTGCTCTTTCCTGCGCCGGACGGTCCGTCTATGGCGATGTTGTAATGTTCTTTCATTGCGCAAGATCCTTTCTGAGTTCCTTAGCCCCGCCGAGATAAACGTGTGAAGCGGTCGCGCCGTCGTCGTCGGACGTGACGGTAACGAGTGCGCGTATGCACAGCTTCAGCGCGCCGTCGATTTCCGGTTCCTTGCACGAGAATATCGGGGCGGGCATTACGCCCGATTCACGCACGGCTCTCGCCGGATAAAACGAACGTATGTCTTCGGTCGTCGACATGACTATGCTGACGACGTCTTTTATCTCAGGGTTCTTTTCCTTTATCTTTCTTATGAGCTCCACCGACGCTTCGGTTATTTTCTCATCGGTGTCCGCGTCGACCGTTATCGCTCCCCTTATTGCATATACCCTCATTGCCGTTCTCCCGCGGCGATTCCAGCCGCTCTTCCGCTCGCAAACGCACATTGCAGATTGTATCCGCCCGTGAGCGCGTCGACGTCGAGCACTTCCCCGGCAAAATACAACCCTTTCACGAGTTTGCTTTCCATTGTTTTCGGATTGATTTCCTTCAGCTCCACTCCTCCGGAGGTTACGATCGCTCCGTTAATGTCGGCCAGACCTTTTATCGTAAACGCCAGATTCTTGACGGAAAACCCGAGCGCAAAACGCTGCTCGCGCGTGACCGAATGACCTTTGAGCGAACCGCTCAGTCCGCATTGCGCCAGAACGTAAGGAATCACTGCTTTGGGCAGCAGCCCGGGCAGTATGTTGGCCAGATCCTTGTTGGAAAATTCCGCGAAATCGCCGGCAAGTCTGGTATCCAGCGTTTCGGGAGAAAGCGCCGGCTTGAAATCGACGAGCAATGTTTCTCCGGCAATCCGACACCGGTTGATCCGGCTGCTGAGCGTAAGAATTATGGGGCCGCTGACGCCGCTGTCGGTAAAAAGCATTTCGCCGAATTCGGAGTACGTTTTGCCGTCCGTTTTAACCGAAGCGCGCACGTTCCTCAGCGACAGTCCTTCAAGCGGGCTGACGTTTGTCGTAAGCTCCATTGCCGACAGTGCGGGAA
>ULSO01008357.1_pt1 | contig 22133 bp, 20 predicted proteins | sample 1956701 | NCBI WGS metagenome assembly ULSO01 (sample SAMEA4835708, study PRJEB28245) | human gut metagenome | biome: gut microbiome; material: fecal sample | place: Denmark | collected 2008 | reverse complement strand
TCGCCGCCGGTCTGGTAGACGATAGCGGACTGATAGCCCTTCTCCGGCGTGCGCTCACCGACGATCTTGTTGAACGAGAACTCGTCTCCGGGGTTCAGGATGGTGCCGTCGATCGCCTTGCAGGCCAGTTCCAGATTCTTCGTGCGTCCGGCCTGCGCGGTGTGCGGGCTGTCGCAGGAGCCAAGCACATCGGAGAAGTATTCCTTCTCCAGTTCGGCCAGCGTGACCTCGGGCTGAATTGCCTCGGCCTGAATGACGATCTTCGTGCCGGGTTCAGCCATGGCAAGCTGCTGGGTGTAATACGACACGTCAAAGCCGAAGCCGACCTTTTCGGCAACGAGTTCCTTCTTTTCCTCGTCGTAATATGCGTCTTTCATCTCGGTTGCGAACTGGTCGTAATACCGTTGAAGATCAACCGGCGCGCAGGGCTCGGTGTCGTAATCGAACTTGAGTTCGGACAGATCGCCGGCATTGAACCGCGCAACGACCGCATCATAGAGTGCATCGGCATCGAGCGAAATTTTCGGCGAACCCGTCACGACTGTGACGGTTTTCGCGTCGGCATCGACCGTAACGGTCGGGTCAACCTTTTCCGACGCACAGGCGCGGGCGGTCTGATCAATGAGATCGCGGATATACGCGGTATCGAGATTCGTCCCGGATTCGAGCGAAATGTCCTGCCGGGTCTTTTTTGCCCGTTCGTATGTGAGAAGCGCCGTAATCGGGCCGCCGTCGCGGCCGTAGTTCATGGCGGCGTCTGCCGCCTCGTCCGGGTTGAGGGCGACGTTGGTGATCTCGGGGGTAAAGTCAATCGTCCGGTCGGGCAGGACAACGGTCAGCGTATCGGTAGCTGTCTCCTGCTCGACGGCGAGCGTCACGGCGTTAATTGCCGCGTCCCGCTTCAATCCGCCGACGTTCACGCCCGCGACATAGACGTTTGGGAAGATGGTGTCGCTTCCCTTTAAAATAAAGCCATAGGTGCAGACACCGAGTAACGCCAGAAGCGCAACACATCCCGCGATCACGGCAGCCTTCTTTCCGGCATTGCCGGACGGCTGCTTCTTCGGCGCAGCGGCTCTGTCCGCCGCAGTCTTGTGCGCGGGGCGGCTGGCCTCAAATCTGCCTTTCTTTCTGATAAGAATCCCTCCTATTCAAAAGCCGCAGGGCGACATAATCTTTTTCTGTATTATACATAAACCGACCGATTTTTGCAACGGCATTCCCGACAGGAACAGGCCCCAGAATTCTGAAATTTCTATTAACATTTTCGGGTTTGTGCACTGCAAGTTCATTGCGTTAAATTAGCTTTGCGTTCAAAATTTGCAAGGCAGTGCGGATTCGCCAAGGCCCTGTAGGGGCCGATGCCCACATCGGCCCGTTGAGAAGTTGCAAATTTGCCGAAGATTTCCGTAAAAACGCAGCGAATCAAAACCTCCCCTTGCCATGTCCTGCATGATAAGGGGAGGCGGCATTTGCGCAAGCAAATGACGAAGGGGATGCGCTGCGGATATCAGTGTGCTTGGAAAGCTGCAGAATACAAAATCCTCTCAGGCGTTTTCACGCTTATACAGCGCAGTACGGAAGCGTTTTCCGATCCGCGAAGCGGTAGGTGCGCAAAAACGGCTCCGGGCGCAGGCCCTTTTCCAGATAGTCGAGCAGCAGAAGCGCGCAGGCGCGGCTGTCACTGCCGGCGTTGTGATGGTCGAGTTCCAGCCGCAGATGGTCACAGAGCGTATTCAGCTTATGATTCTGCAGATACGGATATGCCTTTCTGCCCATCTGGCAGGTACACAGATAGGCAGCCTCCGGCTTCCAGTCGATGTGATAGTCATGCAGGCAGCTGGCCAGCACCCGCAGATCAAACGGCGCGTTGTGCGCAACCAGAATGCTCTCCTCCAGCATCGGCTTCAGCAGCTGCCAGAGCGCAGAGAAGTCCGGTTGGCCGCGCACCATCTCCGGCGTGATGCCGGTCAGCGCGATATTGAACGGGTCAAAATGTGTCTGCGGGTCAACGAGCGTATAAAGTTCCTGTACGATCTGCCCGTTTTCGATCACGCTCACACCGATGGCGCTCATGCGCCGGTTTTGTGCGTTTGGCGTTTCCACGTCGAATGCGACGTATCGTTCTTCCATGTTTCCACCCCATCTGACAGGATGGGATCAGTATAGCAGATTTTCTGTCCCTTGTCAGCCCTCTTCGATCGCGCTCGTCGGGCAGGCGTCCATGGCTTCGGCGGCAGTTTCCTGCACGCGCTCCGGCACGGGGCCGGGCTTTGCTTCGGCATAGCCGTCATCCCTGAGGGAGAAGACCTCCGGGCACGTTTCGGCGCACAGTCCACAGCCGATGCAGACGTCTTCGTTTACATGATAGTGCATACACGTTCTCCTTCCAAAAAACTGAGCCAGCCGGTTTTTTCGGCTGGCTCTAGTATTTGCAGAAATTTATCTTTTCTTCCTGCGTGGGAAAATTCCCTTGTTCAACCGCGCCTTCGCTTTGCGCAGCCCCCGGCGGCAGACGAACATGACCGAGAACGCAAGCAGGCCCAGCACAACAAGAATCAGAAGCGACGGATTATCCAGCGCACTCAGCGTAAACAGTTCCGGCAGGAAGAAGTAGCACACCACGAACGCTGCACACAGTCCAATGAGCATGGCCTTGCGGAGTTTATTCAGCGGCAGCGAGGTCTGGTGGATCATCAGCAGACCCACAATGCCCATAATGCCGGTGCAGAGCGTGGAGAGCATATCCTCTTTGATATGAAACGCCAGATAGAACAGCATCACGCCAACCACGAGAATGAGGTCAGACAGCGCGGCAGGCAGCGCCCGGTAAATGACGTTCGGCATGAATCTGCCGCTGATGCGGTTCTCGTTCGGCTCCATGGCGAGGATGAACGACGGGATGCCGATCGTCAGCGCGTTGACCAGACTCAGCTGCGCGGGCGTATAAGGATAGGGGAGCGTGAAGAGCAGCGTAATCAGCGAGAGAACAAAGGTGAAGATGTTCTTGACGAGATACAGCGACGCGCTGCGCTCGATGTTGTTGATGACGCGCCTGCCCTCCGCCACGACGGACGGCAGGGCGGAAAACTGCGAATCGAGCAGCACGATATGCGACGCCTGACACGCGACGCCCGAGCCGGAGGCCATGGCGATGGAGCAGTCCGCCTCGCGCAGCGCCAGCACGTCGTTCACGCCGTCGCCGGTCATGGCGACGGTGTGGCCCGCGCGCTTCATAGCCGCGACAAGCTTCTTTTTCTGGTCCGGCGTGACGCGGCCGAAGACGGTCATTTCCTCTGCTGCCTTCGCAATGTCAACGTCTGTCTTGAGCGTTCGTGCATCGACGAATTTCTCCGCATTCGGGATCCCGGCCCGCCGTGCGACCTCGGAAACGGTCAGGGGATTGTCGCCGGAGATAACCTTCGTGCGCACGCCCTGCTGCGCAAAATAGGAAAAAGTCTGCGGCGCTTCGGGTCGGATCTTGTTGCTCAGCAAAATCAGGGCCAGCGGCAGAATTTCTGCATTCAGCGTCTCATCCGACAGCTTTCCGTCGTACAGCGCCAGCAGCAGCACCCGGCAGCCCTTGGACGACCATTCCTCCGCCAGCGGCAGATACTGTTCCTTTTCCGGGCAGTTTGCCAGCAGAATTTCCGGTGCACCGAGCAGATACGTCTCGTCCTCGTGGAATGACACACCACCGTATTTTTTCGCCGACCGGAACGGCATGGCGTCAATCGCCGTCTGCATGGACTGTCCGGTAAAATATCGCCGCAGCGCGGCCATGGTGTCGTTGTCGTCCTGCATGGCGCAGACGTAATCGGCCATGATCATGCGGATATCGTCGGCGATATAGCGATCCGGCTGCAGGGGAACAATATCATCGACGGTCATTTTCGGCTCCGTGATCGTGCCGGTCTTATCGACACAGAGCGTATCGACGCGCGCAAGCGTCTCAATGCAGCCCATATCATGCACGAGTGTACGGCGGTTTGCCAGCCGGATGACGCTTGCAACCAGTGCAAGGCTTGTCAGCAGATATAACCCCTCCGGGATCATGCCGACGATGGAGCCGACCGTGCTCGTCACCGCGTCCGCAATCGGGCTTTTCAGCCACAGATATTCCTTGATGAACATCACCGCGCCCAGCGGAATGACAAGGAAGCCGATCCATTTAATCAGGCTCGTCAGCGAACGCATCATCTCCGACTGCGGCTGCGAGCCGGTCTGCTTGGCCTCCAGCGTGAGCCGGGAGACAAAGCTGTCCGCACCAACGGCGGTCAGCCGTGCGCGGCAGCTGCCGGACACGACAAAGCTGCCGGAGAGCAGTTGGTCGCCCGGCTTTTTGACGATTTCATCGGCCTCGCCCGTGACGAGTGCCTCGTTGACGCGGCATTCGCCTGCTGCGACGACGGCATCCGCCGGGATCTGGTCGCCGGGAGAAAAAACGGCAATATCGTCCCGTACAAGCTGGGCCGCGTCCAACATAACGGTCTGCCCGTCCCGCACGGCACGGCATTTCGGCGCGGCCATGATCTTCAGTCCATCGACCTTTTTCTTTACCCGCAGATCCTGTACAATGCCGATGAACATGTTGCAGAACACAGGACCAAGAAATGTCAGGTTCAGCCACTGCCGCACGGCGATCACGCAGCCCGCCAGCAGGAAGAACAGAAAGTTAAAATAGGTAAAAACGTTTTTCGCAATAATCTCTCGAACCGATGCGCCGGGCGATTCAACCGGTGCATTATCCCAGCCGCCGTCCAGCCGCTCCTGCGCCTGCGCAGCGCTCAGGCCTGACGCGGTGTCTGCCTCCAAAACAGGAATCTCCCGCCGTTGCGGCCTGTCCGGATCCTTCGGTTTTCGTTTCAGGAATGACGCTGCCACAAATGCCGTCCTCCTCCAAGTAATTATCGATATCATATCACATCTGCGGCAGAATTTATCAACAAAGTGTATATTTTCAGAAAATCATAAGAACCGCCGCCCCGGCGTAAAAAACCGCGGCTCCCCGGATGGATTCGGGTGCCGCGTGTGCTTTTTATTCATCCTGGTACCGGAACAGCGCCCGGCTGAGAGCGAGGATCTCCGGCTCGTCGAGAGAATTTTCAAAAACAACCGTTCTCGGTGCGTCGCTGCTGCGCAGCATGCCGTTTTCGGCAAGCTTTCGCGCAAGCTGCATTGCGACGCCGTGGCTTCCGTCCATGATCTCCGGCCCTGGTCCGACGATCCTGCGAATCGCACCCGTCAGGAACGGATAATGTGTGCAGCCCAGCACGATCCCATCGACCGGCTCACGCAGATACGGCGCAAGCTTCTCGGCCAGATATGCCTCCACTGCGCTCCCTCGCAGTTCCCCGCGCTCGACAAACTCCATCAGCCCTTCGCACGGCAGGCCGATGATCTGCGCCTGATCGTCAAACTGACGCTTGAGTGCCTGAAATTTCTCCTGCCGGATGGTCATGGGCGTGGCCATGACCAGAATTCTGCCGCCGGGGTATTTTTCTACGGCTGGCTTGAGCGCGGGCTCTGTTCCGATCACGGGAATGTCAGGGTATGTTTGCCGCAGCAGGCCGATGGCGGCGGATGTTGCCGTGTTGCAGGCCACGACGATAGCTTTGGCTCCGGCGCTTACCAGATGCTCCGCCGCCGCAAGGCTCAGCGCCTGGATCTGCGCTTCGCTCTTGACGCCGTAGGGCGCGTGGAGCGAGTCGCCGTAGTACAGATAGTTTTCCTGCGGCAGCAGCCGCACCGTCTCGCGCAGGACGCTGATCCCACCGAGGCCGGAGTCAAAAAACGCGACAGGCCGATCCTGCTTCTGCATGCTCACGCCTCCAAAAACCGCACGATCTCGTCCAGATCATATTCTCCGCCGTCCATGTTGATGCGCAGCGTTCGCTCCGGTGGGAGCGTTTCGGCCCATTCGTCGTAGAGTTCCTTGAGTTCATACACATACATGAGGTCGAGATCATCCTCGTATTCCCGTCCGCGCTGGCGCATGTGCTCAATGATCGTACTGACGGAGCAGTCGAGATAGAGATACTTGTCAACCGGCGGCATCAGCGACGCGATGCCGTGCGCCAGTTTGCAGAGAATGCCGAACTCGTCCTGCGTCAGATCCTGCTGGTTCAGGCGGTATTTCGCAATGACCAGATTCTCCAGAAATGCGCGGTCAAAGAAGAAAAACTCAGTGTCGCCGATCTCCGGACGCCATTTCTCGTCGTCAAAGTAGAGCGAGAGAAAACTTACCTGCGAGTGAAACGACCAGCGCTTGGAATCGGAATAGTATTCATTGATATAGGGGTTGTCCTGCGGACGCTCCTCATGAAACGCGGCGCGCGGGCCGAAATATGCTGTGAGCCGCTGCAAAAGCGTCGTCTTTCCTGCGCCTACGGTACCGCAGATCGCAATGTACTTCATATCCGCCCGCCTCCTTCGCTTGAACAGAATGTTTTGCGTCAACTGACGCTTATTCTACAACATCCAGCCGGTGGAAGCAAGATGCAAAACTGCTGAAAAACACGCAGCTCCGCTTGCAAACCTCCCGGCGGCATGATACGATAATAAAAAAGGGGGTGCTGCAATGAACTACGCGGCGATCAAAAACTGCGATATTGCCAACGGACCCGGCGTGCGGGTCAGCCTGTTCGTCTCCGGCTGCCGCCACCACTGCAAGGAATGTTTCAATCCTGAAACATGGGAGTTTTCCTACGGCGAACCGTTTGACGAGGCTGTGATCGACAAAATCCTCGCCATGCTGACTCCCGCGTATATCCGGGGCATCACCTATCTCGGCGGCGAACCGTTTGAGCCGGAGAACCAGCCGGGACTGCTGGAACTTTCGCGCAGGATCAAGGCGGCCTATCCCGAAAAATCCATCTGGTCGTTTACCGGCTACCTCTTTGACCGCGACATTCTGGCAAAAAGACTCGGCCCATGGGAAGTTACGCAGGAACTTCTGTCTTATCTCGACGTGCTGGTGGATGGGCCGTTTGTTGCAAGTCTCAAAAATCTGAATCTACGCTTCCGCGGCTCGTCCAATCAGCGGCTGATCGACGTGCCTGCAAGCCTGAAAACCGGAGCCGTTGTCCTCTGGGACGAGCGGCAGTAGGAGGAAGTTCATGCCCGTTATCAAAATCCACTATTTTTCCGATGATCTGCCCCGGCTGCAAAAGACGGCCAAGGGCGACTGGATCGATCTGTACTGCGCGCAGACCATGCAGCTTCACGCGGGCGAGTTTGCCCTTATCCCGCTGGGTGTGTCGATGCAGCTGCCGGAGGGATACGAGGCCCGCACGGCCCCGCGTTCGTCCACATTCAAGCGTTGGGGCATTCTGCAGGCCAACTCCGTCGGTGTGATCGACAACAGCTACTGCGGCACGAATGACGAATGGAAGCTGCCAGTCTACGCCACGCGCGACACCGTGATCGAAAAGGGCGACCGTATCTGCCAGTTCCGCATTTATGAGGTGCAGCCGCCGATCGACTTTGAAGAGTGCGAGGCGCTTTCCGATACCGACCGAGGCGGCTTTGGTTCGACCGGCGTGCGCTGATTTTTGAAACATATACTCCGATACAAGAAAGGATGATTTGATTATGAAAACGTTGCTCAAGGGCGGCACGGTCGTCTCTGCGGCAGGCTCCCGCGCTGCGGATGTGCTGGTAGACGGCGAGAAGATCGCCGCTGTCGGCGAAGGACTGGCGGCGGACGGCGCGAACGTCGTAGATGTGAGCGGCAAGCTGCTCTTCCCCGGCTTTATCGACGCGCATACGCATTTTGACCTTGACGTCTGCAACACCACGACTGCCGACAACTTCAACACCGGCACGCGCAGCGCCATCCACGGCGGCACAACGATGGTCATCGACTTCGCCTGCCCGAATAAGGGAGAGACGTTGGGCTACGGGCTTGATCTCTGGCATAAAAAGGCCGACGGCCGTTCCAGCTGCGACTACAGCTTCCACATGACCATCGACGACTGGAACGAGGGCATCAAAAATGAAATTCCGGCCATGTTTGCCGCTGGTATCCCGTCATTTAAGATGTACATGACATATCCCGCCATGATGATCGGCGATCAGGACCTGTTTTCCGCGCTGCTGGAACTGAAGAAATACGGCGGCATCGCGGGCGTTCACTGTGAGAACGCGGGCGTGATCGACGCGCTGATCGCGCAGCACAAGGCGGAGGGAAAGACGGCCCCGTCGTCGCATCCTGAGTGCCGCCCGAATCCGCTTGAGGCGGAGGCGGTTGCCCATCTGCTGCGCATTGCGGAGGTCGCGGACGTTCCCATCGTGATCGTGCACCTGAGCACGAAGGAGGCACTGCTGGAGGTCATGCACGCGCGTGAACGCGGCCAGAAGGTCTATGTCGAAACCTGCCCGCACTACCTGCTGCTGGACGACAGCGTTTATTATCAGGAAGACTATTCCGCCTCCGCGCGCTATATCTGCGCGCCGCCCATGCGCAAGAAGGAGGATCAGGCGGTTCTGTGGAAGGCCCTTGCCAACGGCAGCATCCAGACCGTCTCGACTGACCATTGCAGCTTTACTCTGAAACAGAAGGATGCCGGACGCGGCGACTTTACGAAGATCCCCGGCGGTCTGCCCGGCGTGGAGACGCGCGGCGAGTTGCTCTATACAGCAGGCGTGGCCGAGGGCCGCATCACGAAGGAGCAGATGTGTGCGCTCCTGTCCGAAAACCCCGCCCGGCTCTATGGCGCGTACCCGCGCAAGGGCGTTCTCGCACCCGGCAGCGACGCGGACATCGTTGTCTACGACCCCGAGGCTGACTCGGTCATCTCCGCGCAGACGCAGCTTTCTGCTGCGGGCTATACGCCCTATGAGGGCTTCAAGACCAAAGGCTCCATCGCGCAGGTCTATCTGCGCGGAACACTTGCCGTCGATCATGGCGAGATGAAGACCGGTCCCATCGGCGCCTATATCCCGCGCCATCCGGGAAGCCTGTAAGCAGTACAAAAATAGAAATTTTTGACAGATAGTGTGAAGGGGGCGGACAGCAATGTCCGCCCCCTCAGCGTGTCGAAAAAGTCTTTTCGCCCCGCTGAACCAGTTTTCAAGCTTAAAAAAAGTTTGAAAAACTGGTTGATTGAACGCGAAGGGGGCTCTTTGCCCCCTTCACTCTTCCCCAGCTGCTCTGTCGTCCGACTGCTTTTCATGGTTTTTTGACAGTCTCAGGGGGCGGCGAAGCCTATGTGGGACAGAAGCGGCTGTAGGCTTTCCGGTTTCAACAGATGCTGAGAAGCGCGTCAAAAGGAATCCGGGTGCCGTCTGTCAGAACCAGAACCTGCGCATTTGCGTCAAGCCTGCGGACGCGGGTGAGGATCGTGCGGTAGGTCCCTCCGGATTTTTTGGCATCTGGCTGAAAATAGGTGAGCCGGACCTCGGGCTGCTCCGGAAGACGGGCTGCGAGTCGGACAAGCGCGTCATTCAGCGCTTCGCGCTCATTTTCGGCCAGTTCGATCTGCGCCTGTGTCAGCCGGCCGGCCTCCTGCACCGTCTCATCGAAGCCGCTCAGCGCGGCGAACGGCGCAAACTGCGCCGCACGGTCACACCGCCGCATCGGCGCATGGCGCGCGGAGACGGGCCGTTCCATCTCCAGAAGTTCCTGATCGCGCAGCATACAACATCCGCCTCCTTGTGAGCATAGTTTATCACGAGCGGGGCGGATGCGTCAAGAAATAATAGAATATTTGTTTGAAATTAAATTTTTCCAGCAAGTGCGCGCTTTTCCTGCTCCGGCAGGAACGCGGCGTCCAGCGCAAAGTGTGCCATGGTTTGCAGATCGTCCGGTGTAAAACCCATATCCGCAATGCAGTGCCGGTACTCGTCTTCCAGCGTTACGGCAGCGAGTGTCATATTGTCGGTGCTGATGCACACACGAAGTCCGGCGTCCAGCAGCTTTTTCGCCGGATGCAGCGCATAAGACGGCTGCGTTTTGCACTGAATGTTGCTCGTCGGACAGATCTCAAGCGTAACGCCGGCCTCGATTGCGCGCGGCCAGAGCACGGGATCATCGAAAATATGATGCCCGTGGCCGATGCGCTTCGCGCCGAAGTCCAGCGCGTCGCGGACAGTTTCCGGCCCTTGGGAATCACCTGCGTGACAGGTAAAGGGCAGCGCAAGTTCCCGCGCGAGATCAAAAATCGGGTGAAAATTCCGCAGCGGAACGATCCCCTCTGCGCCCGCCAGATCCATGCCCACGACGCTGGAGCCGAGATACGCCCGCGTCAGCCGCACCGTTTCGAGATTTTCCGCCATGTTGACCGTCTCAGGCCCGATGCACATGCAGCACAGCAGAATCCCGCAGCGGTAGTCCGGAAAGGCGCGCAGCGCCTGTTCGCGGCCTGCCAGCACGGCTTCGATCGCGTCCTGCTGCCGCAGTCCGGCGCGCGTATGCAGCTGTGGTGCAAAGCGGATTTCGTCGTAAACATGTCCCTGCCGGGCAAGCGTTGTGAGCACGTCGCGGGTAATGCGTGTGATGCTGGGCGCGTCCTGCATCAGCTGCAGGGGAAGTTCAAACCGGGCAAGATATGTATTCACGTCGCGGCAGTCCGCTGTTTTGACGAGCCATGCGTAAAATGCGTCCAGCGTGTCCACCGGCAGCGCAGCGTGCTTCTCCTGCGCCATCTGCCACATCGTTTCCGGCGGAACAGCGCCGTCCAGATGCAGGTGCAGTTCAATCTTCGGGATCTGCGTCACGTCCATTGCAGAAGTCTCCTTTGCATTTTCTTCTATTGTAATCTACAGCTGCGCAGGCCGTCAACCGTAAAAATCCGGACGATTTGAGATACGGAAGGGGAGCGGCCGGCGCCGCTCCCCTCTGCGTCATGTAGAACTGTCAGCAGCCGCAGCCGGTGTCGCAGCCGCAGGAATTGCCGCAGCCATTGTTGCCGGTGCCGAAGATCAGCAGAAGGATGATGATCCACCACCAGCTGTTGCCGAAGGCGCAGAATCCGGACTGATTACAAGACATAACAAGACCTCCTGAAAGATAACGTAGCGTTTGATCGCTCGCTCATTCCATGTTATGCAGAGGTCCGAAAATGGTGACGGCTACGCGAACAACTCGTCAAGCGTTCCGAAGGAATAGCCCATCTCCTCCCATTTGCTCAGCAGCGTGTCCAAAATTCGCGCATTCGTCTGCGATGTCGAGTGCAGCAGCACGATCGCGCCCGGGTGAATGCGCGGCAGAAGCTTGGAAAACGCCTGCTCGTCGGTCGGCTGATTGTCCTGGTACCAATCGACGTAGGCCAGCGACCAGAATACCGTTCGGTAGCCAAGCTTCTGCGCCATTTCGAGATTGCACTCGCTGTAAATGCCCTGCGGCGGGCGGTAATAGCGCGGCATATCCTCGCCGGTCGTCTCTCGGTAGAGCGTTTCAAGGCTTGTCAGTTCCTGATTGAAGGCGGCTTCGTCCGAAAGCTTTGACATATCATAATGATGGTAGGTGTGGTTGCCTACGATGTGCCCCTCGCGCAGCATCCGGCGGACAAGATCCGGATTCTGCTCAATGTAATTGCCCACGACAAAGAACGCGGCTTTGACATTGTGCTTCGCCAGTGCCTCCAAAATCGGCTCGGTACAGCCGTTTTCATAGCCTGCGTCGAAGGTCAGATAGATCTTCTTCTGCGTCTCATCGCCGAGATAAACCGCGTCATAGCGCCGCAGCGCTTCCTTTGACGCATTGCCGACGGGCGGCTGGCCCTCTGTCCGGAAACTCAGCCCCCACGACCCTGTTTCAATCGAACGGCTCTGCTGGAACAGCAGCGGCAAAACGGCGCAGAACGCCAGCACTGCTGCCAGCGCCAGCGTCAGTCTGCCGTACTGCCGGAAAAATCGCTTCATAAAACATCACCCCTGTCCATCCTTATGCGATGGACAGGGGAATATGCCTCCGTTATCGAGGCGGTCAACTGGCTGGTGTGCTATGAGAGGCTGCTTCCGCCTGCAAGTAGGCTGCTACGTTTTCCATTGTAACCGCTTCAATTTTGATGCTGCTTTCCGGCAGCGGATTACCCTGAATTGCGGCAATGGCTGCATGGATGGTCACTTCGGCGAAGCCCTTTGTGTCCTGCGAAACCGAACCACGGATCACGGTCCCCTCCTGATTTTTTTCAGCACCGGTGCGCTGGCATCAATGCCAACCAGGCACATTTCTTCATTCAGCAGATTCATTGCTTCCAAAGCGTCATATGCGCCCAGAATACTCATATCTGACACACCGACAATACAGCGAATTTCCGGGTGCTCACGCATCATCTGTTCTGTCATTTCCCGCGCGGATGCCTGATCGGAATACGGCTTCGTCGCTGCGATCTGCGCAAATGTGCAGTTTTCCCGCAGGCCCTCAATGATGCCGTTTGCACGGTCAATGACCGCCAGAGACTGCGGTTTGGTCAAAAGCGCACATGCTACCGTCTGCGACGCGCTGCAGTTGGTGTTGAGCCAGTCAGCTGCAAGCTTTCCGGCGGTATATCCATACTCATATGAATGACTGATATTTGCACACACGGGTTTGAATTACTTTTGCGAATTCGCACAGCTTTTCAGATTCATCCGCAAAGCGAAAGGACTGTACGACTTCTCAGCTTTTCGTTGATTCTTCAATATGTTTTTCTAAAATACACACCATACCTTCCTGCAAGGCGGCTCCGCCCGACGAAAAGTGCAGACGGATCATGACCCCGTCTTCGCGTCTGATTTCGCGGACATCATGATCTGCAGGTTTCACTCGCACCGCCTCCTTGCTGCAATCTATGAAACGGCATACGGATTCATATGAAAAACCAAGGGAGAATCTATGCTGCGTAGAAACCGCCCAGCCATGTCCGTTTGTCATGTGGTTGTAATCCACGCAGAAAAACATGATACCTGCCGAATAAAAAAATAACAAACACCGGAGGAAATCACTTTGCGCGATTTCCCCCGGTGCCTGCTCTTTTGGAGACTTATCTTAATGAGATTCGGTCTAGCCGACAGTTTTGGCTTATCCGCCGTAGTCGTAACCGTAGCCGTCAAAGTCGGGGACGGTGAATTCCTCGTCGGGCTGGGACTGGCCTTCCAATTCGCTCTGCGCCTGCTGCTCGGCTTTGTCGATCTCCTCCTCGCCGGGCCGTTCATCGAGCGTGAGCGTGACCTCGATTTCTGCGCCCGCGCGGTAGAGTTTCATCTTAACTGTGTCTCCCGCCCGGCGCTTGGAAAGTGCCGAAACAAGATCGGAATAGGTGTTGATCTCGCGGCCGTCGAATTCTAAAATGATGTCGTGCGGCTGCAGCCCGGCCTTTTCTGAGCAGCTGCCCTCCGTTACAGTCACGACCTGCGGACCTGAGGGGAGGCTGTAGATTTCCGCAACCTCTGCGTCGAGATTTTGCAGCGTGACGCCGAGATAGGCCCGGCCGCGGACGCGGCCGTATTGCTGCAGATCATAGACTACGCGCAGCACGTCGTTGATGGGGATGGCAAAGCCAAGGCCCTCGATGGACACGCCGCTGTCCGTTGTGCCGGATACCTTTGCGGTCGTAACGCCGATGATATTGCCGTTCATGTCGAACAGCGGCCCGCCGGAATTGCCGGAGTTGATGGCTGCGTCGGTCTGCAGCATGTTGATGGGTGTTCCATCAGCGTCGATCTCACGGTCAAGTGCGCTGATGTAACCGGCGGTCATGGTAAACGTTAGATCGCCCAGCGGGTTTCCGATGGCCTCAACCGTTTCGCCGACCTCGACCTCGTCGGAATCACCGACCGTGACGGTCTGCAGGCCCTCCGCTTCGATTTTCAGAAGCGCGACGTCGTTCATGCTGTCCGTGCCGATGATGACGGCGGGGTATTCTTCGCCCGAATAGAACTGCACGACGACCGTATCTTCGTCTGCGTCTGCTACAACGTGGTTATTCGTGACGATATAACCGTCTGCCGTCAGGACAAAGCCGCTGCCCGTGCAGACACCGGTTGTTTCCACGCCCCAGAGGCTTGCCGTGACCTGTGTAGAAATGCCGCAGACTGCGCCGATATTCATCTTATAGACCTGCGCCGGCGTGAGCGCTTTGTCGCCCTCGTTGGATTTGAGCGTTTCCGGCAGCGGCGTCCGTTCGAGCCGGTAGGAGGCGTCGGCCTGCGGCTTCTGCGCTGCGGGCTGTTCCTGTTCGACAGACTGCTCAGCCATAGCGCCGACAGAGGCGCTTGATTCCTGCTCGGCGAGGTTTTTCTGCCCGATGGCGTCGATGGCCTTCGTCAGCGCAGAGCCGCCGACACCCGCGACGATCGCCACCGCGGCCAGCAGCGCTGCAATCTTGAGTCCGGTGTGCTTGCCGCTGCGCCGGATCTCTTCTTTTGCCTGTTCCAGCGGCGGCTGAGGCGTTTCGGGCGCGACAGGCTCAAAGCTGTAGTTCATTTTTTCATCATAGTGGTCCATGGTTCTATGCTCCTTCTCAGCGAGTCTGTTCAAAAAAGGTCTTCCGGCAGATCCAGCATGTGGCTCACACGCTTCAGTGACAGCCTGCGGCGCATATATGGATGGAAACGGAAGCTGATATCGACGAAGTCCGGCGCTTTGCCGACCTCCTCGATCGTCGTTTTGCATCCGGCTTGCCGCATGGCGGCAAGGCAGGCGTCATAGGACGGCACGGACTGCACGATCCGGCGGATCTGGGGCCAGCAGGCTTCGATCCAGCGGGGGGCGATGCCGTCTGTGATGGTGTCCGGGGTGTTAAGCTTCTGCACGTCCGGAGCCAGCGGGCCGTAGATGCTGTAAATCTCATCCCAGTTGCAGATTTCCGGGTGGGCTGTGACCTGCGGCAGACGGGCAAGTGCTTCATAATACCGAAGCATAATAAGCGTCGTTACACCGACATCCTCGCCGTGGTAGTTGGGCGTTTTACTGTCCAGCAGTTCCATGCACTCCCAAAAATGGGCCATGATATGCTCTGTGCCGCTGCCGGGGCGGGAGGTTTTGGTGAAACTCATCGCAATGCCGGTCAGCAGGAGAGACTCAAAGATTGCCGCTGCCGTTTTTTCATCGCGCTTTGTAACGCGTCCAGCCATGGCGAAGATCTGGTCGGTCGCCTGCCGCGTCAAGGCGGCAACACGCTCACAATAGGATTCCCCGGTCAGAAGATTCGATACCTGCCAGTCGATGAGCGCGATGTATTTCGAGACCATGTCGCCGAAGCCTGCGGATTTGAGCGCTGCCGGGGCGGCCGCGAGAATTTTTGTATCGCCGATGATGACCTCGGGGCATTTTGCGGGATAGGTGATCTTGAAATTGCCGTTTACAATGGGCGCGGAATAGGATGCGAAGCCGTCCATCGATGGGGCTGTTGCGAACAGGCACAGCGGCACGTCATGCCGCGCACAGGCAAGGCGGCAGGGATCGTGGACAGATCCCGTACCGACGGCAAGCACGCCGTCCACGCGGTCAAAGTAGCTTTCGATCTTCTTCACATCCTGCATGGTCGCCACGCGGATGGACGGCCAGATGTGCCGCACGATGGTAAAGCCGGACAGGGAAGCCTCGATGCCGTCCGCTGCAGCAAGCGTCTGCTCGTCGGCTGCCAGCAGGAGCCGGGGGCCGAAGCCGTTTTTCTTCAGAATTTCGCCGACCTCGGACACAAGCCCGCTGCCGATCTCAATATCCCGGATGGCGCAAGTATGCGCCTGCCCGCAGGCACAGTTCTGGTAGCTGTCAATCAGCGCATGGAAATCAGTCATAGTGGGATTCTCCTACGTTTATACTTTATGTGGCTGCATGGATTTGCCGGCGGACGACTGCTTTTCGCGCCTGCCGGCTGTCCAAGCGCTCAACCGTTCGGGTTCGGCGCATCCAGCACGGTCTTGCAGGCGTTTAAGACCTTTGCGGCGATGGGCGCGGCCGTCTGGCTGCCGGAGCCGCCGCGCTCGGCAAAGACGACGAACGCGAGCGGATATGCCTCATCCTGCACGAAGCCCGCGAACATTGCGTCTGCCGGGCCGTTTTCGCGCTCCGCTGTGCCAGACTTGGCGCAGACCGTCAAAGAGCCGAACTGCCACGCGCCGTACTGGTTCACGACCGCGCCGCGCATCATGCTGCCCAGCGCCTCGGCAGTTTCTTCGGACAGCAGCCGCCCGGTCGTTTTCGTTTCTGCCTCATAGACCGTCTGGCCCGCGCGGGAAATCTTCTGCATGAGATACGGCTCCGCCGCCTCTCCGCCGTTTGCGATCACGCCCATAAAGCGCAGGAACTGGATTGCCGTGATCTGGTCGGTGTACTGGCCGATTCCGGCCCAGGCGACGCTGCCGTCGTCTGCGTTTGACAAATCGACGGTCGAGCGGGCGGTATAGCCGTCGCAGGTGAGCGTTCCGTTGAGGCCCAGCTTATCGCAGACCGCCTGCAGCGTGTCTTTGCCGAGGGACGCGGCCAGTTCGCCGTAATAGACGTTGCACGAATGCGCCAGCGCCTCCGGCATGGCAAGCGTCCCATGACTGGACATACAGATGATCTCCTGCCCGCCGATGATGGTTTTCCCGGTGCAGGTATGTGTCTCGGTCTGCGCGGACGCGCTTTTTTCCAGCGCTGCGGCGCTGGTCACGAGTTTAAAAATGGAGCCGGGCGTATAGGCCGCGTCAAAGAAGCGGTTGAGATACACGCCGTCATATGTGCCCGTCTCGTCGCCCGCAATGTCGGGGATGTTGTCGGGATCGTAGCTGGGGCTGGTCACGGCGCACAAAATTTCGCCGGTTTTGTAGTTATAGACGCCCACTGCGCCGTGATAGCTGCCGAGCGCCTGCAAAGCTGCTTTCTGCACCTCGGCACTGATGGTAAGCCTTGCGCTGGCCGTGCCCTTGGACGCCTCGTTCAGGCCTGTGATCTTATCATAGCCGATCATCTGCTCGGCAAAATTGCCCAGCAGCGGCGCGCTGATATAGCCGTAGCGGTCGCCCAGCAGATGGACGGTCGCCTCGCGCACGGCCTCGTCGGTGCTGTACACACGGCCGTCGGTCGTGTTCAGAATGCGCACGCCGGAGCGGTCGTAAATTTTGCCGCCGGTGAGATTCGTGCCGGTATAGACGTGCGGACTGCCGGAAAACGTGACCCATTTTTCGGCGTTTGCCGCGTATTTGACGCAGAAAGCCAGCGTGCCCACGGCAAGCACGGCGGCCAGAGCCAGCGCGAACAGCGCGCGGCGCGATACCTTTTTCATCTGCGCGCCTCCTTTTCGGCAGGACGCCGCCAGGCGGCGTCGGGATCCTCCGGCGCAGGCTCGTCAACGGCGTCTTCCTCTGCGTCGGGTTCCTCTGGCAGCGGCGTGACGCCGTGCGGGACGCGGATGGCAACGGAGGCGTTCTGCCGGGTATCGGCGGGCTTAATAAAAGCAAGCAGGCCCCAGACGCAGACCATGCTCGACCCGCCGTTCGATACGAACGGGAACGTCACGCCTGTAAGCGGCAGGAAATCCGCCATGCCGAACACGTTTAAAATCGTCTGCGTGACCATGACCGTCACGGCCGCGCAGGCGCCGATGGTATAAAAGCAGCTTCTGCCCGCAGGCGCGGAACGCACGACGAAGCAGGCGAGAATCACAATACATGCGACCATCAGAACCGCCATAATAAGCCCCCATTCCTCCGAAACGAAGGCGAAGACCAGATCGGTGTCCGACGCCGCAACATATTTGAGCCAGCCCTTTCCCGGCCCAAGGCCGAACAGGCCGCCTGAGGCGATGCACATCATCGAGCGCGTCTGGGAATACCCGGTCGTGAGCGCATAGTCCCACACATGGCCCCACGCCTCAAACCGGTTTCGCGCGTAGGGTAAAAACCGCAGCACCAAAACGCCTGCGAAGCCTGTCGCGGCGATGGCCAGTGCGATCGTCGCAAAGTTGCCGGAGCGCAGGAACGCGATGACAAGGAACGCGACAAAGAAAATGATTGCGGTGCCAAAGTCCTTCATGAGCGCCAGACACGCGCAGATCACGGCGGAATAGGCGATGAACAGCACGATATTGCGCTTTGCCATCAGCCGTGAGAGCGTGGACGCACCGACATAGATAAAGCAGACCTTGACAAACTCCGACGGTTGGAACGACACGCCGCCCAGCTGGATCCAGTTGCGCGCGCCGAATTTTTCCACGCCGAAGAGTAGATTAAATGCCAGCAGTCCGATACCTGCTACGGCGGCCAGATACCGCACAGCCTTTGCCCGCTCCAGATCGCGCAGCGACCAGCAGACGACCAGAAATACACACACGCCCGCAACGATTGCAAGCAATTCTTTGATCAGACTTTCCGGTGCGGAACTCGACACAACGGCAAGTCCCATCGTGCACAGGAAAAACGCCAGTGTCTCCGCCTCAAAGCCGGTTCTGCGGAACACGCGTAAACCGAGATACAGCGCCCACTCCAGCCCAATCAGTCCGCCGAAGGCGGTCAACTCCAGCGCGGGATCGCAGCCGCCGAGAATCAGCTGCAGCGCTGTCAGCAGCTGGAACAGCGTCAGAAGCAGCAGCGTCGGCACCTGATGCACGGCGTGGCCGGCCCGCGTGCGGGTGCCGGCCTGAATGCGCTCCTGCTCCTTTGTCAGAGGGATGAGCGTAAAATTTATACCGCCCATCGTAATGACATCACCGAAGCGCAGCGCAGAGAGAGCCGTCTGCTTTCCGTTGACAAATACGCCGGATTTGGAGTGCGCGTCCGAGATCGTCCAGCTGCCGTCGTCGTAGCGCGTTAAGACTGCGTGCGTGCGCGAGACGGTTGGGTAGCCAAGCTGTACATCACAGCCTGCACCGCGGCCGATAAGGCTTTCCCAGTGCGTGACAGGGATGTGTGCGCCGTCCGGCGTAGTGAGCCATGCCCAAACCTCCGGCTCCGGCCGGAACGTCAGCAGACTCACCGCGCAGCGGATCAGAATGCCGAGCGCGAGCACCGGGAACAGATAGCACAGCCACGGGACGGGCTCAAATTGTGAAAAAAACGTAGTCAGTGCGTCCTGCATGCGAAATTCTCCATGAAGCAGCCGTTGTTCAAACGTCGGTCTTTTGCGCCTCCCCGGGCAGGTCGGCGACTTCGCTGATGGAACAGTAGGCTGTCGTGTCGGTGGTCAGATTCTTTTTGCGAAGCTTATTGTTGACAGAGTCGGAAATGAGCAGGTAAATGATCGCAAACACCGGCACGCCCAGAATCATGCCCGTAAAGCCGAAGAGGCTGGCGGCAATGGTAATGGACGCAAGCACCCAGAAGCCCGAAATGCCGACGGTGTTGCCGAGAATCTTCGGCCCGATGACGTTGCCGTCCACCTGCTGCAGGACAAGAATGAAGATGACAAAATAGAACGCCTGCAGAGGGTTCACCAGCAGAATGAGGAACGCGCACGGCACAAGGCCGATGATCGGCCCGAAGAACGGGATGACATTCGTCACGCCGATGACCGTGGCGATCAGAGCCGGGTACGGCATTTTGAGGATCAGAATACCGATGTAACACAGAATGCCGATGATGGCGGAATCGACGATCTTACCGATGACGAAGCCGTTGAACACGCGGTAGATGTTGCGGCCGAGGTAGAAAATATGATCGGCTCCCTTGGGAGGGAACAGGGCGACGATGATTTTCTTGCTCTGCGCCTGAAATGTCTCCTTCGACCAGAGAATATAGATCGACGCGACAAAGCCGATGAGGAAGTTCATAAAGCCCTTGACAAAGGCGACTACGGAACTGGTGAGCGTGGTCAGAAGCTTCTGCACGTCCTGCAAAAACGTCGTGGTGATCCAGTTGTTGATAAAGTCGTAGATTTTGCCGAGCGCTGTATCGACGTAGCTTTGGATTTCGGGATTATCCTCCAGAATGGTCGTGACCCAGCGGTCGATACTGGTATAGTATGTCTCCGCGTTGTCCACGATTCCGACGACGCTCTCATACAACTGCGGCAGCAGCATGGAGAAGAATGCGTACAAAACCAGAACGGCCACGACAACGCCGACAAAGATGCCCGCTGCGCGGCTCAGATTGCGGACGAGCGCGGGCTTGAGTTTCGTTTTCTGTTCCAGCAGCGGCAGAAGGCGGCTGTCAACGAAGCGTACGATCGGGTTCAGAAGAAACGCGATCACCACGCCGAAGATCAGCGGCTCCAGAATCGTTTCCAACGCGGTCAGAACGCCGAAGAAGCCCGGCAGATTCGTAAAGATCACGACGAGCAGAATGCTGATAAAGATCACAACGAGCGCTGTCAGACCCCATTTGATGTATGGCTTGTCCCGGTGTTCGTTCATGCGCGACTCTCCTTTTTTGTTTCCGTATTATTTTATTTAAGGTATCATATTTGGCGGAAAACGTCAATTCAGAGATTCTCCTAATGTGCGCAGCAGCGCGAGTTCCTCCGCATAGCCCGGCAGTTCATTGGGCGTCTCGAGAATCATGGGCAGCCCCTGCAGGGCCGGGTGGTGCAGGATGCGCCGGAATGTTTCGAGGCCCAGATAGCCCTGCCCGATTTTTTCGTGCCGGTCCTTATGCGCGCCGCAGGGATTTTTGCTGTCATTCAGATGCAGTGCCTTCAGCCGGTCAAGGCCGATCACGCGGTCAAATTCCGCCAGCACGCCGTCCAGATCGTTTCTGATGTCATAGCCTGCATCCGATACATGACAGGTGTCGAGACACACGCCGAGAAGCTTTCCGCAGCGGCTGGCGTCAAGAATCGCGCGCAGTTCTTCAAACCTGCCGCCGACCTCGCTTCCCTTGCCGGACATCGTTTCGAGCAGAACGGTCGTGTGCTGCTCCGGGCGGACGACTGCGTCCAGACATGCGGCGATCAGGTCGATTCCCGTTTCGATGCCCTGCCCGACGTGGCTGCCGGGATGGAAATTGTAGAAATTGCCGGGCGTCAGTTCCATGCGCAGCAGGTCATCTGCGAAAACCTCGCGGGCAAACTCGCGCGTCCGCTCATCCTTGGAGCAGGGGTTCAGCGTATACGGCGCATGCGCCACGAGCGGGCCCAGCTGCCCGTCCCGCTGCATCTGTACGAGCGTGGCGGCGTCCGCCGGGTCGGCGCTTTTTGCTGCGCCGCCGCGCGGATTGCGCGTGAAGAACTGAAAAGTGTTCGCGCCGATGGACAGCGCGGTTTTTCCCATTGTAGCGTAGCCCTTCGACGAGGACAAATGGCAGCCCAGATACAGCATAAGCGGCCTCCCGGAATCAGTTTTCTGTATTTTATCACAATTCCGGAAAATCCGCAATTCCACTTGCTCCCGGCGCGGAAAATCTGTACAATAACTATACCACATATACCACACTGACAGGAGGCGCAGACGATGGGAAGGACGGAGAATCAGAAGCTGAAGCTGCTGTATTTAAAGGAACTGTTCGAGCGGCAGTCGGACGAGGAGCATCTGCTCTCCATGCAGGATATTCTGGACGCACTTGCCGCCCGGGGCATCCGTGCCGAGCGTAAGAGCGTCTACGACGATATTTTGTGTCTGCAGCAGTTCGGCATGGATATCGTGACGGTCAAGGGTCGGCACGGCGGGTATTTTCTCGCTTCGCGCACGTTTGAACTGCCGGAACTGAAGCTTCTGGTCGATGCGGTGCAGTCGAGCAAATTCCTGTCGGAGCGGAAGTCCATGCAGCTGATCGCCAAGCTTGAGACGCTTGCCAGCCAGTATGCCGCCGGGAGCCTGCGGCGGCAGGTCACGGTCGCCGGGCGCGTCAAGACTATGAACGAGAGCGTCTATTATTCCGTCGATCTGCTGCATGAGGCCATCCAGAAAAACAGCCGTATCACGTTCCGCTATTTTGACTATGATCTGAACGGAGCCCGCCGCTATCGGCCGGGCCTCTATGCCGCCAGCCCCTATGCGCTGTGCTGGCAGGATGAAAATTATTATCTCATCGCGCATTCTGAACGTCACGGGCTGACGCATTACCGCGTGGATAAGATGGCTTCGATCAGTCTGACAGGGGAGCCGCGCTATATGGACGCACAGATGCGCGATCTTGATCTGTCCGAATACGGCAAGAATGTCTTCGGCATGTTCGCGGGCAGCCGCGAACAGCTGCGGCTGCGCTTTGACCGCTCGCTCACGGGCGTCGTGATCGACCGCTTCGGACGCGGCACCCCCTGCGTCCCGGACGGGCCGGACGCGTTTGTCTGC
>ULSO01034561.1_pt1 | contig 22333 bp, 16 predicted proteins | sample 1956701 | NCBI WGS metagenome assembly ULSO01 (sample SAMEA4835708, study PRJEB28245) | human gut metagenome | biome: gut microbiome; material: fecal sample | place: Denmark | collected 2008 | reverse complement strand
CGACTTTGTCGCCCGCCACAATCCACTTTATTTTAAATATTTTATCTTATTCCGTCGCACTCTTTTCACCTTCGCTCGGTAGAGTAAACCACGTTACGGCGAACCCAATGGCGACGGCAAAAACAAAGCCGCATGCGTCTATCAGCACGTCGCGGAAGCTAGCCGTTCTGCCCGATACGAAAGACTGATGAAATTCATCCGACACGGCGTACAGCAAGCTAACTAACAGCGCGCACATCGCCGCGGACATGACGCTGCGCCTGCTCTTGGGCTTTCTGATTGCGAAAGCCGAATTGAAGACGAGAAAGGTTATAAGCCCCAGCACGGCAAATAGAAATATATGCGCAAGGCTGCGCACGGTGAGCTCCCAGAAAATGACCACGGAGGACGGCGACTGACCGTCGGGCACGGTTATGCCGAGAATTGAGAGCAATATTTTGCCGACGCGGTTGCTCGCCTGGGACGAGGAAGAACCCGTCTGGTGAGAAAAAAGAAAAATCACCGTCATCACGCAGAGCGCGAGCACGCCGAACACACAAGTTTTTATTATATTCTTTTTCATGCATTCACCTTTGCGCATGTGTGCGCCCGACACATATTATTTATCATTGCGCCGCCATATATTCTATGTATTTTCATCTTTAAATGATAATTCCGCCCGCTTATGCGGACGGATTTTTTTACTTATGCGAACGATTATATTCCAATGTGCGCCTTATCCCCTCGTCGAACTGCACTAGGGGCGCAAAGCCCGTATCTGCGACTAGCGAAGAAATGTCGGCCTCGAGGTGCATGACCTGGTCGGGATAATAATCTATCGCGCCGAAACTGATATCCCCCCTGCCTATCGCATTTTTTACGTCGAGCATGTAATCTTTAAGCCTGCGCGCCTTGCCGCTTCCGAGGCAATATACAGCACCGTCTTTACCGTTTTGCGCGGCGCACAAAAGAGCGCGCGCGGCGTCGTCAGAGTACATATAGTCCCATATCTGGTCGCCCGCAGTAACCTTTGCCGTGCCGCCCGCCGAGAGCGTGGAAATCAGCGTGGATATGAGCGTATATTGCCCGTCGCACGGTCCGTAAACGGACAATATCCTGCACCATTCGTGCCTTATGCCCTTGCGCGAGCATTCAGCGCGCGAGAGCGCGCCCGAAGCATATTTTGCAATGCCATAGCCGCTTTTGGGGAAGCAGGGCGTATCGGGACGAAGCACTCCGCCCTTTGAACCGTACTCCGCCTGCGACCCCGCGCCGACAAAAACTTTACAGCCCGCCGACGAGGCGAGAGAAACGGCGTCGAGCGTATATAAAATATTGAGCGACTGTCTTTTAATGTCGCTGCGGGCATCCCCGTATGTGCCGTCCCAGCCGAGATGAAAAAAGGCGTCGGCGCGCAGAGCGCCTTCAAGAGAGGGCAGTGCAGAGATGTCGCATTCAATTATTTTTACAAGCCCGCTTTCGGGCAGATTTTCAAGGCGGGAGCAATCGGGGCGGACTATTGCGTTAACTTCAATTCCCTTCTCCGCGCAGACGCGCGCAAGCGCGCTGCCTATCGCGCCCGTGGCGCCCGTTATTATTACGCTTTTTATGTCATTCATCCTCTTTCACCGGCTCAATGAACATATTTGAAAGAAACTCCTCGCGCGGCAGGAAGGGCGCGAGATCCTCCAACGGGGGAGAAACTATTCTTCCGTCCGCAAGCCTTTTTGCACTGCTCTTTGGCTCCCACACCTGCGCCGTATCCGTGAATATTTCGCACATGATACAGCCCTCTGCTTCCAGAGCCCGGTCAACCGCCTTTTTCATCTGTTCGTTGTCGTGCGCCGAGAGATAGGGTATGCCGAAGGCATAAGCTATTTTTGAAAAATCGGGGAAAGACAGATCGCCCGACTGCTCGCCTATTCCCACCTTGCTGTGCTGAGGGAATATGTTGTTCTGTGTGAGCCTTATGCTGTGATAGCCGCTGTTGTTGATGAGGAAAATTTTTATGGGCAGTTTGTTTGTTACTATCGTCTGCAATTCCTGCATGTTCATCATTACAGAGCCGTCGCCTTCGAGGCAGATTGTATCGCGCTTTCCGCCCGACACGCAGAGCCCTATCGACGCTGGCAGTCCGTAGCCCATGCTGGCAACGCCGCTGTTTATTATAAAGCGCGTTCCCTTTTTTATAACGTAGCACTGATGTCCGACGACGCAGCACGCGCCGTTCGATACGGCGGTGAGACTGTTTTCGGGCAAGCGAGAACTCAAATAATCGACAAAGGCATACACGTTTGCGTAGCCTTCCGTGCCCTTGCGGTGCCTTTCGAGCACGACGGGGTATTTGCTCTTCCAGTTTGCGCAGGCGTCGAGCCAGATTTTATCCGAAAAAAGCGGCTTATCTTCCAACAGATCGTCGAGCGCGGAAAGAAAATCTTTTGCGTCCGCCCATACGGGGTAATCTACGTGAATGGTGTGCTTTTTCATTTCGGCGCGGTCGGCATCGACCATTATAACCTTTGCTTCCCTCGCCCACGCGGTGAAGTTGTAACCCGTCTGGCGAATGGATATGCGCGTGCCTATCGCAAGCACGAGGTCGCTGTTCTGTACGGCGAAATTGCCCGCTCTGTCGCCCATATTGCCGCCCCTGCCGACATATAAGGGGTCGTCCGTAGCTATTAAATCTATACTGTTCCAGTAGGTAACGACGGGCACGCCCAATTTTTTTGCAACCTTTAAAAAGAGCTCGGCAGCGCCCGAAAGCCTTATGCCTCCGCCCGCATATATGACGGGGCGACGGGCATATTTAATGAGAGAAATAATGTCCTCCGCCGTCTCGCAGCTTACGCGGGGCGGAAGGTTAATATCGTCTTCCGAAGGATCGTACGGCGCGAGGTCGTCCGTCTCTATAACCGTGCCCTGAAAGTTTACGGGTATATCTATCCACACGGGACCGGGGCGACCGCTTGTAGCGAGATGCCAAGCCCTTTCAAGGTGATAGCGTATGGTTGAGGGGTCCTCTATCATGACGGCGTACTTCGTCATGGGCGCGACGCTCCTTACTATGTCGTACTCCTGGTCGCCCACGGCGCGCAGAGGCAGCCCTTGCGTAAAGCGCGAGGCGTAGCGCGCGGTCGTGTCGTATCTTACCTGACCGGAAATTATAAACATGGGAATGCTGTCCAGCCAGCCGCCGAGCACGCCCGTTATGGCGTTTGTCCCGCCGGGACCTGAGGTTACGCATACGGCGGCAATTTTATTGTTAAGCCGCGCATATGCCTCCGCCGCCATGGCGCAAGCCTGCTCGTGGTGGTTGTATATGACTTTAAGCCCGTCGTTGTGCCCAAGAGCGTCGTTGAGGTGCATGGCTCCCCCGCCGACGACGCTGAAACAATGTTTTACGCCCTTTTTTACGAGGAAATCTGCAACGTAGTCAGCCAGCCTTATTTTCATTTATTACCTTCCAGCGCGCAGAGAATTACCTTTGACATATAATCCGTCATTTCGTCCGTCATTCCGGGATATACGCCCACCCAGAACGTGTTATTCATTATAAAATCCGTAACTTCGAGCGAGCCCGCCACCCTGTACGCATCCGTGCCGCGGATGTCGTCGAAGCAGGGGTGCTTTACGAGGTTGCCGCTGAAAAGAAGGCGCGTCTGAATGTTTTTGCCCTCGATATATGCCGTAACTTCGTTGCGGGAAAGCCCGCTTTCGGGTCTTATAGTTATGAGGAAACCGAACCACGAAGGATTGCTGTCGGGGCAGGCGCAGGGCAGAATTATTTTATCCTGAGCGCACTTTAAATTGTTATAAAGTCTGTTCCAGTTGTGCCTTCTGCGCTCTATGAACGAGGGGAACTTTTTAAGCTGTTCGCAGCCGATAGCCGCCTGCATATCGGTAACTTTGAGGTTGTAGCCGAAATGACTGTAAACATATTTATGGTCGTAGCCCTCGGGGAGCTGTCCGTACTTGCCGTCGAAGCGGTGATGGCAGAAATTATCTCTGCCCGACGGGCATATGCAGTCCCTGCCCCAGTCCCTGTACGAGAGTATGAGCTTATTCAAGAGGGGATTGTCCGTATAGACGCAGCCGCCCTCGCCCATAGTCATATGGTGGGGAGGATAAAAACTGCTCGTGCCTATGTCGCCCCACGTGCCCGTATATTTTGTAACTCCGTCTATGGTGTACTGCGAGCCGAGAGCGTCGCAGTTGTCCTCTATCAGCCACAGATTGTGCTTTTGGCAGAACTGCTTTACGCTCTTTAAATCGAAGGGATTGCCGAGGGTGTGGGCTATCATCACGGCTTTTGTCTTTTCAGAAAGCGCGCCCTCCAGGCGCGATACGTCTATGTTGTACTGAGGTATCGTTACATCTACGAAGACGGGCACGGCACCGTATTGAATTACGGGCGTTACCGTCGTAGGAAAGCCGCAGGCGACGGTTATTACTTCGTCGCCGCGCTTAATTCTTCTTTCGCCCAGCTCGGGCGCGGTGAGGACGGAAAAGGCAATGAGGTTTGCCGAAGATCCGCTGTTGACCAGCCTTGCAAACTTTACGCCCAGCCACTTTGCGAACTGACTTTCAAACTGCTCTGCAAATCTGCCCGTCGTCAGCCAGAAATCCAAAGTTGCGTCCGTGAGCGCGCACATCTCCTTTTCGTCATACACCCTCGCGGCGTAATTTATTCTGTCGCCCTCCTTAAAGGTGCGGTCGCTTTTCTTGTACGTGCGGTAATATTCCGCAACCATCTCTTTTATGCGCTCGCGCGCCTCAGCTTCAGTCAGATTTTCAAACATTGTCCTCTCCTTGTTCGTCGGGGCTTTTATCTTCGCCCGCGCGGCGCGCGGATAACTTCTCCGACAGCCGCTTCAAAACTTTAAGCGTAAGCCCGTCGCGCAGTACGATGAGCATAACGCCATATACTATCGCGCCGGTAAGCGTTATTGCGGCGAAAGACCATATTTCGTAAGGCATATATTTCTGCATGAAATATACGGGCACGAACATGACGGCAGCCGCCAATAAATACTTCCAGCACGAGACAAAAATTTTCAAAACAGAAACGCTGCGCGTAGCCGCCGCGCATATGCACAGTACGGCGGTTACCGCCACTTCGGCGACAGCCGTGGTTATAGCCGCGCCAACGGCGCCGAAATAAGGTATGAGCCAGAAATTAAGCCCGAAATTGAGCACCGCCGCGCACGCCGTGGCGATTGTGGGATATTTTTCCCTGCCCGTGGCAATGAACAGCTGGTCGCCGAGCACGACGCCCAGTCCCGAGACTACAAACCTTACGGACATTATCATGAGAAGCAACGGCACTTCGGCATAGCCTTCGCCTAAGAACCACGAACAGAGGTTGGGCGAAAGCACGGCAAATCCGACGATGAGCGGCAGTCCCATAAGCCAGACGTAGCGCGCGGCGAAGTAAATGTTGTTCTTTACTCCCTCCGCATTGCCCGCGCCGTGCTCGTGCGCGTTGCGGGAGACCATAACCGAAGATATCAGCGTTACCAGAAGAAGCGCAACGCTGTTTATCTTGTAAGCCTGCTCGTAGCAACCGTTCTGATAATCGGGATTTTCCGCGAGAAGACCTATCATTGTCTTGTCCAGAACGGAATATACGGTTACGGCGAGAGTGGGCAGAAAAATTAAAAATGCGGGCTTTAAATGGCGGGCAAGTTTAAGCTCGCGCAGGGGCACGCAACTCACCCTTTTAAAGACCGACGGCCACATGACGATATTGGAAAAAGCCGCCGAAAGCGAAACGCAAAGACAGTAAAGCCAGGTGTCCGTCGAACGCCTTACGAAAATGAAAATGCACGCCAGCGTGATTACGCGCAGCACTATGGTGCGCAGAGCTATCGCGCGGAAATCTTCGTCCCCCCTGAAAAGAAACTGCACGTCGAGCGGAACGATGACAACCTGCACCGACAGAATGAGAATGAGCGGCGTGTAGCTCTCTCCGAAGCCCGCCGTAAACAGCACGGCATAGAGCACGCCGAGGGATACAGCCGTGAATATGCCCTTTAAGGCGGTTATTTCCCAGAATGCCGCGCTCTTGCGTTCCTTGTCGTCCTGATATGCCGCTATCTGCCTCTGACCGTAAATGTCGAAGCCGAGATTTGCGAACAGTATGAAATAAGTTATTATCGAAAGAGCATAACTGTACTGACCGTTGCCCGTTTCGCGCAGAACGCGCGACAGATACGGCGTGGTTATGAGCGGGACGATGAGCGCCAGCACCTGACTTATGAAATTGTATATGAAGTTTGCGCCCAAACCTCGCTTTTTAACCTTGCCGTCTTTCATCAACAATCAAAAAACTCTTTCGCCTGTCTGTCCATTTCGGCGGGGATATCTCCCCCTTCCATATAAACGCGCGTCCATTGCGCGGTCTTGCGGATAACTTCCTGTATGTGCCAGCGGGGACGCCAGCCGAATACCTTTTTGATTAAGCTGTTATCCAGCCTTAAAAACGCCGCCTCGTGCGGTCCGCCGTCGTATTTGTTTTCCCACGAGAGATTTCCCCATTCGCGGCAGAACATATCCACAAGCTCGCCCGTCGTAACGCAATCGCATAAATCGGGTCCGACGTTGTAATATCCCTCATACTTCGCGTCTGAATATTGCCTTGCAACTATGTCGAGATAAACGGCAAGCGGCTCAAGAACATGCTGATAAGGCCGCGTGGAATAAGGGTTGCGGACGGCGATTTTTTCGCCGCGCTCTATCGCCCTGATGCAGTCGGGAATAATTCTGTCGTTGGCGAAGTCCCCTCCGCCTATGACGTTGCCCGCCCTTGCCGTCGAAATTGCGCACCTGCCGTCGGCAAAAAAGCTCTTTTTGTAGCTGTGAGTTACCAGCTCGGAACAGGACTTGGAATTGCTGTACGGGTCGTAACCGTCCAGCGGCTCGTCCTCGCGGAAGGGGTGGTCGGGCTTGTCGTCGTTCATATAAACTTTATCCGTCGTAACGTTTAAAAAGCTCTTTACCGACGGGCATTGCCTTACGCATTCGAGCACGTTTACCGTGCCCATGACGTTTGTTTCGTAGGTATATACGGGCATTTTGTAGCTGTCGCGCACAATGGGCTGCGCGGCGAGGTGAATTACGCATTCCGGTCTGAATGCGTCAAAGACCTTTTTAAGCGCTCCCAAATCGCGCACGTCTCCCGTAACAGAGGTCATTCGCCGCGATATATCCGCCAACGAATAGAGATTTGGCTGTGTGGGCGGCTCCAACGCGTAGCCCGCGACGACCGCGCCAGCGTTGATTAAAATGCGGCACAGCCAGCTGCCTTTGAAGCCCGTGTGCCCCGTTACTAGCACCCTTCTGCCCTTGTAAAAACTTAAATCCATCAGTCTTTCCACACCTTCCAGGGGGCTTTGCCCGTCTGCCAGAGTTTTTCGAGCATGTCCATCTCGCGCTTTGTATCCATGCACTGCCAGAAACCTTTGTGGCGATAGCTCATAAGCTCGCCGTCCTCGGCGAGTTTGACGAGCGACTGTCTTTCGAAAACGGTGTCATCGCCCTCGATATAATCGAAAATCTGCGGATTGAGTACCATATATCCCGCGTTTATCGAAGCTCCGTCCGCCGCGCTCTTTTCGCGGAAGGAATAAACGGCGTTGTCGCCGCCTATATCCAGAACTCCCTTCTGCTGTTCGAGCGTAACGGCGGTGAGCGTGGCTATCCTGCCGTGCGATTTATGAAATGCAAGCAAATCTGCGACGTTCACGTCGCACACTCCGTCGCCGTAGGTCATCATGAAGGTTTCGTTTCCCACATAATCTTTTATGCGCTTAATTCTGCCGCCCGTCATGGTGTTCAGACCCGTGTCGACGACTGTAACTTTCCACGGTTCGCAGTGCTGATTGTGTATTGTCATATCGTTGAAGCCGCGCGTGAAATCGAAGGTTACGTCGCTGTTATAGAGGAAATAATCGGCGAACCACTGCTTTATTACCTGCTGTTTATAGCCCGCGCAGATGATAAACTCATTGAAGCCGCGCGCGGAATATTCCTTCATTATGTGCCAGAGAATGGGCTTGCCGCCTATCTCTATCATAGGCTTGGGCTTGTATTGGCTTTCCTCCGAAATGCGCGTGCCGAAACCGCCCGCGAGGAGCACAACTTTCATATCATTTCCCCTTTAAAAAATTTTTTAAAACGCGCCAGCCGTCCACGAAAAATTTGCATAGCCACGCGGGACAGAGCGCCACGAGATAAGCCGAAAAGAGCGAACAACCCTTTACCCTGACGAACGAAGGCTTGTACTGCGACAAAAGTTTAAGGCTGAAATTGCCCGAAGTGCGCAGCACCGTAAGTCCGCGCGCCGTTAAAAATCCCGTGCGCGCGCCCATAGTCGAAAGTATGCGCGTGCGAGCCTCTTCCGACAGGTCGCCCCGCAACATATCGACGGAATAACATATATTTTCCGCCCAGACCTTTAAAGCCTGCTTGTTCTTTATCCAGCCTGAGCCCGTCTTGCCCGCGTTTTCAATGAGCATTTCGTCAAACGCCGCGGCGTAAGGACCGACGGAATATTTTACCAGCGAGCAGGGATATATAAAGTTGCGCCCGCCGAAATTTTTTATGACTTCCTCTTTGTCTATGCGCTGAATGAGCTCGCGGCGGCAAACCGACCCGCCGTACAGAATTAACTGCCAGAAGTGGTCGGAAAAGAAGGAATTTTTATCCCCCCACGCGCTCTCTTTGAACTGCGGGTAATACTTTTTCTGCAAGCGCCATGTTTTATCGTACAGTGCGATTAGTTCCGCCCGAGGATACCTGTCCATTATGCCGAGGACGACGGGGATATTAACCGAACTGCCGTCGCCGCACAGCATGACGTAAGGGCTTTGCGCCTCGCGGAGGGCGACAATAGTCTTTTCATCTACATTGACCTCGCTGGGCACTCGCACGTAGCGAATGCCCTCGCAGGCATATTTTTCGGCGAGTTTGCTCGTTTCGTCGTCCGTGCTGCTGTCATATACAGACAGACAGAAGTCATAGCCCTCTTCGAGAAACGCGCGGTATGTTTCGAACATATGCAAAGCGCACTCCGCGCGGTTGTACGTGGGCACGACTATTTCCAGCCTGCGCTCCGACCTTATATCTTCCGTCATAATTCCTCAATAAAAAGCGGAAAATTGCTTTTCCGCATAAATGTACAGTTTAATTATATATAATTATCTTTGAGTTGTAAACCCTTTTTTGCGTTTAATGCCCTCAACGCGTCCAAAGCAATAGTAATTGAGCTTTCTTAACTCTGTTCCGACCCTTTAAGGGTGCTTATTATCAGCTGGTCGCATTTGAGCATTATTTGCAGGCATTCAAAAAGCAATTCCTTCGCTTCGTCGTCGAGCTTCTTTTTCTTCATTGCGTCGTTTATGATTACCGCCGCGTAATTGAAGGAAGAAAACAGGTTTTTAAGATAGCTTTCGACCGACGAAAAGCCCTCCTCCGCCGTTACGTAAAAGTTGTAAACGCTCTGCAATTTTGCACTCGCGCCCGTGAACACGGAGAGATTTCTGTCGTCGTAAACGCGCTGAATGTCGCCGTCGAATTTTTCTATAAGGTCAATCATTCTCAGTTGTTCAAAGTTCATAACAAAAGCTCCGCAAGTGCAAATTTACAATTTAATAAATTATAGCACGGCGGCGGCATTTTGTAAATGCCGCCGCCTTAAATTGCCGTTCAATTAAATATTATTTTTATCTTCCGAGCCGACTGCGCTGTTGTAAGCCGTGTTGATTACGGGAGACATATTCTTGTAATCTTTTACGCCCGTGCCGGCAGGTATGAGCTTGCCGATGATGACGTTTTCTTTAAGTCCCATGAGGGGGTCAACCTTGTTCTTGATAGCCGCATCGGTGAGTACCCTTGCAGTTTCCTGGAAGGAAGCCGCCGAAAGGAAACTTTCGGTGGAAAGCGCAGCCTTGGTTATGCCGAGGAGCACCCTCTTCTGAAGGGCGGGAGTGCCGCCGTTTTCGATTGCCTTCTGGTTTTCCGCTTCTACCGTGAACATATCGACCGTTTCGCCGGGAAGAAGATCTGTCGAGCCCGCGGACTCTATTCTTACCTTTCTGAGCATCTGGCGGACGATGATTTCGACGTGTTTGTCGTTGATGTCAACGCCCTGCGAACGGTAAACCGACTGAACCTGTTCGAGGATGTAGTCCTGAACGCCCTTGACGCCCTGTACGCGGAGGATATCCTGGGGATATACCGAACCTGCGTTGAGCACGGTGCCGGGTTCGACGGCGTCGCCGTCCCTTACCTTGAGCTCTGCATTGAAAGGAAGCTGATAATTCTTCTTTACTTCGCCCGTTACGGGGTCTTTTACTATTACGTGCTTGAGGTTGTCGCTGTCGTCGATAGTAACTCTGCCCGAAACTTCGCAAAGGGTTGCGCAGCCCTTGGGTTTGCGCGCTTCGAAAAGTTCCTCAACGCGGGGAAGACCCTGGGTAATGTCGCCCGTAGCCGCGATACCGCCCGTATGGAAGGTACGCATGGTAAGCTGGGTACCGGGCTCGCCTATCGACTGAGCCGCGATTACGCCGACCGCTTCGCCGGGCATAACGGGAGTGTTTGTAGCCATGTTCTTGCCGTAGCACTTTGCGCAAACGCCGTAGCGCGAGTTGCAGGTGAATACCGAACGGATGGATACAGCCTCGATGCCTGCGGAGACAATCTTCTTTGCGAGGGCGTCGGTTACAAAGCCGTTCATGGGAACGATTATTTCGCCCGTTGCGGGGTCAACTACGTCTTCGGAAACAAATCTGCCCTGAATTCTGTCTTCGAGCCCTTCGATTATTTCGCCGTTGGGACCTATGATTGCCTTGACAACCATGCCGCGGGGCTTTTTGCTGCCCGCCATGCAGTCCTCTTCGCGCACGATTACGTCCTGCGCGACATCGACGAGACGACGGGTAAGATAACCCGAGTCCGCCGTCTTGAGCGCCGTATCGGCGAGACCTTTACGGCCGCCGTGCGAGGAAATGAAGTATTCGAGAACCGAAAGACCCTGTCTGAAGCAGGACTTAACGGGAACTTCAATCTTTTTACCCTGAGGGTTAACCATCAGTCCGCGCATGCCGGAGAGCTGTTTCATCTGGTCGATTGAACCGCGGGCGCCCGAGTTTGCCATCATCCATATGGGGTTGAACTTATCGAGCGACTGTTTGAGCTGTTCGGTAACCGCATCGGTTGCGTCGTCCCACGCCTTTATTACGGCGTTGTAGCGCTCTTCCTCGCGAAGGAGACCTCTCTGGAACTTGCGCTCTATCTGAAGGACCTTCTTTTCGGTATCCTCGACGATAGCCTGCTTTGCAGCGGGAATGTGCATGTCGAATACCGAAGTGGTGATTGCGCCGACGGTGGAATACTTATAGCCGAGCGTCTTGATTTTGTCGAGGACGTCTGCCGCCTTGGGCGCGCCGCCCGTCTTGAAGCTGCGCTCGACGATTGCGCCGAGGTGCTTTTTGCCGACTGCCACGGCCGAGCCGAGGAATTCGTAGGAAATTTCGTATTTGAGATAGTCTTCGGGCTTCTCGCGCTTTACGAAGCCGAGGTCCTGAGGCATCTGGTTGTTGAATATAATTCTGCCGACGGTCGTCTTGACGATACCCTGTACCGTGGTGCCGTTGTAAGGCGACTTTTCGTCGTTTATGGTAACGGTGCGGCGGACGTAGATTTCATCCTGCATGTGGATGTGCTTGGTCTGGTACGCCATCATTACTTCGTCTTCGGAGATGTATGCGCCGGAGATATACTTTTCAGCGCCCTCGTCGCCTTCGGCACATTCGGTGTACCTGTCGCCCGTCCAGCGATAGAACTTGCCCTCTTCCCTGCGGATAATGGTGAGGTAGTATGCGCCGAGAACCATATCCTGCGAGGGCTGCATAACGGGTTTGCCGTCGGAAAGTTTTAATATATTGTTGGAGGAAAGCATCAAAAATCTTGCTTCCGCCTGAGCCTCTATCGAAAGAGGCACGTGCACTGCCATCTGGTCGCCGTCGAAGTCGGCGTTGAATGCCGTACATACGAGGGGGTGAATTTTAATTGCTCTGCCCTCGATGAGCACGGGTTCGAATGCCTGAATGGACAGACGGTGCAGCGTGGGCGCACGGTTCAGAAGAACGGGGTGTTCCTTTATTACTTCTTCGAGGACGTCCCATACGAAAGGTTTAGCCTTTTCGACGGTGCGCTTAGCGCTCTTTATGTTGTGGCACTGACCGCTCTCGACGAGCTTTTTCATTACGAAAGGCTTGAAGAGCTCGATTGCCATTTCCTTGGGCAGACCGCACTGATAGAGTTTGAGTTCGGGTCCGACGACGATAACCGAACGACCCGAGTAGTCGACACGCTTGCCGAGGAGGTTCTGACGGAAACGGCCCTGCTTGCCGCGGAGCATGCCGGAAAGGGATTTGAGTTCGCGGTTGGAAGGACCGGAGAGAGCTCTGCCGCGGCGACCGTTGTCGATGAGCGCATCGACAGCTTCCTGAAGCATGCGCTTTTCGTTCTTGACGATCATGTCGGGAGCGCCCAGCTCCATCATTCTCTTTAAGCGGTTGTTGCGGTTTATAACCCTGCGGTAGAGGTCGTTGAGGTCGGAAGATGCAAATCTGCCGCCGTCGAGCTGTACCATGGGGCGGAGTTCGGGGGGAAGAACGGGAAGAACGGTGAGTATCATCCATTCGGGACGCGTGCCGCTCTTTCTGAATGCTTCCAGAATTTCAATTCTCTTGACCGCCTTTACTCTCTTCTGGCTTGACTGGTTCTTTTCGATTATAGCCTTTGTCTCTTCGCATTCCTTTTCGATGTCGACCGCCATCAGAAGTTCGCGGATAGCCTCCGCGCCCATGCCGACTTTGAGCCCCGTCTTGGAGCTGTCGCCGTACTGTTCCTCTATCTCGCGCAGTTCCTTATCGTTGATGACCTGCTTGTATTCGAGGGTGGGCACCGTGCCGGGGTCGATTACGACGTATGCCGCAAAGTAGATGACCTGCTCGAGCGCCTTGGGCGACATATCGAGGACAAGACCTATTCTCGAAGGCACGCCGCGGAAATACCAGATGTGCGATACGGGAGCGGCGAGTTCGATATGCCCCATTCTCTCCCTTCTGACCTTTGCGCGGGTAACTTCTACGCCGCACTTTTCGCAGACAATGCCCTTATAACGTATTCTTTTATATTTGCCGCAATGGCATTCCCAGTCCTTCATCGGTCCGAAAATGCGCTCGCAGAAAAGTCCGTCCCTTTCGGGTTTCTGGGTTCTGTAATTTATGGTTTCGGGCTTGGTTACCTCGCCCTTGGAAAGTTCCCTTATTTTTTCAGGGGAAGCCACGCCGATTTTAATAGAACAAAAATCGTTTAATTCAAACATTCTTTCAACCTCCCTTATTTGTCGTCGCCCTTGTCGTCGTCCTTATCGTCGCTCTTTTCGTCATCGGTCTCATCGTCCGTGTCGAACAGAGTGTACTTATCGCCGAGGTCGTCATCGTCGCCGAAATCATCGACGTCTTCGTCCGAGAAGAGTTCCTTGGACGAGAAGTCGTCCTCGTCGTCAGTATCGAACAGCGAGAAGCCGCCGATTTCCTCGTCGTCGTCCGTGCCGACGTCGGAAGAAATATCGAATTCTTCGTCGGGTATCTGCTTTTCGTGCTCTTCGGCTTCGCGAACGCGGGCATTGGGAATAGCTTCGTCCTCGTCGTCGAGCTCGCGGATGATGAGTTCTTCGTTGTTTTCCGTAAGAACCTTGACGTCGAGCGCGAGGGACTGCAATTCTTTAAGGAGCACTTTGAATGCTTCGGGAATGCCGGGCTCGGAGATATTGTTGCCCTTAACTATGCTTTCGTAAGTCTTTACACGTCCGACGATATCGTCCGACTTTACGGTGAGGATTTCCTGCAAAATGTGAGCAGCGCCGTATGCTTCGAGCGCCCACACTTCCATTTCGCCGAAACGCTGTCCGCCGAACTGCGCCTTGCCGCCGAGAGGCTGCTGCGTAACGAGGCTGTAAGGACCGATCGAACGCGCGTGGATTTTATCATCGACGAGGTGGATGAGCTTAATCATATACTGAACGCCCACCGTTACCCTGTTTTCGAAAGGTTCGCCCGTGCGTCCGTCGTAAACCTGTATCTTGCCGTCAACCTTGCCTTCGGGATTGAGTATATTGTTTTCTTTGAAGAGCTGCTTTATATCGCTCTCGGTCGCGCCGTCGAATACGGGGGTTGCAATCTTCCAGCCGAGCTGTTTGCAGACCAGACCTAAATGCACTTCGAGCACCTGACCGATGTTCATTCGGGAAGGCACGCCGAGGGGGTTCAGAACTATCTGCAAAGGAGTGCCGTCTGCGAGGAAGGGCATATCCGCCTGAGGCAATACGCGCGAAATGACGCCCTTGTTGCCGTGGCGTCCCGCCATCTTGTCGCCGACCTGTATTTTACGTTTCTGTGCGATATATACGCGGACCAATTTGGAAACGCCGGGCGAAAGTTCGTCCTTGTTTTCCCTCGTGAACACCTTTACGTCCACTACTATGCCGCCTTCGCCGTGGGGAACTTTAAGGGAGGTATCCCTGACTTCCCTTGCCTTTTCGCCGAAGATTGCGCGAAGAAGCCTTTCTTCGGGAGTGAGCTCGGTTTCGCCCTTGGGCGTAACCTTGCCGACGAGTATGTCGCCGGGCTGAACTTCGGCGCCGATGCGGATTATGCCGTTTTCGTCGAGGTCTTTGAGTGCGTCTTCCGAAACATTGGGGATGTCGCGCGTGATTTCCTCTTCGCCGAGTTTTGTATCTCTCGCTTCGGTTTCGTGTTCTTCGATATGAATGGAAGTGAACACGTCGTCCTGAACGAGTTTTTCGGAAATGAGAATAGCGTCCTCATAGTTGTAGCCTTCCCATTCCATGTAACCTATGAGAATGTTTTTGCCGAGCGCGAGTTCGCCGTTGTTGGTAGCGGGGCCGTCGGCGATTATTTCGCCTTCCTCCACTCTGTCGCCCGTGTTGACGATGGGACGCTGGTTGAGGCAGGTGTTCTGGTTGGAACGCTCGAATTTTTTAAGTCTGTATTCGCTTACAAAGCCGTCGTCTTCCTTAATCTTTATAAGGTCGGAAGCACAGCCGATTACGGTGCCGGCTTTCTTTGCGCGGACGATTACGCCCGAGTCGCGAGCGATTGCCGCTTCGATGCCCGTTGCGACGATGGCGCTTTCCGTCTTCATGAGGGGAACTGCCTGACGCTGCATGTTCGAGCCCATCAGCGCACGGTTGGTATCGTCGTTTTCGAGGAAGGGAATGAGCGCGGTCGCAACCGATACGAGCTGCTTGGGCGATACGTCCATGTAGTCCATCTTGTCGGGAGGCAGCTGGGTGATCAGGTCGCGGTGGCGGCAACCTACGTGCCCGTTGACGAAGTGATTGTTTTCGTCGAGGGGTTCGTTGGCCTGAGCGACGATATATTTATCCTCTTCGTCCGCGGTGAGGTAGTCCACCTTGTCCGTAACGGTGGGAACGCCGTTTTCATCCTTAATAACCCTGCGGTAGGGCGACATGATGAAGCCGTATTCGTTGACCTTGGAGAAGGTTGCGAGCGAGGAGATAAGACCTATGTTCTGACCTTCGGGGGTCTCTATGGGGCACAATCTGCCGTAGTGCGAGTGGTGAACGTCGCGCACTTCGAAAGTAGCTCTGTCGCGGTTGAGACCGCCAGGACCGAGCGCGGAGAGCTTACGCTTGTGGGTAAGTTCTGCGGCGGGGTTGGTCTGGTCCATGAACTGCGAAAGCTGGGAAGAACCGAAGAATTCTCTTATGACTGCCGAAACGGGGCGCACATTGATAAGTCCCGAAGGGGTAACTTCCATCGCGTCCTGCGTTGCCATGCGCTCCTTTATGAGCTTTTCGAGACGGGATATGCCTATGCGGAGCTGGTTAGTGAGAAGCTCGCCCACCGAGCGCACGCGACGGTTTCCGAGGTGGTCGATGTTATCTATAGTGCCTATGCCGTACTGAAGGTCGATATTTGTGGAAATTGCGGCGACGATATCGTCCACCGTGATGTGCTTGTGATTGAGTTTTTCGACGACGGGCTTTATAGCCTTTCTTTCGTCGGCGTCGAGAACTTCCTTGTCGCTTTCAAGCAGAGCGTCGAACGCCTTGCAGGCTTCGACGAACTTTATTCTCTGTTCGCGGCGGCGCTCCCTGTTCTTCTTCTCCTCGGGCTTTTCGTCCTCGGTTTCCTCGACTTCGGTGCAGTAATAGATTGCGTTTATCTGATCGGCATACTTTTCTGCAACCTGCTCGCAGCTCAACGAGGCGCACTCTGCGGCGAGCGTCTTCATGAAGTTGAAGTTGGGGAGATATATTGTGGGAAGAAGCCCGAACATCTTGGGGTTCTTGTCCGAAACCGCCTTGAAGTTGACGGTGTTGTTTGCGATTATTTTGTGCTTGATGACGCCCTGCGAAGGGTCGTTGACATAGACGAATACTTCGTTTACGCCCGCATCCTGAATTTCGAAAGCCTTAGCCTCTTCGACAACGTCGCCGGCGTGAGCCATGACTTCGCCCGTCGAGGGATTGAACACGTCCTCTGCGAGCTTGCAGCCGGGGAGACGGTAAGCGAGGTTGAGCTTTTTGTTGAACTTGTATCTGCCAACCTTTACGACGTCGTATCTTCTGGGATCGAAGAAGAGATTATTGAGGTGCTGTTTTACCGAAGCCTCCGTGGGAACTTCGCCGGGGCGAAGACGGCGGTAAAGCTCGATAAGACCGTCGCTTTCGGACTTGGTGGTGTCCTTCGCGATTGTGTTTTCAATCATCTTATCGTCGGCGAAAAGGTTTAAAATTGCCCTGTCCGAACCGAAACCGAGGGCGCGCAGAAGGACGGTAGCGCAGATTTTACGCTTCCTGTCTACGTGTACCCACAGAACTCCCTGTGCGTCCTGCTCGAATTCGAGCCATGCGCCGCGGTTGGGAATGACGGTAGTGCCGAACATTTCCTTGCCCGTCTTGTCCACTTCCTTTGCGTTGTAAGCGCCGGGCGAACGGACGAGCTGCGATACTATTACGCGCTCCGCGCCGTTTATGATGAACGAGCCCGAATCGGTCATGAGGGGGAACTCGCCCATGAATACGGGCTGGTCGATGACTTCGTCCTTGACCTTGTTGACGAGCCTTACCGTAACGTGCATGGGGAGGGCGTAAGTTGCGTCCCTGTTGCGGCACTCCTTCTCGTCGTACTTGGGCTTATCGTCGAACCAGTGGTTGAGGAAATAAAGCTCATAGTGGTCGGAATAGTCGGTGATGGGCGAAAAATCTTCAAAGACCTCGTCTATGCCCTCGTTGATGAAGGTTGCATAGCTGGCTTTCTGAATTTCGACGAGGTCGGGGATATCGATTACCTCGTTGATTTTACCGAATTTGCGCCTTTCTGTTTTGCCATACTTGTGAATGGGTAAATTCATTAAAGTTTGGAACTCCTTTAAGTTTTTTCTATTTCACATTCCGGCGATTATGCGTATATATCTTTTCACCGCAAACAATCTGATGTTACCTGATTTGAAGCCGCTTTTTAAAGCGGGTAAAAAATTTTTTGCGCGCCTCTTGACAAACTGCGCACGATAATTTGTGCCGCCGCAGCTGGTATTTTTTAATGCAACGGCTTTACAAATTTAAAGATAAGGTATATAATCTATATATGCTTATGGGCGGGAAACGCCCTTTTTAAAGGCTCAATTTACCGTTTTTATTGCCAAAAAATGGGAAAAATGGGCAAAGTGAGCATTGTAATACAGTATAATATTATATTACCGCCTCAAAGCAATGTCAAGCGGTTTTGAAAGATAAGTTTATGCGCATTGATAAATTTTTGAAAGTATCGAGAATACTCAAAAGAAGAACGGTCGCCCAGGAGGCGTGTTCGGGCGGAAAAGTTGCCGTAAACGGCCGCGAAGCCAAGCCCTCGCACCAGATAAAGCCGGGCGACATAGTCGAAATTTCCTACACGACGGGCAAGCTGAAATTCCGCGTTCTGGACGTCAAAGAGACAGTAAAAAAAGATCAGGCGGGCGACCTGTACGAAATAATGGAGCAATGATGAAATTTTCCCTTCAATACAAAAAGGGCGACTTCCGTCCCCTCAATTTTGCCATGCTCGTCCTTTCGGGACTTATCAACGCGACGGGCGTAACCCTCTTTCTCGCCCCCGTAAACCTTTACGACAGCGGCATTTCGGGCACGTCTATGTTCATGGACGTGCTGGTCGCGCAGGTCCCGCTGTGGGCGTGGCTGATTATACTCAACTTCCCCATTTTCCTGTTCAGCCTCAGGCAGGGCGTGGCTTTCACCGTCTATTCGCTGTTCGCCATAGCCATGTATTCGGGCTTTTCGGCAATTTATCAGAACGTAATTCCACTGTTCGTTACAGACTTCTTTGCGCAGGGTTCGCCCGTTGCGGGAAGCGATTTATTGTTGTGCGGCATTTTCGGGGGACTTCTTTCGGGCATAGGCAGCGGACTTACCATACGCTACGGCGGCGCGCTCGACGGCATAGAGCAGCTCGCGGTGATATTTGCAAGGCGGCTCAATATGACCGTGGGCAACTTCGTAATGATTTTCAACGTCGCGCTCTATATAATAATAGGCATATATTTCCGCGCGTTCGAGTTGCCCCTCTACTCCATAATAACCTACTTCGTGGCGTCCAAAGCCGTGGACTTCATAGTTCAGGGTCTCGACCAGGCGAAGGGCGCGTTCATCATTCCCTCGGCGGGCAATTACGACGCGGTATCCTCCGCCCTCTCGCAGGAGTTCGGCAGGGGGCTTACGATAATTCCCGCGACGGGATATTATTCGGGCACGGACAAAAAGATTATATACTGCGTCATAAACCGCTTTCAGCTTGCGAGAATGCGCTCCGTGCTTGCGCGCTGCGACAAGCACGCGTTCGTTACGGTGATGGATATATCCGACGTATTCGGCACGAGCATCAAAAACAGCAACGCAGCGGACAGGCGCAAAGCGAAACAGCTCAGACAGGCTAAACTCAAAGCCGCAATGGAAGCCGCGGCGCAACAAATTCTGGAAGAAAAGGACGCGCAGAATACACAAGATGCAGATGAAAACTGAAATTATAATATGCGCGGCGGGAAAAGGCACTCGCGCGGAAATGGGCAGAAACAAACTGCTCGCACCGCTCTCGGGCGCCCCCGCCCTTTTTCATACGCTTTCGGCGTTCGACGGCTTCGGGCACATGATTGTTGCCTCTTCGCCCGAGGATATGTCCGAAATAACGGCAATTTGCGCCCCCTTCGACGCGGAAGTCGTTGAAGGCGGAGCTACGCGCACGGACAGCGTTAAAAACGCGCTTGCGCGCTGCACGGGCGATATTGTGTTAATTCACGACGGCGCGCGCCCCTTCGTTTCGCGCGAAATCATACAAGGCTGCATAGACAGCGTAAAAAAATACGGCTCGGGCATATGCGCCGCTCCCGTTACCGACACGATAGCCGTATCCAGCGACGGAAAGATAGCCGAAGTACCCGAAAGAGCTAGCCTTGCCGCCATTCAGACGCCGCAGGGATTTTATACGAAAGACATTGCAAGGGCATATCGCCTTGCGGAAGGCGACGGCAGAGTTTACACGGACGACAGTTCGGTCTATCGCGCATATATCGGCGCGCCCGCCCTCTGCGCAGGCAGCCCCGAAAACCGCAAACTTACCTATAAAAGCGATTTCGACAAGGCATATCCCCCGCTCAATGCGGCAAAAGGTCAGGCGATAGGTCTGGGCATCGACGTACATTCATTCGGCGCGGACGCAAAATTTGTTACCCTTTGCGGCGTACAAATCCCCTGCGAAAGCGGACTTATAGCTCACAGCGACGGCGACGTGCCCGCGCACGCCGCCATGGACGCGCTTCTTTCCGCCGCGGGGCTCAAAGACATAGGGCACTACTTCCCCGACACCGACCCCGCTTATTCGAGCGCGGACAGCATTAAACTGCTTGAAAAAACGGTAGAACTGATAAAAACCGCGGGCTTCAAACCCGTAAACCTCGCGATAACCATACGCGCGGAAAAGCCGAGACTGGCAAAGCACATAGATGACATGAAAGCCAACTTGTCCCGCGCGACGGGGCTGAGCGCCGAGCGCATAGGCGTATCCGCGGGCACGAGCGAAGGGCTGGGCTTTGTGGGAAGAGGTCTCGGCATTGAGGCGAGTGCTATCGCCCTTTTGGAGAAAATAAATGGCAAAGAGTAACACGATTTTTGTATGCGCGGAGTGCGGAGCGACCAGCCCGAGATGGCTGGGAAGGTGCCCCTCTTGCGGAAAATTCAATACCATGGCGGAAGAAACGGTAAAGCCCTCCGCCCCCTCTTCTTCCAAGCCTACATATTCGCAACCTCACGCAAAGAGGCTTTCGGACGTCAGATACGAAAAATACGAACGCACCAAAAGCGGCATTTCCGAATTCGACACGGTTTTGGGCGGCGGAATAGTTTCTGGCTCGCTCGTGCTTCTGGGCGGCGACCCCGGCATAGGCAAATCCACCCTTCTCACGCAGATTGCCGCGCACCTTTCAAAGGAGCACAGAGTGCTGTATTTTTCCGCCGAAGAGAGCTGCTCGCAGGTCAAAATGAGGGCGCAGAGGCTCAACCTTGAAAGCGGCGACTTTCTCATAATAAACGAAACGTGCATAGACAACCTTGAAACCGAGCTCGACGGCGTGGAATTCTGCATAATCGACAGTATTCAGGCGGTTTACACCGAGGAACTTTCCTCCTCCGCGGGCTCCGTGGGGCAGGTGAGGGAATGCGCGACCAAACTCATGCGCATAGCAAAGAGCCGCGGCATAACCTTTTTCATCGTCGGACACGTAACCAAAGAGGGCGCGCTGGCGGGTCCCAAAGTTTTGGAACACATTATGGACACCGTGCTCTACTTCGAAGGCGAAAATCAGGAAAATTACCGCATACTCCGCGCTGTCAAGAACAGATTCGGAAACGTTTCTGAAGTGGGCGTTTTCGAGATGACGGGCGAGGGAATTATAGCGGTAACCGACTATTCGGGCATATTTTTATCCGAAAGCCGCGGTCAGGAGGCAGGCTGCGCCGTAACGCCCGCCGAGACGGGCAACAGGTGCATGAACGTGGAAATTCAGACGCTCGTTTCCAAAACTTCCTTCGGACAGCCGAGGCGCATGCCCCTCGGAGTGGACTACAATAAACTCGCGCTTATGCTCGCCGTGCTCGAAAAGAGGTGCTCTATGCCCTTCTATTCATACGACGTTTACGTTACCGCCATGGGCGGCATAAAACTCAGCGAGCCCTCGTGCGACCTTGCGATTTGCGCGGCGCTAGCCTCCGCGCACACGGACGTACCCATAGACAAATACACCGCCGTGTTCGGCGAAGTGGGCTTAACGGGCGAAGTGAGAGCCGTTTCTTACGCCGAAAAGCGCGTGCAGGAGTGCGTGAAAATGGGCTTCAAGCGCGTAATTCTTCCCGCAAAAAACATGAAAACAGTGGCAAAATATGCCGATAAAATAAGCATTGTTCCCGTGCTTTACGTAAATACGATGATAAAAACGCTGTTTAAAAATCAAAATCAAACTTGACGAAAACAAATCAGGTGGTATAATATAGTTGTATAAAACTTTGGAGGCAATCTTATGATAGTTACCGTATCCCGTGAATTCGGCAGCGGCGGCAGAGAAGTAGGCAAACGCCTTGCCGACGCGCTCAATCTGGAATATTTCGATAAAGAACTCGTTACGGAAATCGCAAAACACACCGAGCTTGACGAAGGATATGTATCCTCCGTACTCGAAAGCGGCGGCTTCCGCAACTATGCATTCACATTCGGCAGAACGATGCCCGTTCTCATGTCCACCCCCACGCCCGTAACGGATATACTCGTGGCACAGCAACGCATTATCAAGACGATAGGCGAAAAGGGCAACTGCCTCATAGTCGGCAGAAGCTCCGACGTCATTTTGAAGGATATGCACCCCTTCCGCATATTCGTATATGCCGACAACCAGAGCAAAATTGCCCGTTGCCGCGAGCGCGCGCCCGAAAACGAGCATTTAACCGACAAGCAGATGCTTAAAAACTTCAAGGAGATAGACGGCGGCAGAAGAAAGCTGCACGACCTTTTAGGCACAGCGCCCTGGGGCGACAAGTCGGGCTACGACCTCATGCTCAACACGACGAACGTCAAAATCAAATCGATCATCCCCGCCCTTGCGGAATACATAAAATGCCGCGGCGTCTGATTTTTCCCGCTAAACAATCTTAAAACTTCAAAACCTATAAGCAAGCCGCGCCGCAGGTAACTGC
>ULSO01020019.1_pt1 | contig 22707 bp, 36 predicted proteins | sample 1956701 | NCBI WGS metagenome assembly ULSO01 (sample SAMEA4835708, study PRJEB28245) | human gut metagenome | biome: gut microbiome; material: fecal sample | place: Denmark | collected 2008 | reverse complement strand
GATCAATAGAAAGTCGCAACGGCTTTGTCGGGCGGCAGGGGTTGCGCTTTTTCTATTTTTATCGCGTCGAGCACGGGACCTTTGCCGCGATAGACGGCGTTGTAAGCGTATCCGATTTTCGCCGTAACCGTCAGCCAGTCCTTTGTCTTTACGTCGGAAATTAAATTGTTTATCTTGAGCGCGAAGCCGTCGTAGGCTATGTCTGCCTCGCAGCAGGTCATTATATATCTGCCTATAACGATAAATCCTTCGGGCACTTTTTTGGAAACTGCCGCCATGCCCTTGAATTTTATCGTCTTTCCGATATATTTGTCGGTGTTTTCGTTGAGGTCGCTGTAAAAGAGCGCGAAGTCCCTGTCGTCGATTTCCACGACGGGCGCTTCCATGTCGTAGGGCAGGGGGTCTTCTATGTCGTCGAATTCGGCTTTGCCGCCGATATATTCGTAAACGATATCCGTCCTGCGCGAAATTGCGCGCACGACTTTGTGGAATTCCTCTTTGCTCATTTCGCCCTTGAACCTGTTGAACACGACCATCTGCGTCATGGCAATCTTATCGTAAACGAGCTGGCGCATGTTCTGGTTGTAGCTTAAAAACGTGCCCGCGTCGAAGAAGGTCATAATCTGGTTTATCGCCCAGCTTTCGGGCATTGCGTCGAAGAAATCCTGCAAAAGCCACGTGCCGTTGTATTCGACGACGATGCGCTGCGCCCTGTGCTTGCGCGTAAGGTATTCGAGGTTGTAGCTGTTCAGTCTGTCCTTGTCTTCGATAACTTCGACGGCTACGTTTTTTACGGCAAACTTTGATGTGTCGTATTCCTCAACGCCCTCCTCGCAAACGATGAGCAGGGTGCGCTCGCCGTTCTCCATTCGGGGGTCTTCGAGCGTTTCCTGAATAAATTTTGTCTTGCCGGCTTCGAGAAAACCGAGAAATAAAAATACCGAAACTTCCATAATTTCAAATTAAACGTGCGCCGCGCGGCGCACGCTGTTAAAATTCAATTCGTGCGACAATATCATGCCGCGAACGGTTATACTCCGAAAAGTTCTTTAAGCGCGTCCTCTTTTATGCCTGCGCCTATTACGCACAGTCTGCCCGTATATGCGGCAGAGCCTTTGCGCACGTTGGTTTCGTCGGGCACATAGTCGAAGTGTATCCACTCGCCGTCCGCGCCTGCAACTATGCCCTTTGCGCGAAGCACGTTGCCGTATTTTGCGCTGTCGCCCAGCGAAGCGAGCAATGTTTCCAGCTCCTGCGCCGTGAACTTCTTGCCCGTCTCGACGCCCCAGCTCGTAAACACTTCGTCTGCGTGGTGGTGTCCTTCGTGGTCGTGATGATGGTGGTGGCAATGATGTTCGTGCTCGTCCTCGTCGTCGTGGTCGTGATGGCAGCAGTGGTGCTCCTCATGCTCGTCCTCGTCGTCGTGGTCGTGATGGCAGCAGTGGTGCTCCTCATGCTCGTCCTCGTCGTCGTGGTCGTGATGGCAGCAGTGGTGCTCCTCATGCTCGTCCTCGTCGTCGTGGTCGTGATGGCAGCAGTGGTGCTCTTCGTGCTCGTCCTCGTCGTCGTGGTCGTGGTGATGGCAGTGGTGTTCGTGCTCCTCGTGAGCTTCTGCCGCCAGCTTTTCAAGCTCCTCCGCAAGGGTGGAGGTGTGCTCCATTGCGGAAAGAATTTCCTTGCCGTCGAGCTTTTTGAGGTCGGTGGTAACTATGGTTGCGCCGCCGTTCTGTGCGCGCACGAGTTCTACGGCCTGCGCAAGTTTCTCTTCCGAGGCAACGTCCGTGTGGCTGAAAACTATGCAAGCCGCGCTTTTTATCTGGTCGTTGAAGAATTCGCCGAAGTTCTTCATGTACATTTTGCACTTGTTTGCATCGACTACCGCGGTCATGGAATTTATTACGGCGTCATTAAGGTGAGCGCTTTCGACTGCGCGCGCCACGTCAGAAAGTTTGCCCACGCCCGAGGGTTCGATGAGTATGCGGTCGGGCTTGTACTGTTCGTCCACCTGTCTGAGGGCCTTTGCGAAGTCGCCGACGAGCGAGCAGCATATGCAGCCCGAGTTGAGTTCGTTCACGGTGATGCCTGCGTCCTGCATAAAGCCGCCGTCCACGCCTATTTCGCCGAATTCGTTTTCGATAAGCACAATTTTTTCGCCCGCATAGGCTTCTTTTATCAGCTTTTTGATTAGCGTCGTCTTGCCGGCTCCGAGAAAGCCTGAAAAGATATCTATTTTAACCATAATTACCTCTTTATATATTTTTTAAGCGCTGTTTTGGGTTGACCTTTAAGCGCCGCGTAAGTTTCGGTGTATATTTTATACTCTGATTAAAGTAAAGTCAAGCGGCGGAGTGCCTTGCGCACTCCGCCGCCATGGCTGAATTATTATGCGATTTTTTTGAAGCTTTCAGCGTCATTATTCGACGTCGATAAAGTGGCTCTGCAACTGCTTGGGTTGCGACTTGGGCACGCTGACCGACAAAATGCCGTTTTCATATTTTGCCTTGATGTCCTGCTGGCTTACGTCCTCGCCGACATAGTAGCTGCGCGAGCAGCTTTCGCTTATTTCCTTTTTAAGGTAATGTTTGCTTTCGCCCTCTTCCTTGGCTTCTTTCTTCGCGCTTACGGTCAGATAACCGTTTTCGAGCGAAACTTTTATGTTCTCCTTTGCGTAACCGGGCATTTCAACGTCAAGTTCGTAGTTGGTATCGGTTTCCTTTATATTAGTTCTCAGATCGCGCTGTTCGTCATAGAAAACGGGGCGGAAGAAATCGTCGAATGCGTCAAACAAATCGTAATTGTTCTGTCTTTTCTGTAAATAGTTTTTCATAATAATTATCTCCTTATATGCTGAAAAATTCAACTTAAGGAGGGAAGGCTTTTGGTCTTCCTTCCGCGTTCACTATAATTATAAGTCGATTTTGCGCTCTTAAAACATTCGCCGCGGTAAATTTTTTAAATAATTTTTTTATCGCGGGAATTTGTCGGGCAAAATTGCGCGCAGCGGCGGAATTGGCGGGGAAGGGGGACAACGGGGCGCGGGCGCGAGGATGCGCCCGCGGCAGTGCCCGTACCGTATGGGCGGAGCTGTCTTCGCACCCGCGGTTGCTGAGGGGTCGTCCGCAATGGCGGGTTGTCGGTAAGGCACGGTTGACGATTGCATTGTTTTATTTTGCTGTTTGAATTTTCCTATTTAATTTTTCTAATTTAATAATTGCGCGCGCCGCACATGCGCAATACGCGCTCGCGTGCGCGCGAGAGCTGTGACAACATGCGGCTAAAAAGGGACTGCGCCGCGGAGGGGCAATGTGCGGCGGCAAGGTGGTTGTTTCGTAACTGCAAGAGGGGACAATTTGCGGCGGGCGGTCGTTTCGCGCGAATTCAGGCAGGCGCTTGCCTCAACAGGGGTGTCTGTAATGTGGTGAGCAAAACCTGCGGCGAGTGGTGTAAACCCTGCGGGCGGCGATGTGTCTTTCCCGCGCAACGACAAGAGGGTAAAATTACGGCTGGGCGGCTGTTCCGCAAAGGGAAAGAGCGGGCGATGGGTGCTTCCCTGCGTCGGGCAGTCAGCGGTAGGCAAGGGGGAGAATGGGAGCGGAAAAGCGGTCGTCGAAAGTTTTTTGAGGGGGTGTTTAAATAGGGAAAAAGCGCAAAATTCGGCGCGCGCGGGCGCGACGCCGCCCGCGCGCTTAAATGTAACAAAAATAGGCAATAAAAACATAAATGACAATTTTTCACACAAAAACGCGTTAAAAGCGCACAAAAATTCTGTTATATAACATTTTATAAAGTGTATAAGAAAATATTATACATAAATCTCAAAAAATTTTTGTGCCGAAATTTGCCCTTTTATCGGGTTAAAATGCGCAAAAAAAGTCAATATGTTGTGGTTGAAGGGCTCGTCCGACACAAATAAAGCCAACCGATAATCTTTTAGCAGAAAAATGGGCAAAAATACGGTCAAACGGGCGCAAAATGCCTTAAAACGCTGCAAAAAGAGCCGAAAAAACAGTTGACAGGGCGGCGGCGTTATTATATAATAGTCGAGCGTGTTGAAAAAAAGTGCGTATGGGATGAGGCGTAAAGTTACTTCAATTTCCCCACAAAGCTACGGGAAAAGATAATTTACGCTGACAAATGTAGGGGCTATGACCCCTGCGACTAACCGTGGCTTTATTACGATTACGCCATCTTTATGGCGTTTTTTGATGTAAAAAGCGCGATACACACGGATAAGTTGACCACGCGAGAAAGAAATTTTTTTGTTAGTATAAAAGGAGTACACAATGGCAGGACAGAAAATCAGAATCAAACTTGTGGCATACGACCATGAACTCGTCGACCTCGCAGCTTCGAGAATAGTAGAGACCATGAAAAAGAGCGGCGCTAAAATTTCGGGGCCCATTCCCCTTCCCACCGAGCGCGAAATAGTAACCATTCTCCGCAGCCCCCACAAGTACAAGGACAGCCGCGAACAGTTCGAACAGAGAACTTACAAGAGAATTATCGACATCTATACGCCCAATGCGAAACTGCTTGACACCGTTCATCTTCCCGCAGGCGTAGATATCAAAATCAAGTTATAAAGTCTAAACCGATACTCTACGGACCCGTGCCGACGGGCGCAGCAAAAACTTTGCGGCGTTCGGCGCGACTCGGAACCGCGGTATCGCAGGAAATATCAATCGGAGGATCTTTAACATTATGATTAAAGCAATCATCGGTCGTAAAGCTGGCATGACCCAGATATTTACGGCAGACGGCAAGGTTATACCCGTAACCGTCATCGAGGCAGGCCCCTGCCCCGTCGTCCAGATCAAAACTGTGGAAAAAGACGGCTATGCCGCTTTGAAGGTCGGTTTTGACAAGACGAGCGAAAAGGCTTTGACCAAACCCCAGCTCGGCCAGTTCAAGAAGGCCGGCGTAGAACCCTGCAAGGTTTTGAGGGAGTTCAGACTGGACGACCCTTCCGCTTACACCGTAGGCGCAGAAATCAAAGCAGACGTGTTCGCAGCAGGCGACAGAGTAGATGTCCACGGCGTTACCAAGGGCCACGGCTACTCGGGCGTAATCAAGAGATGGAACCAGCATCGCCTTAAAGAAACCCACGGCGTAGGTCCCGTGCACAGAGAGCCCGGTTCAATGGGCGCGAACAGCTCTCCCTCGAGAGTTTTCAAGAACAAGCACCTGGCAGGACAGTACGGTTGCGAAAACGTTACCGTTCAGAATCTTGAAGTGGTAAGAGTGGACGCAGACAGAAACTGCATACTCATCAAGGGTTCTGTTCCCGGACCTGACGGCAGCGTCGTTACCATCAACGATACCGTTAAATAAGGAGGACTTACGAAATGCCCAGCATTAAAGTATATAAAATGGACGGCACCGAAGCCGGCTCGATGAAGCTCAGCGACAAGGTTTTCGGAGCTGAATATAAGGAAGAACTCATTCATCAGGCAGTAGTTACGAGACTTGCCAACGAAAGACAGGGCACAAAGTCCACCCTTACCCGCACGGAAGTAAGAGGCGGCGGCAGAAAGCCCTGGCGCCAGAAGGGTACGGGCAACGCCCGTCAGGGTTCGATACGCGCTCCCCAGTGGATAAAGGGCGGCGTCGTGTTCGCTCCCAAGAGCAGAGATTTCTCTAAGGATATGAACAAGAAGGCAAAGGTTGCCGCACTCGTATCCGCTCTTTCCAAAAAGGTTGCAGACGGCGAACTCGTAGTTGTCGATAAACTTTCCGTAGCGGAAGGCAAGACAAAAGAAATGGCTGCATTCCAGAAGGCGCTCGGCCTCGACAAGACGGCTGTGGTGGTTATGGATACGGCAGACGAAAAAGTAATTCTCGCCGCAAGAAACCTTGAAAACCTTTCAACCCTTCCCGTGGAACAGATTTCCACCTACGAAGTGGTAGCAAACGCAAAGGTCGTTCTCACCAAGGCGGCAGTCAAGAAGATAGAGGAGGTTTACGGAGAATAATGTTACCTCAGGACATCATTATAAGACCCCTTCTCACCGAAAAGGGTTACGACGGCATAGCAGACAAGAGATATTCTTTCGTCGTTGCAAAGTCGGCAAACAAGATTGAAATCAAACAGGCGGTCGAAAAACTTTTCGGCGTCAAAGTTGAAAGCGTAAACACGATAAACTGCAAAGGCAAGCTCAAGAGAATGGGCAGGACCGCAGGTTACACTCCCGATTACAAGAAAGCAGTCGTTCAGCTCAAGGCTGACTCCAAGACGATTGAATTCTTCGATTCGTTATCCTGACAGGAGGTTAGATAAATGGCAGTTAAAAGATATAAACCGACATCCCCTTCCCGCCGTTTCATGACGGTAAGCACCTATACGGAGCTGAGCGGGGATAAGCCCGAAAGAAGCCTTCTTCACGATAAGAGAAAAACGGGCGGCAGAAACAACACCGGCAAGATTACCGTTCGTCATATCGGCGGCGGCAACAGAATTAAGTACAGAATAATAGATTACAAGCGCAACAAGGACGGCATTCCCGCAACGGTCAAGTCGATACAGTACGACCCCAACAGGTCGGCTCACATCGCACTCCTCGCTTACGCTGACGGCGAAAAGAGGTACATCCTCGCTCCCGTCGGACTTAACGTCGGCGACAAAGTCATCTCCGGCGCAGGCGCAGACATCAAGGCGGGCAACGCGCTCGCACTTGCGGACATCCCCGTAGGTACCGTCGTTCACGCAATCGAGCTCAAACCCGGCAGGGGCGCGCAGATTGCGAGAGCAGCAGGCATCTCCGCTCAGATAATGGCAAAGGAAGGCGCATATGCGACCCTCAAAATGCCTTCGGGCGAAATGAGACTTGTAAGCGTAAAGTGCAAGGCAACCGTCGGACAGGTCGGCAACCTCGAACATGAAATCATCCACCTCGGCAAGGCGGGCAAGACCCGTTACCTCGGCGTGAGACCCACCGTCCGCGGCTCGGTCATGAACCCCAACGACCACCCTCACGGCGGCGGCGAAGGTAAGTCCCCTGTCGGACACGCAGGTCCTATGACGCCTTGGGGCAAGCCTGCTCTCGGTTACAAGACGAGAAAGAAGAAGAATACTTCTTCCAAGTACATCTTAAAGAGAATCAACTAAAAGGAGTGTAGAAAATGTCAAGAAGCGTTAAGAAAGGGCCTTACTATGAAGAAAGGCTTATGTCGAGAATCGAAGCGATGAACGCGTCGGGCGAAAAGAAAGTCGTCAAGACCTGGTCGCGCGCGACTACTATATTCCCCCAGATGGTTGGTCATACGATAGCCGTTTACGACGGCAGAAAGCACGTGCCCGTATATATCACCGAAGATATGGTCGGCTGCAAGCTCGGCGAGTTTGCTCCCACCAGAACGTTCAAGGGACACGCTGCAAAGACCGTCAAGAAGTAAGGAGAATTTAAGTTATGGCAAGCAATATGAAGAAAAAGACGGAAAAGATTGCCGCAACCAAGGATAAACGTCCTTACGCAACGGCAAAATATATCAGAATTTCGCCCTACAAGGTAAGAACCGTACTTGCCCTCATAAGAGGCAAGAGCGTCGAAGACGCAGCGGCAATCCTCACCTATTGCAACAAGGGCGGCAGCGATGAGGTTAAGAAGGTGCTTCTCAGCGCCGCAGCAAACGCAGAACACAACTTCGGCATGGACAGGAGCGATCTTGTAGTTGCCGAAACGTTCGCGGACGGCGGTCCCCACCTCAAGAGAATGCAGCCCGTATCCAAGGGTCGCGGACACGCAATCCTCAAAAGAACGAGCCACATTACAGTAATACTCGACGCTAAGGAAATTTAAAGGAGAAGTTAAGCAATGGGACAGAAAGTTAATCCTCATGGTTTGAGAGTAGGCGTAATCTCCCCCTGGAGCACGCAGTGGTACGCAGATAAAAAGGACTTCGGCAAACAGCTCAAGGAAGATAACGTCATCCGCAACTTCATCAAGTCGAAGTATTACGAAGCGGCTATTTCGAGCATATCGATAGTCAGAGCGGCAAACAAGATAGAAGTTACCATCTATACGGGTCGCCCCGGCGTGCTCATCGGCAAAGCCGGCTCCGAAATAGACGTTATAAAGAAGAGCCTTGCAAAGCTCACCGGCGGCAAGGTAATCATCATCAACGTAAAGAAGATAGACAAGATAGACCAGGACGCACAGCTTGTTGCCGAAGCAGTCGCTTCGCAGCTCGAAAAGCGCGTTTCGTACAGAAGGGCAATCAAGCAGCAGCTTTCCAAGGTTGCCAAGTCGGGCGTAAAGGGCGTCAAAATCGCAGTTTCCGGTCGTCTCGACGGCAGAGAAATCGCCGGCAGCGAAAGCTATCACGAAGGCTCCATTCCCCTTCAGACGCTCAGAGCGGATATAGATTACGGCTTCGCTGAAGCGCACACCACATTCGGCGTGCTCGGCGTTAAGTGCTGGATATACAAGGGCGAAGTGCTTTCCGGCTCTAAGAAACTGATTATATCGGACGGAGGCGAAGAGTAAAATGTTAATTCCCAAGAGAGTAAAAAGAAGAATGCAGCACCGCGGCAGAATAAGAGGCAGAGCGCACAAGGGCAACAAGATTGCCTACGGCGAATACGGCCTCGTTGCCCTGGAAGGCGGCAGAATTACTTCTAACCAGATAGAAGCCGCTCGTATCGCTATGACGAGATTTATCAAGCGCGGCGGTCAGGTCTGGATAGATATATTCCCCCACAAACCTATAACGAAGCATCCCGCCGAATCCCGTATGGGTTCCGGTAAGGGCGCCGTCGAATACTGGGTAGCAATCGTCAAGCCCGACAGAGTAATGTTCGAAATGGCTGGCGTAACCGAAGACGTTGCGCGCGAGGCAATGCGTCTTGCGGCACACAAACTTCCCGTAAAGTGCAAATTTATAAAGAAAGAAGAAGGCGGTGAGGCTAATGAAGGCTAAAGAACTTGTTAATTTGACCGACGCAGAGCTCGAAGCAAAGCTCAGCGAGTTGAAGACGGAGCTTTTCAATTTACGTTTCCGCCACGCAAGCGGTCAGCTTGAAAACCCCATGCGCATCAACCTCGTAAAAAAGGATATCGCAAGGGTTAACACCGTAATGCGCGCAAGGCAGATAAATGGTTAAGGAGAAAGGTATGGAAAGAACGACGCTCAGGAAAGAAAGAGTAGGCTTGGTAGTTTCCGACAAGATGGATAAGACCGTGGTCGTAGCCATCACCGAGAAAAGCAAGCACCCCCTGTATAAAAAGACCATAACCAAGACGACGAAGTTCAAGGCGCACGACGAAGAAAACGCCTGCGGCGTCGGCGATAAGGTCAGAATAGTTGAAACAAGAAAGCTCTCCAAGGACAAGAACTGGAGAGTTGCAGAAATCATCGAAAAGGCAAAATAATTATTTTCGTGGTTTCACGGCAAGGATACGTCCCGTTTATGCCGTATGTGCGGAAGCACGGCTTTAAAGCCGCGCAGCTCCCCGAAGTTCCGCGCGTACAGGGTAAAACGCCCGCATCGGGCAGGACGCATCCCTATACCGCATAAGAGTTGTAAGTAACATAAAAGGAGATTTATATGATACAACCTCAGACGAGGCTCAAGGCCGCAGACAACAGCGGCGCTAAAGAGCTTATGTGCATAAAGGTGCTGGGCGGCTCGTTCAGAAAGACGGGCAACATCGGCGACGTAATCGTATGTTCCGTAAAGACGGCTACCCCCGGCGGCGCCGTAAAGAAGGGCGACGTTGTCAAGGCCGTAATCGTAAGAAGCACCAAGGGTATCCGCCGCAACGACGGCACATATATCCGTTTTGACGACAACGCAGCCGTAATAATAGGCGCCAACCAGGAGCCCCGCGGCACGCGTATCTTTGGACCGATTGCAAGGGAACTCCGCGAGAAGAACTATATGAAGATAATTTCCCTCGCACCCGAGGTTCTTTAATTAAAGGAGAAGAGCTATGAACGTAAAATTGAATGATAATGTTTTGGTTATCACCGGTAAGGACGCGGGCAAGCAGGGCAAAGTAGTTGCCACTTCTCCCAAGAACAACAAAGTGGTAGTCGAAGGCGTAAACCTTCAGAAGAAGGCTAAAAAAGCCAGAAGAGCAAACGAAACTTCGCAGATAATCGAAAAAGAGGGCGCAATCGATGCATCCAACGTAATGGTAATCTGCGACGCCTGCTCCAAACCCGTAAGAGTAAAGTACAGCGTCGAAGGCGGCAAAAAGGTAAGAGTATGCCCCAAGTGCGGCGCGGTTCTCGACAAGGCATACGCAGGCAAGAAGGGCGCGAAGGCGGCAGAAGTCAAGGAAGCTCCCAAAAAGCGTACGCGTAAGCGCGCAGCCAAGAAGGCGGAAGAGACCGCCGAGGGCGAGGCTGAATAAGGAGGACGGTACAGAATATGGCACAGAAAGAATATATAAGCAGGGTCGCTCAGCAGTACGCTGAGGAAGCAGTACCCGCGCTCGTCAAGAAATTCGGCTATAAAAACCCCATGGAAGTGCCCAAGCTGGTCAAGATAGTAATCAGCTCGGGTCTCGGCGACATAAAGGATAACGCCAAGTCCATTCAGCTCGCAGTAAACGAAATCAAGCAGATAACAGGTCAGCAGCCCATACTCACCAAGGCTAAAAAGTCCGTCGCAAACTTCAAGGTGCGCGAAGGCATGTCGGTGGGCATCAAAGTTACCCTCAGGGGCAAGATGATGTACGACTTCTATGATAAGTTTGTATCCATCGCTCTTCCCAGAGTGCGCGACTTCCGCGGCGTATCCGCAGACAGCTTCGACGGCAAGGGCAACTACAATATGGGCGTCAAGGAACAGCTTATCTTCCCCGAAATCCAGTACGACCAGGTTGAAAAAATCCGCGGTATGGACATATGCTTCGTAACTACGGCAAAGACCGACGAAGAAGCAAGAGAACTTTTAAGGGCACTGGGAATGCCCTTCAAGAAGTAAGGAGAATTAACAATATGGCAAAGAAAGCAATGATAAACAAGCAGCAGAGACCTGCCAAATTCTCGACGAGGGCTTACACCAGATGCTCCATCTGCGGAAGACCCCACGCCGTTCTGCGTAAATACGGAGTATGCCGTATCTGCTTCAGAAACCTTGCTTACAAGGGAGAAATTCCCGGCGTAAAGAAATCGAGCTGGTAAGAAAGGAGGACAGACAGATGACAGATCCCATCGCAGATATGCTCACGCGCATCAGAAACGCGCTTATGGTAAATAAGGAAACCGTCGAAGTGCCTTCGTCCAACATGAAAAAGGCAATCGCGGACATCATGCTCAAAGAAGGTTATCTTTCCGACGTCAAACTCGTAGAAGACGGCTTCGGCGGCAAACTCGTGCTCACGCTCAAATACATCGGCAAAAAGCAGTCGGTCATCAACGGACTTAAAAGAATTTCCAAGCCCGGACTCAGAAGCTATGCCGGCGTAGAGGATATGCCCAAGGTCATGGACGGCCTGGGAATTGCAATCCTTTCGACCAACAAGGGCGTAATGACGGATAAGCAGGCAAAGGCAGCCAACGTAGGCGGCGAAGTGCTCTGCTATATCTGGTAAGGAGGTAATTTAGAATATGTCAAGAATAGGTAAATTACCCGTACAGCTCCCCGCAGGCGTAACGGTAACGTTCGCAGACGGCGTTCTCACCGTCAAAGGCGGCAAGGGCACGCTCACCCAGGAAGTGGTCGGCGATATAGATTTCAAGGTAGAGGGCAGCGAAGCTCTCGTACTTAAAAAGACCGATTCCCCCGAGCTCGACGCAAAGCACGGACTGTACCGCGCGCTGCTCCACAACATGGTTGTGGGCGTAACGCAGGGTTACACCAAGTCGCTCAAAGTCAACGGCGTCGGCTGGAAGGTCGCAAAACAGGGCAACAAGGTAGTGCTCAACGTAGGTTTCTCTCATCCCGTAGAGTTTGCAGAGCCCGCAGGCATCACCCTCAACTGCCCCACCCCCAACGAAATTGTTGTTGCAGGCATCGATAAGAACCTCGTAGGTCAGACGGCTGCAAACATCAGATCGATAAGAACGCCCGAACCTTATCACGGATACGGCATCGCTTACAGCGACGAAGTAATCGAGCGCAAGGAAGGCAAGACGGGCGGCAAGGGCAAGAAATAATTTCGGATATGCGGCGTAGAGCCGCGGCTTAAACTTTGAAACCGCGTTCTCTCCGGGCGCGGAATAGAAGTTGCCCAATCCGAAGGACGCGCCGCCGCGAGCGGCGGATTGCTCACATTTTTCAAGGAGATATCATGATAAGCAAAATCGATAAAAATAAGGAAAGACAGCGCCGTCACGTAAGAGTTCGCAAAAAGATTTCCGGCACGGCGCAGACACCCAGATTTAACGTCTATCGCAGCCTCAACCACATCTATGTTCAGGTCATCGACGACGTAAAGGGAGTAACCTTGTGCTCTGCATCCACCATGGAAAAGGAAATTCAGGCGGAAATCAAGGATATGACCAAAACCGAAGCGGCAAAAGTCGTAGGCAAGAAAGCAGCCGAGCGCGCAATCAAGGCGGGCATTCAGGCAGTTGTTTTCGACAGAGGCGGTTACCTTTATACCGGCCGCGTACAGGCAGTAGCCGACGGCGCAAGAGAAGCCGGACTTAATTTCTAAGGAGCAGAGGTATGGAAGAAAAGAAAGAAAGGACGCAAAGAAGAGATTCAAGACCCAGAAGAAGAGACGAGGATGACGGCTTCATCAAAAAGCTCATCCAGGTCAACAGGGTAACCAAGACCGTCAAGGGCGGCCGCAACATGCGCTTTGCAGCGCTGGTTGTCGTCGGCGACGGCAAGGGTTCGGTAGGCTACGGCATGGGAAAGAGCAAGGAAGTTCCCGAAGCAATCGAAAAGGCTACCGCACAGGCTAAGCGCAACCTTACCAAGTGCAACTTGAAGGATACATCCATTCCTCACACCGTCATCGGCGTATATGGCAGGGGCTCCGTGCTCATGATGCCCGCCGCACAAGGTACCGGCGTTATCGCAGGCGGTCCCGTGCGTGCCGTGATGGAAGCTGCAGGCGTAAAGGATATACGTACAAAATCCCACGGAACCAACAACCCCATCAACTGCGTAAAGGCAGCCGTTGCAGGTCTGGTTTCGCTCAAAGCTCCCGAAGACGTTGCAGCCGCACGCGGCAAGGCGTTAGAGGAAATTTTAGGCTAAACGGAGGACGTTATGGTAAAGATTACGTTGATTAAAAGCGTATCCAACGAAAACAAGAGCATAAAGGCTACTGTAGAAGCGTTGGGACTTAAAAAAATCCGTTCGACCAGGACCCTCGAAGCGACCCCCGCTAATATGGGTCAGATAAAGAAGGTTGAATACCTTCTCAAGGTTGAAGAAGTTTAAGGAGAAGAAGCACAATGAGAATAGATACATTACAGCCCGCAGAGGGCGCAACGACTTCTCCCAAGAGATTAGGCAGAGGCATAGGCTCTGGCAAGGGCAAGACGTCCGGCAAGGGTCATAAAGGTCAGTGGGCGCGTTCGGGCGGCGGCGTACGTCCCGGTTTCGAAGGCGGTCAGATGCCCCTCCACAGAAGAATCCCCAAGAGAGGTTTCCACAACAAGTGGGCAACGTCTTATTTGATTATCAATCTTTCGCAGCTTTCTTCCGTTCCCGCAGGCACGGTTGTAGATTACGACTATGTAGTTGAAAATTCGCTTGCGAAGAACGTAAAGAACAACGGCGGCCTCAAAGTTCTCGGCAGCGGCGAAGTAACCGTCGCTCTCACGGTAAAAGCATCGGCTTTCTCGGCTTCTGCAAAGGAAGCAATCGAAAAGGCGGGCGGCACAGCCGAGATTGTATAATTAATCAGACGCAGGCGCCGCGCGCGGCGCCGAAGGAGAGCCAATAATGTTTGAAACAATAAAAAATTGTTTTAAAAACAAGGAAATACGCAAGAAGATTTGGATAACCCTCCTCATTCTGCTCGTATTCCGTCTGGGCTGCTACATCCCCGTCCCCGGCATGGACGCAGAGAGCTTCGCCGGTCAGATAAACGACGTTTCGTTCCTCGAAATAATGTCGTCGATAACCGGCGGTTCGCTCGCAAACGCCACGCTGTTCGCGCTGGGCATCAGCCCCTATATTAACGCCTCCATTATAATTCAGCTTTTAAGCGTAGGCATTCCTTACCTCGAAAACCTCTCCAAACAGGGCGAAGAGGGCAGGAAGAAGATAGCTCAGATTACCAGATACGTTACGATTATCCTCGCCATACTTCAGGCAGTCGGCATAATCGTCAACTTCGGTATTCAGGGCGACTCGATAGAGCTTCACCTTTTCGGCGAACAGGCTATCGGCACTACGGGCGCAAGCTGGGTAGCAGGCATATTCCTCACCGTCGTCTATACCGCGGGCGCAATGCTCGTTATGTGGCTGGGTGAAAGAATTACCGAATACGGCGTATCCAACGGCATATCGCTCATCATCTTTGTCGGCATCATCTCTACGGCGGGATCGCAGCTCGTATCCAAATTTACCGAAGCGTTCACCGGTTCCCCCGCAGTTTTATGGGAAGTCCTCGGCTTCATTATCCTCACGATAATCGAGTTCACCGCAATAGTTGCGGTTGACCTCTCCGAGAGGAAAATTCCCGTTCAGTACGCAAAGCAGGTCAAGGGCAGAAAGATGTACGGCGGTCAGTCGTCGGTAATTCCTTTAAGAATTGCAGGCGGCGGCGTAATGCCCCTCATCTTCGCCTTCGCATTCATAAGCGTTCCCGCAATGCTCGCCAGCCTCTTCTGGCCGGGCAGCACGTTCGAAACGGGCGTAACCGACTGGTTCTCCGGTTCGTCGCCTTACTGGTACGGTCAGCTCATATACATGGTTGTTCTGTGCCTTCTTATCTTTGCATTCTCGTTCCTCTATGCGTCCATGCAGTTCAATGCGGAGGACGTATCCAGAACGATACAGCAGAACGGCGGCTTCATTCAGGGCATCCGCCCCGGCAGACCCACTGCGGACTACCTCAAGAGAATAAACGGCAGAATAACGCTGTTCGGTGCAATATATCTGTCGCTCGTCGCATTCATACCTTCCATTCTCGGCATAATCGCCACGGCGCTCAGCTGGGGAACGGACCTTATAAGCGTATTCTCCACGACGGGTATCCTCATCGTCGTATCGGTAGCGCTCGAGCTCGACAAACAGTTGCAGTCGCAGCTTATGATGAAGAATTATAAAGGCTTCCTCAAATAATCAGAACACAAAAGGCGGCGTAAAATGAACATTGTTTTACTCGGCGCTCCCGGCGCCGGCAAGGGTACGCAGGCAAAGCTCATCGAGGAAAAGTACGGACTTGCGCACGTTTCGACGGGCGATATATTCAGGGCTAACATAAAGGGCGGCACGCCGATAGGCAAGATAGCCAAAGGCTATATCGACCGCGGCGAGCTCGTTCCCGACGAAGTAACCTGCGAACTCGTAAAAGACAGGCTTGTAAACGGCGAGACCGGCAAGGGCTTCATGCTCGACGGTTTCCCCCGCAACATATTCCAGGCTCAGCAGCTCGACGGCTTTGCGCGCGTCGATCTGTGCATAAACATCGACGTAGATAAGTCCCTTCTCATGGACAGAATTTGCGGCAGAAGAATGTGTTCGTGCGGCGCAAGCTATCACGTTTCCATGCTCAACGGAGCAACAAAATGCTTGAAGTGCGGCAAGGAACTGTACAGGCGCGAGGACGACAACCCCGAAACGGTTGAAGCAAGATTGAACACTTACGCCACTCAGACGGCGCCCCTCGAAGAATATTACAGGGCGCAGGGAAAGCTCTTCACTGTTGACGGCGGCGCGGGCACGCCCGACGAAATATTCGCCGTCATCTGCAAGGAGCTGGATAAATATATAAAATGATTAAACCTAAGACCCCCGAAGAAATCGCGCTCATGCGCGAATCGTGCAGGATTGTCAAAGAGACGCTCGATTTCGTGGGCAGAAACATACGCGCAGGGATGACCACCAAGGACGTCGACGATATGGTTTACCGCTACATAACCTCGTGCGGAGCGTATCCGTCGTCGCTCGGTTACGGCGGCTTCCCCGCAAGCGCGTGCGTGTCTGTCAACGAAGTGGTCGTACACGGCATTCCTTCCGACAGAATAATAGAAAACGGCGACATAGTCAGCGTTGACATAACCGCCGAAAAGAACGGCTACAACGGCGACGCGGCGCGTACCTTTATGATAGGCGACGTCTCCGAAGAGAAAAGACAGCTCGTAAAAGTTACCGAAGAGTGCTTTTTCAAGGCAATCGAGGGACTTAAAGCGGGTACGCCGCTCTACGACATAGGTTATGCGGTGCAGACGCACGCCGAAAGCCACGGCTACGGCGTCGTGCGCGCCCTCGTCGGACACGGCATCGGCAGGGATATGCACGAGGATCCTTCCGTTCCCAATTACGGAAAGAAGGGCACGGGCATGCGCCTTAAAGCGGGCATGACGATATGCATAGAGCCGATGATAAACGCGGGTACTTACAAAGTAGTGTTCCACGACGACGGCTGGACGGTTACGACCATGGACGGCAAGCCGTCGGCACATTACGAAAACACCGTGCTCATCACCGAGGACGGAGTGGAAATTCTTACCCTTTAAGGGTGCAAAATGAAAGTTAAGACTCCCCGAGAGGGCACAATTTGCGTGAGTGCGCAGGGCAGGGACAAGGGCACAACCTACGCCGTCATAAGCGTGGTTTCGCCGCAGTTCGTGCTCGTAGCGGACGGCAACCGCAAAAAGCTGAGTTGTCCCAAACGGAAAAATTTAAAGCACCTTATATTAACGCCCCGCACGGCGGCGGAATTCGGTGCGGATATTTCAAACGGCAGTGCGGACGACTGCGCTCTGGCTTACGCCATAAAGCAGTATCTGCAAAGTAAAAAATAAAGTCGGAGGAAAACAATTTGTCTAAGGACGATGTAATTGAAGCGGAAGGAAAGGTAATAGAGTGCCTGCCCAACGCCACTTTCAAAGTACAGCTTTCTAACGGTTACGTAATCACGGCATACATTTCAGGCAAACTTCGCATGAACTATATCAGAATTATAGAAGGCGACACAGTCAAGCTCGAAATGAGTCCTTACGATCTGACCAAAGGCAGAATCACCTGGCGCAGCAAGGGTTAACCTTCCCGCCGGAAAACACAAAAAAGGAGATTAATTATGAAAGTTAGACCTTCAGTAAAGCCTATGTGCGACAAGTGCAAAGTCATCAAAAGAAACGGCAAAGTAATGGTTATCTGTTCCAAGAACAAGAGCCACAAGCAGCGCCAGGGGTAATTTTTAATGTGCCTTCGGGCGCAGAAGTATTTTTTTCGCGTTTATAATGACAGAGCTGATTTCGCTTTGAAAGCGGGATAGTGCCGTACTTTGTGCGACGGAACTCTTAATTATAAAAATAATTTCGGCGGCGCAAATGCAGTTCATTCCACAATATTTGCCGCAGGATACGCCGCGCGGTTGACATAAGTAATATTTTTTTAAAATCAAACGGAGGAAATAAATCGTTATGGCACGTATTGCCGGTGTAGATTTACCCAGAGAAAAGAGAATAGAAATAGGTTTAACCTACATTTACGGTATCGGTCTTACGACGAGCAAAAAGATACTCGCCGCAACCGGTATCAACCCCGACACGAGAGTAAAGGATCTCGACGAAACAGCAGTATCCAAGCTCCGTGAATATATCGACCACAATTACAGAGTTGAGGGCGAACTCCGCAGCGAAGTATCGCTCAATATCAAGCGCCTCATGGAAATAGGTTCGTACCGCGGCATCCGCCACAGAAAGGGATTGCCCGTACGCGGCCAGTCCACCAAGAGAAACGCGAGAACCCGCAAGGGTCCCCGCCGCACGGTAGCCAAGAAGAAGGGCGCAAAGTAATAGGGAGGACTTAATCAATGGCAGCAGCAACTAAAAGAACTACAGTTTCCAGAAAGCGCAAAGAGCTTAAAAAGGTTGACAAAGGTCAGGTTCACATTCAGTCATCCTTCAACAATACTTTGGTAACCGTAACCGATATGCAGGGCAACGCACTCGCACAGTCGAGCGCAGGCGCACTCGGTTTCAAGGGTTCCAGAAAGGGCACGCCCTTCGCAGCTCAGATGGCATGCGAAACGGCTGTTAAAGCGGCAAAAGAACACGGACTTCGCTCGGTCGAAGTATATGTAAAGGGTCCCGGAGCGGGCAGAGAATCCGCAATCCGCGCAATCGCGGCTTGCGAGGTTGAAATTTCGCTCATCAGCGACGTATCGCCCATCCCTCACAACGGTTGCAGACCCCCCAAGCGCAGAAGAGTATAATCGGAGGAGAAACAGAATATGGCAACTTATAGAGAAGCAAAATGCCGCCTTTGCAGAAGAGAAGGCGCAAAGCTCTTTTTGAAGGGCGATAAATGTTATAACGGCAAGTGCCCTTTTGAAAAACGTCCCGTAGCTCCCGGCACTCACGGTGCAGGCAGAAAGAAGGTTTCCGAATACGGCCAGCAGCTCCGCGAGAAGCAGAAGGTTAAGCGTATCTACGGCGTTCAGGAAGGACAGTTCAGAACATACTACGAAAAAGCAGACCGCATGAAGGGCATAACCGGTGAAAACATGCTCTCCCTCCTTGAAAGAAGACTTGACAACGTAGTTTTCAGAATGGGTATATGCGTAAGCCGCGCACAGGCGCGTCAGCTCGTAAACCACGGGCACTTCACCGTCAACGGCAAGAAGGTCAATATCCCCTCTTATATAGTAAAGGTAGGCGACGTAATCGCCGTCAAGGAAAGCAAAACTTCCAACAAATATTTCGAAGCAGTAAAGGCTGCAAAGGCTGCAAATATGCCCAAGTGGCTCGAGTTCAGCCCCGAAAAGCTCGAAGGTAAAATTTTAGCACTTCCTGTAAGAGAGGACATCGACAGCCAGATTGCCGAGCATATGATTGTCGAATTGTACTCCAAGTAATCACAATTTAAGTTAAGGAGGTAGTTTATGATCGAAATGGATATGCCCAAAATCGAAGTGGAAGAAAGCGAGGACCAGTCTTATTCCAAGATAGTCGTCGAACCTCTCGAAAAGGGCTTCGGTCTCACAATAGGCAACTGCTTAAGAAGAATACTCCTGTCTGCGCTTCCCGGCGCAGCCGCACAGGGCATCAGATTTTTGGATGGTTCCGTAAAGCACGAGTTTTCGGCAGTTGCGGGTGTTAAGGAGGACGTAACCGAAATTATCCTTAACTTAAAGTCGCTTGCAATCAAGACCAAGATATTGGACAAAGACTATGTAAAGGTAGTTCACCTTTACAAGGAAGGTCCCTGCGAAGTCAAGGCGAGCGACATCACGCAGGACGCAGAAATTGAAATAATCAACGGCGACCAGCATATATGCACCGTGGACGAGGGCGGCAAGATCGATATGGAAATCACCATAGGCCGCGGCCGCGGATACAAGGGCGCGGATCATACCCGCACCGAACTTATCGACTACATTCCCATCGACTCCATATATACGCCCGTCAAGAAGGTAAACTACAACGTGGAAAATACCCGCGTCGGACAGAATACCGACTACGACAAGCTGACGCTGGAGGTATGGACGAACGGAGCGTTCTCCGCAAAGGAAATCGTTTCGCTCGCGGCTAAAATCATGCAGGATCATATTTCGCTTTTCGTAGATCTTTCGGATACGATAAAGGATATGGACATACTCGTAAAGAACGAAGACGACCGCCAGCAGAAAATACTTGCAATGGCAATCGAAGATATGGATTTATCCGTTCGTTCGTACAACTGCCTGAAGCGCGCCAACATTCACACGGTGGAAGATTTAACCAGAAAGACGGAAGACGAAATGCTCAAGGTGAGAAACCTCGGCAGAAAGTCTTTGGACGAAGTCATATTGAAGTTGCAGTCCTATGGTCTTTCATTATCAAACAAGGAGGACTAAAATATCATGCCCGGTAAATTAGGAAGAACGTCAGAACAGAGAAACGCAATGCTCAGGAACCAGGCTTCCGAGCTTCTGTGGTACGGCAAAATAACAACCACGCAGGCAAAGGCAAAAGAGCTTCAGCCCTACGTTGAAAAGATAATCACCAAAGCTATCCAGACCTATGACCTCAACGAGGAAAAGGAAGTCGTAAAGACCGACAGCAAGGGTAAGGAAGTTACCGTAAAGGTTATCAAGGACAGCCCCAAAAAGCTCGCGGCACGCCGCGCCATAATGGCAAAACTGCGCGATTTGCAGGAAGTCAAGGGCTTCAACGAAAAGAAAGCTGAATTCAAAGCCCGCACCAAGGATGTAAAGCATCCCCTTATGGAAAAGCTGTTCAACGAAATCGCTCCCAAGTACGCACAGCGCAAGGAAGAAGTAGGTCAGGGCGGCGGTTACACCCGCATCTACCTTCTCGGCCAGCGCCGCGGCGACGGCGCCGAAGAAGCTATAATCGAGCTCGTTTAATCGGCGTTAAATATTTGACATAAATTCCCCGCTCGGGCATTCCCGTGCGGGGGTTTTTTATTTTATAGTTTTTATGTAGCAGGGCGCATTTCAGTCGAGTATGCCCTCGTACAAGGCGCATCATGGCAGTTGTATTTATAGTTTATGCCGCAAGGCGCAAGTCATATTGTCCTGTACGGTACTCGCCGTCCGTGCGTGCGGCAACATAACGCGAAAGGCGCATAGCACTTATTTTTCCGAACGGAGCTCATTTTAAGTGCATATTTCCCAGCGTAAGGCTCGCCGGTAGCGGGGGATATTTCTCTGTTTCGTCGCATCATATGCCCGCGCTAACGCCTTATTTAGCCCGCAGAATGCAATTTGCGCAAATAAAATTAATCATACTGCTTATTTGTGTGCGGGCTTATTTTGAGAAAAAAATATTTGGTCGATATTGACTTGCCGTTCGGCGCGTAATATAATATAGTAAAATTATGGCAGGAGAGACAATATGAAAAAAATTTGTGCGTATGTCGCTTTGATTTTAGCCGCAGTCATCGCCGCGATGACATTTGCCGCCTGCGGCGTTGCGGGCGTTGAGGGTAACTTTTATGTGTTCGACAGCGTAACCGTAGAGGGCGCGTCGGCGGAAGAGGAACCGCCGATAATCGCCATGGTCGAAGAACAGTACGACGGCTCGACGATAGAGTTCGGCACGGACGATACCTTTGCAATGACTATAGGCGGAGCGACATTAAGCGGTACATATACGCAGAACGGTTCGGAACTCACCCTGACGGTTGGCGGCGTGCCTGCTGATTTCAGGCTCAGCGGAAACAAATTACAGTTAGTTCAGACGATGGGCGGCATTACCGTTACCGTCAATTTTATAAAGGCGGATAAGCCCGAAAATCTTCCTGCCGACGGCACAACTTCGGATGTCGCGGGCAAGTTATTTAAATTTTCCGACATACGAGTGGATGCGTCAGACATGACGGCGGCGGAGGTTGAGGAGCTAAAAGCGCAATATTGCGACATGTTTGCAAATGCATATATAAAATTCGGAACTAACGGCGTTTTTGAAATATCTTATGTCCCCGGCAATATTGTTACCGGCACATATACGCAGAACGGCAACGATATAGCCATGACGGCGATGAACTCAACCGAGCACGGCACTCTCGAAGGCAATAATTTTTTAATGACGGATACTGACGGCAGTACAACGATGACTATGATATTAAGTTATCAATCATCGGGCGTCGGCAATATCGATGGCGGCAATGCCGGCGGCGGAGATAGCGGACAAGGGGACGGCTCGCATGGGGATGCAGTGTCCGTTGCGGGCAGAACTTACAAGTTCAGCGACGCAGAAATTACATCAACACAACTTACGCAGGAGCAGATTGAGCAGGCGGAGCAAGGTTATCGCGACATGTTGGCAGATGGCTTAATGTATTTCGGCTATGAGGGCGATTTCAAACTTATAACGAGTAGCGAGAGTATATACGGCAATTATGTGCAGGACGGCGAAGTGCTCACCATAACCGCCAACGGCTCGACCAACATTGCAGAGGTTTCAGGCGCTAACAATATTATTTTCATGCACGATGCGGAGCTCGTCAAAATTGTTTTAAAGTTTACTTTAACCGCTGAAGGAGGCAACGTCGGCACGGGCGATGCGGGCACGGGCGAGACAGGACTTATCCTGTCCGGCACATATGCATTTACAGACGTCATACTCGAAGATGTTTCCGCAGGACTTACGCAGGCGGAGCTCGAAGAGGCTGAAGCGTCCATGGCGGACATGCTTTACGGCGCGTATATCCGCTTCATAAGCGAAACCGAGTGCGAAGTAAGCCTTGGCGGCAATATAATGAACGGCTCCTACATACTCGAGGGCGATGTTCTGACGATAATTATCGAGGGCGACCCCGAAGAATTTACGTTGGACGGAACGACAATCTACAAAATGCAGGAAATTATCCTGGGCGACATAACGGGGCTCAGCGCCACGGTAATCTATACTTTAACCGATAATTAATTGTGTTAAAATTAATACAGCCGCCGCACGCAGACGCGTGCGGCGGCTTTCTTTTTTGAGGCGAACAATGCAATTATGTCTGCGGCGAATAAAAATGTAAAATATTTCCGACAATAATTGTATGAAAAGCTCAAAGCATAAAAATAAACTTACGGATATAGCGGACGAAACTGTAAGCGCAAACGAATTCACGGGCGCGTTGCAGCATATATCTACCGACGAGGAAGAAATCAGGCGCTTTCACGAGCA
>ULSO01095191.1_pt1 | contig 22794 bp, 25 predicted proteins | sample 1956701 | NCBI WGS metagenome assembly ULSO01 (sample SAMEA4835708, study PRJEB28245) | human gut metagenome | biome: gut microbiome; material: fecal sample | place: Denmark | collected 2008 | reverse complement strand
TCAATCAAACTTGTTATTAAATTTTAAGGAGAAACATAAAAAATGGTAAATAAAGATTTTTTCAAGGCTCTTGATGAACTTGAGGCAGAAAAGAAAATTGACAAAGAAGTTTTCATTCAAACTTTGGAAACGGCGTTGACTTCCGCTTATAAGAAGATGTATGGCGAAGCAAAATCAGCAATGGTTAAACTTTATCCAGAAAGAAATACTATCAGAATTTTCTCATACAAAACTGTTGTTGCAGAAGTTGAAGATCCTGACAAAGAAATTTCTTTGGAAGAAGCAAGACAACAAAAGAAGTCATACAAAGTTGGTGACATTGTTGCAGTTGAAGAATCAACAAAAGATTTTGGAAGAATTGCTGCTCAAACTGCAAAACAGGTTGTTATGCAGAAACTCAGAGAAATGGAAAGACAAAATGCCATAAGTGAATTGTCAGAGAAAGAAGACGAACTTTTGACAACAATTGTTAAAAGAGTTGATGATGAAAATGTTTATGTTCAAATTGCTGGAACAAACACTGAAGGCGTTATGATGAAAAACGACCAAATTCCTGGCGACAAATTTAATGTTGGCGACAGAGTTAAGGTTTATGTAAAGAAAATTAAAGATTCTTTCAAAGGACCACAAATTCAAGTTTCAAGAAGCAACATTGGATTTGTTAGAAAATTGTTTGAATTGGAAGTTCCTGAAATTGCCAGTGGTGAAGTTAAGATCAAGAACATTGCTCGTGACCCAGGAAACAGAGCAAAGGTTGCTGTTTATTCCGACAGACCAAATGTTGATGCTATTGGTGCTTGTGTTGGAAACAGAGGAAACAGAATCAACACTATTGTGAACGAACTTAATGGCGAAAAGATTGACCTTGTGGAATATTCTGATGATCCACTTGAATATATTGCAAGAGCACTTTCACCAGCAAAAGTTCTTTCTGTTGAAACCAATGACAGTTTGAATATGTCACAAGTTATTGTTCCAGATGACAAGTTGTCACTTGCAATTGGAAAACAAGGACAAAATGTCAGACTTGCTGCAAAACTTACTGGCTGGAAAATTGATGTTAAACCTGAAAGTTACATCAAGCCAAAGACTGATGTTGACAACACAGATGTTGACTATGAACTTACAGAACTTTCTGATGACAGTTCTTTTGACATGAGCGATTTGGAAGAACTTGAACCGATTGAAAATGAATTTGACGAAATTCAAGATTTGGACGATAAAGAATAAAGCGAGGGTTTGTTTATGCAAAATAAACCAAAAGAAAAAATCAGAATGTGCATTGTTTGTCGTGGGCAAAGCGACAAACGAACACTTCTTCGAATTGTCAAAAATAAAGAAGGAGAAATCTTTGTTGACAAAACTGGAAAGGCTAACGGCAGGGGTGCATATGTCTGCAAATCTAAAGAATGTTTTGAAAAGCTTTACAGACAAAAATCTTTGAATAAAGCTTTCAAATGCGAAGTTCCTCAGAGTGTTTATCAAATGATTGGAGAAGAGATTGAACAAAATTAGTGGATTGATCAACATAGCAAGAAAGGCAGGTTATGTCATTGTAGGACAAGATGACTTGTCTGGATATGCAAAAAAACTTTACTTGATTTTGATGGACAAAAATGCAGGAAATTCACTTTCTAGAGAAATGAATTATCTCTCAAAAAAGAAAGGTGTTCCACTTTTTCAGATTGATGATTTAGGAAAACTTGTTTCAATTGAAAATTGCAAAGTTTTGGGAATTAAAAACAAAGCAATAAGCGAAAATATTATCGAATGTTTGTTAAAAGGAGAATAACAATTTGGCATCACAACAATTAAACGCACTTAAAACTATAAACAACATACAAAGAGATGGTTCTTTGCAGAATTTATTATTGTCAATAAAACAAGCAAAGGTGGATATTGACGCTTTTTCTAAATCCATTCAAGAACGCAAAACAAAACTTCAGGCTCAACAACAAGCAAAGCAAAGAGAGGAAGAAGCAAGAAAGGCGGAACTTGAAAAAGCTGAGAAGGCAAAAGAAGCGGAAGCTTTGAAAGCTGAACAAGAAAAAGTTGAAACTGTTCAAAAAGCAGAATTAAAGCCTAAAGAGACAAAGAAAGAAGAAAACAAGATTTTTTCACAGGGCAATAATCAAAATAATAATTTCCGCAAGTTTGACGGACAAAACAACAATAATCGTTTCCAAAGAAATGGCAACAATTTCAATAATGCTGGAAACCAACAAGGAAGATTTCAGCAAAAAGGAAATTTCGGAGGAAACAACTTTAACAGAAATGGCAATGCTCCTTATGGCAGAAACGCACAGGGACAGGGTGGACAAAATCGTCCTAAAAACAATTCTTTTGTGTCTACTAGGGCAAATAATTTCAAATCTTTTGCTCCAACGCCAACAGAAAGCAGTGCTGTTTTGGCTCAACCAGAGCGTAACTTTGGAAACAAAAATAAACAAAGAAGAAATGTTGATGAAAGCAAGAGAATAAGCGCAAAACAAAGAGCAAATCTTTCAAAACAAAACAACATTTTGGTTATGGACGATGAAGGTTTTGAAGAAACAACAATGGGCTCAAGAAAGCTTATCAAAAAGAAGAAAGAAGTTGCCACTGTTGTTGCTCCAACAATTACTCATGCAGTTTTAAACTCAAGAGAAGTTACAGTCAAAGAATTAAGTGAAAAAATTGGAAAACCAGTTGCAGAAATTGTTAAGAAACTTATGCTTCTCGGCATTATGGCAACAATAAACAGTTCCATTGATTTTGACACTTGCGAACTTGTTGCTGGTGAACTTGGTGTGACACTTGAACTTAAACTCGACAAGACCTATGAAGAAAAACTTTTGGATGCTTCAAAAGAAGAAGACGATGACAAAAATTTGGTTAAGAGACCTCCAGTAGTCACAGTTATGGGGCACGTTGACCATGGTAAGACTTCACTTTTGGATGCATTCAGAAAGACAAATGTTGTGCTTGGAGAAGCGGGTGGAATCACACAAAAAATCGGTGCTTACCAAATCTCTTTCAATGGAGAAAAAATCACTTTCATTGACACACCAGGACACGCTGCGTTCACTGCTATGCGTGCAAGAGGTGCAGAAGTTACGGATATTGCCATTCTTGTGGTTGCCGCAGATGATGGAATTATGCCTCAAACCGTTGAAGCAATCAATCACATCAAAGCAGCAAAAGTTCCAATGATTGTTGCAATAAACAAAATGGATAAACCAGAAGCAAATCCTGAAAGAGTTAAACAGCAACTTGCTGAACATGATGTTTTGCCTGAAGAGTGGGGCGGTGATGCAATTTGTGTTCCTATTTCTGCAAAGACCGGAATGGGACTTGATGAACTCAAGAAAATGATTTTGCTTGTTGCTGAAATGGAAGATTTGAAAGCTAATCCAAACAAAATGGCAACTGGTACTGTTATTGAAGCAGAACTTGACAAAAACAGGGGTGCAGTTGCAACTGTTCTTGTTCAAAACGGAACATTGAAAGTTGGCGATTCAATCATGTCCGGAATTACTTTCGGAAAGGTTAAGGCTATGTTTGATGAGAATGGTAAGGCTGTCAAAAAGGCTGGACCTTCAACGCCTGTGGCTGTTATGGGCTTCAATGAAGTTCCAAACTCAGGCGATGCTGTTTATGCAGTTGAAGAAAGTTTGTCAAAACAAGTTATTAACGAAAGAATCAACAAGATTAAACAAGAGAGAGCAAAACATACTTCTGGTGTTAGTGCTGATGACTTCATGTCAAGAATTCATGAAGGAAATCTTAAGAATCTCAACATCATAATCAAAGCAGACACTCAAGGTTCTGTTGAGGCTTTGAAGGCGTCACTTGAAGCAATCAGAAATGATGAAGTGAAAGTTGTTTGTTTGCACAGTGCTGCTGGTGCAATCACAGAAAGTGATGTTATTCTCGCTCAAACCACTGGTGCAACCATTGTGGCTTTCAACATCAAAACATCAAGCAAAATATCTCAAATGGCAGACAGCTTGAAAGTGCCTGTGATTGAGTCAAAGATAATCTATGAAGTTGTTGACCAAATAACAAGACTTTCAAAAGGCATGATGGCAATCAAATACGAAGAAAAATATGTCGGCAGTGCCGAAATCAGAGTTATCTTCAAATTGTCTTCTGCTGGAAAGATCGCTGGAAGTTATGTGCTTGATGGAAAAATTCAAAGAAATGGAATTGCCAAGATCAAACGTAAGAATGATATAATTGGTGAAAGCATCATTGACTCTTTGAAGATTGTTAAAGATGAAAAGAGCGAAGTCGCAAAGGGCTTTGAATGTGGTATTAAACTTAAAGATAATATTGACTTCCAAGAAGGTGACATTTTGGAATGTTATATCAAACAAGAAGTAAAAAGAGATTAAGGGTTTTTATGCCCTTTTCTTATTATAAAGGAGAGTTGTTATGAGTAATAGAATGGAAAGAGCCAACAGCGAAATTCAAAGATGCCTGATTGAAATCATTCAAACAAAGATGAATGACCCAAGGCTTGATAAAATTGTCAGCATCACAGAAGTGAATGTAACACCTGATTTCAAATATTGCAAAGCAAAGGTCAGTGTTGTCAAACCTGAGGAAGCAGGAGAAGTTGTCAAAGTTCTTCAAAAGAGTGAAGGTTACATCAAAAGAGAACTTGCACAAATGGTTGACATGCCACAGGTTCCAAAAATCAACTTTATTGTTGACAAGAGCACATTGAACTCAATTAGAGTTGAAGAAATTTTGAGATCTTTAAACATTCCAGCAGAGGAGGAAAGTTCTGATGACAATGAATAGAATTTTAGCAAAAATCAAATTGGCAAAAAAAATCGCAATATTTGCCCATAAAAATCCAGATCCTGATGCTTATGGCTCAATGTTTGCAATGAGAGAATTTTGCCGAAATTTGAACTTAGATGCTGAAATTTTCGCGATCAAGAATAAGAAAGGTTATCTTGACAATATCTTTCCACTTGAAGAAGTTAGGACAGATTTCAAAAGCGAAGACTTTGACTTGGTGATTATTCTTGATATGCACTTGATATGTCGTCTTGCTCCAGAATTTGCATCTGAAGTCGGAAAAAGTAAAAATATTATTGTAATTGACCATCATAAGATAGTTGAGGGCGATGTGTTGCCAACAAAGAACTATCTTGTTATGGATGATTATGCTGCAACTTGTGAGATGTTGACAGATTTTGCTGTTAAATGTGATTTGAAAATTACACCAACAATTGCAACTTATCTTTACACAGGGTTAATGGGAGACACTGACAGATTTTTACATAACAATTTGACCAGACACGTTTTTGAGACCGCAATTTTACTTTATGATAAAAAAGCAGAGATTCAACATATATATGATTACTTATATAGATATAAAACTCAGCAACAACTTGAAATATACAAACAGATGCTTGACAATTTGATTTACTACGAAGGTGGAAAGGCAGTTTGCTCAATCTTTACACTCAAAGACTTGAAATGTCTTGATGCTGATCAAGAAGATGTCAAAGTTTACACTAATGATCTTGTCAAAATCAAGGGGGTTGAACTCTCAATTTTGGGAATTGAATACAAAAAGGATTATTTCAAATTTAGTTTGCGTTCAAACGGCTTGAATACAGTCAATTTTTCGACCAAAATGGGTGGTGGTGGACATGTTTGTGCGTCTGCTTTTGAAACAGAAATTTCATTGAAAGAAATTAAGAAGTTAATGCCAAAATGGATAAAGGGGATTATGAATGGAAAATAATTTTGTTGGGAGAGATAAAAGCGGTATTGTGCTTGTAAATAAACCAACAGGAATTTCATCCAACAAAGTTGTCAACATTGTCAAACACGCCTTAAGGGCAAAAAAATGTGGGCACTTGGGAACTTTGGACCTTGAAGGTGCTGGGCTTTTGCCAGTGACTGTAAATAATGCAACAAAACTTTTTGATTATTTTTTGAACAAAACCAAGACATACGAGACTGTGTTTGTTTTTGGATTTGAAACTGATACTCTTGACACTTCAGGGGAAATTATTAAACAAAAAGAGTGTCATATTGAAAGAAGAGATGTTGAAAAAGCAATTAAAGAAATGATTGGCAAATATGACCAAATGCCTCCAATTTATTCAGCAAAGAAGGTTGGAGGGAAAATTGCTTATAAAGAAGCTCGAAAGGGACAAGTTGTTGAGTTGAAACCAAAAACTGTTGAAATTTTTGATTTTAAACTTCTTGAGCAGGTTGACGAAAATGTTTTTAAGTTTTTGGTTGAATGTTCAAGTGGAACCTACATCAGAAGTTTGTGTCGAGATTTGGCGGAAAAACTGTCAACCTATGGTAGTATGCAATGCATACTACGCACAAAATGTGGAATGTTTGATTTGAAAGAGGCTTATTCTTTGGATGACATTGAAAATGGCAAATTTGACATGATTTCATGTGAAGAAGTCTTTGATTATGAAAATCTCTTTGTTTCAAGTGAAGAAACTTCAAAACTTCTAAATGGTCAAATTTTGAAAATCAAAAAAGAGAACGGAAAATATAAAATTTATGACGATATTGGATTTGTTGGAATTGGTGAAATTCAAAACGGACAATTGAAACTGACATTAAGATTATAAGGAGGCAATATGGGGAAAGTTCTGTTTGGACCTGCTGGAAACAGTTTGTCATTCTATGAACAGGGGCACAAATCAACAATGGAAACTGCAAAGTGGTTGACTGAGCAAGGAAAAGGAAAGTTTGAAAACGGTCTTGACTTGTTTGAATATAGTTTTGGACAAGGCTACAGAATGAAAACTGAACTTGCAGAGCAGATTGGAGAAGAGTTCAAAAAACATGGGATTGAGATTTCTCTCCATGCTCCATATTTTATCAACTTTGCAAATCCAGACCCTGTTATGTTCGAAAAGTCACTGGGATATATCAAAACAGGCATAAAATTTATGCATGCATTTGGTGCAAAAAGAATGGTTTTCCATCCTGCTTCTTGTGGAAAAGAAACAAGAGATAATGCCGTAAAACTCATGACGCAAAGATTTGAAGAATTTATGCCTCAAATTGAGAAAGAACTCGGACAGGGTATGTATATTTGTCCGGAAACTATGGGAAAAACAATGCAAATTGGCACTTGGAAAGAAATTATTGATCTTTGCACGATTTCTGAAAAACTTATGCCAACTTTTGATTTTGGACATATCAATGCTTTAACTCAAGGGACATTGAAAACAAAATCGGATTATCAAAGAATCTTTGACTACTCGTTTGAAAAATTGGGAGAGGAAAGAACTAAAAATGCTCATGTTCATTTTTCAAAGATAGAATATGGTGCAAAGGGTGAAATCAGACATTTGACCTTTGATGATAATGTTTATGGACCAGAATTTGAACCTTTTTGTGATTGTTTGATTGACAATAACCTGAATTGTCATGTCATTTGCGAATCAAACGGAACAATGGCTGAAGATAGTGTGACAATGAAAAGCATTTATTTAGATAAGTGTAAAAATAAATAAATTAAATTGGAGATATGATGGATAGTAGTGCAATTGAACTAGGCAGAAGAGTTAATAATGAAAAAAATCACAATTGGGAAATCATTGACATTGATAAGTTTAAAATAACAAGACCTATTGTCCTGATTTTAGGAGGTCTCGGGACTTTCAGAAGTCATCAGGCGAATGGCTACTGCAAAATTGTGGAGAGTTTGCTTGGTGTTTTTAACGAAAATGTCGATGTTATTTCAATTAAATATTCCAATCAATTTTCAGTCAGAGATACATCAGCATTTTTAAGAAATATTGTTGAAAAATTTTTTATGCCCTTAATTTCTGATGATGGGAAAAAGTTACCGACAATAAAAGCTGCAAAGAATTTGAGAAATGTAACAATTTTTTCTCATTGTTACGGATCGTTTGTTGCAAAGGTTATTGGAGAATTGATAACAGAAAAAATGAAAGAATTGAAATATTCAAAAGTTGACAGGCAAAAAATTCTGGAACAAGTTTTTCTTGTTTCTTACGCGAGTTACATCGACAATAAGGATTTACCTTTTAAATCTTTGGATATAACATCTCCAGAAGATAATGCGGATGGTATGTTTTTATGGGCTATTGGTCAAAATACATGGGACAATTTAAAAAAAGACATGAATGGAATAGAAATTTCTCCTGAAGATATGAATGAAATAAAAAAACTTATACCTGATGAAATGGGAGAATATCATACATATAGAAATTTTGCAAATAAGGAAAGATGTTACATTTATAGGGAGGGAAATGGCATTTATTTGATTCCTACACACTTACATAAAAAAGATATGTATGACCATTCTATGCTCGAGATTAAAAGAGGTAATGATTGGGCACCGCACGCGAATGCATCAAAAGCAGGGGACTATGCTTCAAGATGTTTGTCTTGCGCATTATGTCATAGTGTGGCAACATCTATTTTGAATAATGAAAAAAAAGAATTAGTTCAAGTTGATTTAAGTATTTTGAAAAAAGAGTTGGAAAATATTGTTCGTCCATTGAATGGCGAATTTCAAAAATATATTGACACGGATTCAAAAAGCAAATAATTTAAGCATCTATTTTTGGATTATTTAAATCAAAATAGTTGTAAAATTAAGCAAAGTATGTTAAAATAAATTTGTTAATAAATTATTTATAGGAGATTGATTATGGTTACAGCAGGAGATTTTAGAAAAGGAACAACTTTTGAAATGGACGGAAACGTTTACAACGTGGTGGACTTTTTGCACGTTAAGCCAGGAAAAGGTTCTCCTTTTGTTAGAGCAAAAATTAAAAATGTTATGACAGGACAAGTTCAGGAAACAACTTTCAACCCATCTGACAAATTTCAAGATGCAGTTATCGAAAAGAAAGAAATGCTTTATCTTTACAATGATGGCGACCTTTATTATTTCATGGATAATGAAACATATGAACAAATGCCATTGAATAAAGATGCTGTTGCAGATGCATTGAATTTTGTTACTGAGAATATGCCAACAACAATGTATATGTATAAAGGCGTTCCATTTGCAGTCTATCCACCAACATTTGTTGAACTTGAAGTTGTGGACACAGAACCAGGAATTCAAGGGGATACATCAAAGGCTTCTATGAAACCAGCAACTCTTTCAACAGGCTATGTAATCCGTGTTCCACTTTTTGTCAACACAGGTGACATCATCAGAGTTGACACAAGAGATGGTTCATACATGGAAAAAGTTAAATAATGATAAACGAAAAAATAAAAACATATCAGAGTTGATATGTTTTTTTATTTTGTTTCTTGTTTGCTTAATAGTTAAAGATATAATTATTCAAAGTCTTCGTGGTCAACGCTTCTTTTGATTTGTTTCAGCCACTTTGTCATTGTGTTGTCTTCAATCAGTGCCTTGAGAAGTCCTGGTTTGATTTTTTCAAGTTTGAGAACATATGAAATGAGAGCCATCATATAATCAAAATCTTTGTCTTTCATTGTGATTTTGCGGAGTGCGTTGATGTCATCTCCAACAAGCAAAATCTTTTCTGGATTTTTAATTTCAAAATCTTTGAAATCGTCAACAAAAGCTTTTACGTCATCATCATAAACGACATAAGGTTTTTGCAAAACTACATTGTCCATTGGCAAATCTGTTGACCAATTTCCTGCATCTTCTTTATTTTTCAATATTTTCAGATGCTTGATTATTTTGTCATAGATTTTTGCTTTTCTCTGTTCTTTAACAAAGCAAGGGTAGCACATACCCTTATATTTTTCATCCGCACCAATGCTGATTTCATCTCCTTCTGTGCAAATGAGTCCACGGACAAATCTTGCATTCATTGTTGCTTTTCTGCCACATTCGCAAATGCTCTTAATTTCTGACAAACTGTCACAGATTTCGACAAGACGTTTACTTCCTTCAAAAAGTTCGCCCTTGAAGTTTGTCATAAGTCCGTAACATAAAACAGGAACTTTGGTTGTTAAATTTCTGAGTTGCTCAATTTGTTTTTTTGTGCAGAATTGACATTCATCAACAATAATTACATCAATTTTGCTGAGTTCATTTTCTTTTTCGAAAAATTTTTCAAGATTTTCATCTGATGAGAAAGCGTAGCATGGAGCACTTAAACCTATTCTTGAAACAACTTCATTTTCTTTGTATCTTGTGTCGATTTTAGGCTTCATCAAAAGAACATTCATGCCCTTTTGCATATAATTGAATCTGCACATCAAGGCAGAAGCAGTTTTGGAAGAACCCATTGCACCATATTTGAAATATAATTTTCCCATTCACAAACTCCTTTTCAAATATGATAACAAATTTTGTTATATTCTCAAAATAAAGTTGTAAAGTTTTTTATTTTTGTTTGATTTTTTGATTGTTGAGAAATTTTGTTTGGAAACTTTTTGCGTGATAGTGTATAATCTTATCAGGAGAAAATTACTTGAAAGATTTAAGCTTAATAAGAAATTTCTGCATTATTGCACACATAGATCATGGGAAAAGTACTCTGGCTGACAGATTGATTGAAATGACAGGGACAGTTTCAAAGAGAGATATGCAAAGTCAGATTCTTGACAGCATGGACCTTGAAAGAGAAAAGGGTATCACAATCAAACTTGCTCCGACAAGACTTATCTATGACTTTGAGGGAAAGGAATATACTTTGAATTTGATTGACACGCCAGGTCATGTCGATTTCACCTACGAAGTTTCTCGTTCTCTTGCTGCTTGTGAGGGAGCAATACTTTTGGTTGATGCGTCTCAAGGTGTGGAAGCACAAACATTGGCAAACACATATCTTGCACTTGATAATAATCTTGAAACAGTGCCAGTCATAAACAAAATTGATTTGCCTTCAGCAAGAGTTGAAGAAGTCAAACTTGAAATTGAAGATGTCATTGGCTTTGATGCCGAAGATTGCCCGTGCATTTCAGCAAAAGAAGGGACAAACATTGATCAAGTTTTGAAAGCAATCATAACAAAAATTCCTGCACCAGTTGGAGATGAAACAAAGCCTCTTAAGGCATTGATATTTGACAGTCACTATGACAACTTTAAGGGTGCAATTTGTCTCATTCGAATTTTTGATGGGACTGTCAAGGCGGGTGATAAAATTTTGATGATGCAAACAGGAAAAGTGTTTGAAGTCACTGAAGTTGGAATTTTTGTTCCAAACATAAAACAAGTTGACAGCCTTTCTGCTGGAGATGTTGGTTATATTGCTGCTTCAATCAAAACAATTGCTGATGTCAAAGTGGGCGACACTGTCACATTTGCTGACAATCCTATTGATGCTCCGCTTGCTGGATACAAAGAAGTTCAACCTGTGGTTTATTGTGGAATTTTTCCGGTTGATGGAGCAAAATATTATGAACTTAAAGATGGACTTGAAAAATTGAAGTTGAATGACGCAAGTTTGCATTTCACACCAGAAGTTTCGTCTGCTTTGGGCTATGGTTTCAGATGCGGTTTCTTGGGGCTTTTGCATCTTGAAATCATCACTGAAAGATTGGAAAGAGAATTCAATTTGGACATTATTACCACCGCTCCAAGTGTTTCTTATCATGTTTACAAAACAAACGGAGAAATGCTTGAAATCTCAAACCCTTCAAATCTTCCACCAGCAGTTGAAATTGACAGAATTGAAGAACCAATTGTCAAAGTCAACATTTTCACACCACCAGAATTTGTTGGGACAATTATGGAACTTTGTCAAGACAAGCGTGGAATTTATAAAGATATGCAATATCTGGACAAGAAGAGAGTGGAACTTAAATACACTTTGCCTTTGGGCGAAATAATCTATGACTTTTTTGATAGCCTTAAATCAAGAACAAAAGGTTATGCAAGTTTTGACTATGAACTTGCAGGATTTGAACCTGCAGATTTGGTCAGGGTTGATTTGATGCTTAATGGGGAAAAGTGTGATGCTCTTTCACTTATTGTTCACAAAGATAAGGCATATACAAGGGGAAGAGAACTTGCTGAAAGATTGAAGAAAATCATTCCAAGACAATTGTTTGAAGTTCCAATTCAAGCTTGCATTGGAAACAAGATTATCGCCAGAGAAACCATCTCTGCCATGAGAAAAGATGTTCTTGCAAAGTGCTATGGCGGTGACATTACAAGAAAGAGAAAATTGCTAGAGAAGCAGAAGGAAGGCAAAAAGAGAATGAGAAAGATTGGCTCAGTTGAAATTCCTTCTGAGGCTTTCATGAGCATTTTGAAATTAGATGATGAGAAATAAAGATATTTCAATTTATATTCATATACCTTTTTGTGAACAAAAGTGCAATTATTGTGCTTTTAACTCTTTCTGTGCAAGTGATGAAATAAAAGAAAAATACATCAATTTGCTTTGTGATGAAATCAGAAGAAGAAAATGCGACAGGGTTGTTCGAACCATCTATATTGGTGGCGGAACGCCAAGTGTTCTAAATGAAGAGCAAATAAAGAAAATTGTTGGCACTGTGTTTGAAAACTTTGATGTTTATGAAGACGCAGAATTCACAATTGAAGCAAATCCAAATTCAATCACAGAACAACTTCTTCAAACATGGAAAAAATTGAGAATAAATAGATTGAGCATTGGTGTGCAATCGCTTAATGACAAAACCTTAAAAAAAATTGGAAGGTTACATAACAAAAAAATGGCACTTGAAAAAATCAAATTGGCAAGAAAGTATTTTGACAATGTTTCTGCTGATCTGATTGTTGGACTTGAAAATGAAAGCGGAAAAGATTTGTGTGGATATGCGAAACAGTTGCTTGCACTGGGGATTAAGCACATTTCATGTTATCTGCTGGAAGTGTATGAAAATACAAAAATCTTTCAAATGATAAAAGAGAGAAAGTATAAACCACTTGGCGACGATCAAACAATTCAAGCGTTCACCAAACTGTCAAACTATTTGTGTGACAACGGCATGGAGAGATATGAAATAAGCAACTTTGCTTTTTCAGGTTATGAAAGTCATCATAACCTGAATTATTGGGCAAGAGGGGAATATTTGGGTTTTGGACTTTCAGCACATTCTTTTGTTGGCGGAAAAAGGTTTAAAAATGCCGAAAGTTTGAAAGATTATGAACTCGGGAAAATTGAAGAAGAAATTTTGACAAATCAGGAACAAATTGAAGAAATCATCATGCTGGGGCTTCGATGCAATTTGGGAGTTGATTTGTTGGAAGTGAAAAAATTGGGTTATGATTTGACAAAAAATTCTTATTTTGCTGAATATATCGACAAAGGAATTTTGACGCAAAAAGGAGAAAAAGTTTTTCTTAATCAAATTTTTTACCACATCAGTAACACTATCATTGCGAATTTGTTTCAATGAAAATAAGTTGCAATAAATCAAACATTATGATATAATTGCGACATAAAGTTTTAAGTCGGCAAGGAGCAAAAATGTCAAAAATTCAACTTCAAGATTTTGTGAAATATGGGAGATTGTTTGAAATTTATGGCTCTCTTTTAAGCGAAGATAGACAAAAAATCATGACATCATATTTTGAATATAACATGACGCTTGTGGAAATTGCAGAAGAGCGAAAAGTCACAAGGCAGGCTGTGCTTGATGCAATTGACAAATCTTGTGAAAAATTGGACAAGTTTGAAAATGCTTTGCATATGAATGGAACAAAACAAAATCTCGTTTTGAATTTGCGGGAAATCAAAACACTTGCGGACAAAAATTCTCAAAAAGAAATTTCAGAAAAAGTCGATAATATTTTAAGGAAATTATAATGGCACTATTTTCATCATTATCAGAAAAATTTAATCATATCTTTTCAAAACTCACCAAGCGTGGAAAGTTGACCGAACTTGAAATTAAGGAAGCAATGCGTGAAGTCAGAATTGCTCTTTTGGAAGCAGATGTCAACTATATGGTTGCCAAAAAATTTGTTGCTGACACCACAGAAAAAGCGATTGGCGAAGATGTCATGAAAAGTTTGACTCCAGGTCAAATGGTCATCAAAATTGTCAAAGACGAACTTACAAAACTCATTTCTTCTGACAATCAGAAATTGCAAATCGCTTCAAATCCACCAACTGTCATCATGATGTGTGGTTTGCAGGGTGCTGGAAAGACAACCATGTGTGGAAAACTTGCATATCACTTGAAAAAGAGTGGGAAGAAACCACTTCTTGTTGCATGCGACATCTACAGACCTGCTGCAATCAACCAGTTGCAAGTTGTTGGAAAAACTGCAAATGTTGAAGTTTTTGAAAGGGGAACTCAAAACCCTGTAAAGACTGCAAAACAATCAATTGAACACGCAAAAAAACAAGGTTACGATGTTGTAATCATCGACACAGCTGGACGTCTTCACATCAATCAAGAGTTGATGCAAGAGCTCAAAGACATCAAGAAAGAAGTTAAGCCAACTGAAATTTTGCTTGTTGTTGATGCCATGACTGGACAAGATGCCGTGACAATTGCAGAGAGCTTTAACAATGATTTGGACATCACAGGTGTTGTGCTTACAAAACTTGATGGAGACACTCGTGGTGGCGCTGCGCTTTCAATCAAGGCGATAACTGGAAAACCAATCAAGTTCTCAGGTGTTGGGGAGAAGATAGGCGACCTTGAACCTTTTTATCCAGACAGAATTGCCAGCAGAATATTGGGCATGGGAGATGTTCTTTCTTTGATTGAAAAGGCTCAAGAAGCTGTGACAGAGGAAGAGGCAAAGAAATTAGAAGCGAAGTTTAGAGAAAATTCTTTCACATTTGAGGACTATTTGACACAAATGGAAAGTCTGAAAAAAATGGGAAACATCAATGATTTGATTGGTATGATTCCTGGTATGGCTTCCAAAATGAAAGGTGTCAACATTGACGAAAAACAACTTGCAGTCAACAAAGCAATCATTCAAAGTATGACAAAAGAAGAAAGACTCAATCCAGAAATCATCAAGGCAAGCAGAAGAAAACGCATTGCAGAAGGTAGTGGAACAACAATCCAACAAGTCAACACTCTTTTGAAACAATTTGAGCAATCAAAAGAAATGATGAAACAACTGAAGAACAAAAAAGGTTTTAGACGAATGTTTTAAAGACACTGATATTAAAGTGTCTTTTTTATTAAAAATAAATTTTTATGGCAAAAACACTTTACAAGTTTGATTTTGTGTGATATAATGTAAGGCGAAAATGCTTTACAAATTGTTGAAGCAAATTTAACATAAGGAGAAGAAAAATGGCTGTTAAAATTAGATTGACAAGATTGGGAGATAAGAAAGCACCTTTCTATCGTGTTGTTGTTGCTGATAGCAAAAGCCCAAGAGATGGAAAATACATCGATTTGCTTGGAACATACAATCCTTTGACAAATCCAGCAGAAATCAAAATTGACAACGAAAAAGCTCAAAAATGGCTCAAAAATGGAGCTCTTCCAACAGAAACTGCTAAATCAATTTTGGTTAAGAGCGGTGCTATTCAACAAGAAAACAAATAATTTGATAAACAGAAACAATATTTTTGTTTTAAATGAAAAGTTCATCGACAAGATGAAAATTCAGTAATTTAAGGAGAACTTTATGGACGAATTATTGACATTCCTCGTTAAAACATTAGTTGAAGATGAAAACAGTGTTTCTGTTGAAAAAGAGGAAGACGAAAAGACAATAACATATCGTGTTAAAGTTGCGAGTTCTGACCTTGGAAAAATCATAGGTAAGAATGGAAAAACTGCCACAAGCATAAGAACAATCATGAGATCTGTTGCATCAAAAACTCACAAAAAAGTTTTTGTGAAGTTTGAGGATTGATATGCAATTTGTTTGTGTTGGGAAAATTATTAAACCGCAGGGTATCAAGGGGGAAGTTAAAATACTTCCTTTGATTGATATTCCTGCGATTTTTAATGGTAAACATATGCTTTACATTGAAAAGCAAGAATCACCATTCAAGACTGCAACATACAGACTTGGATATGCTTATGTTTTGTTTGAAGAAATACCAGACAGAAACACAGCAGAAAAATATCGTAATAAAAAAGTTTACATCACAAGAGAAGAATTTGACAAAATTTCAGTTGATGACTTTTTGATTGAAGATTTGATTGGAACATTGATTTTTGATGAGAATAGCGAACTTATTGGTCAAATTATGGATGTGACCGATTATGGTTTTGATGACATTTTGATAATCAAAGAAAATGATCATATGTATGAAGTTCCTTTCAAGAAGGCAATATTCAAAAAAGACGGAAAGAGAATCTACGCTATAAGAAGTGAATATAACGGAGCAAAGGTAAGCCAAGAATGAGAATTGATATTCTAACATTGTTTCCAGAAGCATTTTCTCCACTCAAAACCAGCATTCTGGCAAGGGCGACTGAAAGTGGAATTTTGGAAATAAATATTGTCAATATCAGAGATTTTTCCAAGGATAAGCACAAAAAATGTGATGATTATCCTTTTGGTGGCGGGGCGGGAATGTTGATGTCTGTCCAGCCTTTGTTTGATGCAATAAATTCTGTTAAAACAAAAGATGCAAAGATAATCTTTCCTTCACCAATTGGAAAGACCTTCAACACAAACAAAGCAAAAGAGTTGTCAACATTTCAGCATTTGATTTTTGTTTGTGGACACTATGAGGGAGTTGATGAAAGAATCTTTCAATTGTTTGACATAGAACAGATTTCAGTTGGTGACTATATTTTGACTGGCGGAGAACTTCCTGCAATGGTGATTGTTGACAGCCTTGCAAGATTTGTTGATGGAGTCATTTCAAAGGAAAGTTTGGAAAGTGAAAGTTTTTCAAATGGGTTGTTGGAGTATCCTCAATACACAAGACCTCAAGAATTTATGGGGTTAAAAGTTCCAGATGTGTTGGTCTCTGGCAATCATCAAGAAGTGGAAAAATGGAGAAAAGAGCAAAGCATCAAGCGAACCAAGCAGTTGAGAAAAGATTTGCTCGATGATGTTGAATAACACTATATGCATTGTAGTATGCAACGCATAATACACAAAATATAGGAGAATTATGAAGATTAATTGGTTTCCTGGGCACATGAATAAGGCACTTAAAGATATAAGTGAACAACTCAAAAAAGTTGATGTTGTGACTTATATTCTTGATGCACGTATTCCATTATCTTCATTAAATCCATCTTTAAATCAACTCACACAAAACAAACCAGTCTTGTATGTTTTTAACAAGATTGATATGGCAGATGAAAATAAAATTAAATTCTTCTTGCCACAATTCAAAACACAGACAAGTGATTATGTTTTGTTCAATAGCACAGCATCAGGTAAATCTGATTTGATTATCAACAAAATCAAGGGGCTTGCAAAGAACAAAATTGAGAAATATAAAAGCAAAGGCGTCAAACCAAGCATAAGAACAATGGTTGTTGGAATTCCAAATTGTGGGAAGAGCACGCTTGTCAATAATTTGTGTAAAAAGGCAAAAACGATTACTGGTGACAAGGCGGGAGTGACAAAACACGGACTTTGGCTCCCTATTGGTGATTGCATTGAAGTTTATGACACTCCAGGGACTTTATATCCAAACATTGCAGACCAGGAAGTCGCAAAAAAATTGGCCTATGTTGGCAGCATCAGAGATGAAATATTGGATTTTGTGGAACTTGCAGAACAGCTTCTTTCTCTTTTGACAAATCTTTATCCAGAAAATATTAAAAACAGATATAATGGAGAAACAACACTTGAAGGTGTTGCGAAAGTAAGAAAATATGTCAAAAATGGTGGAGAAGTTGACATGGAAAGAACTGCCAAAAGTGTTGTTGATGACTTCCGAAAAGGTCGTTTAGGAAAAATGACAATAGATTGATTTTAAATGATTATTAATTATATAAAAATAATCATTTTTTATTTATTTAGGTGGATTATGAAAGAAGATAACAAAGACATTTCAAAGGTGAAGAACAAAATTGAGGGAAACAAAGGCGAAATAAGGGCTGTCCAATTTTTAAAGAAAGAAAAATATAAAATCCTTGAAACTAATTACAAAAACAGAATTGGGGAAATTGACATCATTGCAGAAAAGGACGATGTCATTGTCTTTGTTGAAGTTAAAAATCGTTCAACCTTTGCTTTCGGAAGACCAATTGAGGCTGTCACATTACACAAACAAAATCAAATCAAAAGGGTTGCAGAAGTCTATTTGATGATGAAAAATATGTATGATCATGATGTCAGATTTGATGTAATTGAAGTCTGTGACGATTTTATTAATCACGTGAAAAATGCTTTTCAATAATTAATGTTTTGCAAACAGTATTGACATTTTTGTTTTTTTGGGGTATTGTATATTACATAAAAAGGGAGGATTTATGACAAAGAAAAAAGTTTTATCTATTCTTGCTTGTTTTTGCTTAGTAATTCTTGGTGGTTTCAGTCTTGCAGGGTGTGGAGAACAATTTATTGAAGAAAAAACTTATCAACTTGTAAATATGCAAGTTATCAAAGACGAAACACCAAATGATGGGAGCTATTCGCATTTTGATGATGGAGAGTTTGCAGATAGCTTTACTGGTGGCATGAGAATTTCTCAGAGTAAAGTGGAAGTTGGAAGAAAAAGTTCAACTTTGATTTTTGATGACAGTCAAAACACAGGTTTTGTAGTTTCCTATGTTTTTGATGTATATACAGGGGCAGATGTTTACCCAGCATATTCATTTACATCATATAAGATTATGTTGAATGATGTTGACGTTTCAACTCTTTCTGAATCAGAAATTCAAGCATTTTCTCCAGAAGTAAAAAATTTGTATGAGGATATTTTGCAATTTACAAATGTTCTTTCCTACGGAGAAACCAGCATTCAACTTATCACTCAAAATAAAGCATTTGCTTGCAATATTGTTATGATTGATAATGAAGGTAAATTATACTTTATGGCAACTTTGTATGGTTTTTAAAATTTTTGGCAACATAAAATCCTAATTTACTGAAAAATGTTTGACAAATTAACAAAAATCTTTGTAAAAACACTTGTTTTTATATATTTGGTTGTGCTATAATCAAAAAGACTTCGGGTGTTCCGCTGGGTTTTTACTTTATGAGCATCATGTCGAAAATCTGAAAAAAGGAGATAAGTCATGGCTAATATTATTGACCAATTGGAAAGAGAAAGCATGAAAGATTCTATCCCTGAATTCGCCATCGGTGACACTGTTAAGGTTACTGTCAAAATCAAAGAAGGCGACAAGGAAAGATTGCAAGCTTTTGAAGGTGTTGTTATTGCCAGAAAGAATGGTGGAATCAGAGAAACTTTCACTGTAAGAAAAATTTCTTATGGTGTTGGCGTTGAAAAAACATTCCCAGTTCATTCACCAAAAATTGCTACTATTGAAGTGGTAAGAAAAGGTAAACCAAGAAGAGCAAAACTCTATTATGTTAGAGATCTCACTGGTAAAGCAGCAAAAGTTAAATCAGCAGATAACAAATAGTTCAATTAAGAGAGATGTGATCTCTCTTTTTTGTTATAAAAAAGCGATGTGGATAAAAAACATGTCGTTGTATGAAATAAAAAAGTCCATGGGTTTCATGGGCTTTTCTTTTATTTGTTTTTGTTATTTCATTCTAAGTTTTTCCAATTCTTCTTTGGTTGTGGCAGAGACTCTGTAACTTTCTTTTGCTTTTGAGATGGATTTGTTTCTTATGAATTTATCTTGCGTGTTTTTGATTTCTTCGACGGCTAGTTCACTGTTAAAGGCGCACAATTCTGCATAAAACCAGGAGATTCCCATTTTGACATAATATGCATCTGACTTTACTTCTCTGATTTGTGCCAAGATTTCTCCTAATTTTTCTGTTTTAAGAAAGTTCTTCATGAAACCAATTATTCCAACTCTAATTTCAAATTCTTTGTCACTCTTTAGGAGTTTGGAAAAGAATTGGAATGATTTTTCACCTTTTAACTTTTTTAATGCTCCAGTGCAATCGCAGGTGGCCCAATTGTCGATGTAAGGTAAGATGTTTTCAAGGTATTCAAGTTGTTCGTCTTCTGTCTTGAAGCATCCAGCACAATAGATGTACAACATGATTTCTTCATGAGATAAGTTTTCATCAAATTCAATATATTCAGGTTCAATTTCCTTTGCAAATTTCTGCAGTGTTGGAAGCCGAACTCCGATGATTGGATAGCGTGTATTTATGAATTTTTTATTGAATTCTGCATAACGCAAATCTGAATTGTCTTTTAAAAATTTTTTTATGTTTATCATAGAAATACCTTCATAAGTTTTGGAATTTTATTATTCTCTACGCAAACTTTCAACAGGATCGAGTTTTGCTGCTTTGCTTGCTGGATAAAGTCCTGCCAACATACTTATTACAATTGAAACTCCGAGCGCAATTGCAAAATACCACCAGCGGTAACTTATTGGGGCAAGTCCTATTGTGTAAGTGAGAACCAACCAAACAACCAAAGTTAAGATTAAGTTGAAGATGATTCCAAAAATTCCGCTTAGAACACCGACCAAGAAACTTTCCGAAGTGAAAATTCGTTTGATATCCTTTCTTCTTGCACCGATTGATTTGAGAACGCCAATTTCTTTTGTTCTTTCGGTTACGCTCATGTAGAGAACAACCAAAATCATCATTGCAGAAACAAAGAGTGAAATGCAGGAGATCACGACAAGTGAAGTACCAATTATGCTTGACATACTGTTGAACATTCCAGCAAGTTGGTCTTCGATGGAACCAGTGTATCCTTCTGTTGTTGCGAGATAGTCATTGATTGCGTTTGTCACAGTTTCAGAAGGAGTTTGAATGTAGAGGGAGGTTGGTGCGAAATAATCGCCAACTCCTTTTTCTTCAAATATGGATTGAATGTAATCATAGTCAACATACATAACAAGGAAATTTGACATTACTGATGTGTCCATAATTCCACAAATTGTGTCTTGTTTTTCTATCACTGTGCCAGGATCTGATTGAGATGTTTTGAAGGTGAAAGATATTTCAACTTCTTTTCCAACTGCAGAGCCGTCTTCAAACAAACTGCTGATGCCCTTTGAAAACATAAATCCACCAGTTGATGTTCCCATTTCACCTTCAATTACATTGCTGTCACTGTAATATGGTGGTGTGGAGTAGAGATATATGATTGAAAGTGAGACATAGTCTGCTTCAGGGTCATCTTTGCTTTGAAAATAATCTCCGCTTGGACTGTAATAAACTTTTGCACCTGTCGCAACGGTCATCATGCTGAAACCTTCAGTTACATTATCTTCAGTGACTTGAAAGTCATAATTGTTTTCTGACAAATATGCATTGATATTTTCAATTAAGGTTTCTTTTTCTCCGTCGTCAAAGAAATTTGGCATCATCATGCTTGAAATGTCACCGCTACCTTTTTTTGAAATTGTCACAATTGTAGGGTCAGAATATGATTTCATGGTGTTGTTGATATAGTCCGTGATTCCAGAACTGAAACTCATCATCAAAATCAAACTTCCAATTCCAATTGCAACTCCAAAAGCCATTAAAAAATTCTTTACACGACTTGCCCACATATTATGGAAAGAAAGTCTTATTGCGGACCACATAGAAAGGTTTTGTTTATCTTTTGAATTTTTTGATTTTTTGTTCTTATTTGATAAACTTTCTGTCGTTGTCTCAGGAATTTCTTCTTGCAATTTGAATTCTGCGTTTTTGTTTCTCTTGTAATTTTTGTTAATTTTGTCATCAACAATTCTACCGTCGGAAATCTCAACAACACGAGAAGAGATTGAAGCAACTTTCTCGGAGTGGGTCACCATGATAACCAATTTTCCGCTGTCTGCAATTTCTTTCAAGATTTCCAAAATTTGCATTGAAGTTCCGCTGTCCAAAGCACCAGTTGGCTCATCTGCAATTATGATTTCAGGATCATTAATCAAAGCTCTGGCAATTGCCACTCTTTGTTTTTGACCTCCAGAAAGTTGAGTTGGTTTCTTTTTCAGTTGGTTTTCAAGACCTACTCTTTTTAGAATTTCTGTTGCTTTTGCAACTTTCTCTTTTTCTCCAACATTTGAAAGTGTGAGAGCAAGGGTGACATTATCCAAGATTGACAAGTGAGAAATCAAATTAAATGACTGAAAAACAAAACCGACTTTGTTTTTACGATATTTGTCGAGTTCCTTTTCTGATAATTTACTCAAATCTTCTCCACCAGCAATGATGGAGCCAGTATAGTCTGAATCAAGTCCACCAATAAGATTCATAAGGGTGGACTTTCCACTTCCGCTTTCACCAACTATGGAAACGAGTTCGCCTTTGTCAAATTCAACATTGATGTCATAAAGTGCTTGGAAAGTTTCTTTATTTGACAACTTGTATTTTTTATTGACATTGATAAGTTTCAATTCTTTATCCATCTTTAACTCCTTATGCTTCTTCAATGATTTTAGCATTTTCTATCATTTGATTGAGAACTTTTTCAAAAATGATTTTTTCTTCTTTTGTCACATTTTTAAAAAGTTCACTAATCATTTCACGTTTGTGACTTGCGACTTTTTTGGCCAGTTCTTGACCTTTGTCTGTCAGTTTGATTTCGTTATGACCTGGATATATGGGAGCAATTAAACCTTTCATTTGCATTTTTATTAAAGTTCTGCTTGTGTGTGCCTTGTTGCAACCAAGAAAATTTGTCAGTTCTTGTTGGGAATGAAAATTTTGCTGACTCAATGCTTCGACAAAAACCGAATAACTTGAAGTCAAATTTTCATTGGAAAGTTTGAAGTTTAAATATTTGCTATAAGCATGTTTTATGTGTAATAAATTTTTTATGTCAAGGTTTTCTTCTTCCATTTTTCTCTCCATAAAAAGCTTATTTAAGGGCTTTTTCAAAT
>ULSO01005240.1_pt1 | contig 22952 bp, 16 predicted proteins | sample 1956701 | NCBI WGS metagenome assembly ULSO01 (sample SAMEA4835708, study PRJEB28245) | human gut metagenome | biome: gut microbiome; material: fecal sample | place: Denmark | collected 2008 | reverse complement strand
GAAGAAGTGTGCGCCAGATATCCGCAGGTGGCATTTCAGTCCTCCGGCGGTATTGGCGACATTGATGATGTGGCGGCCCTGCGTGGCACTGGTGTGCGCGGCGTAATAGTTGGTCGGGCATTACTGGAAGGTAAATTCACCGTGAAGGAGGCCATCGCATGCTGGCAAAACGCATAATCCCATGTCTCGACGTTCGTGATGGTCAGGTGGTGAAAGGCGTACAGTTTCGCAACCATGAAATCATTGGCGATATCGTGCCGCTGGCAAAACGCTACGCTGAAGAAGGCGCTGACGAACTGGTGTTCTACGATATCACCGCTTCCAGCGATGGCCGTGTGGTAGATAAAAGCTGGGTATCTCGCGTGGCGGAAGTGATCGACATTCCGTTCTGTGTGGCGGGTGGGATTAAATCGCTGGATGACGCCGCCAAAATTCTTTCCTTTGGCGCGGATAAAATCTCCATTAACTCCCCTGCACTGGCGGACCCGACGTTAATTACTCGCCTGGCGGATCGCTTTGGCGTGCAGTGTATTGTGGTCGGTATTGATACCTGGTACGACGGCGAAACCGGTAAATATCATGTGAATCAATATACCGGCGACGAAAGCCGCACCCGCGTCACTCAGTGGGAAACGCTCGACTGGGTACAGGAAGTGCAAAAACGCGGTGCCGGAGAAATCGTCCTCAACATGATGAATCAGGACGGCGTGCGTAACGGTTACGACCTCGAACAACTGAAAAAAGTGCGTGAAGTTTGCCACGTCCCGCTAATTGCCTCCGGTGGCGCGGGCACCATGGAACACTTCCTCGAAGCTTTCCGCGATGCCGACGTTGACGGTGCGCTGGCAGCTTCCGTATTCCACAAACAAATAATCAATATTGGTGAATTAAAAGCGTACCTGGCAACACAGGGCGTGGAGATCAGGATATGTTAACAGAACAACAACGCCGCGAACTGGACTGGGAAAAAACCGACGGACTTATGCCGGTGATTGTGCAACACGCGGTATCCGGCGAAGTGTTAATGCTGGGCTATATGAACCCGGAAGCCTTAGACAAAACCATCGAAAGCGGCAAAGTCACTTTCTTCTCGCGCACTAAACAGCGACTGTGGACCAAAGGCGAAACGTCGGGCAATTTCCTCAACGTAGTAAATATTGCGCCGGACTGCGACAACGACACGCTACTGGTACTGGCGAATCCTATCGGACCAACCTGCCATAAAGGCACCAGCAGCTGCTTCGGCGAAACTGCTCACCAGTGGCTGTTTCTGTATCAACTGGAACAACTGCTCGCCGAACGCAAATCAGCCGACCCGGAAACCTCCTACACCGCCAAACTGTATGCCAGCGGCACCAAACGCATTGCGCAGAAAGTGGGTGAAGAAGGGGTGGAAACCGCACTGGCAGCGACAGTACATGACCGCTTTGAACTGACCAACGAGGCATCTGATTTGATGTATCACCTGCTGGTGTTGTTGCAGGATCAAGGGCTGGATCTCGGAGAAGTGATTGATAATCTGAAGAATCGGCATTAACGCGTTGGCCCCCGCAGCAACGGCGGGGGTAGCATCTCTCAGGATTTGCTTTCCAGCAATGTAGTGTAGAGATTGACATAGGCGTCAATCATATGGTCGGCAGTAAACATCTCTTCAAAACGACGACGCGAGTTTTCGCCATAGCGGTTGGAGGTTTCCTCGTTATTCCAGAGCTCATTCATCGCCTCCACCAGCGCCTGGCTATCATTCGGCGGAATCACGCAACCACTCACTTTGTCCTGGTTAATGAAAGAGGTACCTGTACCAATCTCACAAGAGATCAGTGGCCTTGCGAAGCGTGCGCCTTCCAATAACGTAATACCAAACGCCTCAGAGCGCAGATGCGAGGGGAATACCACGCCCCGGCAGAGCTGGAAGAGAATGTACTTATCTTCGTCGTTGAGCATGCCGGTAAACATCACATTGCTCAGCCCGCGCTGCTGCGCTTCACGCCGCACTTCCGATTCCAGCGGCCCGCCCCCTACAACCACCACTGGCAGTCGGCTACGCTCAGCGGCATCCATCAGAATATGCAGCCCTTTGTAGTAGCGGAAAGTGCCGACGAAGAGAAAGAACTTATCGCCGACAGTTTCCCGCCAGTGCGCGACCCTCTGCGGATCGTGCTGCACGTCCTGCTGTTCCAGACCAAACGGGATCACCACCGTTTTATCCAGATATTTTTTCAGGGTCTGGCTGGAAGCCACATAATTGGGCGACGAGGCAACGATGCAATCTACGCCGCTGAGAAATCGCTCCTGCAGCGGCTGGTACAGCTTCATTAACCGTTTTTGTTTCACTATATCAGAGTGATAGGTCACCACAGTCCTGGCGTCAGGCCGCGCCGAAAGATGCAGCATATCCATAAAGGGAAACGGAAAATGGTAGTTGATGATATCGTAGTCATCTTTAATCAGCTTAAAACGCTTTAACGCTTTCAGCGAAAACGGCGTGGAGGCAATTTCAAAAAGCTGTTTATTATAAATGACCCGATGATCTTCGTAAGCGACAGGACCTGTATCTTTGTCCGGGCTAAAAGTGAAAACATCGGCTGCGATTCCCCGGCGGGCGCAGCCCTGACTTAGCTGATAAATTACCTGCTCAATACCGCCGTAGGTATCGGGATAGTAAGTCTTATAGACGTGTAGAACTCTCAACTGACACCCTTAGAGTAATTTATAGGCGTTAATGGTCTGTGTCGCACAGTTCTCCCACGAAAACTGTTTCGCCTGAGCAAGACCGCGCGCGGTGGCGATTTCCCGCCAGCTATCATCTTGCAGGCTCTGCAAAATTTGCGCGCTAATCGCGTCTATATCATTAGGATCGGCAACGAGGCCGGCATCGCCAACAACCTCAGGCAAAGAGGTGACATTGGAGCATACTACCGGCACACCGCAAGACATCGCTTCAAGAATAGGTAAACCGAATCCCTCGTAGAAGGAGGGATAAACAAAGACTCTGGCCGCTGCGTACAGATACGGCAGGTCTTCATCCGGAACATATCCGAGGTAACGGATCCAGCCTTCCCGAGTACCGAGCTCGACTAACTGCCACAGCACATCGTCTTCCCAGCCGCGATAGCCGCTAAGGATTAGCGGATAGCGCATGCGGATCTCCATCGGTAGCAGCTGATAGGCATGCAGCAGGCCTCGGATATTTTTACGTGGCTCCATAGTGCCGATATATAGCGCGTAGGCCTGCCACGCCAGCTGATATTTCTGCAGTACCGGCAGACACTCTGCCGGGCTGCGTGGGATATAGTCACTGCTGCAGGCTAGCTTGGTGGTTACGATCCGCTCCTCCGGATAGTTGAACAAGCGGATAATTTCACTGCGCGAGAAATCAGAAACGGTCAGGATCAGCTTTGCCGAATCCAGACTCTCATGCAGGGACTTCTCCATATAGCGAACCCGATCTTTTGGATGATATTCCGGGCAGGTAAAAATGGATATGTCATGAAACGTGGTCACGGCGCGTTCCAGTTTATGCGGCAGATAAAAATTGGGGCCATGGTAGATATAATCCTTATAGTCGCGCAATGCCCACGCCTGGCGCCGCGGATGCAGCAAGCGATAAGCCTCAATCAACAGCGTCTGTCGGCGTAGAAACGCCGACAGACGACCATGATTGCTGGCTTTGGTATCGCTTTTATTCTCCACCAAAGGGATCTGTTCTATAAACGACGCACCGTGAAATAGCTTTAATTCTTCAATTTCGCGGGCGACCGCCAGCCGCTTAACCAGCTCCAGGGAATACCGACCGATGCCCGTTAATGGGTATTTAATTGGCTCAGTAGCAAAAATAATTTTCATAATAAATGACACATTATCTAACCCCTCTTGTATTCAAAGGCAAAAAATACAAGAGAGATATTTTTATTTAAAATATTTAGCTTTAGCTAAGCCTTGACACATATTAACCAGACGGCGTGAAACAGCTTGATAATCATGTTGTTCCCGCCATGCATCGGCACGTTGTTGAGTCCTGGTTGCCCAAGAGTTCTGTTCACGGATGGAATTCAGGATCCGGTCAATCCCCTGACTGATATCATCGACGCTGCATCCATCAAATTTAAAGACGGCATCGTCCAAATCATCAAATATCGCCAGGGGCGTTACCGCAACAGGTTTTTGAGTCGCCATACCATAACGTACCGCCCCGCTAGCAGACTCCCCAGTATTCTGATAAGCAAAAATCAGAAGATCGGCTTCTGAAAGCAACCGCAGACTCTCCGCATCAGGTAGGAAATCATTATGCATCTCAATCAGATCGGTAACACCTAACCGCTGAGCAGCAGCTTTAAGCTCTGCCACCAGATCGCGTGACTCCCCAACAGGATACTCTGCGTTCACCAGTCGTAAACGAACCGGTTTACCGGCTTGCTTGAGTCTATGGACGGATTCTACTAGTTCCATCAGGCCCTTATGCGGTAAGCAGAAGCCATAGCTCGCAATTAGCGGTAAAGACTGCTGTTGACGTGTGACGCTCGCTGCGGAGTAGTTGATAACACCGTGCGGGAATAAAGCAACATTCGCAGTTAAGCCTAAATCTTTAAGGCGGTTCATATCGGCAATCGAATGCACCAACAACCGGTCGCAAAGTGCCAGCGCCTCTTTCATTTCAGCAAGACGGAAATTCCAGCTCGGCTCTTTTTCCAGCGGATCCACAGTTGAGTGCATCGTCATAACAACTGAACGACCGGCGTCATGCTGGCGACGAATAAACACCGACAGTTCTCGATGATTAAAGAATCCATAGTTGAATTGGATCACAATGACATCGAGTTTCAGAGCATCAATGTGTGGCTGGAGGTTTTCCAGATAGTTGCTCTCTTTACCTACAATCCAGTTGCGAAGTACAAACTCTTCGTCTGCACACACAAGATCGCCAGCGCTGACCTGGGGAGCAAAAACAACATCCGCGCCATGAGGTGCGCTTTCCACCAGATGCTGGGAATAGGTTGCGATCCCACATTTCGTGTTCCAGGTCGTCAACCAGCCAATGCGCGCCCGATGCTGTGCAATATCAATATGCGCACGCAGAGTCTTGACCGCCTGGCAAGAACGATCAGCCACCGCTTTCCAGGTAAACTGCTGCAGAAGAAGCTCGCGACCAGCATTGGCCATGTCACGCAGCACTGATTTATCGGTTGAGGCTGCCGCTTTTAATGCATCTGTTAAGTTGTCAATATCCACACTGGCCCAGGCTGAGGAAAACAGACCAAAGTGCGTTTTTACCCGAGTGAACTGATAGTCAACCAGCCATGAATTTTGTGAATTAACAAAATCAAGTTGCCCGCTCCAATTGGTGACGATAGCCGGTAGCCCACTCAGCATTGCTTCAGCAATAGGTAAACCAAAGCCTTCAGCGCAACCTGGAGCAACCAAAACATCACAGCTTTCATAAAGCCCTTTAAGCTCGGTGGCTGATATATCCTCTTTGATCACTTCAACTTTGGGATAGTCTATGAATTGAGCCTGGGCCTGAGCCAGCCATGCGTCAATTTCATTGTGCGGATTGTTAAAAGTCTTAATGATTAAGATAACATTGTCACGACGAGTGAACGCCTTCCCCCAAGCCTGAAGCATTGCCTGTATCCCTTTGCGTGGGAAACAAGAAGAGACGTGCAGGAAACGGAATGTTACGTGATCCACATCTTTTGTCGTCTCGGCTGGGATATTGAGCCAATGGTCACAGCCATTGCCAACAACAAATGCGGGCACATTCAGTCCGTTATCAATCAATATTTTACGAACATGTTCCGAAGTACACAGCACTCCGTCAAGTTCCCGATTAAATTCATTGATCCACGGTTGCGGAAAGCCCGTTTCTTCCCAAGCATAACAATGAAGGAATTTTACTTTGGCATCCATTTTGGTAACCCGCGGTGGATAGATATTTCTGCTAAGAATATCTATCTTTTCGTTACTCTTGCGGGTCTGACATTGATTATAAAATGCCAGAAGATCACTATTTTCCGACTGTGCCATAAAGGAGGCATCTGGGGCAAAATCACCCGGTCCTTCAGTGGAATGCAATAAGACCTCTACACCATCGGCTGAGAGTGCCCGGGCAAATTCGCGGTTGACCAACGCCAGACTATATGAGCTATCGAATGGGCCTTCCACACGCCAGTTCAGCGATTTATCGTCGATTTGATAAAGTTCTGCCGTTTTCAGATTGTAATCAATGGCCGTTGCGCACAAGCGCAGATCGCGGTCATCTGGCTGCCCTTGTGTGATAGCAAGGATCTTCTGAATCAAAGCTTCAGGCAAAACCTGCGCAGTACCGGTGTCTTCTACCGCGATCTTTTCGAAAGCCTCCAGAGCAGTCACCGCAGCTTTATCCCAAGAGAAATTACGCGCTTGCTGCTGCGCCATTTCTTTCAGACGCGCGAGGAAGGTATCATCAGTCAAACATTGCGCGATCTTATCCCTCATGGAAGAGACAGAATACGGGTCGAATAATGCCTCAGGATTACCGATGACTTCAGGAATACTGGTGACATTTGAGCCAATCACCGGCGCACCGCACGACATTGCTTCCAGAACCGGCAACCCAAAACCTTCATGTAGTGAAGCAAAGATGAACAGCTTACATAGGCGATAGAGCTGGATCAGCTCATCTTCCGGCACATAACCAGTGAGTACCAGTTCGCCCTGCTGTAAACCATTACCTGACGCAAGGGATTCCAGATACTGACGATCACCGATGGAAAGCTTACTGACGATGACCAGTTGATGACTGCGACGTAAGGCATCACTGAGCCCGGCATAGGCCTCAATCAACCGTTTAAAGTTTTTCCTTGAGTCAAATCCTCCGGGCGCATACAACATGAACTCGCGCTGAATACCGTAATGGCCAAGGACGGTCTCTTTTTCGCTCGCTGCCACCTCCGCCATACAAAACTGAGAATCGACTGCGGCTGCAATATTCTGCACATGATCGCCCTGTAAATGCAGATGCTCGATCGCTTCCTGTGCGGTATAAGCAGAGTTAGTCAACAAAAGGTCAGCGTTTTTTAACCACTCAACTTTCTGTAAGTAGTAGGGTTTGTATACATCGTCCTGCAGATAGGTTTCCGCCTGCACGAGGGGGATAAGATCGTGGTGCAGTACGGCTACTTTATACTGACGACTAAATTTGTGTACCGATGTAGCCGCATCGTCGACATGACCTTCAAACAAGCTCGTAATGAAAACGACATCTGGACACAATGATTCAAGAAACGCTTCCCGAATCAGTTCTGCGCTCTCCCGACGCCATTCATTACCTTGGTCCATCGCACGAACAGGGCCTACGGCATGCCATACGACTATATTTTCTGCCGGCAGGAGATCGGCAAATTGCGCCTTAATATCCGCAATCGACTCATCCAGCATGGCGGATAGCGCGATGAAAATCTCATGCCGGCTGTTATTTCTGATTATGCCTCTGGCGATTGCGATACTATAACGACCGATGCCACGAAAGCGGCTTTCCGTCTGTGCGCCTTGTAAATCTATGACAATACGCATCGTTATTTCTCCGTATTTTTATTTTTTAATTCGTTATAAATACTCATCGCGCGACTTGTCATTTCTTCAGTACCCACATCATATCTTCTGGACTGCATCATCATCGTGTCAGATTGCACCAGCATTACGCGTTGGAACAAACGTTGTAGCAATGTATAGCAGCCAGTTTTTCTCAGAACCTTAAACAGATAAACCTTAGACTTAGGGTAACGATGGAAAAAGACCAGCGAGAGCGCCATCCCTTTGCGCAATATTTTTTTCGCAGCCCTACGGGCTCGCACTTTAGCCCCTTCCTGACGTAATAATTGACGTTGCAAAGACAACCAGCGTAGTGGTTGAGTAATACGCCATGAACGACTGTTATGTAAATCCGCCATTTGCTGATGAAGCTGATGGTTCTGATCGATGACATGACTCAGATCGTCAACCTCACCTTGCAAAGTCTGAATAGTCTCTGACATTTGGCTTATCTGTTGCATATAGGTTTGGTTCAACGTCTCCAGCCGTGAGACAACGGACGAAAACTGTTGGCGCAAAATCGCATCGTAACGGTTGCTCAGAGCATCCAGCGTCAGACCATACTGCTGGGTAAACAGGGTGTCAAAGCGTTCAAGAATATCTGTTGGCGCTGCTTTCTGAGCAATGATGCTGTAGTCGGGGCTCACCCCTTTGAGTACATCGACCAAATTAACGGCTGCATCCGGAGATTGAAGAACCTCTTTTTCCTGCAGACGAACGGTAATTGCTCTGTTAAAACCATAATGAATAGGTAAAAACTCAAGCAGTGGCGGTGGCAGAGGATGATTATGCGTTGGATCCATATAAAATGAACAGGTGCCGACGCTTACATTCTCCGGGTTCGGCGTTTCGAGGATCAGCAAACCACCTGGTTTCAGCACCCGTAGGGTATGCATGACGAGCTGCTGCAGGACCTCAAAAGGCAAATGCTCAGCAATATGAAAACCGGTCAACGCTATCAGGCTCTGATCCGCCTGACTTTGCAGAAACTGCAGACAATCCATTTTCTGCACATTCAGTCCGGCCTCCCTGGCGCGCGCCAGCATGCCATCATCGAGATCGACGCCGATGTTCGCAATGCCATTTTCAGTCAGGATCTCCAACCATTCGCCACGTCCGCAACCAATATCCGCAATCACGCCATCAGGATAAATGTCCTTCAGACCTGCAAGAAAAGGTAAATAAAAACTCAAGCGGCGCTTGATTTCTTCAACCGAACCTCTGTGTCGTTCTTCAAATGAACGATAAAACGACGAACCCATTAAGAAATCTCCAGTTCAGGCGGCAACCAGGACACGCCGACAAACTCTTGTTGTTCCGTGTTAACGACGTTGAATACCACGGCCAGATCGCGCCATTCATAGTTTTTGCCGAGGTGCGTACTGGAAGTATGCAACGCGACAGCGACAGAATAGGAGCCAACCCCCAATCTCGCATCGAAAGAAAATAAGAACGAACGCTTTTCTCCTTTTTTCAGGGAGGTGAGTGTCTGATTGAGATGGTACGTATTGGTCCCGAAAATCGGCTGTCCAAGTCGATCCTTAATCATATATCCGACAACAAGCTCAGGAATATCGTCCTTGACCTCAACGTTGACCTGCAAGCTGACACGATGCCCTACCGAAACAAATTCAGTCACATTGCCCTGTTCATCGAGAAGATGAACCTCAGAGATAGTCACCTCACCAGTGCCTGAAACAGTTTGCGTTTTACCATTATGCTCAACTTGTTTAATGGACTGATTTTGTTTATCGGCCAGAAGCGCATTGTAATAATCCATCACTGCTTCAGGTTCACCTTCCATTTCAATTTGGCCTTTATTCAATAAAATGGCCCGGTCGCAAATGCTTTGGATCGCTTGTTTATCATGGGATACCAGCAACAGCGTGGTCCCTTCCTGACGAAATTTTCGAATACGCTCAAAGCTTTTATGCTGGAAATATGCATCCCCAACAGATAATGCCTCATCGATAATTAGCACATCAGGACGGATAGCCGTCGCTACACTAAAAGCTAATCGAACTTGCATCCCACTGGAGTAGACGCGCACAGGCTGATCGATATAGTCCCCAATCTCAGCAAACTCTTCAATTTGCGGCATCAGTTCAGTTATTTTCTCTGACGATAACCCCAACAGTTGCCCAGACATATAAACATTCTGCCGGCCAGTGAAATCAGAATGAAACCCCATCCCCAATTCGAGTAATGCAGCGACACGTCCGGAGATTTCAATTTCTCCAGTCGTCGGCCTGGACGTCCCGGTTATGAGTTTAAGCAGGGTACTCTTGCCTGCACCGTTGATACCGATAATACCGACAGCCTCGCCCGGAGCGACTTCGAAATTAATCTCGCGGAGGATCCATTTCAAGTTATGGCGTTTGGTATTCAGAGGGGATAACCATTCGATCAGTCTCCCGGTCTTTGAGTGATACTGGCGATACGCCTTACCGACATTATTTACTCTGATATAACTCATTATAATTCATCCACCATATCCGCCGCATGCTTGCGGAACATCCTGAAACCGATGACACAGAAAATAATGGCGAGAGCCAATACTGGCCATAGCGAATACCAGTTGGGGGCCAGATGATAGGCGAAGATGGACTGATAAGATTGCATGATCCGAGTCATCGGGTTATACATCATCAGATTTTTTGCCCATGCAGGTAATGAATTCAGTACATAAACAATGGGTGTGAACCAAAACCAGAATTGCAGCGCAACGCCAACCAGTTGCCCCACATCCCTGAAAAAGACGTTCATGACACCAAGGATCATCCCCAGCCCACCGGCAAACAGGATTTGCAAAAGCAGGACCGGTATCACCGAGAGAAAGAGCCAGCCGGGGAAGTTACCGGTGACAATGATAAAAATTAGAAACAGACTGAAAATAATCGCGAAATTTAGCACCGCCGATAACGTCACGATGATCGGCAGACAGATTTTCGGAAAACTGAGTTTCTTGATCAGATTAGCATTGTTAATAAATACGCTCTGACCTTTATCCAGCATCTCAGTAAATAATCCCCAGGTCAGTACCCCGGAACAGAGATAAATACTATAGGCAAACGACCCGGTATTATCGGGCATTCTTGCCTTCATCACCTCGGAAAAAACCAGGGTATAGACCAGAATCATAGAGAGCGGTTGTAAAACGAGCCATAGTGCGCCCAGCATACTAGTTTGATAGCGCGCCTGAAAATCACGTTTAACACTGCTCCAGATAAATCCCCGATAACGATAAATCGTCGTTAGTAAATCTCTCACCTTATTCCCCGCTTAACAGGTGTAACAGCTCGGTCGTTTTTTCATTCATAAGCGCCACATCAGCTCTGGACTCAACGTTCAGACGCACCACCGGCTCGGTGTTAGACGTGCGCAGGTTAAAGCGCCATTCAGGGTATTCAATACTGATCCCGTCCGTTGTGTCGATGTGTGCAGCCGCCGGCTCATACTGCGCCCGGATGCGGGCGATCGCCTCAGCCGCATTCCTTAGCTTGCGGTTGATCTCTCCCGACGCAGGGAACGCCCTCTGGCGGTCCGCCACCAGCGATTTCAGCGAGCTGTTCTTCAGACACAGCAGCTCCGCCACCAGCAGCCACGGGATCATCCCGCTATCGCAGTAGGCGAAATCGCGGAAGTAATGGTGCGCACTCATCTCCCCGCCGTAGATAGCGTCTTCCTGACGCATCCGCTCCTTGATGAACGCATGCCCCGTCTTCGACATCACCGGCTGGCCGCCGTTGCGGGTCACGATGTCTACCGTGTTCCACGTCAAGCGCGGGTCGTGAATGATTTTCGCTCCCGGCTGCTTCTGCAGGAACGCCTCAGCCAGCAGGCCGACAATGTAATACCCCTCGATAAACGAAGCTTCGTCATCGAACAGGAAGCAGCGATCGAAGTCGCCGTCAAAGGCAATCCCCATGTCGGCCTGATGCTCGCGCACCGCGTCGGCGGTATCCTGGCGGCACTCCGGCAGCAGCGGATTCGGGATACCGTTAGGGAAATGGCCATCCGGCTGGTGATGCACCTTGATAAAGGTTACCGGCACCCCAGCCGCCGCGAAGCGTTTCTCCACCTCATCAATCACGTGCCCCGCAGCCCCGTTTCCGGAGTTCACCACCAACTTCAGTGGACGGGTGAAGTTCGAGAAGTCCACGTAGCTCATCAGATGGTCAACATACTCCTTCAGTACCGATATCTTGCTCAGGGTCCCGCGACGCGCCGGGTCCACTGGCGGGAACTGGTTTTCCTCCGCCAGGCGCTGGATATCCCGCAGGCCGGTGTCGCCGCTGATGGGCTTCGCATTCTCGCGCACCAGCTTCATGCCGTTGTAGTTCATAGGATTGTGGCTCGCGGTCACCTCGATGCCACCATCTACCCCAAGGTGGAAGGTGGCAAAGTAAATCTCTTCGGTACCGCTCAGGCCGATGTCCAGCACGTCGGTACCGGCGTCCATTAACCCGCGGGCCAGCGCCAGCTTCAGCGACTCGCTTGTGAGGCGCACATCGCCCCCCACCACTATCTTCCCGGGTTTCAGAAATTCGCCGTAGGCGCGACCGATACGGTAGGCGATGTCCTCGTTCAGTTCCTCACCCAGTTCACCACGGATGTCATAAGCCTTAAAACAAGTTAACTGTGTCATTCTGCATCTTGTCCCGAAAATAATTAGCAACGACCATACTGGTCTTTAATACGAATAATGTCGTCCTCGCCAAGGTACGCCCCCGACTGAATCTCCAGCACTTCCAGCGGAATACAGCCAGGGTTTTCTAGGCAGTGCTCGGCGCCAATCGGAATAAAGGTGGACTGGTTCTCGGACAGCAGGAACTGCTTACCGTTGACCGTCACCTGACCGGTGCCGGCGAGAATAACCCAATGCTCGGCGCGATGGTGGTGCATCTGCATCGAGAAGGCACCGCCTGGTTTCACCGTGATGCGGTTGACGTTGAAGCGCGGGGTCTGGACCACTACGTCGCAACGGCCCCAGGGGCGGTAAATCTCACGGTGGCGCTTGTACTCGCTGCGCTGGTTCTGCTTGAGGAACTCGACCGCCTTCTTCACGTCCTGGGAACGCTCGCGATTCATCACCAGCACGGCGTCCTTAGTGCTGACAATCACCAGATTCTCTACGCCAATGGCCGCCACTAGCTTCTCGTCGCTGTTGATGTAGCAGTTTTCGCTGTTGTGTACCCACGCGTCGCCACTAAGGACGTTGCCCTGCTCGTCTTTCGGGCTGACCTCCCATAGTGCGGACCAGGAGCCAACGTCGCTCCAGTCAGCATCGAGACCGACCACCACCGCATCAGCGGTTTTCTCCATAACGGCGTAGTCCACGGACTCATCCGGGCACTCGCAGAAAATATCATGTGGGATATTGATGAAATCGCTGCCATTATCGGCGGCATTCACCGCAGCCTGGCAGGCTTCCAGGATATCCGGACGGTATTTGGCCAGCTCGATGAGGTATTTCTTGGCGCGGAACATAAACATGCCGCTGTTCCAGTAGTACTCCCCGGAGGCGAGGTAAGCCTCGGCGCGCTCGCGATCCGGCTTCTCCACAAAGCGGGCCACCTGGTACGCGGAATGGGCACTATCGGTGAGCGCCACGCCGCGCTGAATGTAACCGTAGCCAGTTTCCGGGGCATTCGGCACGATACCGAAGGTGACCAGATGACCTTCATCAGCATACTGCTCGGCGACCCGGATAGCGTCGTGGAAGGCCGACTGGTTATTGATGATGTGGTCGGCGGCGAGAACCAGCATCAGCGGGTCGTCACCGTAGCGGGTGGCCTGAAGGGCCGCCAGGGCGATGGCCGGTGCGGTGTTGCGCCCGACTGGCTCAAGTATAATGTTATTCGACAGCTTATTTAGCTGGCGCAGCTGTTCAGCTACCAGGAAGCGATGCTCTTCGTTACAGATGACCATCGGTTCATGGATTTCAAGACCCGAGAGTCGGGTGATGGTTTCCTGCAGCATGGAGTTCTGCCCGAACAGGCGGAGGAACTGTTTCGGATAAAGCTCGCGTGACATCGGCCAGAGACGACTGCCGGTACCACCAGCCATAATTACAGGAAGTAACATAATGAAATCCTTAAATAAATAATTGTTTTATTTTACTATCAATCAATCGACCAACGGGTTGAATGGCTTTTTTCAGGTACGCTACCGCCATTGGCTATCGCAACCAAAATGCGTAGTGCTCCCGCGCTCCAGGCTAAACGCCACCCTCTTTTGCTTCAGAATGTCGGCAGCCCCTTCACTCAGCGGTCTCAAAAACCATCCTTACGGAACGGGCATCCTGAAAACCTAAAAGCAGAGATATGTCTCAGGGCATATCTCTGCTTTTAATATGTATCTGTTCCTCACCAAGCCACGAAACGCCCCACAATTTCCACATTTGCTGCCAGAGTAACCATCAGGACCTTCTCATTTACGCGGGGCAAAACACATGCTCTCACCGCCATCAAAAAAAACGAATCAAGTGATTTACCGATGCCGGCAACCATCAGAAAGGGGCATTTACGATACGAGGAAAGATAAGAAGAGACATCGTATTCGCCGCCAGAGAAGCAGCGCGCGTTCGGGCTTGACAGCTCTTTGCACACGACGACGGCGTTATGTTGCGACTGGTGGGATAAACGACTCATGCCTCTACACTGCACATTCCACAAAAAAATCTTCGCAGATTATAGCGTTGCATGCTGGGAAAAAAAATATAAAAGCCGACTAATTAATGGATTACTCAAATAATACACATCTTAAACATTTACCAAACCAATTAATTATAATCAATTGATATATAAGTAAAAATGAAGAAAGGCATGACATTTTTTTGCCTGGTTGCTAAATAATCTGCTGATAAAAAAAACAGACTTGTACAAAATTACGCCATGTTCGCTGTGAGTAATCCCGTTTTGCGAAGGTACATACTAACCAAAGAGGTGTCTGATTTGATGCATCACCTGCTGGTGCTGTTGCAGGTTCAAATGCTGGATTTAACAACAGTGATAGTGATTCTGCGCACGCGGCATCAGTGAGTTGCGGGGTAGGCGGATGTGATGTTGCTGTCACTTCCGGTAACAACTCATCCGTCATTGCCCGGTGTGCAGGTTTATCGTGCCTACAAATTTTCTCAACATATGTAAGCTGGATAAGATACGCCGGCATCGCATCCGACAAAAAAAACGGGCACGGTGTGACCACCCTGCCCGCTTTCTTTAAGCTCAAAAATCACTTCGCGTTGTAATTACGCAGCGCGTTACGCCCCAGTACAATACCCGCGCCAACCATGCCGCCCAGCAGCACCGCCAGAATCAAAGTGATTGCCTTCTTCGGGCTATCACGACGAATGGGTAACGTAGGTTTCATCACATAGCGGTAAGCGTGAATATCAAGATCATCAACCTTTAAGCTTTCGATATCCAGCAGGTTTTGACGAGTCTGATAGTAGGTTGACGAGAACACCAACGGACGGCTCGCTTCGTGCTTAACCATCGACTCCAGTGCATCACTCCCCAAAAGGAACATGGTATCCTGGGTCACGTCCTGTGTCTGCTGAATCTGCGGCTTTGTCACCTGCGCCTGATTCGCATACTGCAACGCTTCCTGAATTTGACGAATACGCAGCTCTTTTTGCTCCTGAGCGACCACTTCCTGGGTCTTCAGCGAATCCTGCAAGTTTTTCATACGCAGCGCGATGTTGTCTTTCAGATCTTTTTCAAGTTCTTCATTTACCTGGTCGTCAACTTGCTGGATATATTGAGCCAGCTGTTTCTGCGCAGCTTCAGGCGATTGTCCAACATAAGACACCGCTAAAGGTAATGACTGATTTTTAACAGTAGGTTCAATGGTCAGTTTTTCAGGTTCTTCCTGATTATCAAGCGTTTCTGCTAATGCAGAAAATGTCGTGCTGAAGCGACCAATTAAAATCGACTGGATCTCAGACACTTTCGGCGCGGCTGAACCATAAATCACATTTATGGCATTGTTATAACCAGCGATTTGCCCCACATCAGGTTGAGTAACGATAGCTGTGGAAGTCCATTTTTCTTTGGCAACGACCAGATATCCTATTGCCAGGGCAATAGCGACAATGACAGAGATGATGATTGTCATCTTGCCACGCCATAGTTGCACCAGTAAATCAATCAAATCAATCTGTTCCGGGTCAAGGTTTTGCCCAGAAACATTATTATTTTCTACTCTCATCATTACCCTAACGGACGATATAATTTTAGGTCTGCATAGTGTAGTGGTAATCTTAGTGAATACTATAGGATAAATGATAAAAACAATGAATTATTGCACAGATTACAAAAGACAATCAGGGCGAAACCGCCCTGATCAGAGAAGATTAGTCGCTGCCAAAGAGATCTCGTGTGTAGACTTTGTCTGCCACATCCTTAAGCTCTTCTGCCATACGGTTGGAGATAATAACGTCGGCTTGTTGTTTGAAGGGGGAAGATAACCAGTACTTAACATCATCGTTCATAAAAGGAACACATTACCAGAAAAAACAGCCAGGATTATAAATGATACCGATTATCTTTTTTTCTTATCTAACGGTATGATCTAACTTTTAGTTATACCGGATGGAGATTGGCTATATTCTGGCCTGAGAGAGGATAATAAATGAAATTTCTGATTACGGGAGCTGCTGGCTTTATCGGTTTCTATGTAAGTAAACGGCTTCTTGGAGCTGGTCACCAGGTTGTAGGTATTGACAACTTAAATGATTATTACGATGTCAACCTCAAACAAGCACGACTTGATTTACTCAAGCACGACAATTTCAGTTTTTATAAAATTGACCTGGCCGATCGTGAGAAAATGGCGACACTGTTTGCAGACGAGCGGTTCGATCGCGTAATAAACCTCGCTGCGCAAGCCGGTGTACGTTACTCCCTTGAAAATCCCAATGCATATGCAGATGCAAACCTGATTGGATTCCTGAACGTACTGGAAGGATGCCGCCATAATAATGTTCAGCATCTACTCTACGCTTCCTCCAGTTCTGTTTATGGTATGAACCGCAAGATGCCTTTCTCTACAGATGACTCTGTAGATCATCCTGTTTCGCTTTATGCAGCAACTAAAAAAGCGAATGAACTCATGGCCCATACGTATTCTCATTTGTATGGCTTACCGACCACAGGGCTGCGTTTCTTTACGGTTTATGGTCCATGGGGACGTCCGGATATGGCATTATTTAAATTTACTAAAGCCATGCTGGAAGGTAAAAGCATTGATGTATACAACTTCGGCAAAATGAAGCGTGACTTTACCTATATTGATGATATTGCCGAAGCCATTATTCGGTTACAGGATGTTATTCCAGAAAAAGATCCACAGTGGACTGTAGAAACTGGGTCGCCTGCAACAAGTTCAGCACCATATCGTGTCTATAACATTGGTAATAGTTCGCCTGTGGAGTTGATGGTCTATATCAATGCTTTAGAAGAGTCTCTGGGTATTGAAGCCAACAAAAATATGATGCCTCTCCAACCAGGTGATGTACTGGAAACCAGTGCTGATACTAAAGCACTGTATGACGTAATAGGATTCAAACCTGAAACATCAGTTAAAGAGGGGGTAAAGAACTTTGTAGAATGGTATCGTAATTTCTATAAAGTTTGATTTTACAAAACCATAAGAAAAGGCCCTAATTTATTAGGGCCTTTTCTTAGTATGAAACAAAATAATTAATCATTGCCAAACAAGTCGCGCGTATAAACCTTATCTGCTACATCAGCCAGATCGGCAGACATACGGTTAGAAATAATAACATCAGCTTCTTGTTTGAACGCATCCAGATCACGTACCACGCGCGACCGGAAAAAATCGTCCTCTTTCATAGCTGGCTCATAAACGATTACAGGCACGCCTTTCGCCTTGATTCGCTTCATAATACCCTGAATCGAGGAAGCACGGAAATTGTCTGAACCACTCTTCATAATCAAACGATAGACGCCAACAACTTTCGGTTTACGTGCAAGGATAGAATCGGCAATAAAATCTTTGCGCGTGCGGTTAGCATCAACAATTGCCGAGATCAGGTTATTCGGCACAGACTGGTAATTTGCCAGTAACTGCTTAGTATCTTTCGGCAGACAATAACCACCATAACCGAATGACGGGTTGTTGTAGTGATTACCGATACGCGGGTCAAGGCATACGCCCTCAATAATCTGGCGTGAATTAAGCCCCAGGCTTTCAGCATAACTATCAAGTTCATTGAAATACGCTACACGCATAGCCAGATAAGTGTTGGCAAAAAGTTTAATCGCCTCAGCTTCGGTTGAGTCAGTAAACAATGTTGGTATGTCTTGCTTAATGGCGCCTTCCTGTAATAACGCAGCAAAACGTTCAGCGCGTTCAGACTGCTCGCCAATCACAATGCGTGATGGGTGTAAATTATCATAAAGTGCTTTACCTTCACGCAAAAACTCCGGCGAAAAGATCACATTTTCAATACCAAAACGTTCTTTAATGGACTCTGTAAAACCAACAGGGATAGTTGATTTTATAATCATTACCGCGTTGGGATTAATTTCTGTCACATCACGAATGACCGCTTCCACGCTTGAGGTATTAAAATAATTTGTTTTCGGGTCATAATCTGTAGGCGTGGCAATAATAACGTAATCGGCATTTTTATACGCGTCATACTTATCTGTCGTAGCGCGGAAATTGAGATCTTTAGTCGCCAGATACTCTTCAATCTCCTTATCAACAATCGGTGACTGCCTCTTGTTAAGCATGTCCACTTTGGCCTGAACGATATCCAGTGCAACCACTTCGTGATTTTGCGCAATCAGAATACCATTTGAAAGACCAACATAACCTGTTCCTGAAATTGTTATTTTCATTAGCTCTGACTTCTTCCGGTTAAACATTTAGAGTGGTCATTAATCCACCACCACAACTTCATCTACTGCGGGATTTTTAACGCTGATGTAGATGAACTGTCAAGGCAGCGATCCTGCTGTGCGGCTCTGTATTATATCGCTTTTTTAACCATAAATTATAAAAAAAGGCCATAACCTGCCGCTTTGTATAATAAAAAAGCCCGGAGGGTTTCTCCGGGCCTTGCATTGATTAATTGATTTAAATCAGATTAATCCAGCCATTCAGTATGGAACACACCTTCTTTATCAATGCGCTTATAAGTATGCGCACCGAAATAGTCACGCTGTGCCTGGATCAGGTTCGCAGGCAGAACAGCGGAACGGTAGCTGTCATAATAGGCAACCGCAGCGGCGAAGGTCGGAACCGGGATACCGTTCTGTACCGCATAAGCAACGACATCACGCAGCGCCTGCTGGTAATCATCGGCAATTTGTTTAAAGTACGGAGCCAGCAGTAGGTTAGCGATCTGCGGATTTTCGGCATAAGCATCGGTGATTTTCTGCAGGAACTGCGCACGGATGATGCAGCCAGCACGGAAAATCTTCGCGATTTCGCCGTAGTTCAGATCCCAGTTGTACTCTTCAGACGCAGCGCGCAGCTGAGAGAAGCCCTGAGCGTAAGAAACGATTTTGCCCAGATACAGCGCACGACGAACTTTCTCGATAAACTCAGCCTTATCGCCTGCAGGCTGTGCTTGCGGGCCAGAGAGAACTTTAGATGCGGCAACACGCTGATCTTTCAGAGAAGAGATATAACGTGCAAACACAGACTCGGTAATCAGCGACAGCGGTTCGCCGAGATCAAGCGCACTCTGGCTGGTCCATTTGCCCGTACCTTTGTTTGCTGCTTCATCCAGAATCACATCAACCAGGTAGTTACCGTCTTCATCTTTTTTGGTGAAGATATCTTTGGTGATGTCGATCAGGTAGCTACTCAGTTCACCGTTATTCCATTTGGTAAAGGTCTGTGCCAGTTCTTCGTTGGTAAGGTTCAGGCCACCTTTTAGCAGAGAATAGGCTTCGGCAATCAACTGCATATCACCGTATTCAATACCGTTGTGAACCATCTTCACATAATGACCTGCACCATCGGCACCAATATAGGTAACGCACGGTTCGCCGTCTTCAGCCACTGCGGCGATTTTGGTCAGGATCGGCGCAACCAGTTCATAGGCTTCTTTCTGTCCGCCAGGCATAATGGAAGGACCTTTCAGCGCACCTTCTTCACCACCGGAAACACCGGTACCGATAAAGTTAAAGCCTTCTGCAGAAAGCTCACGGTTACGACGAATGGTGTCCAGGAAGAAGGTGTTACCACCATCAATGATGATGTCACCTTTATCGAGGTATGGCTTGAGGGAATCAATAGCAGCATCCGTGCCTGCACCTGCTTTCACCATTAACAGGATGCGACGAGGCGTTTCCAGAGATTCAACAAACTCTTTCACCGTATAGTAAGGAACCAGTTTCTTGCCTGGATTTTCGGCAATCACTTCTTCCGTCTTTTCACGGGAACGGTTGAAAATAGAGACGGTATAACCACGGCTTTCGATATTGAGCGCAAGGTTGCGCCCCATCACTGCCATACCGACGACGCCGATCTGTTGCTTTGACATTGTTTACTCCTGTCAGTGAATTATCAATATATATGATGTATGTATGAGTATACATGCTTCACATTAAAAAATTAATATTAGATAAATTTATGAAATATTAACCAAAGATTTATATAATGCTACTGTCTTATTATACATAGAATCAAAAGTAAAGTTTGCGAGATAAATTTCTCTAGCATACCGCCCCATTTCATTACGAAGTGCTTCATTTTTAATCAAGATTTCAATCTTTTCTTTTAAAGTATGGACATCATTTCGAGAAATAAGAAACCCTGTTTTATTATTAAGAACTGATTCCGATGTCCCGCCTACATCAGATGCAATTACTGGTAAACCTGCTCTCATTGCTTCAAGAATACTACGAGGAAAACCTTCCCAGTTAGAAATAAGCAAAAATACATTGCTCTCAGATAATAAATCCGCAACATCGCTTCTCTCTCCAAGAAATTTAATACGTTCGAAGATACCAAGTTCAATTGCATATTTTTTATAGTGGTCTATTAATGGTCCTTTACCGACCAAGCTAAGAGACCAATCATAATCTTTAAGTTCTTTTAACGCTAAAAAAAGTGTTTTATGATCTTTCTGTTCTGAAAAACGAGCAACTGATATGAGCTTGATTGTAGGATAAGATTCAATTTTTTTATTATCACAAACCATTTCAATTTCAGGCATTCCATTATGTATAACAACTTGTTTTTCAGCTGAAACAACTCGATATTTAATTGCTAAGTCTTTATCTTGCTGAGAAACAGTGATAATTTTTTTTGCAAATGGAGACATAATTTTTTCAATAGCACAGTATAATTTCTGTTGTCTTTTTCCAACACCATTCGCAAAAGCCCATCCATGAGCAGTAAATATTACAGGAATATCAGTACCTATTGCAGCCAAACGGCCAACGATTCCAGCCTTTGAAGAATGTAATGATATTAAATCTGGTTTATTTTTCTTTATGATTTTACGAAGTTTTAGGATTGATTGGAAATCTTTAATGGGATTGATTTGTCTGACTAAGGTAGGCAATACGTAGACAGAAATATTATTATTTACTAATTCATCTACAAGTGCACCATTTTCACCCACTATTACAAAAACCTCGTTATTATCTTTAGCTAATTGTATAGACAAATCACGCACGTGAATTTGAGCTCCACCTATCTCATCAGCCTTTGTTATAACATAACAAATTTTCATTTTAATTTTCCTGATCTATTATTAATCCCATGCAATATACCTAACAAATAAAACTTATATCTTGTAATTAAATTATGTCCATAAACACCTTGAAGATTGATCATGATAAATCTTTTCACAAGATATGGTAAGGCATATATTATTCCATCACCACAACGCTTAGCGCTTAATAAAATATTTCTTGCCTGATAGTAATGTCTAAAAGGTGCGGATATTGGTGTAATATGCCTTCCTAAAAAAGTAATCGAGCCTTCACCTATACGCTGTATAAATTTCGCATTCAAATCCATCGCGACAATCTTATTTTTCTTTATACAGCGTCGACTAAAATCGTTATCAATATGGTCGATAAAAAAATCATCATAAAACCCATTTAACTCATTTAATACTCTCAGTGGAACTATTGAAAAGCTACTAATTACACGTTTTACTTCTATAACGTTTGTAGGCAATATATTAGTGTTTTCTTTTTTTACATTATATCTATAACCTATGCCATCAACCCTAATTGGATACGCGCCCAAAACCCCTAAGTCACAGATGTCCTCTAACTTATTATAAGTATCCCACAATTGCTTTAATGTTGCATGAGATACATCACTGTCTTGATCAAGAAACAGTACCCCACCAATTTTATGGCAACATGAGTTTAGCTTTTTTACTCCTTCATTATAAGCTTTAGACAACCCCTCATTATTCATTCCTATATAATAAACTTCGTCAAAACCACTTATAGACTGGAGTAGTATTTTTTTGTTAATTTCTCTCTTTTCATGCTCAGGAGTATTATCGATTAAAATAAGTAAGTCTGTTAACTCAGATATGATATTTATGTTATTACTAACATATTTAATATTAGGGTTGTATAAAACTAATATAGTAGCATTTTTCACTGTATAAACCTCAGATTTTACGTAAACACAATCGTCTGACGAACTGAGCAACTATTGATAAATAAAAATAATCCCAAAAAAAGGTCAATTGTACTGGGGTAAATTGTTGGCTGAAAAAAATGAGAAGGGATGCAAATAAAGTATTAAAATTAAAAAACGATTGAGTTATGGCTAACCGATATAAATTATAAGAAATTAGCAGTCCGAAAAATATGCTACATATTATAGTTCCAATAAATCCAAAATATAAGTATGGCAGCAAAAACGATGTGTAAAAAGCATTAAAATAACCAGCATCACCTAGAGAGACAAATTCTTGAATTTTTTCAAAGAACAAATTTTTATTATAAAAAAATGTGCTGAAAACGCCCAAAAAAGCAAAAGGGCTTCCCATATAATGTAGCTGATCCGTAAGTTCTGAATCAATTGCATTTGTAAATAATGAAAACCCCACTACAAAGTAATTTCTGGCATTATAAAATACTGTATCTAATGAACCATTGCTTTTTAGTAAAAAAGCAAATATAATTGGCATTAATAATAAAAACATGTAGATTGATATACGCTTTCGCGTAATCTTTTTATCAAAGCAATAAAGTATAAGCATTAATGATAAGAAGGTTGGGAATAAATAAAACCTAGATACAAGCACTATTTCCTTCATGATAAGAAATAATAACCCTATCAATAATATTGAATTTTCCGCTGTATATATCTTCCAATAAATGCCAAAGCTTATTGTTAGTAATGAAACAATTGTACAA
>ULSO01073277.1_pt1 | contig 23122 bp, 29 predicted proteins | sample 1956701 | NCBI WGS metagenome assembly ULSO01 (sample SAMEA4835708, study PRJEB28245) | human gut metagenome | biome: gut microbiome; material: fecal sample | place: Denmark | collected 2008 | reverse complement strand
GTAATACCGCCATTCCGGCGCATTCACCGCGTCAGTACAGGCCGATGAGCAGGTGAACGTGCTTTTGTCGTATCGCGTGATGGTGGCGTCTGGTCTGCCCAGGGCAGCAAGCTGTGCAAGATAAAAATTCTCGTTGATGCCGCCCGCCAGGTTAACCTTCGCATCCAGCCGTTGCTGACGCTGGCGAAGGGTCTGCGTTCCCGCCGGAATACATTCATCCGGCAGACCGCACAGACGCTCCCAGCGATTTATCAGTTCAGTGGTGGTGCGCGGATCCAGCTCCCGCATCAGGGCATCCGCACGCTGATGAACGCGGGTTAATGACGGTGCCGCACCGGCAATCGCCGGATCTCTGGCTGACCACGCCGGACCGGGTGGCAACAGTGCCGACAACAGACGGATGTAATCATCGTTTGTCACGTCCATGAAATCGTCCCCAGTACCGCCAGTTCATTTTTTGCAATGGAGATATTGTCCGCCGGTGCAAGCAACTGATGGCTGTATTCCCCGTTCGCACCGGAAATCGCTTCACTGATACGTGACACCTTCAGTTCTCCCTGCGGATAACCATCACGCAGCAGGAACGAACGCAACTCCGCGGTAATGGCAGCCCGTATTTCTGGTGTGTCCGGCGTCACGCGGATATGAAAATCCACCGTATGTGCCACCGGCCTGAATACATACAAATCAGAGCCTGCCACCGGGGCCAGTGGCCCGATATGTTGTCTTGCTGCCGTTTCCGTTGATTCTTCCGGAATGGGATTAATCAGGTCACTGCTGGCAATCATCACACCGACAGTTCCCGTTCCCATCCAGTGACGGTATGTCCATGCGCGGGTAATGCCGGGCACTTCTTTAGCCCAGACGACATAGTCCCCGTCAGCCCCGCCCTGAGGCGTCCAGTAATACCGCTCAATGACGCGGGCGCGCCACGTTTCCAGCTCTTCAGTATCAAATCCGCCTGTAAGGGTGTCAGCCACACCGGAAGACGGCAGACCATTCACCGGCGTGACCAGGATTAATGCCGTACCGTCGTCAGCGTTACCGACCGCACCTGCACTTGAGCAGGCGATCGGCACGCGCAGGACACCACCGGAGCTGGTTGCATCGTCAGTTGTCGTGTACTGCACCAGGTCATCGCGCTGAATAACACTCCCGGCGGTCACCTTCAGGCCATCTCTGACACCTTCCCAGCGCATATACCCGCTGGCAGCCGTGGCCCCCTTGCGCGGACACCGTTTCATCGCAGCATGTCGCGCCAGCCAGGACTCATCGCACAGGTCAGGCAGCATGTTCATTGCCAGATAATCGATGTAACCGTAAACCGTATGCAGCGCCGCCGCATACACCTTTGCCCGCACGTCTTCATCCATGCGCCGGAGCGTGTCGCTGACGTCCAGCCTGGCGAATAAATCGTTACGGAGCATACTGATATTTTCTGCCAGCGTCGGGCGCTGAAATTCACTGTCCGCCATGCGTTATCGCACTCCACAGATCATCAAAAGAAATCATTACCGGTCCGTCACGACGCCAGAGAGTGATACTGTTACCCAGTTCATTAATCCCGGTGCGGCGGATATCCAGATCAATACGGGACACCACGCCGTCATCAATCATCCATTGCAGGCATTCGCGGATATACCCCCTTACCGTCTGCACCAGCTGATTGGTCAGTTTGCTGCGCTGAAGCAGCCACAGTCGGGAGCCGTAACGGTCATTCTGTACCGCAGGCCAGGTATCCCCCCACCATCCCATCGGGACATCGGCGTTGTCATCAGGCTCCGCCCGCCGCCAGGTAAACAGGGAAATCACCACGGCGCGGGTCAGCGGATCCAGCTGTGCGCTGGCGCAGGTGCGTTTACCGTTCACCGTCAGCCACAGTTCCATCATGCCTCCATCGCTTTATCAGGTTTGTCGGTGTTACTGCCCTGACCGTTCTCTCTGTGACGATGCCCGTTATAGGCAAGCCGCATCGCTGACATGGTGGTACCGCCGGAGTCGCACAGGTCTTTCACCTGTCCGGTCACTTCCAGGTCCATTTCAAAACGTGCTCTGGGCGCATTGCGAAACGTGATCGTTTTACCTGCACCGTCCACCACGATCCCCTCCCGGGTCAGCGTCACAGACTGCCCCTGATCGTCATAGACAGCCACCTCACCCGTCTGCAGCCCTTTCAGGCGGTAGCGCCGGTCCGACACCGTAACAACCACCGCATGAGAACGGTCGCCATCCGGAAACAACACCACCGCTTCCGCACCGCTGTTTGCCCTTGCGGTAAAACCGTAGGGTTCAAGATGTTCAACCCCGGCTTTGGGTTCACCGGCAATCAGGGACACATCCACGGTCTGACATTTCGTGGCGGCACTGATGCTTTTCACCACTGCCCGCCCAATCAGGCCGAGAAGTTGTCGCTGCATGGCTTCAATCGTCCTCATCAGAACGGGTCCTCCTGTACTCTGGCTTTTTTCTTTTTCCGCGCGCCGGGGGCTTCGGGTTCAGGCAGATAAGCATCAGGTGGGCCGACACGGATTTCCGTCAGGGTGCCGTTCTGGTCCTGAGTAAACGTGACTTCCGAGACAAGCAGTTCGGTATTGTCGAAACCACAGACCGGATCGAAGACAATCACCCGCTGGTTGGGCTGCCACAGCGTACCGTTACCCTGTCGCCAGCCCTGCACCACATAGGTGGTTTCATCCGTCCGCGCCGCCCGTTGTCGGGCTTCAAAGTCAGCACGCGCAATACAACCTGCCCCCGTGGCCTGCCCTGTCTGCCTGATATACATCGGACGGTAACGGGCAATAAATGCGTCCTCTGTGCGGGCCCGCAGCGCGGTGGTGGTGGCCTCACCGAAATCATCGTCGTTTCCGGCACGCTGCCCCGCCACCTGGTAAACAGAAAACCGCTCCCGGATACTCTTCTCCGTATCACAGGAAAGGATGTTTTCCCCAAGTACCAGCGCGGTATGTGCCCGCGTTGAGCCAATACCGCCAATCACCAGCCTGCCGTGCGGGTCGTCGTAAGCCAGCGCCTGCTGCTGACCGAGTATTTTGTTGATTACCTCAATCACCGTTTCACCGTGATCAGGCTGAACATCAGGAATAACACCCGACGGCGCACCGCTGTTCACCACCTCAATGCCGAAAGGCGCAGCAAGCGCCTGCGCAATCTGCACCAGCGAGCGTCCGTTAAACTGTGTCGGTTCGGCTGCACAGTCAATCAGGTCAGCCGTCAGACTACGTCCGGCAATACCGGTGCTGACCGAACGGGCATCGTAACGAACGGGAGTCGCCTCCACCCAGCCGGTGATCACCAGCTCATCACCAATCAGCACTTCCACTTTTGAACCGTTTTTAATGCGCGGCTGAAGCGTGGTGATACCCTCATCTCCCGGCCACTGGCGAGTGATCTCCACACTGAAATCCCGCGCCAGCCGTTCAATACCGGCACCGATGCGCACCGATGTCCAGCCATTCCACTCCCGGCCATTTACCCGTAGCGTGACATTGTCGTTCATTGCACTGGCACCTTCAGAGGGATCACCGGCACAAAGCCGGGATGCGTAATGGCATTACGCCGGATAATGTCCGCGTCACGCGCCGCGTTATCAAACCAGGTCGCCGCCAGCACCAGCGCGGGTAAAACCTCATCCGGCGTGCGCTGAATGATCCGTGCAGACTGTTCAAGGCGCGTGTTGATATCCGCATTCAGATCTGCTTTCACCCGGCGCAGCGCCAGAAACAGCGCATCACTGGTTGTACGGGACAACTCCTTATCAATTGCCGTATTCAGTGTGTCGCGAATGTCGGTCAGTTCTTCCCACGTTGGCAGGTCAACCGTGTTTTTCACCGCCGGTGCATTGTTCAGTGCCGGATGCGTGACAAAAGGCCAGCCGGTGCTCTGCGCGGGTGTTGTTGACGGCCCCACTGTGGCATTCTGCATCACCGCGGAAGTTGTGGGCGCAGGCAATCGTGTGACGGCATACGCCGCTTCGCTGATTGCGGTCGTACGAAGGGTGCTGGCAACCACGTTACGCTGCTGCGTCGCCGTGGCGGTGGTTTTACTGTCCGTTTTCCAGACGCCGCGCGGTTGCAGATCGCTGCCGAGGCTGACACCGGAAAGCGTTTTGATCATGGTGACCAGGTCGCTGGCGTTACCATAAAGGCGTTTCCCGGTACGCCACATTTTCTGCACCTGCTCAACGAAATTTTTGCCTGACGATGGCGGCGGCAGAAGTACCGAGATATCCCCCTGCAACAGCCTGGCGGCATCCGATACGGCAGAATCCACCACTTTCATCGCATCAGAAACATACCCAAGCATTGTGCTGGCATTACCGACGACGTCGTTCTGCACAAAATCTGCCACGCCATCGATACTGAAACCACTGAAGCTATCACTGATGCAGTCATCCAGTGCAGAACAGGATGACATCAGCGTCTGCGCCGTCGCCGCACCTGAAGTGGGGTAAGAGAGTTCTCCCGCTTCGACAAACTTCAGGTCAAAGCGGACAATACGCCCTTCACTCTTCGATGTGCTGACCCGAACTTCCCCGTCAACACAGACTTTCAGCTCACCGTAAGTCGGATGGACAAGCGTGCCAGGACCGGGTTTATTCAGCGCGTCAATCAGGCGATCGCGCTGGTCAAAGCAGTCATCTCCCACCACATAAGCTGTGATGGACGGGCGGAAAGTGATTTTCCCCAGGTCTTCGGTATAGGGTTTGTCGCGGTTCGGGTATTCGTGCGTTTCCACACGGCGACCGGTTCCCGCACTTTCTTCTTCAACCTTAAACGGCACACCGCGAAATGACGCGTCCTGAAGTCTGTCTTTCCACGTCATATAAACTCCGTACATAAAAAATCCCACCGGAGTGGGACTCATTAACAGATTAATTTTTCATTACCTGCCAAAGCGCGTATAGCCAACATCATGGCTGACATCAAAACCGCTGGATCGCGTTTCCATAACCCGCATACCCGGAGGCGAATTCACAAAAGAGACCTTGATCTCACCATCAACTTTTGGTGCAGAAGCTTTGTTAATCATGAAGGGATTCGGGCCTGTGGCATCGGAGGCGTTGTTTGACTGAGCCGGATCTACCGCCGGATAAGGTGTGTATCCCCGTGCCGGTATTCCCGTCCCATAAGCATCATAAGCACCCACGCCCCACTGCGCCGAGTTAATGGCATCGACCGTGTCACCGGAACTGTCGGTAAACCATTCAATAATCGGCTTCAGCTTATCCCACATATCCTGAAACCACTTAACAACCGGTCCCCAGTTATTGATCACCATCCCCAGCGGCGACCAGGCAAAAACCTTCTTCAGAAGTTCCCAGCCAGCCTCAAAATAAGGACTAATGGTTTCCCAGAGTTTCTTAAAATAAGGTCCGACAACATCCCAGTTAGTGATAATTAATCCCGCAGCCAGGGCAATCGCCGTCGCAATCATGCCAATCGGCGTCATCGACATGATCCTGCTGACGATACTGATGGTACTGCCCACGCCCATCAATCCCAGTTTCAGAATCGCAAGACCGGCAGCAAGCCCGACGACGCCGCGAATAACCCGGGGATTTTCATCCGCAAACTTCGTGAATTTTTCCCCTAACTCCCCCAGCCATTGCGTGATATTTTTGGCGTCACCAGAAAATGCGCCGCCAATAGCCGCAAGGCCGTTAGTTGCGGTCCCCGTCATTGCCTCCCACAGGTTGGACAGCGTACCAAGCTGGGCCTGAACACGTTTATTCAGACTGGCCTGTTTATTCATCTTCTGCTGGATCTGATCGTAACCATCCTTTCCTTTATCGATCAGAGCATTTACCACCTGAAGAGTTTCGGCATCATCACCAAATATTGCCTTAAGTACACCTGTTCGCTTAACGTCGGTCAGTTTTCGCAGCTTTGCCAGTTGTTTAAACATGTTATCAAGACCGCCAAAACTCCCTTTGCCGTCAGTAAAATCGAGCTGTACCCCGAGTTTCTGGCGGGCCATAACTTTATTGACGTCCCTGATTTTCTTAACGCTTAATCCGGACTGGATAACTTTTCGCAGGGCATTACCTGCCGACTCCCCGTTCATCCCCATCTGATCCATCATGACGCTGATGGGGGCAAGGCTCTGTGCAGCCTGAAGACCGTCCTTGTTCACCATCTTCAGAACAGAACTGGTTTTAGTGAAGAAGGACAACATGTTGGTATCGTCAACGCCCAGATAAAACGCCTTCTGGATAGTGTCGAACAGCCCCATCATGTCTTCTGACGCCGTTCCGGTAGCATCCTGCATCTTTGCAGCAAACTCAGCAGCCGCTTCCGGTGTTTTTTTCAGTTGTACCGCAAGATAAGCTGTCGCTTTACCCACACCGCCAAGAATGTTTTCTGCCGGGATCCCCTGACGCACCAGCATCTGCATCATGTTCTGGAAATCAGCCGTTGTACCGGGTAGCTGGTTACCCAGGCCAATAGCCAGTTTATTGATGTCCTGAAAGCTCTTTCCAACCTCACCGTTCGCATCCATCATGGCAACTTTCAGCCCGGTGGCGGCGTTTTCCTGATCGGCATAAGATTTCAGGGAAAGCGTCAGACCCGCTGCCAGTCCGCCACCAAGCGCCAGCCCACCCTGTGACGCTTCTTCCGCCTGGCGTTTAAATCCCCGGATTTTCTTTTGCATTTTCGACAGCGCGGGAGAAAGCCTGTCGACACCGGTGATCAACGCCTTAAGCTCAAATTCAGCCATGTGTGCGTTTCTCCTGCTCTATCCTGTTTGCCTGACTGACCAGCAAGGGAATTTCACTGATCGGCATATTCAGCAATTCGAAGGGATTAATGCGCCAGTAGCTGGCGCAGTCAAAGAAGCGATCAGTGAGGTATTCAGCCGTCAGGCCTGGAGGAAAAAACCAGCCACAAGCCACGCCGCTGCATTCAGGTCTGCCGGAGACATCTGGTCGACAGAGTTTTGCGGCACTTTCGCCAGCCGCACAATGTATTTCGATACCACATGCGCCAGAAGTCTGACGGACTCATCCTGATTCATCTGGTAGGGATACCCCAGCTCGCGGACATCTTTCCCGGTGGGCTCATCAAACTCCAGTACGGAGAGTGTCTCGCCATGAGCGGTAATCGGTTTCTTTAACTCAAGCTCTTTCATTACTGGTAATCCCCTTCTTCACCGTGGAACTCAAGATCGACCGTGCCTTCTTCGGCATTATGGTTCGCTTCGCCGTGCAGCCAGGCAGACGACAGTACATAGACCTGACCGTTCGCCAGCTCGGCAGTGATGGTCATCTCATCAGACGAGGTGATTTTGCTCACCGGAAAATTCTTCGGCACCTTGAAGGTCCCTTTAACATAGGGCGCACGGTGAGTTTCCTTGCGGTCCACTGAACCGTCCAGGCCGATGATGTCATCATTGACCGTCCTGTTCATGGGCACCTCAATGCCGCCGGTCAGCGATAGCTGCTGACCGTCAATTTTGAAATAACAGGTTCCCCCGATACGGGCCATTATGCGGACTCCTCTGAATACTGAAGACGGAACTGGTTAACCACGGCAAAGACACGCAACTGGTTAACATAGTCAGGCGGGAACAGCGTGTTCAGGCGGTTCGGAACGCTGGCATCACGCTCCACAACCAGGTACTGCTTAAACAGTTCGTAGTTTTCCACGATCCCCGCACGCTCAAGCTGACGGTAGGTTGCCAGCAGTTCCCCTTTGATCACCGCCGGGGTGACAATCGCCTGACCGGGACCAAAGCGGGTACCGTCACTGGCAAGCTTGTGACGCCCGTACTTACTGGTAATGACGGATTTCAGTTTGCGCAGTACATACGCGCTGGTATGCAATGTCTCACTGTCAAGGTAGCTGTTATCCGCAACCCCGTAAGCGTTTTTCCTGTACGTGGTGACATCACGCTGAATGCGCAGTACCCCGCTTTCGACATACGCCGTTGCCACGCCATGAGACAGCAGGGTCTGTTGCTCGGTCATCGTGAACCGTTTCCCCTTCGGCGCAGGCAGCATACCCACCAGCTCACCGGTCTGCGTGGGACGTGCCGGATCGTTGCGAATAAACACCGCTGCGCGGGCGGTACGGCTTGCCGCCAGCTCGTCGGCAGGCGTCTGGGTCTCTTTTTCGTACCCCGCCAGGGTAATGTGCTGCTGGTTAAACTGGTCACCTGCGGTCACCAGTTCTGACAGCGAGCCGATCTTTGCCGTATACACATGACCATACAGCTGACGCGCATAGCTCCAGCGACCGCTGGTATCGTTCATCTCGGTCACCAGCGTGTTAACGGAGGCCGTGTCGTTGAACGGTAGGCCGATATAATCAAACGGCTCATCCGCCATTGCAGCCACCGCGCCGGTGAGAACAGGAGAGCCCGTTCCGGCGGTCCCCGTCGCCACGGCAATCTGTACGCCCGCTGGCAGCACTTCGCCCCCACCAAAGCCGTAGTAATTGAGGCTGACAGGAATTTCATTCCCGCAAAGCCCCTTATGACGCGCGGTCAGTGTGACCACGCCTGCCGAAGATGAAGCCGTAAACGGCAGGGCCGGAACGGCATTGATGGCATCTTTGATACTGCTGGCAATCGTCGTGACGTTATCGCCGTTGGTCACCGGAGCCTGCACGCGGGTACGTCCCACATAGACATTCACCGTGCCGCTTTCGGTTGCTTCCCCGGTCACCGTCAGCGTAACCGTTACCGCCGCGCCTGTGGCTTCCGGAACGGCAATCACATACAGCTCGCCAAACGGGTCGGTCTGGCGATAAGCCTCGACCATACGCGCCAGCTGACTTCCCGCACCACAAATCTGGCGTGCATAGTCTGCCGACGGCATCAGTACCAGACTGTTGGCAACAATCTCTGCACCGTTATTGGCATGACCAATCAGCAGCGATGCTCCGCTGTCCTGTGCAGTATTCGCCGCCTGGTTATCCATTTCCGCATAAAACAGCGGAACCAGCGTATTCGACGGAATGGTGTTAAAGCTTATCGTCATCGGTGTTCACCTTTTTATTCACGCGCCGGATATCACCCGCTGCTTCACGGCGCAGCCAGTAGTTGTTCTCATCAACATTTCGCCCTTCGGCGGGCAAAAGGTCGCCGTGGGCAGGGTCAGGCACTGACCGCCCTTTAACAGGTTTCACAAACATGATGATCCTCAGGAAGGAAGGGGTATTTCGGTGTGATGTTCGATATCGCCGTCAGGCCCGTTACCGGGATCGAGATAATCAACATCAATCGCCAGCGTTCGCAGTTCATCCAGACTGTTCAGGTCATCCTGCTGGCGGGTATCGTCTTCGGTCAGCTCGCTGATGACCGAAAAATCGAACTGATAAATCAGCTCATGACGATTCAGATCCAGCAGCGTGCCGCCGTCATAGGTAATCGGGTTACCACACGCTTCCGGGTTCCAGCCCAGCAGAGCCTTAAAGAGCATCTGCCGGACATCGTCCACCACATCATACGAGGCAAACTGACCGCGCTCATCACGCCCGTTACTCAGTATGACAACCACGGAGAAGCCCTCTTTCAGCTCCTGCCAGTAGTCGGTCTGGCTTTTGTTTTCTCCCGGAGAGTCATCACCCGGTACCACATATGCCGCCGGGAGCTTCAGCTTTCCGACCTCCGGCAGATTTTTGAACTGGGCCGCGCCTGCCACCCGGTTTTCAAAATACGGACAGTGGGCACGCAGCGCAGCAATAACAGGAGTCAGTTTCATCTGTGTCGTCGCTCCGGCTTCAGTGATTTACGCAATTCCCGCGCCAGAAAATAGCGTGTCCAGCTGCGGTTCTTTTCAAGAGTTTCCACCATGAAATTATTACGTGGAGCCAGTCGCCAGCCGCTGCCACCGGATGCACCACGATGATGACTACGACGACGTTTTGCTCCTCCCCGGACACCAAAAAACAGAAACGCCGGATAGAAGTCACCAGAGATCATCCGGTTCCCCTTCCCGTTGTGCTGGTTAGGGGCAATGCGTGTCATAAAACCGGCTCGCTTTTTACTGGCTCTCGGCACCATGTAACCAATCGAACGAGCCAGGCGTCCGGTCTGATAACCGGGGTTTTCACCCGGTGCCGACCGCGCACGGCGCATCACCAGCCGACGGGCATCACGCATATGACGCTGCCCAATCGTGACAAACGCCCGCCGGACACGGGCGCGGTTAAAGCGCATCTCGGCGGGCTGCTGAACATCAACGTGAAAAAAGGGAGTCGCCATTGCTGCCTCCGTGACTCTGCCTACATTCGCCCAGCTCCGTACACTCCAGCAGCAGAAAGCGCCGCGCCCCGTTCAGATCGCGCTGACGTTTCACCCGGTACACACTGTCACCGCAGACCACCTCATAATCAGCGGTGATCCCCCGGCGGTAACGAATGGTGATGTAATGGGTGATGGCGTCCCCGGTCTGCGCGGTTTCCTGCCAGGTGGTGGCACTGGTCTGGATAACCTTCGCCCATGTCCGGAACGTAACCGGGTATTGAGGCTCCACGCCAAAGTTATCCGCGGGCATATCCACCCGCAGGCGGATCAGGACGCGTTTATTCAGTTCACCGGGGTCCGGCAGAATGTAGGTTGCGCTGGTCTGCGCCTGACGAATTTTCATTGCGGAAAGTACCTGTACGGGCCGACAAGCCAGCCAAAACTCTGCGGCATGTCGAGTTTCTCCACTTCCGTAACCGACGAGCGGTTTTCGTAAAAATGGCTGATAAGCATCAGCATCCCCAGACGAATATCATCCGGCAGGTGCAGCCCGTCCGGATCGCTTTCCGGAATGGTTTCATCCGGTGCATAGAGCTTCCGGTTCAGATACGTTTCCGTCCGCTTTTGCGCCGCACAGGCCAGCAGTTGCAGATGGCGGTCATCAGCATCGAAATCCTCATCCAGCCGGAGTTGGGCTTTAATCTCTTCCATTGTCAGAAGCATACTCAGCCCTCTTTACTGGTCGTGGCTTTTTTCTCTTTTGCCGCTTTACTGCTTTTTGCACTGGTTCCGCGCTCTGCTAACCCGGCCTGAAGTGCAATCTCCTGCACCCGGGCAGGAAGCGCCCCGTCGTCATACTCACCGGCCCGAATGACCTCAACACGCATACCGTCCGGTGACCATTTCAGATCTTGTTTCAGGATCATGATTCTTCACCCGTCAGAACAGGGGGCGCGGTTCCGCGCCCCTGAGTGATTACGCCGCTGCAATCTTCAGCAGTTTGATGGCCTGCGAATCGACCAGCATCCCGCCGGTGCGCTTGGTGGTATAAAAACCGACAAACGGTTTATTGGTGTACGGGTCACGCAGAATGCGGGTGCCGATACGGTCAACGATGGTGTAACCCCGTTTGAAGTTACCAAATGCAATGGCTTTCGCATCAGCGGCGATATCCGGCATCTGTTCGTTTTCAGCGATACCGTAACCCGCCAGAGAGGACGGCTGCCCCAGTTCCAGCCCCGGACGCCACAGATAGTTACCCTCGGTGTCTTTCAGCAGACGGATGGCAAACAGGCTGTTGTTGTTCATCATGAACTTCGCGCCGGTGCGGTGTGCCTTACGCAGCGTGTAAATCAGTTTGATAATGGCGTCTGCGGTCACCGCAGTCGCGTCGCCGGATACAATATGCTGAAGTTTGCCGAACGCCCGGACCTTATCGGTTTCATCCGTGGATTCATACGCCAGGAACCCTTTCGGCTTCTTGGTACCATCGCCGGTGGTAAAGGCAATTTCTTCCTGTTCGGCAAATTCGGTTGCCAGCTCGCTGTTGATCCATGCTTCCACGTTGAAAAAGGCATCATCCAGCATTTTCTGGGTGGCCTGTGGGTTACCGTAGATTTCCCCCATGAAAGGTTCAATCAGGCCCAGTTTTGAGGTGGCAGTCTGGGAGCGCGCGTCAGTCTCGCCAACCCATCCGGAAGCCGTACCGCCCAGATTCACCAGTTTTTTGTAGTCGGAACCACCAATGGTGATCACCGTGGCTTCCTGACGCATCACCACTTCATCTTTCAGCAAGGTCAGAATGTTGCGATCCAGCGCTTCCGGCACGGCATAGCCGCCGTCTTCATCGGTGCCCACCTGTAATGCCTTGCGCTCCAGATCGCGCAGACCATCTTCACGGCCTTTACGCAGGAAGCCCACAAACGCTTCTTTATGCTCGGTGGTCAGTTTATTTTGCGCACCACCTGCCGGACGTTTCAGCTCAAGCAGCTCTTTTTCAAGATCGCTTTTGAGGTTTTCCAGCTCGCTGAGTTTTCCGTTCAGGGTTTCCACCTGCCCGGCAAGCTTGCCTTTTTCCTGCTCAATCGCATCCACGCGCTTGTCGTTCTTTGCTTTGAAGTCGTCAAACTTCTGCTGCAGCTCCTGCGCGACCTGTTCGACATCTTTAATATCAACCGCCATCGTATTTCTCCTGATTAGAAGTTCAGATTTTTCAGTGCATTCAGTGCAGAGCCCACATCCTCAGCGTCGCGCAGGGACAGTGCGCCATAGCCCCCGGCCATGAATGCTTTGGCCTGGGTACGGGAGAGTCCGACATCACGCAGGACTCTTTCGATTTTTTTCTGTTCGGGGATTTCCCCGCGGGCCAGTGCGTTCTTGACGTCGCTGATCCGCGCCTCGTCGTTAGACGGGAACGTCACCAGGCTGACTTCCCAGAGGTCGATTTCTTTCAGCAGAAAGGCTTCTTTGCTCCGGTCGTATTCCCAGTCTTTCAGGACGTACCCAATAGAAAGGCCGGTTAACGAACCGGCCTTCATGTGTGCATGTGCGCGTTTTGCGAGGGGATCATCATCAATAAGCAACCGTCCCCTGACGTAAAGCCCGACATCGTCTTCCTTCATTTCGGTGTAAACACCGATGGGTTCATCCATGCGGTGCTGCCAGAGCAGCGCAGGTAACGCTTTTCTGTCACTCCACGCCCGCAGGGAAGCAGCAAATGCCCCGGACATCACCACATCATCGTGGCTGTCCTTTACACCAAAGACGGAGCCATACCCTTCAAACTCACCGGAGTCACTGACAGATTTCAGACTCAGCGGTACATCAAGACGTTGTTTCGTCTGCATTGGCGTTATCCTTCTGCTTACCGGCTTTACTGCCATCGGAGGGTTTCGTGGTCATGTTCATAGGTGTGAGATAGACATCACCACCGGGACGCGGATTCATATCTTCCAGGTCGCGGCAGTCATTAGGAGAGTAAATTCCCCAGTTGATCCCGGTGGCGTAGGCTTCAAAACGGGACTTCATATCCCCGCGCAGTAACGCCCCGGCGTTAAATTTGGCGTAATAAACGCCCTGCTTACTTTTTCGTACCAGTCCGGTGTTGATCCGCTGCTCAATGCGGGTCAGATACGGCACCAGTGAATAGTTGATAAATCCCAGCCCCAGCTCTTCGATATTGTTGAAGGTGGCGCGATCGGTGTTCTGCACCATGTGCAATGGCACCCGGAACAGACGACAGATTTCTTCAAGCTGAAACTTGCGGGTTTCCAGGAACTGGCTGTCCTCGGCGTTCAGCGCCATCGACTTCCAGTCCAGCCCCATCTCAAGGATCATCGGGCGGTGAGCATTGCCAAGCCCGGTGTGACGCTCCTCAAAATCTTTCTTCAGGCGCTCATAAGCCTGATCCGACAGCGTCTGCTCTGTACGCAACACACCGGACGTCACCGCACCATTGCTGAACAGTCTGGCCCCGTGCTCTTCGGTCGCAGCTGCCAGCGATATTGCCTCGCGGGCATAGGCGATGGGATTCAGTCCCACCAGACCGTCCAGCGTCAGCGTGCGCACATGCCAGATATCTTCCTGGCTCAGTACATCCGTGGAGCCGTCCGGGAATGTGACCTGATAGACCGGCTCCCAGCGACTGTTAAGCTTCGGTACCACACAACCGGGATCGACGGGCAGCAGTTCAGCCACTTCGCCAAATGCTTTCACTTTGTAGGCGTAAAAGTTGCCCCGCAGGCACAGACAGGTGACCACCAGCTCCCAGAACTCCTGCGGCGTCATATAGCCATTGGGATGCGTGGAGATCAGCTTATGCAGACGTTCGCCGGTGGCTCTCTGTTTCAGGTTGCCGTTCAGGTGATACAGATTGCAGGGCAACATCCCGACCGACTCTGCCAGCACCCTGACGCAGGAAAAAACCGCCGTCAGTCGCATGGCCCGCTGGCTGCTGATCTGCTTTCCGGTATAGGTGTCGTAGGACAACCCGATGGCATCCGCCAGCTCTGCTGGCGTGGTCACCGGTGCGTCACTTTTTCGTTGAAATAATCCCGAAAAGAACACTATTTACCTCCACCAACAGACAGCTGTGTACGGTCGAGATATCGCGCCACCAGCCACGACCAGAACAGGCACAACGCCCCGGCAACAACAAACCCCGCCGGGGGATAAATCAGCCAGGCACCATACGCCAGCAAAAGCGCCCCCAGCACGCCTACCAGAGGCGCGAGAATCAGCATGATCATAATTACCTCAGTTAAAGCGAGCGGATCCCGTAGGACTCAATGTGGTCAGACAGCGTGTCTTCTTTCTCGTACAGCATGGCTCTGCCAACCGCCATAATCAGCGCAACTGCACCATCAATTTTGTTTTCCGCCTGCTCTTTGACGGGCTTCACCACATCATCGTTACCCGGAATGGTTTTTCCGACCACGTTGCCGATACACCAGGTCATGATGGGATTGCCATCATGATGAAAGCGCCCCGATTCAATTGCCGCTTCCAGCTCTTTCATCGGGTCGGACATGTTGGTGTAGTTCTGAATGATGGTGACGGGGTTCAGGTCTTCATCAGCAAGGTCATGTGACAGCCCGGTCGCCCCGAAGGGGTCGATGGGTGACTCGCTGACCGGGCTGATTTTGTTCGCCGCTTTGGCCTCTTCGAGGATGTAGCGATAATCCACCTCTGCACCATCGGTAACTGTCAGGACGCCCATTTCCACCCATTTCTGAAAGCGTTCGGCTGTCCGGCGATCTTCATTTTTCTCGACGCTGTACACCGTGTCATACGGTACCCAGAAACGCGGGGCCACACTGTAGTAATGCGTTTTACCGTCAATCTCGCGGGTATAAAGTCGCGCCATGCTGTTCATATCCAGCTTACGCGCCAGGTCAAAGGCCAGAATGCACGGCTGCCCCTCGAACTGCTCAAGGGTCAGTGATTTATCCTCGCAGCTCTGCCAGCTCACCAGGTTGAAATACGCCGAACGCGCCGACACCCAGATATTGAGGTGTTTTGTTTTAAAGACGTTTGCCAGACGGGCGTTATTTTTCGCACGCTGCTGCTGACTTAACAAAAATTCGCGATAAACCGACACGCCAATATTTGGATTGGCTTTTTCCAGCACCTGTGGGTCGGTCCAGTCGTCACCTTCATCAACGGTATAGATGATCCCGAACAGTTCATCGTTGGGCACCGAGCCGTTGAGCATCCCGATGACTTCCCGCCGCTTGTCGTAGCACGGCCCCTCAATGTTGTACCCGGCAGTAGTAATGGCCCACATCAGTGGCTGACGTCGCGCCCCCATCCCGGTAAGCATCGTGGTGTAAAGCGCATCGGTGGCGTGCTCGTGATATTCATCCACCACCGCACAGTGGGGTGATGATCCATCACCGGGGTTACCGATCAGCGGCTCAAACCGCGCGCCATCCTCCGGACGGTTCATGTTTGAGGCGTTAACCTCAATCCCGAACGCTTCCGTCAGCATGGGTGTGCGTTTACACATCAGTCGCGCCGGGCGAAAGACTTCCCACGCCTGTTTCTCTGTCGTGGCACCGGAATACACTTCCGCGCCAAACTCGTTATCACAGGCAAAACAATACAGGGCGACACCGGCAGAGATTGCCGATTTGCCGTTCTTACGGGGGATTTCGGTATACACCTCACGGAAGCGGCGCAGCCGGGAGCCTTTATTGACCCAGCCAAACGCGCAGCAGATCACAAAGAGCTGCCACGGCTCCAGCGTGATGGGCATCCTCTTGAATGCCCACTCACCCTTGGTGTGCGGCAACAGCTGAATAAATTTGGCGGCCCGTTCAGCCAGGTCCTTGTCGAAGCGGTAACGAAACGACTTACTTTTTTCCGCCATCAGGTCATCAAGATGGCGCTGGCAGGCCTGAATCACAAACTGGCAGGCCACAATCTTTCCGCGAACGACATCCCGGGCATACTGATTGGCAGCATTTACGTTGGGGTAAGATTTCCGGCTCATGATTCGATGATTTTCAGAAACGGGTTAGTAGCTTTCTTCTGCCCCGCCAGGCCAATCAGACGCTGGCGGCTGCTGGGGTCGAGTCCGAGCATTGCCCCCGTGCTGCTCATCTCGGACTCCTGTTCTTTTTTGGCGGTCAGCTCCGGGTTTTTGACCATACCGCCCATTGCACCGGTGATGGTGTTGCCCTGGCTGGCAATATTTTTCACGGCACGTCGCCAGAACTCATAGGCCACGCACCACCGCTCAAGTACCGCCAGGTCAGTCACGCACAACAGGCCCTGACCGCAGAGTTCTTTGGTTGTCAGTTGCCACATGATCGTGGCGAGAGGGAGATCTTCTTCAGCGAACCACTCCGGTGGCTCAACACCTTTGATGGGCGTAAAAACAGGTTCATCTTTGTTCAGGGCTCGCTTGCCGGGGTTTCCGGCCAGCGCCTTGCGCGCCGTTGGCTTGGGGCGACGCCCGGAACGCCCCGCCGTTCCAGCCATATGCGGCACTCCTGGTTAAATTTCATTTTTCGCGGGTATAAAAAAACGATGGGGCGGGCAGTCCGGAAGACGTCAGGTCACAGGGATTTGACCCGCCCCTCCCCCACAGACAGTTGAGAATTATTATCACTTTAACCGTTCACGGGCCGTCTTCGCCTTATGGCAGGGCAAGCACAGACTCTGCAGATTACTGTCGGCATCAGTGCCGCCATGCGCTTTAGGAACGATGTGGTCAACGGTTTTCGCCTCACGCACCACACCAGCATGCAGACATGACTGACATAAACCTTTGTCACGCTTCAGGACGCGCTCGCGGATACCGTCCCACTTCGAACCATAACCGCGCTGATGACGGGACTGGCCCGGCTTGTATTGCTTCCAGCCTTCGCCTTTGTGGCTTTCGCAATAGCCTGACGGGTCTGTGGTTGTAGAGCGGCAGCCGCGAACACGGCAGGCTTTTGGGATTCGTGGGGGCATATGTACTCCAATGAAGAAGCCACCGACATAGCCTCCTCCATTCATAGTGAAACTATTTTCATCTACCCAGTAATGAATTCTTTGAAGAGTCGAGATCAATACAACTCACTAATGGGGAGGCTTGTCTCACACGTGAAACAAGCCTCCTGTTTGATTTACTGGACAATATAGGACTGCAGAATGCCTTCCTCACTCGAATAACATCAATTAAGGAGGTTCAACACGGGTCAGTAGTGGTATTGCGGCAGCCGCGAACGCGGCAGACTTTCGGGATTCGTGGGGGCATATGTACTCCAATGAAGAAGCCAGCGAAATAGCCGCCTTCATTCGTAGTAAACCTTCTTCATCTACGCAGTAATTAATTCTTTGAAGAGTCGAGATCAATACAACTCACTGATAGGAGAGGCTTGTCCAACACGTTGGACAAGCCTCCCGTTTGATTTACTTGACACTATAGAAGGACAGAATGCCTTCCTCACTCGAATAACATCAATTAAGGAGGTTCAACATGTTTCATTCCACAAGTCATCAGTCTGTAATTATGGTAGCATCAGTTTGTGCCACATACCTTTTCCGCTTCACTTTGAGTCTGATTCATTTCTACCTGACCGGCTCGCCTCTATCTTTCTAATCCCCGCTTTGTCAATATTGCATTGTCCCAACGCTGACAACAGACTCACATTCAACTCCAGACTGGCACCATACGTCAGCGGATTGGGTATAAACGGTACAGGAGTATCAGAAGTCAGGCTGGCTGGCAGTGGTGCCACCGGAGCGCTCACGTAAACCGTTCGCGAATTTCCGCAACCGGTCAGCAGCGACAGCAGGCACAGGACGTGAAGCACAATCATCATCCGCAACAGCCACTTTGATATCTTCCTGGGTTCTCTGTGACTCCAGTGCGATCTGCTGTTTTGCATGTTGATTCGCCTCCTGAATGATGTTCGTTATTGCCATAGTACGCAAAACATTCGCGGTGATAGCCTCAGTAGAATCAGCTCGCTGTTCCGCAGCGTCAGCACGCTTCTGCTCCTCCAGAAACTTTCCATGATAGTGATTCGCTGACCAGACAAGACCACCAGCAACACAAGCAATAAACGTTAAAATGAGCGCCCAATAACTCATCTTCATACCAGCAGCGCCGCCCGCGCCTTGTTGTATCGAACATTACGATCCTCAATACCGTTCAAACCGCCGTTAATGATGCGCGTAACACGGTTAATATCTGCACCGTGGATCATGCAGCCTTTAGAGGTATAGAACCATGCAGCTGAGCGCGCCGCCTGTAGCTCCTGTTCCAGTTGTTCAGGTGAAGTCACCAGATCTAACTTCAGCGCCGCGCCACAGATGCGATAATTATGGAGGCCAGTGATTTGAATTAATCCTCTACCACGATATTTCCAGCCATCACCCGGTGCTTTGTTACCCAGTCGGTTGCTATACACCAGATTGGCAATAGCATCCTGACGAGCTGCATGTCCGGATGTTCTGCCAAGGGCATCAGCCTGCTGCTGTGTGATCCTCTTTCCGAACGTCGCCACCAGCGCAGATGGTGTGTAGTTAAAATTTTCAACTACGGCGCGAAACCCCATCGACTCATGGCCTACCTGAGCGATAAACATTGTCTGATCCGCTGGTGCTGTAATGCCGAATTCCTTCATCGCCGCATCAATGTGCGGAAACCAGCGCGCAGCCAGCCCGGCGCTAATACCAGCCGCCTTTTGAAATAATTGTTGGTTCATTAGTGCCTCAGATGATCAACCAAACGTGCAACGTTGCCTCTGACGGCCACCAGCACGGAAAGAAAAATAGTATTCGCCACGATAATGGGCCATGAGGAATGGGGATAAATCCCACAGAGATAGGCCAACGGAACAGCACTGTATGTAACAGTAATCAGCCAGGCTAAACGTGAAACCCAAGGACGATGCCGCGAATCACCACGACGATAAAACATCAGAGTAATAACAACACAAGCACATAACAGCGCATTTATAGTTGCTGTCGGGTCATTTAGCTCCACCTGAACCTCCCCGGCGCGTTATAAGCGCCACCAGCGAACCGATATCCTGGTTATTCAGAAACGTCAGGATTTTAACGGCTAAAGCAGAGACGATTACGGCACCAATAGCATCCAGAGGTTTATCACTATATCCGGTCAAGTTTGCCAGCTTGGAGCCAACCAACCCAGAGCAAAGGATTCCGGCAATATACGACACGATAAAATATGCCAGTCGACGCGATAAACTCAGATCTGCTGCTGTTGCGATGTAGAATACAGCCCCTGCAAATGCGCCAAATACAACACCGTAATCAGTTCCGGTCAGCAGTCCATAAACACTAGCGCCTGTCAGGACTCCAGCAGCTAACCCTGTGCCGGAAATCGGATCGGACATTTAGCCCCCTCTTAATTGCTGTGAATCCTCTCAAAAGTGAAGGGAATAAAAAGGCCGCCATATGGCAGCCTTAATATGAATAATTAAGTTTAGTTAACTTGGTAAGTGTTGCTGATTACCAACCCACTTAAACGAGTCAAGAACGCCCTGAACAATACTTTGCATTTTTGATAACGATTCAGGTGAAATGTCCACTTCACCATAGTGACCATCAGACATAGTTGACCCGAATTTGGTGCCATTCAGATTATTTAATATCAAAGCACCTTGCGGTGCATTTATGAAGGTATTACTTATAGGCTGGAGATTCAAAGGCTTCGGTTCTCTCCCTGCGCCAAGCCCTCGAGCCCTATCTTCGAGATGTTGAGTTGAATTCCTAACCCCTCTGAGATCAGGAAAATCTTTACCTATCTGATCGTGTAGGACTTTTATCGACTCAGGAGCATAAGGTTCATTCGAAATAACCTTTATAAATTTATCAATAGTATCAAGAGAATAAAGAAAAGATTTTGCATAAATAAAAATCACACAATGTTTGTGGCTACGTGGAATTTCACCAGAACTCCACTTTTCTCGTTTAAACCTCGCGTCCACCTCAAATTGTATGTTTTCAGGATACTCAAAAGGGGATAAACCTAACTCCTCACGAACTAGTGTTTCGATGGTTCTTCGTTCTTGCATTTCTTTTTCCCATTGCAATTGCGAAACCCCTTGTTGTTCTATTTGATTGTTTTGCTGCTGCATAAATAAATTTAATGCAACATTAGCCTCATAAAATGCAAATTCAAGATGGTTCAAAAGCCGTTCTATTTTCCAAGACCACTCTTTGTCTTCACTTTCAAGCCAGTTGCCAGGTTTGGTCAATTCAAATATATACATTTGCTCAACTCACAGGATAATGGTAAAGCAATTATATTTTATTTTATAAAAAATGTTATAGGTTATGTCGCATATCAAAAAACCCGCTCGTCGGCGGGTTTATAAAACTTTGGCAACATATCAAATATGCTTCCAATATGGCTTATTTTGTTGTATTTTGCAAGCGCGTTTGAAGGAGATAGTGAAATTTACGTCATATTTCTCCCACTTTGAGAGCTTCTTCATCCTCATAGTATTCAAGAGCCATGGCCAGTGCAGACTCATCAAGCTGGGTAAAAGCGGCCTTTAACCCAGCCCAGTGGCCTGAATAGACGCGCAACCATGTCGAACGGTCAACGCTAACCATACGGGCCAGCGCCGCACCAGCGTAGTCTTTGTAGGTTTCATTGTTTCGGGTTGCAGCAATTTCCTGTCCTGCAAGCCATACTAGGCCTATTAGTTTTTTTACTACGCGCTCCTGAAGTGAGTTTTCACCCAAGCATTTCTGATAAGCCTTCCAGACGTATTCACACATCATCACCTGGTGCGTATAGTTAAGGTCAAAACCGTAACAGTACCGCAACCAAGCCTGCTGGTATCCACTAAGCGCGGACACTGCCCTACGCCACGGCGCGGACTCAAATTCTACATCTTTTATCGGCGGCATTGGCCTGGGGCGGCTACGTGTTTCTTGCACGTACAATGGCGCGGAAAGCGAGTTAACAAAGCGTGGTCCCTTATCTCCTTCGAGTTCGACAAGATGAATTCCACGGCGTGGAGTGGCATTTTTGTCTGCTGGTGGGTGTTCAGTGAAAGCCTCAAGCTGCCCTTTTGTCCCCCCAGAGAAGTCAAACAGCGCACGACGTAGTTCTATTCTGACAAAATTCAAGTCTTGTTGATTCATACTTCTCTGCGCTCCATACACTTAAGCTGTCGCAATTACGCCGATCGCCAGCGCACGATCGATAAAACGAAATATCAGCTCCAGCTGGGAGCCATACATCTCTTCAAATGCCACGGTATCCGCATGCAGCTCGTCGTGATGCTTTCTGCACAAAGGCAACACAAAGAGGTCATGCGCTTTTGTACCCATTCCATCCTGACCGTGGCCTATCAGATGGTGGGGATCATCAGCAGGCTTTCCACAACATGCACACGGCTGTGTCTTAACCCAGCGCGTGTACTTTTCATTAACCCAGCGGCGGCGTTTTGGGCGTAACATAAAAGACTCCGGCGACTCCGGATCCACTTTCAGCGCCAGCACCTTTTTCGCTTTATCCTGGATGACGCTGGTGGCAGGAATCGAAGGCACAAGGTCACTTTCCCGGGTGACAGACGGCACAACAGGTTTCGGTAATCTCAGCGCCTTACGGGCTGCGCTTTCAGGTAAGGCATCCGCCAGGTCATTACGAACCAGCCACCAGCACAGTTCCGGCATTGTCACAACGTGACTATCATCAAAACCGAGATCCCGACGGACTACAGACAACACCCAACGGGCACAGTTATCCGTTGCCATTGATTCCAGCCGCTCCGTGAACTGATCACGTAACTGATTATCGCAGTGCCAGCACAGACGGATTGCGCCAGGCGCGTGTCGCATTGTGGTCATGTTCTCGCTGTGCCAGTCGGAATGAGGCCACTGGCAGCCTTTTTCACGAAGTAACCAGCTTTCAAGACATTCCACCCCACCAGCACGACGGATCACTGCCTCATTATGGAACACGGCCCGAACGGCAGGATCATCCGCCAGCGGTTGTGATGCCGCGGGAACGGCACCACTGGCGAAAGATGAATAATGCTCCGGCTCAGGCTCCAGCAGGACACGCCCCTGCATAAACAGGGGCATCAGCTCTGAACCGGGCCTGAACAATACGATCCCCATACGCGGGGCAATTTCAGGGGTCAGTAGTGCTCTCACGGTCACCTCAATGAACGGTATCGAGCAGCTTTAACAGCTCAGGGAATCGGGATTCGAAGAAATGCGGCTGCGTCTCGCGCGGATTTGCGGGACTGGTGATGTTCTTGCCGAACATGCAGCCTTTCGCCGTCAGCGACCAGAATTTTTTGATGTTGTTAATCGCAGTGCGGCTGTATCGTTCGCGTTGTTCAACGATCCCCAGCTTCGCCATCTGGTGATATGCCTGATTAGCCGTCAGGCTGATACCATACTGTTTCAGCAGTGCACTCAGCGACAGCGTAGGGCGACTTGAGCCATCAGGCGCGTCAGCAGGAGCATCAATGGCATAGCGCGGTGCCAGATTCGGTAAGCCAACAGCCTCCTGGAGTTTCTGACAGGCCCCAAGCACTGAAGAGTTAGACAGGTTTAACTCCCTGCGCATAAAGTCCAGCAGAATCACTCCAGCCTGCATCTTGTCAGCAGCCTGCCCGGATAATTTTTCCGGTACGCTGGTTACCATATCGAAAGTACGGATCACCTTCAGATGGAATGACGGGCTGATCCACATTGCATAGGCATACACCAGTTCTTTGCAGACATACGTCCCCTGGTTATTTCCGCCATTAATGACGCTAACTGGTTGATTTTGTTCCAGAGGCGGAATTCCACCCTCGGTGAAAAGTTGTTCAATCAATTCACAGGTTTGCTTATTGGAGAGCCAGTATTTCGGGCGGTTTTTTTGTTCTCCCCCGGCTGCCCTGTGCAGATCGTTCAGGCTGTAACGCCCATAAGCATCACGACG
>ULSO01064100.1_pt1 | contig 23221 bp, 17 predicted proteins | sample 1956701 | NCBI WGS metagenome assembly ULSO01 (sample SAMEA4835708, study PRJEB28245) | human gut metagenome | biome: gut microbiome; material: fecal sample | place: Denmark | collected 2008 | reverse complement strand
CGATTTTTATCGCCGCGCCCGAATTTTACAATTAATTATTATTCGCGCATAAACGAAACTATTTTATTCCCGTCGGAAAGACCCTTTTCATAGAGTTTGACAAGGTTTTCCGTGTCTCTCGTGAGCGTGTCCACCCCGCAGGTATCGTCGGGAGCGACGATTATAAGCCGTCCCTCTTTTGCAAGTTTTTCGGCAAACTCAAGCGCGCAGTTATATCTTTCGGCGCGCAGCCTCAACCCTTCCGCTGCTTTGGGAAATTTCCTCGCCAGCCTGTCGGCAGCCTTTGCGTCGTTCGACGCCTTACGGCGGAAATATCGAGGCTTGGTTAAAACGAGCACAATTTTGTCGCAACCCATCTCTAATGCCTTTTTCACGGGCACGGGGTCGGAGAGCGCGCCGTCGTAATAGGGAACGCCCTCTATCACATATGGCTGATTGACCAGCGGCAGGGTGCTCGAAGCCTTTAACGCGTCGTAATTATCCTGCGATATATCCCCTTTGTCGAAATATCTTGCCTCGCCTGTCAGTGCGTCGGTCGCCACAATGACAAACTGCATGGGATTGGAAGCCATGGCGGGATAGTCGATAGGGTACTCGCCGTCAGATTTGCTCAGCGTGCCGTAAGCATAATCGAGATTGACATAATTCTTCTTTAAAATGAAGTTTAAAAGCCCCATATACTCCTTGCGGAGGGCAAATTTGGTGTAGAACACAAAGTTCCTGCCCCTCTGCCGCGCCAGAAAAGAAGCTATATTCGCGCTGCCCGCCGAAACGCCTATGCCAAGGTCGAAATTAATTCCTTCTTCGAGGCATTTATCCATAACGCCTGCGGCATAAATACCCCTCATGCCGCCGCCGACGTCTATTATCGCCGTTTTTTTAATATTTTCCTGCGTATTCATACTTAAATTCTACCACGTACTGCCCGCACTGTCAAATTATAGTTTTTTTATTGCCATATTAAGCGCCATTTATTGCATATTTAACAAAAAAGCGGCGGTTGCATACCGTTATGCAACCGCCGCGCTTTTATATCCTGTTTTTGTCGCCCCACTCGCACATGCCGTCGAGTATGGGCATAAGCGATTTGCCCCTTTCGGACAGACTGTATTCAACCTTGGGCGGTATCTGCGGATACTCTTTGCGGATAATTAGCCCGTCGCTTTCCAGCTCTTTCAACGAAAGGCTTAAAGTTTTGTAAGATATGCCCTTTATATACCTTTGCAATTCGTTGTAGCGCACCACTTTGAATTCCATAAGCGCATAAAGAATTGTCATCTTATACTTTCCGCTGATGAGCGACAGCGTATAACTGAACCCCGTTTCGCATAATTTTTCCGAAGCAATGCATCTTTTTAAATCGCCCATTTTTGCCGCCTTTACACTCTACTTTTTGTAAGTATCGTACATTATTGTGCGTACTTGACAAAGTAATAATACATCATATAATTTATAATGTCAATAAAAGCGAGGAGGTTTCGAGTGAAAGTTTTGCTTATAAACGGCAGCCCCAACGAAAGTGGGTGCACCTACACCGCCCTTGCGGAAGTTTCCGCTGCGCTCGGCAGACACGGCATAGAAACGGAAATGCTGTATCTCGGAAAAAAGCCGATTGCGGGCTGCATAGACTGCAAAAAGTGTCTGAAAACGGGCAGGTGCGTATTCAACGATAAGGTAAACGAAGTGTCGGAAAAGTTAGACGAATACAACGCAATAATAGTCGGTTCGCCCGTATATTATGCCGGTCCTTCGGGGCAGCTTACCGCCTTTTTAGACCGACTTTTTTACCCCAACGAGGCAAGGATGGCGGGCAAACTTGCGGCGGCGGTAGTATCTTGCAGGCGCGGAGGCGCGAGTGCGGCTTTCGACAGGTTGAATAAATATTTTCTCATTTCTAATATGCACGTAGTCGGTTCGCAGTACTGGAACCAGGTTCACGGCTTTACGCCCGACGACGTGCGCAAGGATAAAGAAGGTTTGCAGACCATGCGCACCCTCGGCGAAAACATGGCGTGGCTGCTCAGATGCATCGAAGCAGGCAAAAAGGCGGGAATTCCTTTCCCCGAATACGAAGAAAGAATTCGCACGCACTTTATTAATTAATTTTAAGGAGACAGATTTATGAGATCGGAAATAAAAGAATACGAAGCCGTAGAAAAAGCGGCTGAAAATTTCGTAAAAAGCGTTGCGGAAGGCAACAGCGAGTACGCAAAGCAGTTATTCATTGACGAGGCGGTGTTGTTCGGCTATCTCGACGGAGAGCTCGAACACGGTTCGATAGAGCAGTTTTACCGCAATGTGGACACCGTCGGCGGGGACAAAAATTTTAAGGCGCGCATAGACGTCATCGCCCTTGAAGAAACTCTCGCCGTAGTGCGCGTGCTCGAAGAAAACTGGGGCAACCGCATAAATTTCACCGATTATCTTTTGCTTCTCAAAATGAACGGACAATGGAAGTGCGTCGCGAAAGCGTACAACCAGAATTCGGATACCATTAAAAAATAAGGAGATATGACCATGAGCAAGAAAATTGTAGTTATCACCGGCAGTCCGAGGAAGAACGGCAACAGCTTTGCAATGACGCAAGCATTCATAGAGGCCGCCACAGCTAAGGGGCACACCGTTACAAGATTTGACGCAGCTTTTAAAAACGTAGGCGGTTGCCACGCCTGCGAAACCTGCTACAAGACGGGCAAGGCGTGCAGTTTCGACGACGATTTCAACGAGATTGCGCCTTCGATAGTCGAAGCCGACGCAGTTGTATTCACCACTCCCGTTTACTGGTATTCCTTCCCCGCGCAGATAAAGTGCGTCATCGACAAGCTGTATGCTCTCTGCGTCGGCGGAAAAGACGTCGCGGGCAAAGAGTGCGCGCTTATAACCTGTTGCGAAGAGGACGACATGTCGGTTATGGACGGCGTGCGCGTACCTTATGAGCGCACGATTGCGCTTTTAAAATGGAAGTCTGTGGGCGAAGTGCTCATACCCGGCGTATTGAACGTCGGCGACATAGACAAAACAGACGGGTGCAAAAAAGCCGCCGCTCTCGCCGATGCAATCTGACCATGTCTGCCGCGACATTATAATATGAATTTTTCCGAGTTGAACGACCCGCCGTCAGGACTACATAAAATTTCGCATTTTTTGCAAACATGCGGCGTCAGAATGCCCGATAAATCTCAACAGCAAAATATCATACTTTTTATATAAAGTTTAATCTGAGGCTTTTAAAACGCTTTAAAAAAAGTTTTACAAAAGGCGTTTACTGCTTTTCGATGTCAACCCCGCACGCATTATGCGTGCGGGGTTTATTTAAATAATTCCGCCGCGCGACCATTGCAATCAAGCATTAAAAAAATTTAAAAAATATAGCAAAAATCATATATTTTTGCTTTGACAAATGCAATGCAAGTGCTATGATATTCGGGTGTTTTGAAACAATAAATTTATTATAAAGAGCTGAAAAAAGTTATGCTGGAAATTTACGTAAAAACCATACTCGCAATAGCCGTATTGTTGGCATTCATAGTGCCCGGATTTATTCTGCGAAAACTTAAAGTAATAGAAAAAAACGGCAAGCGCACTTTGAGCAGCATTCTGCTGTATGTCTGCCAGCCAGCGCTGATGATTTCTTCTTTCTGCGTATTCTCGGAAGAGGACTTCGCTGAAATAAAATCAATAGGCTATCTGCCCATACTCAAAAACTTTTTTATCGCCGCGGTCTTATCGTTGGCGGCAATGCTTCTGGTATTTGTGTTAGCCAGACTGCTGTTTTTAAAATATCCCGACAAAGGCAGGGCGGATATTTACGCTTACGCATCGATTTTTTCCAACTGCGGCTTCCTCGGCGTGCCTTTCATTGAAATTCTTACGGACGGAAGCGTGCTCGCCGTTATGTACCTCATGATCTTCAACGTCGTGTTCAACATTCTGGTGTGGACGCTGGGCGTATGGCTGATTACGGGCAACAGGAGCGACATAAGCATAAAAAAGATATTGATAAATCCGCTTATAATTTCAACACTCTTTGCGCTTCTGCTCTTTTTTGTGCCGCAGATCAACTTCTTTATGTTCGAGCCGCTGAAAGATTTACAGCTCTTCCCCTCCTACCTTTCCACCATGACCGCGCCCCTTTCGATGATAATCGTCGGCATTTCAATGGCGGACATACCTTTCAAAACGCTGTTCGACGACATAGGTATATATGCGACGGGTCTTCTGCGCCTCGTCATTGCGCCCATAGCAACTTTGGGACTTGCAATAGCGCTGCAATTTATTACGGCAAACTTTTTAACGCCCACGCCGCAGAGCGATTACATATTCCTTGCGCCCGTAATAGCCATGGCGATGTCGCCCGCGGCGACGATAGTCGCCATGTCGGAGCAATACGGCAAGGACACCTCGCGCGCGACGGCTACATTCGTAACCAATACCCTCCTTTCGGTTATAACCTTGCCGCTCGTCATGTCGCTCGCTCTGCTAGTTTGGGAAGCAATATTTTAAATTACCCCGCACATATCCCGCACTCAATCTGAAATTTAACATTTAAACCGCCAAAATTTGCGCATAAAAACAATCATAAATATAATCCTAAATTATAGGCGGGAGCTTTAAAGCTCCCGCCCGTTTTTTATTTAAGCTGAAAAACGTCTTTGCAGAACATATTAAAATATAAACGAGCGCACAGCCAAAGGCTGTGCGCTCGCATCAGATAGTACATTCCTGTTTTAAAAGATGTAAATTATTCGAAATATTCAATGATCACATAATACAATGCAATGTTGCTTCCCGCCGAACCCATGCGGTAAGTTCCGCCTTCCGTAACGTCGAATGACGAAACCGTCATATTTGTTTCGGCAGCGAAACCGTTGACAATCTTTCCGCCTGAAACAAGGCTTACCGTTCTCGTGTCGGCGCCCGACGATTCTGCGGCAACGGTAATTCTGCATGGACAGTCAAGGGTAAATTCAATGTACTTTTTAGGCGACGAACCGGTAAGTCCCGCATTGCCGTTGAGATAAATTGCCTGCGTGGTAGCCCCATAATTTACGCCGTTATGCTCGAAAGGCTGCGCCTTGTAATTTGTCTGAATGACGAGGTCGGAAGTGAACGTGAACGTATGTCCCGAAACCGTGTAAGGCGAAGCGAGAGAAAGCACGTCGCTTGCCGAAAGCACTACCGTGAGAACGGGCTTGGGTCTTGCCGCCTCTATCTGGGCTTCGATTGCCGCTTCGTACTCTTCAAGCACGGAAAGATTTGTAACGTCGGCGCGATAGTCGTAGTTGAGGGCTTCGTATTCCGCCCTCACCCTTTCCACTTCGGGCTGAATAGTCAGGTAGTTATCTGCCGTTACTTCGCCGAGCTGCGTAAGCGCTTCGATTGCCGCGATAACTTCGCTTGCCTGCTTGTATGTTCTGTCGGGATTGGTCGGATTGACCGTCGTCAGGATATCTTCTATCTGTCCCACAACCGAAATGCTAATGCGGTTAGAGGGGTCGATATAATGTTCGGGAGTATCCAGAATGTGATCGGTGAAATTGAAGTATTCGCTTCCGTCTGCGCCTGCCTTATCGGCGGGGTCATATTCGAGGATGGTTTCGGCAACTGCTGCGGCGGTAATGAATGCGCCGTACTTGTTGTAGTGAGTAGCTTCAATCTTTTCGAAACCCGCCTGCGAATTGCCGTACGCATTGTCGTAACCCGAAGGCCATGAACCCGTGAGTTCGTTGGGCACGAGCGCCATGAGATAGTCTGCAAACTGGGACGTAGCCGTTTCGAGGTAGCTCTTTGTGTAATCGAAAAGATCCACTAAAAGAACGTCCTCTTCCTCTGCGAGCTGGCGAACGGCCTGTACATAGGCAAAGTTTTCGCCGTGAAGTCCGGGACCGCTCTGCAACGTGCCGTCCGAATTGAATTTAACTCTCGCAACGGGGGTTACAAGAACGGGCGTAGCTCCGTTTTCGCGCGCGAAATCGACATATTGTTTAAGGAACCATTTGTATGTGCCGCCGCAATCGTATGCGTAATATGTGTCGCCGTACTTTGCTATTTCCGTCAAGGCAGAGTTAATTTCAGCCTGCGTGGAATTATCTATAAACTCCTGAGGCAGATAGTCGGTAGATTGCTTGCCTTCGGGCGCGGTTACGGGGTAAATGCCCTGCCCGTCGGGCGTTCCCAGAGGAACCATCCTGTTGTACATGGTGCTGTAAGACGACTGCTTTTTGGTATCGTCGTCGTTATGGCCGAACTGTATGAACAGGAAATCGCCTTCGCTGATGGTGCTTTCTATCGAATTGCCGCCATTCTGTGAGAATGAATAGCTGTAATTGGGGTCGTCGATATCATAAAGTCTGCCTTCGTTGATAAACGACCTCGTGCTTCTGCCGCCCTGAGCCGCATTTACCACCGTTATGCTGTCATCGAGGAAGTAATCGAGGTACTGTCCCCAACCCGCTATGTATTGCCCGTCGTCGTATGTCTTGACGGTGGAATCTCCGGCAAGGAAAATAGTGGGTGTCGCATCGGTTACAATCTCTTCGCCGGGCTGTTCGGGATTTTCGGGGTTTTCCGGCTGTTCGGGTGTGTTCGGAACATAATCGGGGTCTTCGGCGCCGCAAACGGTACATTCGCCGTCGACAAAAGTATGAGGCGCTTGATCTTTTATCTCGTCGCAGCCTGAGCATTCATGCCAGTGGCTGTCTTCGTCCGACGACCAGGAAGTTGACCAGGTGTGAGTATGCTCTGTCGTCTGTCCGCCGCAACCCGACGCGGCGAGCGCGAACACCATTACTACGCCCATAATGACGGCAGTTAATTTTTTAACAGGTTTTTTCATAAAAAACACTCTCCTTTTAGATATTTTTTTACTTATTATATCTAAAACCAAGCCAAAAATCAATACCTCGCTGAAATTTATATATTCCGCAATATTAAATGCCGAAGGCGTTATAACCTCAATTTAAAATCGCTTAAATGAGCCTAAAAGTTTGAATATCTTAATAATCAATAAGTTATCCCCAGCTAAACGCGCCTTCTTTTATTTTAGCAACCGATAATGCATATAAAATAATTTAGGCATCATTGACAGTGCTGTTATCTTTTCCTATCGTGTTGCCGATTAAACACTCTCCCGACGAATTGACGGTTATTTCGGCATAATTATTTAAATCCTGACATTTCTCGCCCGCACGTCCTACAACACCGCCAATATACTGATATTCCGAGCCTTGCGTATTTTCACTGACAACGATATCGGCATTTATATTATTTGTGCAACTTACAGCGCTACCAATTATATCGCCCGCAACGCCGCCTATAATATTGACAACCGAAGAATTAATGCTTATAGTCAGCTCCGCATTGTTATTGCACAGACTAACATCAGCTCCCTGCCCGACGATGCCTCCGACAAAACCTGCCGACATCTTTGTTATATTAATTATTCCGAAATTTTCGCACGATGAAATATTACCGACAGAATAACCCGTTACGCCGCCTGCATACAAAGTATAATCGCAGGAAACTGTTATCTCGCCGTTATTTATACATTGCGCCAAATCTTTATCCGCATAGCCTGAAATACCGCCAATCATGCCGCTCGAACCGCTCACCGATATTGACGCATTGTTTATACAATTATTTACGGTATTTGCGCTGCGCCCTACAACGCCGCCGACGTACATATGCGTATTGCAGGTTATTTGCATAGAACCATTAACTTCAATATTATTTATCGTTTGATCTGAGTAGCCTGTTAAAAGTCCAACATAACAGTGCATAATATTTACGTTTGAAGAATTAATTACAATGTTCATATCGACAGATGCTTCTTCGATAGTATCAAACAATGCCCCCGCAATTCCGCCTGCGTACAGCATCGAGCTACCGTCTGCCGATAATGTTCCCTTTGCGGACAAGTCCGATATCCGTCCTCCGTTTGACCTGCCTACCACTCCGCCGGCATAAAGTCTGAATTGCCTTGTGTCTGCTTTAGCCGTCAAAATCATATCTGTTTCTGTTTTGCTAAGCGAACCTACATTTTCACCCACTGCACCGCCAACATAACCGGCGCCCAAAACATCCACTTCACCGCTTACACGGCAATTTTCCACATTGCCGGCATTTAACCCGACGATACCTCCGACATAATCCGTCGTTGCCGCCTCTCCGCTGATTGTAACATCCGACAAATTAAGATTGAATATCTTACCTTCGCCCGACAGGCTGCCGAGTAACCCAACGGTAAAAAGCGAACTGCATGACTGAGAAGCGAGATTTAAATTTAATCCCGAAACAGTATATCCGTCGCCTTCAAGAATACCGCTGAACGCTTCAGTATAATCAAAATTGCCAGAAATAAGTGAAGCGCTGCCTATGGGTTCCCATTGCGTATAACCAGAGAGATCTATATTGCTTGCGAGAATATAAACGCCGTCCGGATTATTTCTTATATCATTGAATTGGGCAGCCGTAGAAATTACATCAGCCACATAAAATATTGCACTATCAGTTGTTTCCCCATCGATTGTTAACTCAACAGTAACGCTTCCCGTTGTTTTTCCCGTAAGCACACCTTCTTCCGTAATCACGGCACCGCAGGAATTGGCGGTCAATTTATATGTAACATTATCGTACACCGCATTTTCGGGATAAGTAATAAACGCAATCTGTTCACCCGCATCGGGTGCAATAACGAAGGAAGAGTTACTTATGTCCAACGAAGTAACTTTGAAAGCGGGATCTATCGCCTGACACCTTATACATCTATGGTCCTGACCATAATCATGCCCCTTTGAGACAACTACCGTATCATTCTGCAACACCTCATGGGTTCCGTTAACGTCTGAAAAGTATTTATCACACTGGTCACAGTACCAGTATTCAATACTGCCGTTTTCGGTGCAAGAAGGCTCAACAGCGGCAAAACGTGTCAGCTCGTGCTCATGTCCTGACGAACTGCGTTCATAACCGCATACCGTACACGTTCCGTTATTAAAAATATGTTCTCCGTAATCGTCGAAAACGTCAGCATGTCCGCAAGTTGCCTCCTTCCAATGATACTGCTCGTTATAAGACCATTCGGAAGAAAAAGTGTGTTCATGTTCATCGCCGTAATTATAGGTACAACCTACAATCCCCAAGGCACATGAAACGACGGTTAAAGCCAAGAAAACAAAAATTAAAAATTTGCGTTTCATAGTTACATCCTCCTCCACGCTGAATGCTTACACTTCATTAATCTTAAAAAGTTTTTGAATAATAGAAAGTGCTGAAGCAATAAAAAATTCTAATATCAACTTTACAACATTATATAGTTACTCGTTTAATTTGTCAATATCCTCTGTAATTTAAAAAAATCGCCCGTATTCTTCATACTCACGTCATTTTAATATTTATTATTTAAATTTTTACAAACCAAATCGGCCGCAATAGCCTTGCCTATTGAAAGCATCCTTAACTCAAAAATGGCTTGCCTTATGTAAATTAAGCAAGAAAATATTTTATTTTTTACGTTCGCATTATGTACCCAAATAAATTAATTTAAAGTTATAAAAAATTTGCTTCGCGCGTCTGACTTATCGCGCGAAAGACATTAAAAAAGGCTTCCGTAAAAATTTACGGAAGCCTTTTGATTTTTACTTTATTTATACAGCTTTATCAATTTTCAGAACCGTGTTGAGCAGAACATCTGCGCCCTTGGTGCAACTTTCTACGGGCGTGTATTCGAGCTCGCAATGGCTGTGTCCGCCGACCGAAGGAACGAATATCATAGTCGTAGGCACTATGTCTGCGGCAAACTGCGCGTCATGTCCCGGACCCGAGTACATGCGCATATAGGAATACCCCAGCTCTTCCGCGCTCTTTGCAACCATATCTACATAGGGCTCATAGAAGGTAACCGTCGCGCGGCTCCATGCCTCGGCGTAAGAAAATCCGCACTTTTCAACTACGGGAGGGATGCGCTTTATTATTTCTATGCACTGCTTTATGACTTCTGGATCCTGATGGCGCGCGTCGAGGGTGAACTTCACCTCGTCGGGAATTATCGTATGTATGTTGGGATGACATGATATTTTGCCCGTGGTGTAAACCAATTTGGAATCTAGCTTGTCAAACTCGTTGTGCAGATACTCAATAACCTTGCACGCAGCATAGAGCGCGTCCTTGCGGTACTTCATGGGAGTGGTGCCCGCATGGTCTGCCTGTCCGCGGAAGGTGAATTCGTAGTTTATCATGCCGCACACGCCCTCAACAACGCCGATATCCTTTTTTTCAGCTTCAAGAACGGGACCCTGCTCGACGTGCAGCTCCAGAAGGGCGGCACATTTTTCAGGCGAAATGCGGTTTGCCTCGTCGCCGACATATCCGCTCGCCGCAAGCGCTTCGCCGAAGGTTCTGCCCGTAGAATGCGAGCGGGAAGCGAGCATCTTTTGCTTGTCGAATTTGTTGCAGACAACGCCCGAACTCATCATTGCAGGCTCATAGTCCGCGCCCTCTTCGTTGGTCCATATCATGCAGACATAATTATGTTTGTGGGGAATTTTTTCTTTAACGATGGTTTCAGCTACTTCAAGCGCGGAAAGCACGCCGAGTATGCCGTCGTAATTGCCGCCCTGACGCACGGAGTCGCAATGCGAACCCGAATATATTGCAGGAAGAGAAGGCTCGCTGCCTTCGAGCACGGCATACATATTCGCCATATCGTCGGTATAAACTTTCATGCCGAGAGCTTCGCATCTCTTTTTCCATTCGGCGCGCGCAGCAAGCGCTTCGGGCGAAAGAGAAAAACGCGTTATGCCTCCGTTGCCCGTATCGCCGAACTTTGAAAAAGTAGTTATTTTATCTTCCATTCTTTTTTCGCTGCATTTATACATAGAAAACCTCCATAGTAATTTTTAATTTGTACCGAGCGATTTTTTGAGCATTGCAAACAAATCGCCTTCTTCGGGCGAATATGCGCAGTTTGCGATATTGCTCGCCGCCATAGCCTTTTTGGCATACTTTGCACACTCGTCGTCGGTAAGTTTTTCGCTCTCGCCCAGAAGCGAGCCGAGCGCCTTGGAAAACTCCTCTGCGTTTTTAAAGCCGCATGCGCGCAGCACCGCCTTTGCCCTCTGCGGCATTTTGCCTTCGCAATACTGCATAAGCGCGCCCAGCAGCAGACCGTTCGCCCTGCCGTGGTCGATATGCTTGTAATATGTGAGCGAATAGCCCATTGCATGCACCGCCGTGGTGCCCGTGTTGGCAATGACCATACCCGCAAGCGTTGCCGCATAAAGCAATTTATCCCTGTCGTCCAACGTCAGTTCGCCGCTTGAAAGTTTGCCGAACATTTTGCAGATGATGCCCGCAGACTTTGCCGCCAGCAGATCGGAAATTTCGCCCGCCTTTACGGAAAGCATGCCCTCCACCGCGTGAGAAAGTGCATCTACGGCGGTATTTATAGTAGTCGCATGCCCCAGAGTGCGCATATATTTTCCGTCAAGAAAGGTGTATTGCGGAAATATATAGGGCGAGGCCATGCTCGTTTTGCTTTCGCGAACGTCATCGGTGAGTATTGCATACTGCGTAACTTCGCTGCCCGTACCCGCCGTAGTGGGTATGTGTATCATGGGAAGAACGTCCGAAGCATACCTGCCTGAAAACAGCTCGCTGTCGGGCAGATCCTGCCTTGCAAGCAAGGCAATAGCCTTTGCCGCATCCATGGGCGAGCCTCCGCCTATCGCCACGACGAAGTCGGCGTCGCACTGTTTTGCCATTTCGGCTCCGCGGCGAACGCAGTCTATGCCGGGGTTTGCAGGCACTTCGTTGAACACTTTGAATTTCTGTTTGTTCAGTTTAAGCACGCACTCAACATCTAAAAGCGAACCGTTTTTTTCAGAGCTTTTGCCCGTTACTATTAAAGCCGTACTGCCGAAATCCGCAAATATCTTTGCATTGCGCCTTACGCAGTCTTTGCCTGAAATTATATGTACAGGGCAGTAGAACGCACTCATTTTTTAATCTCCTTTTCAAATCTCCTTGTCGAGTATCGAGAGCACCTCTTCCACCTTTTCGAGCTCTTCCTTCATCTGAGCTTCGGTAATGATGAGAGGAGGCGAAATAAATATCATATTTTCGTGCGAATAAGTCATGAACTTGCGCTCGCGGAGAAGGGCGCATACCCTTCCCATCTTGCCTTCGGGATCCTTGCCGTAAACGACCCAGGGTTCCTTGGTAGCTTTATCCTTTACGAGCTCTATCGCAGAGAACAGACCTATTGAACGCACGTCGCCCACGCAGGCGTGGGAGGCTTTGAACTCATCGAGCCTCTTTTTGAGAACTTTGCCGACCTTGTTTACGTTTTCGAGCACCTTGTGTTCCTTATAATATTTCAGGCAAGCAATGCCCGCAGCGCACGCAAGCGGATGTCCGCTGTAAGTAAGTCCGCACGAAAGCAGATGGTCGTCGAAATATGCGGCGATTTTTGAAGATACGGCAACGCCGCCCAGCTGAACATAGCCGCAGGTAACGCCCTTGGCGAAAGAAACCAGGTCGGGCTTTACGCCGAAGTTTTCGAAGGCAAACATTTTGCCCGTTCTTCCGAAACCTGCCATGACCTCGTCGCAGATCATAACTATGCCGTATTTATCGCATATGCGCCTTACGCCGGGCAGATAGCCCTCGGGAGGAATGATTACGCCGTTGGAACCCGTTACCGTTTCCATAACGATTGCGGCGACCTCGTCGGGATTTTCATAAACTATCTGCTCTTCGAGCTTTGCAAGGTAATACTTTGTCGCTTCTTCCTCGCTTGCAAAGTTGATGGGCTCGCGGTATATATAAGGGTCAAAGAACTTTACAAATCCGGGTATGCCGGGTTCAAGCGGATACCTTCTCGGTTCGCCGGTAAGGTTGCCCGCGCCGAACGTCGAGCCGTGATAGCTGCGGTAGCGCGAAAACACCTTCTTTCTTCCCGTGTACATGCGCGCAATCTTGATTGCGTTTTCGTTTGCGTCGGCACCCGCATTGGTGAAAAATACCTTGCCGAAATTATCGGGCAAAAGCTCTATTATCATCTTTGCAAGTTCGCCGCGCACGTCGCTCGCGTAAGAGGGCGCTATATAGCAGTATTTATCCGCCTGCTCTTTGATTGCTTCGGCTATCTCTTTGCAGCCGTGTCCCAGATTGAGATTGACGAGCTGCGCGCTCATGTCGGAATAGCGGTTGCCGTCGTAGTCGTATATGTAAATGCCTTCGGCGTACTTTACAGGTATGGGATTTAAGTTTGCCTGTTTGGACCACGATTGCAGATTGTAGTGCGAATGATTGAAAACAATTTCGTCCTTTTCGCTCATAATTAACTCTCCTTGAATTTGTATATCTTTGCACATATTTATTGTGGCGTATGCGCAGTCTGTTTTATAAATTTTAAACCTTCTGAACCCTCTTGCCGAGTTTTATTGCTCCCGTCGGACATACGAGTGTGCACAGTCCGCAACCGACGCACGCTTTGCCGTTCAGACGGGGTCTCCTTGACGATTGGTCCCATAATATGGCCTGATGACCGCCGTCCGCGCAGCTTATAAAGCACCTGCCGCAGCCTACGCATTCCTTGCCGAAGGCGGGATAGCGGATACTCTGCCTGTCGAGTTCGTCGGCGGGCACAAAATTTTTGAGCGCGCCGCCTATTATATCCGAAAGGCTTTTGCCGCGCGACGCTAGATAGCGCGAAAGCCCGTCGGTAAGGTCGTCTATTATGCGATAGCCGTACTGCATGACCGCCGTGGTTATCTGAACGTTTTCGCAGCCGAGGAGCAAGAAGTCGAGCGCGTCCTTATACGTCTCTATTCCGCCTATGCCGCTCAGGGGCGCCGCGGCTGTCGCGGCGTTCTTTTTAAGGTCGTGCACAAAGCGAAGAGCTATCGGCTTTATCGCCTTGCCCGAATAACCCGAAACCGTGGATTTGCCGCGTATTGACGGCTGCGCCACGAGTTCGGCGTCGTCCACGTCGGTAACCGATTTTATCGTGTTAATTGCGGCAATGCCGTCGGCGCCGCCGCGGAGAGCCGCTTCGGCAGCAGGCTCCATATTTGTTATGTTGGGCGTCATTTTTGCGAGCACGGGAAGTTTTGTCCCCGCGCGCACCGCCCTCGTGAACTTTTCGACGAGCTCGGGATGAGTGCCGACGTCGCTTCCAAGACCTCCGCCCGACATGTGCGGGCAGGAGAAATTGCATTCGAGCACGTCGCAACCCGCCTTTTCGCTCTCATTTGCAAGGTATGTCCACTCCTCCTCCGTTCTGCCCATTATCGAACCGACTATTACCCTGTCGGGAAAGTCGGATTTGAGTTTGGAAAGAACCGAAAGGTTGTAGTCGAGCGGTTTATCAGATATCTGTTCGGCGTTGCGGAAGCCTATGAAAGGCGTGCTCTCCTTTCCGCTCTGCGAAAAGCGGGGAGACAACTCCTGCGGGACAAAAGCCGCATAAGTTTTATACACGACGCCCGCCCAGCCCTGTTGAAGGGCGGAAGCGCACATTTCGTAGCCGCTCGCCACGACGGACGAACTGAGAAAGAACGGATTTATGCATTTAACGCCGCACATATGCGTCGATAAGTCCGCCTTGGGCGCGGGTGAAGGGGTATATTTTTGGCTTGCAGCCTTTATCAGCCGCCTTATTTCGACGGCATGCCCGGGCTTTACGCACGCCCGCTCGCAGGCGCCGCAATCGATACAGTTCTGTACGTGCGCCAATGCTCCTTCGCCGTTGGAAAAATTCAGCGAACGGAGAAATCTGTCCGGGGAAAGATTGCGCGGACACGCCGCCGAGCACGGAGCATCGTAACAGAGCATGCAGCGCGCCGTCTCTTCGCGGATGAACATCTCTTCCATAATATCACCTTATTGTTTTGCTTTATGTTTAGCTCTCTTTATAAACTTGCCGCTGCCATACTTGCCGACGTATTTGCCGTCGTCATAAACGAGCATTCCGCGCAGATAGGTCTGAACGGGATAGCCGTGGAATTTTTTGCCTTCCCATATGGTATGGTCGTAGTCGGAGTGCATATTTTTTACCGACACAGTGAAGTCCTTTTCGGGGTCATAAACCACTATGTCGGCGTCCTTGCCTATATCCAGCGAGCCCTTCTGCGTGCACCCGAATATTTCGGCAGGGTTTGTCGAACACAATTCAACTGCTTTGCTGTAAGTTATTTTTCCCTGTCCAGCGGCGTCGAGCATGTAGGGATACATATTCTCTATGCCCGCACAGCCGTTGGGTATCTTTGTAAAGTCGTCTTTGCCCCAGTCTTTTTCAGCCTGCATGAACGGGCAATGGTCGGTGGCGACGGTATCTATAAAGCCGTCGTTTATAGCCTTCCACAGCGCCGAGCGGGACTCTTCGCCCTTCATGGGAGGGGAACATACAAAGTTTCTGCCGTCCTCGCGCTTGTAAACGTCGCAGGTAAATTCAAGGTACTGCGGGCAGGTCTCGGCATAAATTTCCGAGCCGCGCGCCTTTGCTTCGCGCACCGCTTCGACGCCGCCTGCGTTTGCAAGGTGGACTATATACAGCGGCGCTTTCGTGTATTCTGCCATATATATCGCGCGCCTGTCCGCTTCCTCCTCCACGAACTCGGGACGGGAAAGGTAATGATACCAGGGAGAAAGTTTGCCTTCGGCGCGGAACTGTTCAATTTTAGCATCTATTATATCGGGGTTTTCGGCGTGCACGTTTACCAGTATGCCCGCCTTTTTTGCCTCTTCCAGCACGGTGAGCATGTGCCCGTCGTCTATCATCATATTTTCTTTTCTGTATACCATGAAGCACTTGAACGAGGTGATGCCCGCCTCGGCTGCTTCGGGAAATTCTTTTATCAGCTTGCCGCCGTCCAGATCGGTTATCGCAACGTGAAATGCAAAGTCCGAAGCCGCTACGGGCGCCGCCATCTGCATGCGATTTCCGACAGCCTGCATTATGCCGTCGACCTCGTCGCCGTGGCGCTTCTGCATTACATAGTCAAACACGGTCGTAACGCCGCCGCACACCGCGGCGCGCGTGCCCGCTTTATAGTCATCGGAAGATATCGTCCCGCCGAAAGGCATTGCAAGGTGCGTATGCGCGTCTATCGCGCCGGGAAGAATGAGTTTGCCCGAGACGTCCACCACTTTTTCCGCCATAGTGGCAGGTATGTCTGCCGCAACGGCAGCTATCTTTTCTCCGCTCACGGCGACGTCCGCCCTGAACATAGCCTTTGCCGTTACGACGGTGCCGCCCTTAAAAAGCAAATCGTACATAATAAACCTCTTTTTATTATTTTTTGACCAGAGAGGCAGGGCTTGCCGCTCTGGTCAGAAATCAAGCAATTAAAATTTTCAAAAATTTTCCTCAGACGGCGCATCTTTGAAATATTTCCGACGCGCCGCCGGGGGATAAAGGATCGTAGCTTCATCAGCCGACCGCATAGTCGGACTGTCAACCTTCAGGCGAATAAGTGTAGCTGTCGAGGTCGCTGAGATCTACAGATGAATGAACATTGTCCCAGAACTGGGTGTAGAACACCTGATCGAAGGTAAGTTCAGCAAGCGCAGCCTGCGTTGCGATATCCGTCTGACTGGGGGTCGTGCTCGCCGTAGAGCTCGTATAATAATTGCTGAGTATGTCGCGCGTTACCTCAAAATCGTTCTCGTTCATAATGCCTATGTTGTTGAGATTTGAAGAGGTTACGTTTGTGCCGTCCACTACAAGTTTTGCAACTTCGGTAGCCATGTACTGCTGATGGTAGAGCGAAACGCTGTCGCCTGCCTGATATACGAGCGAACCTGTATCGTTGCCGAGATCGCCGGTAAGTTCGGCATGAGTGCATGCCCAAGCCCAGCCCTTAATCGAAGCGCGAAGGAATGCTTCAACCGTTTCGGTGTTTTCAGCCGCCCAGTTTGCATCGACGAACAGGCAGTCTTCCATCATCGATACGTCCGTATCGCGCATGTAGATGACGTTGAGGTCGTCCAGGTCATAACCTGCTTCGAGCACGAGACCGAGTTCGTTATAAGTCATTGCCGAAGCCCAGTCGAGCGAACCCGAGAGAAGCTGGTTCATATCGAAGCTCTGCGAAGTGAGCTCTGTATCGAGGTTGAGCGATGCGAGATATGCCTGCAATTCGTACTGGTTGCCGCCCAGCCAGTTGCCTACGCTCTCGCCCGCGCTTATCGTGGTACCGTCTGCGATGTCCGTATCCGTTTTGAGCGAAACTGCCGTCATGCCGGAATCCTGATAGAACTGGGCTATCGCCATAAGGCTGGAACCGTTTGCAATCGAAGGCATGAGGTTTGATACCCAAGTGGTACCGAACTGAGCCGCGCCGCTCTCTACGGCGTCGATTTCAGAAGTCGTGCCGCCCTCAACAATGGTAACGTCGAGACCTTCTTCCTCGTAAAAACCGAGCACGTCTGCCGCATAATAGCCCATAAACTGCGACTGTCTGAGCCATTTGAGCTGAAGCGTTACGGGTGTAAGTCCTCCGCCTTCATCGCCTCCGCCGCAGCCTGTAAATGCTGCCGTGCAGCCGCAAGCAATAACCGCGCTTACGGCGAGTGCCAAAATTTTCTTTTTCATTTTTGCGTCCTCCTGCAAAAAAATTTATAACCATTTAAAACTATTCAGGCAACCTTGCGCTGTGAAGTGTGCCAACGAATGCCCCTCTTTTCAATCAGCGCAACAATTGCATATATAACAAGTCCTATTATCACGGCGAGGAATATGTATGCCCACGCCGCCGTGCGGTTCTGCGTATCGAATGCCGTTTTGAACACCTTTCCCAGCCCGACCGACGTCGTATATGCATAAATTTCCGAAATGAACACCGAAGTCATCGCCGTAGCCACGTTAATTTTTAGCGCCGTGAATACGTTGGGAAGAGATGCGGGCAACCTGAGTTTGAGAAAACTTTCGGAAGAGGTTGCGCTGTAAACGTCCATAAGGTCGTCCGAGTACGGCTTGACCGTATTCAACCCTTTGTACGCATTAACTGCCATGCCTGCCATGCAGGTTATAACGACTATTACTATCTTTGCCGCATAGGGCGCGTCCGAACCGAACATGTTGTTTATTGCCGGCGCAAGCGCAACTACGGGAGCAGATACGAATATCGTAAGAATAATGAGCGCTCCGCTGCCCCACTTGCGGCAGATGGTTGCAAGCAATGCGCAACCGTAACCCAAAAGCGCGCCCAGTAAGTAGCCCGGCAGCATCGCCGCAAGCGTTATGCCTGCGTTATACATCATAATGCCGAAGTTTGCACCGATGTAATTGAATACGCCTATGCTCGTTATCTCCTTGGTTACGCCCGTAAGAGCGTTTGTGGTAGAAAACGTTCTGGTGAAGGGAAAGGGCAACTGCGAATAGGTCTGCCCCAGTATCGCATGCAGCGCACCTGTCTGCCAGAGTATGAAGATAATTACAAAAAGCAAAATCAGATAAACTACGCCATCTACTTTGTTCCAGCCGCGCTTTACGTTCATCAGAATACTTTTTCCTGACTTTTTCATTGGATAACCTCCTTCAATCGCTCGACTTCCAGCGAATTACAAAATGCTGGACAAGTTCGACGAGATAGAAGATAAGCACGCCCGCGAGTATTGCCATGAATATGTATCCCCAGCAAAGGTCCCAGCGGCTTGCATACTGCGATGCGAATATGCCGTATCCGAGACCTCCCTGCGTGCGCAGAAGCTCGGTGAATATTACCGAACAGAACGCCGCGGGAGCTGCTAGCTTGAGACCTACGAACATGGAAGGCAACGCTGCGGGAAACATCAGCTTTGCATATACCTGAACGACGTTCGCCGCATTTATCTTCATAAGTTCGCGGCGCTCCCTGTCAACGGAGCGGAAACCTGCAAACGTGTTTGCCGCCACGGGGAAGAACGTCATATATGCCGCCATAAACATCTTCGATGTGAAGAGATCGGGGAATACCGACAGGAATATGGGCGCAAGCCCGAGCATGGGTATCATCTGGGTAACAAGAAGGAAGGGATAACCTACCTTCTGCACGGGCACCCACAGGCTCATGAGAAGCGCGAAAATCACGCCGAGCACCGCGCCTATTGCGAAACCGAGCACCGCCACAGAGAGTGTGTCCGACAGATACTGCCATACGCTCGAGCCGCAGAGTTTGTATGACTGGGTAGAAGTTTGCACCGTTGCCGATGAAAAGCACCAGTAAACCATATTATAAATGTGAGGGAATACCGTATTCGCATTGCCCGTTGCCTCTACAATGCAGGCAACTATTTCCCACACGATGAAGAAACCTACAAGCCATACTGCCGCGACCAGCCACTTCGGAGGCGTGAAAGCTTTTAATCTGTCAAAAAATTTCCCCCGCGGTGTTTTTGTGCCGCGCATAATTTCATACCCCCTCGAAGTCGGATCTTATTTCCGTGATATAATCGTAATATTCCTTGCACTCGCGCATTTCTGCACGGCGGGGACGAGGAAGATTTATATCGAGCACGGCAGACACTCTGCCGGGATGAGGGCTCATGACGACTACCTTGTCGGAAAGATAAACCGACTCGCTTATGTTGTGCGTTACGAACACCGCCGTCATCCTGTTCTCGCGCCAGATGGCAAGAAGGTCGTCGTGCAACTTTTCGCGCGTAAATTCGTCCAGCGCCGAAAAAGGCTCATCCATAAGCAAAATCTTGGGATTTACGGCAAGCGCACGCGCAATCGAAACTCTCTGCTGCATGCCGCCCGACAGTTCGTAGGGATAACTGTTGCGGAAATCGGAAAGTCCGACTATTTCGAGCATGTGCTCCGCCCTGTCTCTTCTTTCGCCCTTGGGAACTTTCATTATTTCAAGCGGAAGCTCTACGTTTTTGAGCACCGAACGCCAGTCGTAAAGCACCGCGCTCTGGAAAACCATGCCCAACTTGCGCGCAAGCCTTGCTTCTCTCGGGGAAATGCCTCCCACGCTCACGCTGCCAGATGTTGCTTCGAGAAGATCGGCTATTATCCTCAGAAGCGTCGTTTTTCCGCAACCCGACGGACCGAGAAGCGAAACGAACTCGCCGTTCTTAATATCAAGATTGACGTCGGTAAGAGCAGTAACCGTATCGCCCTTATCCGTGTGGAACTGCATGTTAAGTCCCTTTATGCTTATTTCGCCGTCGCGCTCCGAGACGGAATTGTAAGTTTCTGCCACGCAAGAGAAATTATTTGCACAATTTTTTCTGAGTACCATAGTTTCCATAAGTCAATACTCCTTTTACTAATACCTTTTTAATCAGTTTTGAGCCAAATGCTATAAGTTGATTTTATATATCAGATATAACCACAGCTATTAACTGATTGCCGCTAAACGCCGTTGAACTTATTGTTTTGTTCTGTCTGTAAGCAGCTATTTCTTAAATTCTTACTAATATCATAGTCAAAACCCCGCAAAAATGTCAAGTATTTATATAAAAATGTAGTTTCACAATAACATATACAAACTATAATTTATTCTTATATTTCTGATATAAATTTGTTATATATAGCACACATGTAAAAATACATTATATAAGCATAACTTATATAATCACATGCGCGCGCGCACATAAATATAATAATTGCGGGCAAATTTCGTCCTCACCGCGCAAAAGATAAATTTTTGTGAAAACATCTCGCAAAAAATATGTGAACGGCTAACTTCGCACGATAATTACTGACAAATTGCTTAAAAGTCATATAAAACAAATGATGACAGTTTTTTATGCAAATTTACAAACTTTTACTTTGTTTTTGCCCTCATCTTAAAAAATACTTTTGTTAATTAAAACAAAGACAATTACCAAAAACGCAATGAACTATCTGAAAACCCTCCATAATTAAAATCGTTTTGAAAGCGCACGATTGTAAAAATTTAAATTCGCCCCCCCCCTTAAACAGAGCAAAGAAAAAAGGCGGAGAAAATTCTCCGCCTCCCGACATTTATAAAATAATAATCGCTCGCCTGTTCAGTTCCGCCGCAGGGCTTTGCCGATTTTTACACCGCAGAGCAATAATTATGTTTGCCGCGGCGCATACCTATTGCGTTGTTAAAACTCATTGCCCGTTTCCGCAACACTTTATCAAATTAAGTTATTGTAGCCCCCACTATTTTATCTCAGTGCAAAAACGCTCAAAATCTGTCTCTGCCATAAAAAATTCATTCAGCTTTCCCCAAACCAACCCATGCACACCACTTTCGCAAACAATAAAAACACATAACCTCGACCACACAACGCAAAAGCAATGCAATCGCAACCTCAAAGTGCAAAACCAAATTTTAATATAATGTAAAATGACAATGAATAATGTTAAACATTATAACGGCGGGAGCTTAACACGAAGCCCCCGCCGCAAATTTTTATTTAAGACACGACAAAATCTTAATCATTAAAATACATAAACATAATTAAAAGCAAACTTTAAAACTTGTCGGAAAGAAGCCTGTCGCCAAGTACGCCCGCGTTTACTCCTGCACCGAAGTTGGAATTGCCAAGTATTGCTTCAAGCTCGTCCAAGTCGTATGCATTCACACTGAAAGGAGCCTCTCCGTCAGCGGTGTGCCACCCGAAAAATCCGGGACATATAGTTCCCGAATCATCGACGGGGAACAAGTTATCAGGGTCGGTGGTAGAGCCTGTATATACCCCATCGGATTCTCCGCGTTGATAGCTGCAGTTAATCAGCCTGTAGCCACCCTGCACAAAGAATCCCTCGTTAGTGTTTACATCGGTGTTATACACAAGGTCCTCGATTCCGCGGAAGATGCAATTCTCCGCCATAACACTGCCCTGATTGCCCGCTCCTATCGCATGAGAGGTCAGCGCACACTTCCAAGTTTCGTTTATTGCCTTAACCACACTGTCGGCCTCAAGTTCAATGAGGTTGGAGCGATATTTATAGTACTGCGAACTGTCTATAAGACAGTTGTACATATAGGTATTGCCTCCGCGCATCTTTGGAATTCTGTCCTCGAAGTTCATAAATTTGCAGTTCGCAAAGGAAACCTGAATGCTTAGATTATAAATATAGTCGTCCGCCTTATCAATGTAGTGCGCTTGGTCGCCCAACAGGAAGCCTTTCTTCTGTGGAACAGCAAGACCGTATAAAATATCATCAAAGGTTGCCCCCTCGTCGCGAAGCGCCTTGTAGTATTGATACTGACATGTGTAGTTAACGTCCGATATGCTCTTCTGATAGTCCTCTTCAACATCAGACATCATCTGGAAGAGATATCCGTCCTCATCGTCGGTTCCAGCAGCAAAATTACACCAGCTTATGTGCAGAGCGTTGCTACCGTCTGCGCCGTAGGGAGCACGGAACGCGACGCCTGAATTGGCGGTATAATTTACGTTGGATACGTCTATCTGTCCGTCATAGGACTTCCCGAATGTGCAGTGGTCCAACCATATGGTACCGCAGAAGGCTATTTTGAAGTAAGCCCAGCCGAACGCATCATAGTCGCCCACAGCATTTGTTGTCGTGGAAGCACTGTCCTCCCACTGCCAAAGCTCATCAAACTCAAGGTTACGGAACACAAGGTTGTCGCAACTGGTAACCTTAAAGCCGCCGTGTGTCAGCTTTGCACCATTCTTGGAATATATAAGCAAGTCTGATATGTTGGAAAGATTTATCTGCGTCATTCCGTTTTCTGTGAACATCTCCGACATAGTGAATACTTTTTTGCTGTTTGAACTTGTCCTGCAAAAGTCGGAAACTATGGAAGCCTCTTTCTTTACTTCGCTGCTAAGTTGCTCATAGCCTAGATTAATGTCCTGTGTAATCTCTATTACGCGCACAGTGCCCTTAAAGTTGCTCTCATCATAGCCGTCCGCAGGTTCCTGAGTGTAGGTACCGGTCTCATCGTTCCATACGTTTTTATAATGGAACTGTGCGTCCTTGATTGCCTCCACAAGTTGTTCAACGGTGGATACAGTGCGATATGCTTCCGTGCCGACGTATTGCGAAAAGTCCGTCGTCCTTCCCTCTACATAGCCGTCTGCAGACAGATTCTCCTTCGTTTCAGAAGAAAGCGCCGCGTACCAATCGCGCGAGTAACCGCACAGTGAGCAATTAAGGTCGAGCTCTCCGTCATAGGTGTGCGGCTCTGTCTTATTAACCTCATCACACCCGCTGCATGTTACGGTGTGACCGTTCTCACCAGCACTCTCGTACACATAGCTATGTTCGTGTTCAGGAGGGTTC
>ULSO01042849.1_pt1 | contig 23275 bp, 33 predicted proteins | sample 1956701 | NCBI WGS metagenome assembly ULSO01 (sample SAMEA4835708, study PRJEB28245) | human gut metagenome | biome: gut microbiome; material: fecal sample | place: Denmark | collected 2008 | reverse complement strand
GCGGAGGCATTAAATGGAAGAAAACTTATCAAACGAAATTGATATAAGAAGACAAAAAATCGAAGAACTCAAGAAAATGGGAGAAATTCCATACAAAGAGAAGTTTGAAAGAACTTGCACAATCAAAGAAGCAAGAGAAAAATTGGGCGAACATGTCAAAATTGCTGGTCGTATCATTTTTCGTCGTATAATGGGAAAGTTTGGTTTCTGCCAAATCAGAGATATCTATGACAAAATTCAAATTTCAGTTGGAAGAAATGAGTTTTCAGAAGAAGACTATAATTTCTACAAAAAGATGATTGATATTGGTGACTTTATTGGAGTTGAAGGGGAAGTTTATCAAACACAAACTGGTGAAATTACAGTCAAGGCAGAAAAGGTTGTTTTGCTTTCAAAAACACTTCGTCCGCTTCCAGAAAAATTCCACGGAATTGCAGACACTGAGATTAAATATCGTCAGCGTTATCTTGACCTTATCACAAATGAAGACAGCAGAAAGATTTTCTTAACAAGAAGCAAGGTTGTTTCATTTATCAGAAGATATTTGGAAGACAATGGTTTCATTGAAGTTGAAACTCCAATCTTGCAGACAAGTGTTTCTGGTGCGAGTGCAAAACCTTTCTTCACACATCACAATGCTTTGGACATTGAATGTAACTTGAGAATTGCAACAGAGTGTCATTTGAAGCAATGTATTGGTGCAGGAATTGACAGAGTTTTTGAACTTGGAAAAGACTTCAGAAACGAAGGAATGGATCCATCTCACCTTCAAGAATTCACTCAGGTTGAGTGGTATGCTTCTTATTGGAACTTTGAAGACAACATCAAATTCTTCCAAACAATGCTGACGAGTCTTATGCAAGAATGTTTGGGAACAACAAAAATCAACTATCAGGGTCAGGAAATTGACTTTGGTGGACAATGGCCAAGAATTGATTATGTTGCAAGAATGAGAGAACTTTTGGGTTGTGATTTTCTTTCAATTGATGATGTTGACGAATTGAAAAAGATTGTTGTTGACAGAGGGCTTTTTGGCTATACAGAACTTGAAGAATGCAAGACTGTCAGAACCCTTATTGATTATGTCTATAAACGTAAAATTCGTGCTGACATTGTCAATCCAACAATTCTTTACAACTATCCAGCATCTCTCATTCCTCTTGCCAGAAGAAATGATAAAGATGAAAGAATTATTGATGTTTTCCAAGTGGTTGCAGGTGGTGCAGAACTTGTTAAGGCATATTCTGAGCTTGTTGATCCAATCACTCAAAGAAGAACATTGGAACTTCAACTTGAAGAAAAGAAGGCTGGCGATGAAGAGACTATGGACGTTGATGAAGATTTCTTGCTTGCAATGGAACATGGTATGCCACCAATTTCAGGTTTGGGTTTTGGAATTGACAGGTTTTTGCAATTCATTTTCGATTGTCCAAACATCAGAGATGTTGTGCTTTTCCCATTGATGAAATAACAAAAGAGGTTGTGCGATGATAGATAGCAAAAGTGTTGTAAGCGGTCTTGATAAAATGATTGAAAACCCAAGATGTGAACTTGAACATCAAACTCCTTTTGAACTTTTGGTTGCAGTCATTTTGTCTGCCCAATGCACAGATAAGAGAGTCAATCAGGTCACAAATGAACTTTTCAAAACTCACAACAAACCACAAGATTTTGTCGATATTTCTCAAGAAGAATTGGAAGAGAAAATTCATTCTTGTGGGTTTTATCACAACAAAGCAAAATCAATCAAGTCCGCAAGCCAAGATATCATAAGCAGATTTGGCGGGAAAGTTCCTGACAATTTTGATGACCTTTTGACACTTGCGGGTGTTGGAAGAAAAACAGCAAATGTTGTTATGGCTGTGGCTTTTGGTGGAGATAATTTTGCTGTGGACACTCATGTGCTTAGAGTTTCCAATCGTCTTGGACTTGTGAACACCAAGGATCCAAACAAATGCGAAGAAAAATTGTGCGAGATTTTTCCAAAAAATGAATGGTCAAAATTGCACTATCAAATGGTTTTGTTTGGGAGATATGTATGCAAGGCAATGAAGCCAGATTGTGAAAACTGTGTCTTTAATGCAAATTGTCCAAGTTCACGCATAGGCGTTCCGCCAGAAGACTTAAAAACAAAGAAAGATGCAAAAACAAAAAAATAGGAGAGTTTATGTTTCTTGACAGAGTTAAAATCTCAATAAAAGCAGGAAACGGTGGCAAAGGTTCCACCTCTTTTTTGCGTACCGCTCAAACTGCCAATGGTGGTCCAGATGGTGGTGATGGTGGAAAGGGTGGAGATGTGATTTTCAAGGCTACAAATGACTTGAACACATTGTATAGTTTCAGATTCAAAAAGAAATTTGTCGCTGAAAATGGCGAAGACGGACATCAAAAAAATCAGACCGGAAAGAGTGGAAAAGATGAGATTATTCTTGTTCCAACTGGAACAATTTTGATCAATCCTAAAACGGACAAAATCATTGCTGATTTGAATGAAGATGGGGCTGTCTTTGTGGCTCTGAAAGGTGGTGTTGGTGGACATGGAAATGCTTACTATAAGTCTTCAATCAAACAGGCACCAACATTCTCTCAACTTGGAGAAACAACTTCACCAAAAGAAGTGATTTTGGAACTTAAAACCATTGCTGATGTTGGATTGGTGGGCTTTCCAAATGTTGGAAAATCCACGCTTTTGTCGGTCATTTCAAACGCAAATCCAAAGATTGCAAACTATCCTTTCACAACAATATATCCAAATTTGGGAGTGTGTGAAGTTTTGGGAGAAGCCTTTGTTGTTGCGGACATTCCTGGGCTTATTGAAGGGGCAAGTGAAGGGACTGGTCTTGGGCATTATTTCTTGAAACACGTTGAGCGTGTCAGGCTTATCGTTCATTTGATTGACATATCTGAAAGTGAAGGAAGAAGTGCTGTTGAAGATTACAAAATCATCAATGATGAACTTGGGAAATATAACAAAGAACTTCTCAAAACAAAACAAATCGTGGTCTTTTCTAAGTGTGATTTGCTTGACGAAGAAGAACTGAAGAAAAAAATAGACAATTTCACAAAAACTTTGAAGATTTCTGATTATGTTTGCATTTCTTCATACACTAGAGAGGGTGTTGAAACCTTAAAGAAGAAGATTTTGGAAAACCTGAAGAAAATTCCAAAGAAACAGGCTCTTGCAGTTGAAGAATTTGACTTTGACAAAAAGGACTTTTCTTCTATCGAAATCACAAGACATGATGATGGCAGTTTTGAAGTTTCTGGGGGAAGAATTGAGAACTTGGCAAGAGGTGTTGTGATTTCTGACCAAATGTCTTTTGCTTATTTCCAAAACAAACTTAAAGAAATGGGTGTCATTGATATGCTCAAAGAAAAAGGTTTGAAAGAGGGTGACACTGTTGTGATTAAAGATATTTCATTTGAATATATCGAATAATTGCATATTACACTTTAGATTGTTGTGTTATGCAACATAATACACAACATATTGTGATTAAATTAAAAGGAAATGATATGATAACAACAAAACAAAGAGCGTATTTGAGAGGTCTTGGAAATGCACTTGACCCAGTTATGCAGATTGGAAAAGATGGCATTTCTGAAAATGTCCTTAATGGAGTCAACTTGCTTTTGGAAGCAAGAGAACTTGTCAAAATCAAAATGCTCAAAAATTGTGACTATGAAATTAAAGATTTGGCAAATGAAATTGCACAAAAAACGAATGCTGAAGTGGTGCAAGTGATTGGCAATATTTTCATTTTATACAAATCAACTCGAAAAGATTTCAAACACATTCAATTGCCTTAATTTGTCGTGTTGACATCGACAACATGAAACAGATGCACCTGTCTGCTTCATTGTTGTTTATGTTATTTATTTTATGTTATTTATTATGTGATTTTATGTTATGCAATTGTTTTTATAGGATTTCGCTTTCGGTCTTGACATTGAAATATGGATTGAATTGTGAAATAAGAGCAAAAATTACCAATATCGATGCAACGACGCAATAATAGATTGTCATTCTGATAAACAAACTGCTCAAGATAAGGATGATGGCGGAGAATAAATAGCCCTTTGTCCTTTTTTTATTGAACGAATAGGCAACAAAGTCTTTGAATGCAAGTTTCTTTTCTTTTTTATATTGATGAGTTATTTCAGGGAAACAATCATAGAATTTGTAAAGTTTTTCGTAGGTGGCATAGGTGTCCAAAATCAAAAATTTTTCATTAAAATTTTGGCAAAATGCACTGAGCCCTTTGTCCGTTATTTCTTTGCAACAAATGACAATCTTTGTTGCTTTTTCTTTTTTGACACTGTTATAGATGCTCATGAATCTTGAAATTGTCATTCCTTCAAAAGAAACATCAACATAAAGCAGAGTTTTCACTTTTTCTTCGACATGGTTAATCACAATGTATTTCTTGTGTTTTGTTATGTTTTTGTGCTTTTTTGAGGCGAGTTTGACAAAAAATTCCATAGGGTCAGTTTGACAGGCTAAGGACAAGAACATATTTTCAGCATCTTCTTTTTCTTTCATCTTCAAACCGGTTTTGTTTTGCTTATTTCTCTGCACGCAGAAAATGATGAGATAGATCAGACTTGTCAGTATGAATGTGAGAAGAACGGACAGCCACAATTTTTTTATGAAATATCTTATCCAAACGAAGCAAAAAAGATAGATAAGTGTGAACTTCAGAATTTCTTGAAATATAAGGTTAATCTTTCTCATGGCAGAATTTTTGACAATTTTACCTTTTTTAATCAGTAACAGGCTAAAAAATTGTTTGACAAAAAATGTTTGTGCTGTTACAATTTAAATATGATAAACATCAAGGAACTTGTATCCATTTTGCAAGACAACAAAATCAAAAATGTTTCGGTTTACAATCTTTCAACTTCTGAAGAAGAAAAGTTTGTAATTCTTTCTACATCCAACAAAGTTACTGACAGCAAAAAAGTTGCAGACATTCTCGCTGAGAAATATGATTATACAGAAAAAATTGAAGGATATTTCAAAGGAGAGTGGATTGTTTTTGACTTTCCGCATGTGACACTTCATATCTTTCTGCAAAAGGTCAGAGAAAAGTATAATTTGGACAAACTTTACAAACCAAAAAAGATATCTATTTGATGCGATTAAACTAAAAAAATATCGAAATTTTTAAAAACAAAGTATTTTGCTTTGTTTTTTTTGTTTTTTAGGTTATAATCACTTTAGGTGAACTTATGATTGATATTTGCTTTGTTTGCACAGGAAACACATGTCGGTCGGTTATGGCTGAAAGAATTGCAAAAAAACTTTGTAAGGACAGAAAAATCAAAGATGTCAAATTCTCTTCGGCAGGCATCTATGCGAAAGGAGAAAACATCACAGATGGTGCTGTCTTTGCTTTGAAAAAACTTGGCTATGACGGACGCAAAAGAAAGAGTGTCAAACTTTCAAAAATCAAACCAAACACCATTTATGTTGCTGTTACCAATGCTCACAAAGACTTCATACACTCCAAAAAATGTCTGAGTTTTGAAGATTTGGCGGGTGCAGTGAATGACCCTTATGGGCAAAGCAATGAAGTTTATCTTCAAACAGCAAAACAAATTGAAAACAACGTTAATGTCCTGCTTGAAAAAATTGAAAATTTAAGAGGTGCACTATGATTATTATGGCAAGCGACCACAGAGGCTATTTGCTTAAAGAAGAACTTAAAACGTTTTTTAATCAAGAAAACATCATCACTATTGATGTTGGAACATACAGCAAAGAACCTGTTGATTATCCTGATTTTGCCAAACTTGGAATTGAAAAAATTTTGGAAAATAAGAATAATGTCGGCATCTTTATTTGTGGCTCAGGAATTGGCATGAGCATTGCCGCAAACCGAAATCCCAAAATTCGTGCTGCACTTTGTTTGAATACGACCATGGCATCACTTGCAAGAAAAGACAATGATGCTAATGTTTTGTGTTTGCCTGGAAACTTCTTGAAAAAAAGAAAGGCAATCAGCATCGTTAAGGTCTTTTTGACAACAAGTTTTGAAGGTGGTCGTCATGCCAGAAGATTGAAGAAAATCTCAGGAGAAATCAAGGAGGACAAATGATAAATATTATTGTTCCCATTGTTGAGAATGTCGACAAATTTGAGGAATTTGTAAAAAAAGTTAATTCAAAAGATGCAAAAGTTTTTGTTGGAATAAGAGAAAATTTGGCTGCCAAGTTTAATGTTAAGTCAAAGAACGTCGAAGTGCATGTTTACAACTCCAAATCTAACAAAGAAGAAATCATCAATTCTCTTCACTCATGCAATATGGAAAAAGGGAAGATTTTGATTGTTAGACGACCTTTGAAAGATGAAGAATTTTTGTCATTAACAAAGTCAACAAAGGAAATTGTGACATTAAAAGCCAACAGAAACAAGTTTTCAAGTGCAATCAAAAACTTTATGAGCAAGGTTGTCATGAAGTTCTTTGGATTTAGTTACTTTGAAGACATCTCTGCAATTTGTTATGGCGAGACCATGTTTGACCTTTTGAGTGTTTGTTCAAATCTTTCCATGGCATCTCGTATCAACAAATATGTGGGCGTGGAATTTGAAGAAGTGACAACTTTGGAAAAACCGGTCAGAAGAGATTACAGCAGACCAAAAAACATCTTTAATCTGCTTTTGGGGATTTTGATTTTCCTTGGAAGCCTTGCTGGTGGAATTTGTGTTTGTATTTTTGGACCACTGAAAGTGCTGATTGTGATTTTGGTTATTGCTTGGCTCATCATTGCGCTGGTCTTGATGTTTGTTTCGATTATCAACTTCACACGAACTATGGCGGTTGGAAAACTGCACTATGGTCGTGCGGAAGAGATATAAAAATTGGTTTAAAACCAAACAAAAAAAAGGAGAGTGTGAAATTATGAAAAAAGTAAAATTGGGAATCAATGGATTTGGAAGAATCGGGAGACTTGCTCTTAGAATTGCATCAAAGAGAGACGATGTTGAGGTTGTGGCAATAAATGACCCATTCCTCACAGTTGACTATGCAAAATATCTTTTGGAACATGATTCCATTCATGGACAATTTGATGTGCCTGTAAAAGTTAAAGACGGAAAGCTTTGTGTTGGCAGATCAAAAATTTCTTTCTACGCTGAAAAAGAACCTGCTCTCATTCCTTGGAAAGAAGATGCGGTTGATGTCGTTGTTGAATGTACTGGAAAGTTCACAGCATATGAAACAGCAAAAGCACATCTTGATGCAGGTGCAAAGAAGGTTGTCGTTTCTGCTCCAGGAAAGAATATGCCTATGTTTGTTATGGGTGTTAATAATGAAACTTACACTCCAGACATGAATGTTGTTTCAAACGCATCATGCACAACAAACTGCCTTGCTCCACTTGCAAAAATCATTCATAATGCATTTGGAATTGAAGAAGGACTCATGAGCACTGTTCACTCAACAACAGCAACACAACTCACAGTTGATGGCCCAAGCAAAAAAGATTGGAGGGGTGGAAGGGCAGCAAGTTACAACATCATTCCATCTTCAACTGGTGCTGCAAAAGCTGTTGGAGAAGTCATTCCTGACCTTAAGGGCAAACTTACTGGAATGAGTTACAGAGTCCCAACTCTTGATGTTTCAGTTGTTGACTTGACTTGCCGTCTTAAAAAACCTACAACTTATGAAAAAATTGTTGAAGCAGTTAAAAAAGCAAGCAAAAATGAAATGGCTGGCATTGTTGGTGTGACAGATGAACCTGTTGTTTCAAGTGACTTCATCGGCGATCCAAGAACTTGCATTTTTGATGTTACTGCTGGAATTATGCTCAGTCCAACTTTTGTTAAACTTGTTGCTTGGTATGACAACGAATGGGGTTACTCAAACAAACTTGTTGACCTTTGTGTTTATATCATGCAAAAGAAATAAATTTGAAAGGGTTGGAGAAAAGATATGAAACCACAAAGTGAAAGAAAAGAAATTCAACTTGTTGATTATTGTTTGGATGATGACAATGATAATTATAATCGAAGAGATTATGAAAACAGATTGATGCGTAATGCTATTGAAGACATTAGGAGTCGTGCAACATCTAATAGTTGGTGTAATAGAGTCGTTTTGCCAGACGAGCTTGATAAGAAACTTGATAAAATCATTGAAAGATGATCTTTTCGCATTTTGAACAAGAAGATAAAAGGAAGATGTTATGAAAAATCAATTGAACAGAGATTTGATTGAGGAGCTTAATGAAAGCAACAATCCAGAATTTTTGGATAATGTCAATGACAAGATTTATGATTTGATTTCTTGCACAATCAGTGACATATCTTTAAAATCGCCTTTTATCAAAACTGACAAATGTGTTCTTCTTCCTGTCAATGAACTTTACACTGGTGCGGTTTCACAGTTGTCGGAATTCACATACTTCCTTGGTGTTGAAAATCCTCAGATTGAATTTAATTCCAAGAAAAAGAGCAACTTTTGGAAAAATTTATGGAGAGAATTCAGAGCTTCTTGGAGACTGGGCAAGAAGAAATATAAAAAACAAAAAAACACTCTTTCAACAGACCCAGTTGACAAATATAATATGAATGATTTTAAGCATGACATTGTCAAGGTTATGGCGGATTATTTAAGTCAAACCTCTGTGATTTATGAGTACACTTCTCATCTTTCAATTGTTGGAATTGATGATTTTGGAACAAATGTCAGAATCAATATCATCGTCTGCTGTTATGATTCTCGTAAAAACCTTTACAAAATCTATAATCAGCGAAAAAATAAATATTTTGTTGTTGATTTTGGCAACAGGTTTTCTAATATCAGTTACAAAACAAAAACGTGTGGGCTTATCTATATTGACATGATTAAACTTATAAACATTCTCTATTCAAAGAACTACAACAAAATTCCAAATCAAATCTTGGTGGAAAGTTTGCTGTTTAATTGCCCAAATGTTTTGTTTGACAATAATGATGTCTATAAAACTTTTGTCAATGTTGCAAATTACATTCGTCTTGCAAGTCCACAATCTTTCCTTTCAATTTGTGACGGAAGCAAGACAATTTTTCAAGACGAACTCATAACAAAAAACAATTCTCATCTTGATTACAGCAAAATAATCGGTATGCTTGATAATTTTAAGTATTAATCGGCAATGTTGTATATTTTTCGACATTTTGCAAATCCTATTTGTAGGAGGAGCAAATGAAAGAAATTTGGATGGTTGTTGGTTTTGGTGCCGGACTTGTGACAGGGGCACTTCTCTACAAACATTGTGAAGATGCAAAGAAACTTGTCAACAAGGGTGAAAAAGCCGTAAAAAAAGAGGTCGAAAACTTGAAAGAAGCGGTCAAAAAACCACAAAAGGCAATGAAACAACAAACTAAAACAGAAAATTAAATAAAAAAGCAGAATTAGATTAATTCTGCTTTATTTTTTGTTTTGATTAACAAAAAAGCAAGGACATTGACCTTGCTTTTTTCATACTAGGCGAATGCTTCGTTACAATCTGACTGACTGCCTCGCAGTTTTTCAACTCCACCAAAGTTTCCTCATGGCACATCAACTTATCTTCTTAATGATGCTTCCGTCAGGACCTGACATGGTTCGAAGGAGTCAATTGCATAAGACCTTAATTTCACCATCAAAAAGCTACGCACATATTCAACCAAATTGCACCTAGGCAAGCGTTCAATCCTGCTGTAGCGGATTGCAGGTTACAGGGCACCGCTAACTCCCCATCTAGCCTAGTTTTATTATTATATGCATTTTTCAAAATTATGTCAAGTGTAGAAACGAAAAACTTGATGTTCTTTTGTTTTGTTTGAATTGCTTACTCTGTTCAATTTGTGATTTTGATTCTTCGACAAAATGAAATAAAACCATTCAAATTTCTTCACAAAATCAAAGCAGGGGTTTTCATACAATGCTCTAAAGAGGTGGAGTATGTTAGAGAAAATCTTGCCTGATAAGTTCTACAAAATCTTGTCCGAAAAAGTGAATTTGAAAGCGGTTAATGAAATCAGACTTCGTGCAGACAAGCCGGTTGTGATCAATGTCAGCGGAAAGATGTATTTCTTATCCGAAAATGGTGTGACTGGCAATGTGAACAACAGTCTTTATGCCAGCAAGATTATGATTGAAGATGTCATTTTCAGGGCAAGCGAATGTTCCATCTACTCCGTCAATGAACAGATAAAAAAGGGGTTTATTGTCACAGATGATGCTGTCAGAATTGGTATTGGTGGAAATTTGATTGAAGAGAACGGACACATAAAAACAATGACAAACTTTTGCAGTTGCAACATCAGAGTTCCACACGTCGTGAAAAATTGCAGTTTGACAGCCTATCCATTTATGGTTTCTGAAAGTGGAGTGGCAAACACCTTGGTCATTTCTCCGCCAGCTTGTGGAAAGACGACATTTTTGCGTGATTTTGTCTATCAACTCAGTGAACGTAATCTTCCATATAACATTCTTCTACTGGACGAGAGAGGGGAACTTGATTGCGGAATAAACTCAAAGTTTACTGACAAGATTGCATTCGCAACAAAAAAAGTTGGATTTGAAAATGGCATTAGGTCGCTGTCACCAGACATTATTGTGACGGACGAAATCGGACAGGAAGAGGACATTGAAGCAATCAGATATGCAAGTTCTTGCGGGGTTAAAGTTTTGGCATCAACGCACGCTGACAACATGGAAACTTTTTGCAAAAAAGGACTTTTTCAAACGCTAATCAAAGAAAAGGTTTTCAAAAGATATGTTCTTCTTTCAAAGCGAAATGGTCCAGGGACTTTTGAGGGAATTTATGACGAGAACTTCTCAAGAGTTTTCAGCAATTTCAAATGATTTTTGGAGGGGTTATGAAATATGTCTTGATTGTTTTTATTTTTTGCTTGTGTGCACTTGTGGGTTACATTTTTTCGGTCAAATATATGAAAAGAAAAAAGTTCTTCAACTCTTTGATTGTTTTTGCTGACAAGTTGTCACTGGAAATTAATTTTTCAAGAGAACGTTTAAAGGTGTTGCTTGAGAATTTTGACTCTGCAAACAAGAAAAACCTTCTTGGAATTGATGAAAAATTTGTGGAGTATTTGGACAAAAAAATTGAACTCACATCCGAGAACATCTTCAAAAAGGCCGATGTTTTAAAGAATGACGAAAAAGATTTTATTCTGCTCTTTTTGAAAACATTGGGCAGAAGCGATGTTGAAAATCAAACAAAAGAAATTCAAAACTTTATTTCTCGATTTAATGAAATGAAAACTCAATGCGACACCGAACAAAAGAAATATGGCTCATTGTCTTTGAAACTTGGCATTGTTGCAGGGTTGTTTTGGGTGGTTATTTTGCTTTAGTTCAGATTCCAAGAAGGAGTGTTTATGGATGTTGACATCATTTTCAAAATTGCGGCAATCGGTATTTTGACCGCTGTGATAAGTCAAATTCTCAAAAACAGTGGAAAGGAAGACATCTCGACATTGGCGACACTTGCTGGTGTTGTCATTGTTCTGTTTATGGTCTTGGGGCTTATCAGCGAACTGTTCACTTCAATCAAAACGATTTTCAATTTCAGTTTGTTGCCGTTCATATAAAAACGAAGATTGCAAAAAGGAGGGCAAATGGACACAATTTTCAAAATTATAGGCATTGCACTTATCACTTGTGTAACTTGTCTGATAATCAAACCTGTTCGGCCAGATTTTGCGATTTTCATTTCTATTGTTGGCGGAATTATCATCATCTTTTTTCTGCTTTCATATCTTTCAGGAATTTTTGACATTTTCAACAACATCTTTGAAATTTCTGGAGTCAATGGTTCGCTTTATGGAGTGATTTTCAAAATTATTGGTGTTGGATATTTGACAGAGTTTACGGCGAGCATTTGCAGTGACACGGGGAATAACAGCCTTGGAGATAAAGTGCTTTTGGGAGGGAAAATTATCATACTTGTCATGGCTCTTCCTATTGTGACAAGTATTTTGGACATTGTCATGGAATTGTTGCCACAATGATGAAGAGAAGATTGTTTCGTCCGCCAAAAAGGAAGAGCAGGCGGAGAAAATTTTATCCAATTTTTGTTGTCTTATTGATTTTTGTTTCTTGTTTTTATGGCAGATTTGACGTTGTGACTGGTTTTGAAAGAAACAACGGAATTGCTTATGCAACTTCTTCAGTCGAGGCTGAAAGCACGGAAGAGTTGGAAGAAATGCTTCAAGAAGAAATTGATAAACAAATTGGCAACCTTGATTTCTCTGGCATTGAAGACATAATTTCAAAATTGAGCACCGATGCAAAAAATCTTTTTAATTCCAATTCATTTGTTGAGAAAGTAAGTTATGTCATATCTGGTGAATATGCCGAAAATTCTGAAAATTTCTTTTCTGCAGTCCTTTCAATCTTCTGGCAGGGTTTGAAAGATTATCTTCCAATCATCGGAAGCATAATATCCATTTCCATTTTGGGTGGCATGGTTTCCAACTTGAAACCTAACACAAATGGAAAATCTGTTGGAAACATCATTCACTTTGTCACTTATGGTGTTGTCATCATTTTCCTTGGAGTTTCACTTGTGGAAATCATCAAAGTGACAACCACAACACTTACATCAGTGAAAAATATGTTTGATGGGATTTTCCCAATTTTGCTGACACTGTTGACAGCTGTTGGCGGAACAGTCTCGGTGGGAATTTATCAGCCAGCAATTGCACTTCTGAGCAATGTTTTCATTTCTCTTATCACATATATCTTTCTTCCGCTTTTCATTTTTTCTATGGTTTTCTCAATTGTCGGAAATCTCTCAAACAACATAAAACTGGACAAATTTGTTTCTTTTTTGCAAGGGGCGTTCAAGTGGACAATTGGTCTTTGTTTTACGATTTTTCTTGGGTTTGTGAGCATTCAAGGAATCATGGCAGGGGCTGTTGACGGGCTTTCAATAAGGACAGCGAAATATGCAATCAAGAGTTATATTCCTGTTGTCGGCGGATATGTCTCTGACGGACTTTCCATCATCATGGCAAGCAGTATGTTGATTAAAAATGCGGTTGGTGGTGTTGGACTTTTCTTACTTTTTTCCAGTGTGATTTCGCCAGTCATTAACCTTGCAATCTTCATTCTTTCGCTGAAGTTTATGGCTGGAATAATTGAACCAATAGGCGACAAAAAGACGGCAAATTTCATAAGCGACATATCCAAAAGTTTGTCACTTCTTGTTGCGCTTCTTGTTGCAGTTTCGTTCATGTATTTGGTTATGACCGGGCTGATTATGTGCAGTGCCAATTTGGTGATTTAAAATTTTATAAAACATTGAAGTTTGCATTAATAGGCAAATTCTGAAAGTTGAAACAAAAGTAAATTTTCTTATGAAAACAAATCAAAAAAAGGAGGAGAAATGGGTGCGGTATCAAGTTGGTTGTTGTCAATTGCTGGCGTCATCATTTTGAGTGTCTTGGCAGAATTTGTTCTTCCAGAAGGACAAATAAATCGATACACAAAAGTCATTTTTTCATTCGTCATCTTGCTTGTCATCATCATGCCTCTTCCTTCCATTTTTGGAAAAGATTTTGATTTGTCTGACTACTTTGGAACGAGTGAAAGCGCATTGCAAGAGGATTATTTATATCAACTGAATTTGGACAAACTTACAACCTTGAATGAAGACCTTTCAAAGAAAATTCAAAATGAAGGAATGAATAATGTGGAGGTCTCAATCAATGCAAATGTGCTTTCACAGACATTGGAAATTTATGGTGTTTATGTCGATTTATGCGAAATTGAATATGACGAAAAATTTGAAAGTAAAGATATTGCGACAGCGAAGTTGAAAATAAGAGAGATCATAGATGGTTTTTCCATCTTAGATGGTGTGGAGGTTAAATTTAATGAGTAAAATTAAAGAATTTTGGGCGAAACTGAAATCTATTAAACAATTTGAGATTTGGGTTGCTGTTGTCATTGGGCTTTTGGTTTGTGTGATTTATTTCTCTTTCTTCTCACAACCAAAAAACGACAGCATTGAAAATGATGCGACAAAAGAATACTCTTCCGCTGAGGAATATGTGGACTACCTTGAGAATAAGTTATGTAATGTATTGTCCAAGATTTCTGGCGTGGGTGATTGCAGTGTGATTATCACTTTGGAAAGTGGTTTTTCTTATGAGTATGCAACCGAAACAGACACGAAAACCACAGTTTCAGGTGGAACAGAAACGACAATAACAACAGAAACAGTCATTCTTGTTTCTAATGAGCCTGTGATTATCAAGGAAAATTATCCTGTCATAAAGGGGGTGGTGATTGTTGCAAAAGGTGCAGAAAACTTTTCAATTAAGATGGACATCTTAGAAGCTGTTGAAACTGTCTTGGAAGTTGACAGTGGCAATATAACAATTCTTTCATAAAAGGAGATAAAACATGAAAAAAAGAACAAAAATCATCATTCTTTCACTTATGATTGTCCTCTTGGGAGTGACAGGATATTTGAACATTGTTTTGAACAATTCAATCAAAGAAACAAACACTGGTGTGACGACAACAAGTTATTTCACATCTTATCGCAATGACAGAGAAAGCACTCGCGATCAAGAAATTTTGTATTATGATGCAATCATTGACAGTGCATCATCAACAGAAGCGGCAATTGCTGCAGCAGAACAAGCAAAACTTGACCTTATTGAAACAATGGAAAAAGAACTTGCTGTTGAAGGACTCATCAAAGCACAAGGATTTTCTGATTGTGTGATTGCAATTTCTGACACAAAAGTTAATGTTGTTGTCAAGAGCACAACACTTACAGAAAATGAAGTTGCTCAAATTTCAACAATTGTCAAAGAACAACTTGGCACAGAACTTAAAAATATTGTGATAATTCCAGCAGAATAATTTGCAAAATGTTATAACTTATGATAAAATATCTTTGTTATTAACACAAGGAGAAGGTTATGGCAGTAAAAAACCAAGACACCAATAATGGAAAAATCACTTTGGACAGAAAAATTCTTGTTTCAATCATAAATCTGGCTGCAAAGGAAATCAATGGCGTTGAGAGTGTGACAAATTCCGCTCGTCCATGGTATAAAAAACTTTTCAATCGTTATGACGACGGGGTGGAAATCAAATTTGAGAAAAATGGAGCACTCACTGTTGATGTTTATATCAATATCTACATTGGATTCAGCGTTCCGGACATTGCATACAGAGTTCAAGAAAACATCAGAAACTCACTTGCAACAATGGTTGCATTGAAACCACTCAAAATCAACATTCATGTCATCAATGTGGAATGTGACAAAGAGGTGGAAAATGCGTAACGACGCACGTGAGAATGCCTTTAAATTGATTTTTGAAAGTTTGTTTCATGAATACGACGAACAACTTTCCAAGGGAAATTTGACTGTCTTGAAAAAAGAAGATGACAACAAGTTTTTTGAAGATATAATGAAGAACTTCAACGAACATAAAAAATTTCTCAAAGAAGAAATTGAAAAACATCTGAAAAATTTTGAATATGACAGACTTTTTAAAATCGATTTGGCAATAATATATCTTGCAGTCACAGAAATCAAATTTTGTGAAACTCCTAAGGCTGTTGCAATCAATGAAGCACTGGAACTTGCAAAAAAATATAGCACAGAGAAATCTTCAAAATTTATTAATGGACTAGTTTCTGCCATAGTCAATTAGAAATAGATGTCAAATTCAAATTTTACTTTAACAGTAACAAAATTCAACACAATAATAAGGGATATTTTCAACGCCGAAGAGTTGCTCCACAATGTCAAGATTGCTGGGGAAGTCTTTGGCGTTTCTCTTTCCAAAACTGCTGTTTATTTTTCCATTAAAGACGAGGCAAGTTCTTTGCCTTGTGTTTGTTTTTATGGCGAACTTGCAAAAGACATCAAAGAAGGCGACATGGTCGTCGTTACAGGAAGTCCAAATTATTACGCAAAAAGCGGAAGATTCAATTTTGTTGTAAATAAGATTGAACCGTTTGGACAAGGACTTTTGTATCAAAGATTCTTGCTTTTGAAAGAGCAACTCGAAAAAGAGGGTTTGTTTGACCAATCACACAAAAAACCAATTCCTACAAACGTTAAGAGAATTGGAGTTGTGACATCAAAAGATGGAGCAGTCATTCAAGATATCAAAAATGTGACATGGAGAAGAAACCCTGGAATTGACATTGTGCTTTATGACACCAAAGTTCAAGGAAACGGAGCCGAAAGAGAAATTGCTGAGGGGATTAAATTCTTTTCTGAATATGACAATGTTGATGTTGTCATTGTTGCTCGTGGGGGTGGAAGTCTGGAAGATTTGTCGGCATACAACACTGAACTTGTTGCTCGTGCAACTTATGATTGCAAAAAGCCGATTGTGTCAGCTGTTGGACATGAGACCGATTTCACAATCATAGACTTTGTTTCTGACCTTAGAGCGCCAACACCGAGTGCTGCGGCAGAGCTTTTGGCAAAAGACACAAAGTCGCACAAAATGGCATTAAAGAAGGATATATCGCGTCTTTCTCGAAACATTGACACCTACATTGCAGACAAAACATTGCAATTTCAAGGAACAAAAAACATCATTGTTTCAATGGTTGAAGATATGGTGGCAGATAAGAAACTGCAGATTGAGAAACTGACGAATCAAATATCAAGCAAGTTGAATGAATTTGTTGTTAAGAGAGATTATGAACTCAAACTCAAACTTGCCACATTAAAGAAACTTAATCCGCTTGACATATTGTCACAAGGATATGCTAAAATAGAACAAAATGGAAAACCAATCGGACTGGCAAAAAACGTTGACTTTGGCAGTCAAATTGAAATCAACTTTTCAGATGGCTGTGTTAAAGCAATGCCACAAAATAAGGAGTGATTTATGAGTTACGAAGAAGCAATAAAGGAAATGGAAGAAATAATTGAAAAACTTGAGAATGAGCAATTGCCGTTGAAGAAAGCACAAGAACTTTTTGAGCGTGCAAGCGAACTCGCAAAATTCTCTCAAGAAGAACTTTCCAAAACAACAGGAAAATTATATCAAATCAAGAAAGAACTTGACCAAATCACAGAGGAGGAAGTATGAAAATAAGCAAACTTGTTGGAGAACGACTGAAAGATGCTCCAAACAATGCAACATTAAAAAGTCACATTTTACTTTTGCGTGCGGGCTACATAAAACAAGTCAGCACAGGAATTTTTTCTTTGCTTCCACCAGCACAAAGAGTAAACTTGAAAATTCAAAACATTATCAGAGAAGAAATGAACAATCTTGGTGGGCAAGAAGTTCTTTTCCCTGTTGTTATGCCACGCGAACTTTGGGAAATGTCTGGAAGATACGGAACAATTCAAGAAGAACTTTTGCGTTTTAAAGACAGAAATGGACATGACATGGTTTTGGGTATGACTCATGAAGAAGCAGCTGTTCATATGGCTTTGAACACCATCAAAAGTTATGATCAATTGCCTTTTATGATTTATCAAATTCAAACAAAATACAGAGATGAAGCAAGACCACGTGGTGGACTTATCAGAGTGAGAGAGTTCACAATGAAAGACGCATACTCATTTCACACATCACAGGAAGATTTGGAAAACTTCTACAAAAAAGTGTATGACGCTTATGTCAGAATCTATAAAAGAATTGGATTTAAAAACTTTATATCTGTCAAGAGTGACAGTGGCATGATGGGTGGAAAGGTTGCTGATGAATTTATGGCTGTGACAGATTCTGGGGAAGATAGACTTGTGCTTTGCTCTGAATGTAACTACAGCAGCAATATGGAAGTTGCAGATTCAATCAAAGATGAAAATGACGGACAGATGACAGGGGAAATGGAAGAAGTTTTCACTGGCAATGCTCACACTATTGAAGAGGTTTGTGCCTTCCTTGAAACTGATTCAAAGCACACTGCAAAAGCTGTTTGTTATCAAACATTAGATGAAAGACTTGTCGTAGCTTTTCTTCGTGGAGACTGTGACGTGAACGAAACAAAGTTGAAAAAACTTGTTCAAAGTGAATTATATCCTGTTGAAGTGGAAAAATATGGATTGGAAGCGGGAAACATTGGTTGCGTAAACTTGAATGTTCCAGAAAATTCTTTTGTGTTCTTTGATGAAACTTTGAAGGGATTGGGAAGTTTTGTTACTGGAGCAAATAAAAAAGACTTCCACTTGAAAAATGTAAGCATTTCAAGAGATGTCAAAGTTGACAAATTTGTGAATATCTCTCTGGTTAGAGAAGGTGATTTGTGCCCAGTTTGTCATAAGCCTTTGCATTTAAGCCGTGGTATTGAAATTGGCAACATTTTCCAACTCGGAACAAAATACACAAAACCTATGGGAATGAAAATAACAATGCCAGACGGAACCGTGAAAGAACCTATCATGGGCTGTTACGGAATTGGTGTTGGAAGATGTCTTGCAAGCATTATCGAAGAAAAAGCAGATGATAAGGGACTTATTTGGCCAATGACAATTGCACCTTGGCAAGTTCATTTCTGCCCAATCAGATTGGATAACGAAAATGTCAGTGCGGTTGCAGACGAACTCTACAAAAAGATGGAAAATGCAGGCATTGAAGTTTTGTTTGATGACAGGAATATTTCTGCAGGAATCAAACTTACTGACAGCGAACTTATGGGTATGCCAATTAGGGTTGTTATAAGTCCAAAAACACTGGCAAACGGAACAGCAGAAGTCACAGTCAGAGGAGAAGAAGGCGAACCTCTGTTTATCCCAATAGCAGACTTAATTCCAGAACTTAAAGTCATGATTCAAGATGAGATTGATGAAATTGAGAAATCTTTATAAAGGAGTTTGATAATGGTTAAAATCAAAACTAAATTGGACGAAAATGCAACCAAAGAAATCACAAATTTCCAAATGAAAAAAATTTGGTGGCTATATTTGTTGTTTTCACTGATATTCATTTTGTTGGGTGCGCTTACGATAATCGAAGACCCAGGAATGATTGCAACTGCGGTTGTGTTTATTGTCATTGGAGTTTTGTTTACACCATTATGCATATTGCTGACTAAGGGAATTTCAAAAAGTAATAACAATTTATCCCCATTGCTTAAAGATGAAATTGTTGAGACTTACAGATTTGATGATAACAAGTTCACAATTGAGCAAACCAAGGGTGACACTTTTAAATCTTTCACAGAAAGTGAATATTCATACATCCACATGGTCAGAGAAACTGACAAATATTGGCTTCTTTATATTTCAACATCTCAAGTTCATCTTCTTCCAAAAGACAAAATCACAGAAGGTTCAGTTGGGGAATTAAATGATATTTTCAAACAAAAACTTAAGAATAAATTTTTTGCATATAATAAGAAAGAAAAAAAATAATAAAAAATTGAAAAATGTTTAACAAAATAATATAAGGAATCTATATAAAAGAGGTGAATTATATGGAAAAAGAAAAGTATATAATCACAGGAGCAACAGGTCACATTGGAAATGTTCTGGCAAGAAAACTTTGCAAGCAGAATAAAGATGTAACTGCATTTGTTTTGCCAAATGAAGATTTGACACCAATTAAAAATTTGAATTTGAAAATTGTTTATGGTGACGTCACTGACAGAGAAGCGGTTTTCAAATTGATTGAAAAAAATTCCATTGTGATGCATTTGGCTGGAATCATTGATATAGGAACAATGCAAGAAGAAATCATTAGAAAAGTCAATGTGGAAGGGACAAAAAATGTCGTTGATGCTTGTGTTGAAAATCAAGCAAAAAAATTGATATATCTCAGCACCGTTCACATCATCGACCCACAAAATGAAGGAGATATTCTTGTTGAACCAACTGTCTTTGACAAAAATAAGGTTGTGGGGAATTATGCAAAAACAAAATTGGAAGCAACAAAATACATCTTTGATGCTTGCAAAGAAAAAGGGCTGAAAGCATCTGTTTTGTATCCTTCCGGTGTTTTGGGACCTTATGATTACAAAATTTCCGAACTTGGCCAAGTCATTTTGGATTATATGAATCACAAACTTATTGCCTATGTCAAAGGCGGATATAACTTTGTCGATGTCAGAGATGTCGTTGATGCTGCAGTGAATGCAGTAACTATGGGGCGTGACGGTGAAGGTTATATTGTCAGTGGTCGTGCTGTTGACTTGAAAGAACTTCTAAGCATAATCAACAAGAAACTAGGGCGCAAAAGACTTCCTCCAAAGATTGCATTGTGGTTTGTGAGAATGTTTGCAGGGTTAAGCAATTTGTATTACAAAATGAGAAAAAAGAAACCTGTCTTTTCAAAATATTCACTCTATACTTTGAATGTAAATCACAATTTCAGCAATGAAAAAGCAAAGAAAGAACTCAAGTTCAAACCAAGAGATGTTGTTGAAAGTGTGAATGATTCAGTTGATTGGTTCATCAAGAATAAGCCAGAACTTGTCAACTTCAAAAAACTCAACATAGACAAATAAATTTTCACTGTTTGTCCTAAACAAAAGCAATTCAAAATATAATAAAATATGAAGAAAAACAATCTAAGGTGGGCATTTAAGACACTTATTCTCTCCATATTTCTATCTATTGTGTTCAGTGTTGTGTCACAAAGCCTTTTTCCAAATCTATCAATTTTTCTTTCACTTTTTATCATTGCGTTTTTCATTGTTGTCAGTGTAATTTTTGACATGATAAGCGTCGCAGTGACATCAATCAAGATTGAACAGATTGAAAAATATTCCAAACAAAAGGGCTATCAAACGGCAATTAAGCTTTGTCAAAACACAGAAAAGGTTTCTTCATTTTGCGGAGATGTTGTGGGTGACATTTGCGGAATCTTGAGTGGTGCAGGGGGTGTCAGTCTTGTTCTTAATATGCATCTGCAAGATGAAACAATTTATTTCATTGTGACTTGTGTTGTCAGTGCATTGATTGCAGGATTGACAATTTTCGGGAAAGCAGTCATGAAAGGATATTCTGTTGATAAGTGTGAAAATGTCGTCATGAAAACAGCAAGCATAATGGAAACATCTCCGCTGGCATTGATAAAAGGGATTAAGTTCAGAAAAAATAAAGTTGGAAATAAAAACAAGAGTAATGATTTTGATGATAAAAGCAAAAAATCAGAAAATGCTGAAAAAATTTTGAAAAAATGATTGACATAAAAATTTCATTGTGATATTATATTGCAGTAAGAAAGCAGAAGTTCTCCTTCTCACCCATCGAATTTCGTTTTGATGTGGTCAAAAATTTGAATATCTTTATTGATGATAATTTTTGATTTGTGTGATTTTTGGTAGAACTTTGCGTCCTACCAAATTTTTTATTAAAAAGGAGATTACGACAATTTTTAAGGAATTATTGATCAATGATCAAATCACTTCAAAAGAAGTTAGATTGATTGGAGAAGAAGGAGAGCAACTTGGGGTTCTCTCAAAATCAGAAGCACAAAACATTGCTGACAAGCAAGGGTTGGATTTGGTGCTTATGTCGCCAAACGCAAATCCACCAGTTTGCAAACTTATGGACTATGGCAAATATAAGTTTGACACAGTCAAGAAAGAAAAGGAAATTCGCAAAAATCAAAAAATAAGTGAAGTTAAAGAAATTCAACTTTCAATGAGAATTGATGAATATCACATCAGTTTCAAACTTAAAAATGCTCAGAAGATCTTGCAAGACGGGGACAAAGTCAAAGTGTCATTGCGCATGAGAGGAAGAGAACAAGCATATTCACAAAATGCTGTTGAGATTGTGAAGAAGTTTGTCCAAGATTTGTCAGAATATGGTTCAATTGACAAAGAGCCTGTAATTATGGGCAGAAATGTCTTTGTCGTAATCAACCCTAAAAAAAGCTAAAATAAAAGGAGAAAAGGAAAATGCCTAAAATGAAAACACACAGTGGTGCAAAGAAAAGATTTTCACTCACTGCAACAGGAAAAGTTAAGTATGCAAGACCAAACAAAGGTCACTTCTTGACAAACAAAAACAAAAATCGTAAAAGAAAACTCAGAAAAGGGTCTTATATTGCTGGAAAGAATGCAAGCAACATCAAGACATTGCTCTGCAAGTAATTAGGAGGGGAAAATGAGAATTAAAAGAGGAGTAAACGCAGTTAAGAAGCGTAGAAAAATTTTAAAACAAGCAAAAGGTTACTTTGGAGCAAAGAGTAAACTTTACAGAACAGCAAGAGAACAAGTTATGAAGAGCGGACAATATGCTTATATTGGACGTAAACAAAAGAAGAGAGATTTCCGTGCTCTTTGGATCACAAGAATCAATGCTGCTTGCAGATTGAATGACATTTCATACAGCAGATTCATTAACGGACTCAAGAAAGCAAATGTGACTCTTAACAGAAAAGTTCTTGCTGATATGGCTGTAAGAGAACCAGAAGCTTTTGCCAACCTTGTTGAAGTTGCTAAGAAGGCATAACTTCATGTTGAAGGCGACAAATAATTTCATATTGAACCTTAAAAAGCAAAAACGAGAAAATAAGTCTTTGCTTTTTTTGGATAATGTGAAAATAATCAAAGACGCATTAGAAGGTGGTTCAATCAAGCCGGAATGTGTTTTAACCAGCCTTGACAAACTTCCATTTGAGTGTGAAAGTTGTCAGGTTTATAAGGTTGATGAAAAAATAATTGAGCAGTTGGCAGACACAAAAACACCACAAAAAGTATTATGCATTGCATACCTCACACAAAATGTTGTGGAATTGCCTAAAACAAACTTTCTTGTTTTGGACGGACTTCAAGACCCAGGAAATGTTGGAACACTCATTCGCTCTGCTTTTGCCTGTGGATTTGAAACCATCTTTCTGGTGAATTCTGTTCGTAGAGAAAACAGCAAACTTATCAGAAGTTCTGTCGGTGCAGTGTTCAATTCAAAAGTCTATCAAATGTCAAGAGAAGAGTTTGTCACTTATGCAAAAAAAAACTCTTTCAAATTGATTATGTGTGATATGAATGGAGAAAACATATTTGACTTTGCTGAAAACAACTCAAGTGACAAACAACATCTTGGAGTTGTTGTTGGAAACGAGGGGCAGGGTGTAAGTGACGAAATTGCTGCATTATGTTATAAGACTGTCATGATCCCAATGAAAAAGGGAATTGAAAGCCTTAATGCAGGAGTTTCCGGCTCAATCATTATGTATGAAATAAACAAAAATACTTTAAAGAACTAGTTATTTTTATAGACCTTTTCTTTTGCTGTATTTTCGAATTTTTCTAAACCAAGCATGGCATTAAACAAAAGGATTCTAGAGTTATTTGTTTCAATGACCAAATTTTTAAATTTGTTTCTTTCAAT
>ULSO01057598.1_pt1 | contig 23506 bp, 23 predicted proteins | sample 1956701 | NCBI WGS metagenome assembly ULSO01 (sample SAMEA4835708, study PRJEB28245) | human gut metagenome | biome: gut microbiome; material: fecal sample | place: Denmark | collected 2008 | reverse complement strand
AAAATTTCTCTCACTTGGAATGGATTTTTAACATTTCTTAAAACAAATCTAGGGTTGCTTTCATCGTTGCTCAACAAAATTACATTACCTGTATTGAAGATTTTTCCCGTGAGTGATTGATGAAGTGAAATGTCATAGATTCTGTACAAGTTAATTTCGTTTACAGAAGAATACAAAAGCCCGATGTTTGAGAACACTTTAACCCATTGACCAGGTTTCCTTACAAGATAATATCTAGTGAAAGACAAAGGCATTCCGCACCATCTTTTTCTGTCATGCCAAATAAGTTCTGTTCCTTCGCCAAATTTTCTTTCTACGTTCATATTTTTCTCCTTATAAGAATTATATCTTTATTTTACAATAAAAAAACGAAAAAGTAAACAATAATCATGAAATTTTCCGGTTTCAAACAAAAAAAGAAGTTCCTCAAAATGAAGAACTTCCTTAAAACTACGGCAATTATTTGCAGTTGTTGCAACCACCACAGTTTGAAAGCAAAATTAAGAACAAAAGAGTTCCGCAGTCAATGCAGATTTCTCCGCCTTTCATTCCGCCAAAACCGCAACCACAGTTTTGTAAAAGCAAAAGTAAGAAGATAAGTGAACAGCAGTCCATTCCGCAACCGCCACAATCTCTGCCTACATCGCCACAATTAGAGCCTCCGAAAAAGTTCATTTGTGCCTCCTATTAAATTTATCTTTATGTACGACTTTTATGTGCTTTAAGTTTTTGTTGCACATTACAATGTATTAAAATTCATTTAAAAATGTTAATTATATATTAAATTATTTATGCATATTTCTATAAAATTGGTTGAAACTAATTTTGGGAAATGGAAAAGATGAAAATGTACATAAATTCGTTTGACAATCTTTCTTGACCTATGCTAAAATCATATTGATTTCAATAAGGAGGGAAATAATGAAAAGTTTAAGCATGAAAAAAGTAATGTCAATTTTGGCTTGCATGGTTATGGTTCTCGTGGGAGGCGTTCTTCTTGCTTCTTGTGGTGGAACAAAAACAAATGACAATGTTGTTGCAACACCAACAGACAAGGTCGTTGATTTTGGTGGAAGAACAGATTGGAAAAATGCTGATGATTTAAAACTTACATATCTTGGAGACAACAACTATAAAGCTGAAGGTTCAGCAGCAATTATGTCAGCAGAACAAGGAGCCGCTTGGGGTTGTGACGAAGGTTCTATGTATGTTATTCTCAGCATCAAAATGGAAACTGGTGCAACATTAAAAACAGGTTGGAGAACTTCTGCCAATGAAGGATTTGGTGAAGGAGAAGGAAGCAACAAGGACTATTCTGGAACTGAAGGAGTGAAAGAATTTGTTTTGGGACTTTCTAATGGTTCAACACCAACTCACACAGAAAATCCAGTTTGGAGATGTGAAGTTACAAACCCAGTTGAAGAAGGAGAAACTCCAACAACAGTTGTTTTCACAATCGACTTTTCTGCACTTTATGAATAAACAAAAATTACAAAAAGTATGTCAATCTGACATACTTTTTTATTTGTATTATTTGTACTTTTGTGTTATCATAAAAATATGGAGGAGAATAAGATGAAAAAGATATTATCTATCATGGCTTGTTTTATGTTCGTGATGGTTGGCGGTTTTGTTTTGTCTGCTTGTGGAAACGGGGAAAATATCTCAAACAATGATTTTGTTGATTATATATCACAAGACAATGTGGTTTCCGAATTTTCTGGTTATGAATTAAGTGTTAAGGTTGGAAATTCAAAAATTAATGCAACAATCGCTTCTGAAGGCGATTCTCTCAACGCAAAAATTGAATATCCAAATGTTGCAGGCATTGTAAGTCCAGGAACGGTTTATGTCAAAGACAACTTGGTTTATTTCACCACTGCGGAAAACAAATATTATATGGAATTGGATTCATACAACGAATCAATGCAAAATATCAATGAACTTTTGATATACAAGGGTGATTTGACAGACGTCATAATTTCTTTTGTTGAAGAAACTACAGATGACAATTTGACGATTGTAAAGAAAACAAGTGGAAACAAGACCACTTTCAGTTTAAGTTCGACATTAACTGTGGAAGAAATTAAAACAACAAACACTTTTGAAGTTGTTTATGTTGACAATGTGTTGAACAGTCTTTCCACAAAGACAGTCACAAACAATGTGACAGTGACAGATATTTCTCTCAAAGCCTTTGCTGGCAACATCGAATTTCCTGATTTTTCTGATTATAAGAAATTTTCAATTAGCGAAGAAGTAGATTTGGACACTGTCTATGGATACATTAACTCTTTAAATTGTAATTGGGCATCATATGAAGTTGTAGATGCAATTTCTCAAAATGTTTCCTATGATGCAAAAATTTCAATTGAAAATGGAAATCTCAGCGCAGAAATTATTGCTGAAGATGGCAAAAAAGTTTATGTGCAAGACGGAAAACTTTATTATGACAATGGATCAGAAAAATTTTGGACAACATTTGCTAGGCTTGACAGTGTGACTACTGATGACGAAACATTTGGAAGAGCATATGAACTTCTCGAAAGTGCAGTTGTTGTTGAAAATGATGTAAATTACATTTTCAATTCAGAGCAATTGCTTGGAGATCTTAAATATTTCGAAGAAGCAATTTCGTCAGGCATGGTTCAAGCAGCATTTGATATGACTCAAGACGGAGATAAGACAACCTTTGTTGCGACTATGACGGCTACAGGAATGACAGCATCAAGAACTTTTGTGTTTGACAGTGAAAGGTTGTTGGAATATTCTGCTGAGACAAATGGACAAAGATCTTCTTATGTTTATTCAGTTTTCACAATTGAATTTCCAAATTTTGATGATTTTGTTGAAGTTTTATAGGATTTAAGTTTTATGATTTTTATGAAAAAAGAGCGTTTTCAAACGCTCTTTTTTATTTGTTTTTGTATTTTTTCTTGAATTTTTGTTGCCAGCCCCATATTGACATAACCAAACTGTGTGGGAAAAGTTTAACAAGTGGAAGTTGTGCTTTTGATTTGAAACCATACAAGACAACTTCTTTTCTTTTTGTTGCACCTTTCATTGCGCGTTTGATGACTTTCGCCGGATCATACATTGTTGCAAAGTGAGTTATCACTGCATCTTTTGCATTTGTTTTTGTTGCTCTGTCGAAGAACGCCGTTTTTGTCCAATAAGGGCAAAGGCAGGTGACACTTATTTTCTTTGATTTAAGTTCTCGATTTAATGCTCTGGCATAAGACAAAACATATGCTTTGCTTGCCCCATAAACCGCCATATAAGGTGTTGGCTGAAATGCTGCCATTGATGCAATTTCAACAATTCTTCCGCCTGCTTGCATAAATGGAAGGGCAACAAGAGTCAGATGTGTCAATGCTTTGCAGTTCAAATCAATCATTCCAAGTTGGGCAGAGATGGAAATTTCGTCATATCTTCCAAACTTTGCATATCCACTTGCATTGATGAGCCACTCGACAACGACATTTTCAGTTTTCAAACTCTCTTCCAATGTTTTGAAACTCTCTTCTTTTGTCAAATCCAGATCAAAAAATTTGAAAGGTGTTTTGAGTTCTTCATGCATTTTTTCAACATCATCTGTTTTGAGAGCAACTCCCCAAATTTCATCAAGTCCAAGTTTGTCGATTTCAAAGCAAAAGCGTTTGCCCATTCCAGATGACGCACCTGTGACGATTGCAATTTTTTTCATGTTTTCAACCTCCAATAATACTTTAAGTCTGTGAAATTTTCTTAACATAATCATTTTATCACTTTTGCTTGATTTTAAGCAAAGAAAAACACAGAAAATTCGGTTTATTTCTTTGGTTCGTTGACTTTTGAAAAATGTTTTTGCTATAATCAAAATGAATAATTCTATAATTTAGATTAAAAGGGGTTTGAATGGAACAAAACATAATCACTTTCTCTGGAAACAATCAAAAGTTGTTTTCAAGACACGTAATTGAAAATTTGGACCCAAAACTGACGCTTATTGTGCCAGAAACACATAACGCAATTTTGATTAAAGATGGGCAAATGCTCCAAACCTTGTCATCGGGGAAATATCTGATTAGCAAATTTATAGACATGAAAACCGAACTTGATTCATCTTTGGAAATTTTGTTTATGTCAAAAACGGCAAAACTTAAACTTCTTTGGGGGACCTCGCAAAAGTTGTTGATGTATGACAATCTCTTGCAGGAAAATTACAGAGTTGGAATGAGTGGTGATTTTGAGGTTCAGATAGGCGACCCAAGAAAGTGCTATCTCTATCTTGTTGGTGCTGCAGAAGATTTGACTTCAGATGCTCTTCAAGAAAGGTTGATGTCCAATGTGGTGTCAGTTCTTGAAACTGTGGTTGTGGACTATGTTGAGACAAACAAGGTGCTCTTCAATCAGATTTCACTTTGCAAAAAGGAAATTTCGGCAAAAGTGCTCAGCAAACTGAGTCAAAAACTTATGAATGAATATGGCATTGCGGTTTTTTCTTTCAATATTGCAAACATTATTATTGAAAGTGAAGACTATGAAAAATTGGACAAAGCATACAAACAAATCAAAAAGACAGACGATTTTGTTTGTAGACAATGTGGTGCGGTGTTGAAAGAAAATGACAAATTCTGTTCTGTGTGTGGCAAACGTGTTGAAATGTCGAAAAAATGTCCAAAATGTTTTGCAGAAAATTCTGATGATGCAAAGTTTTGCTCGAATTGTGGAAGTAAACTTTCAAATGAGGAGGAAGTATGATAGCGTTTTATATTATAATCTTGTTGGCAGTCGTTGGCATTGCAGTGTTCTACATCTGCAAGGAATACGTCAAGAAACCGGAAAAAGACGAAGGCAGTCGTGGAATTGTCAGAAACAAAAAGAGCATTGAAAAAATGGTTGCAAATGTTGAAAGCATCATTGTTTATGCAAATGGAAATGATGAACTTTGCAATCGTCTTGTTGAAGTTAAGGACAACATCAGATTTTTCAATCCAACAACCAATTCAAAGGTTTTGCTTACAGACACTAAGATTGCAAACAAACTTGATGATTTGAAGATTATGGTTGCGAAAGACAACACTCAAGAAACTTGTTTCAGGGTTCTTGAAGAAATTGAAGCATACATAGTTCAACGAAAGAAGGACGAAATTGAAGAATGAAAAGAACTTACCAAACCTCTGTTGATTTGCCAGAAAGCGAGCACAAAAAAACTTTGGACGAACTCAAACTTGGATATTTGAATTTGAGTGACGGAATGTTTGAGCAGGCGAAATTGAATTTCTTGTTGGCTTTGCAGTATGACAGCAAATGTGCCGATGCATATTGGGGACTGATGCTTTGCAAATTTCAGATAAAAAACGAAGATGAACTGTATTCTGATCCTGTGACTTACAAAAGTGTTCTCTATCTTCCGGAGTGCGAAAAAGCTCTTGAGTTTGCAGAAGAGAATCAACGAAAACAATTCAACAGTTTGCTGGAAAGAATTTATCAAGTCAATGAAGGCGACAATTATTGATGGGAAAAATTAAAGTAATCAAACACAAAAGGAGCAATTATGTGGTGGCCATTTAGAAGAAACAAATTTAAAAATCTCAACAGAGAGGACCTTGTCAACTCCATTTGCGAGCTTGAAAGGCAAGAAAGAACTGCGGAAGCGGAAGTTTATCAAAAGATCAAAGAAATTGACGCTTTGGTGGAGAAAGGAAAAAAGGAAAAGAACAAAGAGTTGCAACTTTTCTATGCAAAAAAAATCAGTCATTTGAATGAAGAGAAACAGACTTGCATGGAAAGAGGAATGTACCTTTTGTACAACATAAGGCTCATGAACAAACTTAAAGAAGCCTATGACAGCAACACCTTCTTCAAGACACAAACAAAAGTTCCTCTCAGCGAATTGTTGCAAGACCAAAAGAGATTAGCAAAGTTTTTGAATAAGGCTCTTGAAACGAGAATTTCTTCAGAAGATGTGCTTACGAGTGCGGACGAACTTTTCAACGAAGTGCAAGCGGCTTATGATGTCAGCCAGCCAATTTATGGAATTGGAAAGAGCGAAGAAGAAATTTTGAGTATGTTTGAGAAAGAAAATCAATTGAACGATGAGCAAGAACTGATGGAAGAAAAGCAACCATCAGAGCCAATAAAAAAGAAAAAAATGAAAATGGAGGAATAGAAAAATGGCTTTGTTTAAATCAAAACAACAAAAAGAAATCGAAAAGAAGATGCTTATCAAAAGGACAATCAATTCCATGAATAAGCAGATCAACCGCTTGGAAGAACAAAAACAAGTGTTTATTGATGCTGCCAAGAGGGCAAAACTCAAGGGGCTTGATGCTCAATTTAATCTTGCATTGAGTGGATACAAAATGACTCTTCAACAACAGAAGAGAGCACAAGAGATGCTTTTAAATTTTGAAATCACTGCTCAAATGAAAGATGTGACAATGATGACTTCAGAGTTTTTGCGTGGAATGAGTGACATAAGCAAGGAAATGACAAAACTTGCAGATGCAAAAGAATTTGCAAAGATTCAGGCTCAATTTGAAGAAGCTATGGCTGCGGTTGAGACTCAAACAGACCAAATGGACAACTTCATGGAAATGAGTCAAGAAACTTTCTACAATCAAGGACGTGACAAGAGTGGAAAGCAAATGTCTGATGAGGAATTTGAAAAGTTCATCATGGAACAGGCTTCTCAAGATGAATTGTCAAGTGAAAACATTGACAAAGAAATGGAAGAGGTAAGAAAGAAAATTGAAGCAGAAAGCGATAGCGAAAAATAATGCTTTGGAGGGATTGTAGAGCATGATGCAATATTACATTGACCAGGGATCCTCAACAATCAAGGTTTATTCCTTTGATGGAACGATTTTGAAACTTGTTGAAGAACATTCAATTTATTTGAAAAATGGTTTTAGCAAAGAAAAAGGAATCACTGAGGATAATCTTGAGTTGCTCTACGGCTACTATGCTCAAATAACAAAAAAGTATCATTTGAACTTTGAATCTACATACATTTTTGCAACAGGGATTTTTAGAGAAATTCCAGCAGAACAAAAATTTATGTTGGTTAAAGAATTTAATAAAAAATTTGACCTTTATTTCAATGTAATCAGTCATGGTATTGAAAATTATTACATTGGAAAGGCTATGGAAAGTGATTATAATGGCAAAAAAGTTATGGTCATCAATATGGGTGGAAAAACGACTGAACTTGTCACATTTGAAAACAACCAAATTACACAAAGACATAATTTGAAAGTTGGAGTCGCTGACTTGTTGAACAAATTTCCAAACTCAAATGACAAATATTCAACAGCAAGAATTGAAGATATGGTTGATTTTGTTAAGGAAAGGATTAAAAACGAAAAATTCGATACCGATTATGATTGTGCAATTTTTACGGGCGGAGAACTTCGTTTTGAAAAATTGACAAAATATGAGCTGGAAGACAACGACTTGTTCTTTGACAACATTCATGACAAAAAGGTTAGTTTTGAGAACTTTGTCAAAGGAAATGGAAAGATATTCTATCAAATGACACTTGATGAACTCTATGCCTTAATGCCACAAAATCCAAAATGGATGGATGGTGCAAGGGCGGGTGCGGTTTTGCCTCAGGCTATTTTTGAAAAAGCAAAAATCAAAACAATTATCCCTTCAGATATGAATTTGATTAATGGGGTGATTAAAGACATCTAATTTGATTTGAGAGGGTTTTATGAAAGAAACAAATATGAATGTTTTGTCTGACACTTTCAACCTTTATATGCAAAAAGGAAAGGAAGCAAAAGAGAAAGGAAACATAACACTGGCAAAAAGGAATTTTTTGTTGGCAAGTGAAACTATGATGCAGATGGCCAAGCAAAGTCAGGGCAAACTTAAAGAAGTTCGCATGGATAGAGCACGCAGACTTGTTGAAATCTCTGACAATCTGAGCAAAAGACCAGAAAAAATCAATAAAAAAACTGACCAAACAGAAGACGAAGAAGATGACGATGTAAAAAAATGGCAGACGGCAGAAATTCCAAAAATCAAATTTAGTGATGTTGCTGGGTTGGAAGATGTCAAAAAGGCAATTACAATCAGAATGATCAATCCAATCAAATATCCTGACAAATACAAAATGTATGGAAAGAAAACAGGCGGTGGAGTCTTGTTGTATGGACCTCCAGGAACTGGAAAAACAATGATTGCAAAAGCCATTGCAAATGAGGTTGGTGCAAAGTTTTATGCAGTGAAAGGGTCGGACATTGTCAGCAAATGGGTTGGCGACAGTGAGAAAAACATCAACTCTCTTTTTCAAGAAGCAAACAAACAAGACAGAGCAATCATCTTTATTGATGAAATGGACAGTCTTATTGGCAGACGTGGGCTTGACACTCACAACGACAAACGTGTCAATGAATTTTTGCAACAAATAGATGGTTTTGCTGGAAGAAATCCAAACCTGCTTCTTTTGGGTGCGACCAACAGACCTTGGGATATTGACAGTGCAGCAATGCGTTCTGGGAGATTTTCTCAGAAAATATATTTGCCACTTCCAGATGCTCCAGCGAGAAAATTTATGATTGAAAAAAACATGAAGGGTGTTCCAGTTGCCAAAGATTTTGACATTGACAGAATTGTTGAGCAAACTGAGATGTACAGCGGTGCGGACATTGAAGAACTTTGTGACAGAGCCAAAGATGAACCACTTCTCAAAGCGATTGCCACAGACAGTGTGATTTTGGTTACAAACAAAGATTTTGACGATGTCTTGGAAAAAATGCCACCAAGTGTGACAGAAAAAGAACTTAAGCAATTTGAGGAATATAACAACGAAATTAACAGTTACATAAAAAACAAAAAAGATAAGAAATAAAGGGTTTTAAGTGAGAGAACGTGTTTGTAAGAATTGTGGAGGAAGACAATATAAAGTCGTAGGGCAGAACATGGTCAAATGTATGTTCTGTGGGACTCTCTATGTCGACGAACAAGCTTCAAAAGAGGAAGAAGTTCTCACAGTCGGGGCCTACGAAAAACTCAGAGATTGCCAGTTTGATCAGGCAAAAGAAGAATTTGACAAAATTTTGTCGCTCTACCCATTGTCCTTTGAAGGGCATTATGGAAAAGTTCAAGCAAAATACAAAATCGTTTTTTACACAAATAAAAGAGGGACATCAAAACGACCTCGCTTTTTTGGTGATGAAATACCTTCCATTTTGGAAGATGAAGATTTCAAGTTGGCGGTTAAAAATGCTCCACCAGAAGTGGCGAAAACCTATAATGATCAAGCAAAAAGAATTGAAAAAATCAGAAAAACATTTTTGGAAGAGTCAAGCAAAAAACACTATGACATCATTGCTTGTGCATTGAATTTTGACAAAAATGAAGAAAACTTGGTTTCAAAAACGGTTGAAGAACTTAAAAAGCAAAACCTTGAAGTTTATTTTGTTCAAGATCTTCCTCAAAAAGAGAGAGAAGAAGACACATTTCAAGCCTTGCAAACGGCAAAGGCTTTCATCTTTTTTGCAAATGACAAAAAGGGATATAATGCAGGTGAAATTAAAAACTTGTATGACAGATATCTTTATTTTGCTTCGCAAAAAAAGAAAACAAAAAGCAGTTTGATTGTTGCTTTGGATTCTGCCAATGTTTCGGTTTCTGATGTTCCGAAAGAATTGATTGCTTGCAAGAGCGTTGTTGATATGGCACAAACTTCATTCTTGCAAGACATTCAAGTCAAAGTTAAAAAGGAAATGGAAAATTCTGTCCAGGAACTTGCAAAGATTGACACTGTTAAAATTGAGAAAGTTGAGCCACAAAGAAAAGCCTATGTTGACATTGAGAGCATCAGTCCAAGTGAACTTGGACATTATCATGTTGACAACATTGAACTTAGTGATGCAAACAAAATCAAATGGATTTTTTTGACCTTGAAAAATGGAGATTTTGCTTCTGCTTCAGATTTGATTTCCAAGGGATTGGAAAAAGATGCAAACAATTCTGAATTGCTCTTTGCTCAACTTATGGCAGAGAACAACATCAAAACTCAGGAAGAATTTTTCCAAAACATTGCAAATTTCAGAGATAAAGAAAAAATTGATAAAATTCTGACTTATGCATCAAAAGACTTTGCTGAGTATTTTGTTGACAGTTGGGAAAATTTGATTATCAAACTTGACAGTGAAGAATATTACAATGCTTTTCTTTTGTATTTGGCACAATTTAGTTCTCCAAATCGTGACAATTTTGTGGAAAAAGCAGAGAACAAAGCGGTTGAGACTCTGAATGAAGAATTGATTGATAAAGTTCTAAAATGTTTCAAGAGCGATGAAATTGAGCGTTTTGTGGAATTTTATTTCATGCTTGCACAAAAAAGTGATGACCAAAAATATTATCAAAAGATATTGGATATTGACGAAGGGCACGAACCAAGCAACATCGCACTTTTGTTGCAACATTTCAAGACTGACAAAGACAAACTTGAATATCGTGACAGAGAAGAGATTGAAGCTGTTTTCAAATATTTGAGTGAGAGCACAAGAGCACAGTTTGTTTCTTCTGTTGTCAATATGATTTTGCCAATTGCGTTCTATGATTTGGACAAGGCAGAGGCACAATTAGATTTCTATCTTTCCTATGTGTCTGAAAATGCCAAGTTGGTGGAAATCTTAAGAAGCATCACCAATGCTTTCCAAGAGCAAGGTTTTTTCAAACAGGCAGAGAAATATCTTTCAATTGCAATTTCCAAGGACAATTCAAACGGAGAGTTATACTGGCAACTTATCAAGGTTAAGGCACATTGCAAGACAGACAACGAACTCATTATGTCAAATGTCAAAATTTCACAAATGCCAGAATGGGAAACACTGTTAAGTTTGTCAAATGAAGAACAGACTGAAAGATACGCTGAAATCACCAGCAAAATGAATTTATATTCTGGTGAAAAAATGGCATTTAGAGAAGATATGCCGGACAAAATTCATTTGATTCAAGATTTGAAAGAGTTTGTTTCAAGAAACGAAAAAATTCTTTTGGAGATGGAAAAGCAAGAAGGTGAAAGAGTTTTGAAAGGCGTGAAATATTATCGTCTTCAACTTAAACCTTTTGAAAGTTACATCGAAAAAATTGAGAATATGTCCGACTTTAAGGAATATCAAGATATTTTCTCAAAGCTCAACATGAGACTGGAAGCACTGAATTTGACGCTCAGTTCTTCTGTCAATGTGATTGACTTGCTCAACAAAGATGAAGGATTGAAAACCATTCTTCAAGATGAAAAAACAAAAGAAAAACGCAGAACAAAACAGGTCAAAGACATTCGTAAGGACAAGTTTTTGAAAAAATTTTTGTATATATTTTTGGAATTGTTCCCACTTTTGTTTACCACCTTGTTGTTGATCGTTTTGGTTTTTGCACCAAAAGAAGTCTATCTTTATTTCAGTCAAGAATTTTTGATTGTTTTGGTTATCTTGTCAACAATTATCGGGGCAGTCAATCTGATTGTGTTCATTAATATCAGACACAAACTTTCCAAAAAATGGAACATAGCCAACATTGCACTGTTTTCCATTGCAGGACTGAATTTGATTTTGATGTGCTGTGGACTCTATTTCTTCCCAGTTACAATGAACATCAATTCAGCAAAAGAAATGCAGGTTTTGCTTAAAAATGCTTCATATTCAAATTTCAAGTTGACAAAAGATATTGACATGAAAGACATCTCGTGGACGTCTGTCAATTTCAGTGGAACACTAGATGGCGATGGACATTCAATAACAAACTTGCAGTTTAATGAAAAACAAGACAGACTTGGGCTGTTTAAGCGTAACAGTGGAGAGATAAAAAATCTCAACATTTATTTGGCAGAAAAGTCCTATTCAGACATATTCAAATTCGGGACAATTGCAAGATCAAATCATGGATTGATTGAAAATTGCTCTGTTTATGGAACAGTGGTTCTTAATTTCAATGAAAATGCAACTGTTGGTGGAATTTGTGGAACTATGTCAGGTGGAAGCGTTTTGAATTGCACGACAAACTTGACAATTACAATCAACATTGAACAAGCAACTTTGAAATATGGCGGGCTTGTTGGAGAAATTGGAAGTGGTTCAAGTCAAACAACAGTGAATAAATCTACAAATAATGCCAATGTTGTGATAAATTCAAATGGCTCTGAAAACATTTATGCTGGTGGACTTGTTGGAATGCTCAGACACCTTGATGCCGAAAACATAAACATTTCGCAAAATGCAAGCAATATGAGTTTGAGTGTGAATGGAAATGGTGGAAGGGCTGTTGCCGGTGGACTTGTTGGACAAGGTTACAGCAGCAGCAAAAACAATTATGCCACTGGAAAAATTGACACATCAAATTTTGTGGGAAGTGGTTATGTTGGTGGTTTGTATGGTCAATACGAAAATTCCACTTTGTCTGACAGCATCAAAACAAGCTATTCAGTTGTTCAACTCAATGTTGGTGACTCCATCAAAGTTGGTGGACTTGTAGGTGGGCTTGGAGGAAAGGTCTCCTCAAGTTTTACAAATTTGACAATTGACTTTGCGGGAGAAATAAAATTCTCTTCGGCACAGGCAGACAACTGTTTGAAATTGACAACAAAGTTCTATGACGAAAGGTTGGGTTTTGATGAGAACATTTGGAATATCACTAGTTCAGCTTATCCAACCTTAAAATAAATAAAGGTAAAAAGTGACAATCAAAACTTATTGTCACTTTTTTATAAAACTTTCAAAAATCAGTTGACTTTTTTCGCAGAAAAGCATATAAATAGTTAGTATGCTAACAATCGGAGGGAAAAGTCGTGTTTTCGATCATTTTATCTTTGAAATCTTTGCATCACACTATGATGAGAAGATTTGAAAAAGAATCAAAAGATTTTGATGCAACAGGTGGGCAATTGATGGTTCTGAAATTTCTTTATGACCACGAAAACGAAGACGTTTATCAGAAAGACATAGAGAAATTCATTGATGTCAGGGGTTCGACTGCAACGGTCATTTTGCAATCTCTGACAAAGAAGGGATACATCAAGAGAGTGTCCTGTTCAAATGATGGAAGGCTGAAAAAAATTGTTTTGTGTGAAAAGGCCAAGAAAGTTATTGTAGAATTTGAACAGAGAATGGCAAAACTTGAAATTGAGATTGAAAATGGCTTGTCTATGCAGGACAAAGAAAACTTTTCTTTGATTGTGGACAAAATCAAACACAACATTGAATATAAAGAAAACTAAATTTAAGGCGAGGAAGTATGAATATTTTAAGATTATTTAAAAATTTGAAATGGATTGATTATTTGTTCATTGGCATTGTATGTGGACTTATCGTTTTGCAGGTTTGGCTCGATTTGGAACTTCCATCTTACACCGAAAACATTATGTTGGAACTTGCAAAACTCCAAGAAGGTTTGGAAGCAGAATTGTCTGTCATTTTGGTTAATGGCGGATACATGCTTGCATGTGCTTTTGGAAGTTTGGCAAGTGCAATTTGCGTTGGTTTCTGCACGGCAAACCTTTCATCTCGTCTTGCATACAATTTGAGGGGTAAGATTTATAACAAAATTCAAGGTTTTTCTCTTGCTGAGATTAACAGATTTTCAACAGCAAGTTTGATCACAAGAACAACCAACGATGTCACCCAAGTTCAAGTTTTTCTTGCACTGGGAACGCAAGCAATCATCAAGGCACCAGTTCTTGCAATTTGGTCCGTTTTGGAAATTTTGTCAAAAGGTTGGCAATGGTCAACGGCACTTGCTGTTGCAATTGGTTTCTTGCTTTTGATGGTTGTAATCATTATTACTGTTGCAATTCCAAAATTTAAGAAAATTCAAACAATGACTGACGATATCAACCGTGTCACAGATGAAAACTTGACGGGTATCAGAGTTGTTCGTGCATCAAATGCGGAAGATTTCCAAAATAACAAGTTTGAAAATTACAACGACAAATTGACAAAAACACAACTCTTTGTCAACAGAGTTATGGGGATCATGAGTCCAGGAATGAACCTTTTGATGAGTGGCTTGTCTTTGGCAATCTATTGGATTGGGGCTTATATCGTTGACAATCCTACTATGTTGGTTAACATGACCACTTTCATGCAATATGGAATGCAGGTTATTGCAGCATTCATGCTGTTGATTATGATTTTCATATTGATGCCAAGAGCCCTTGTTTCTGCAAAGAGAATAAACGAAGTTTTGGATACTCAAAATTCAATTACATCAGGAGAATTTAAGGACATCAACTCAAATCGTTCTGCCTCTGTTGTTTTTGACCATGTTTCTTTCAAATATCCAGATGCTGATGAATACGTTTTGAAAGACATCAGCTTTGAAGCAAAAGAAGGAGAAACAGTTGCGTTTATTGGTTCGACAGGAAGCGGGAAAAGCACTCTTATCAATCTTATTCCAAGACTTTATGATGCAACCGAGGGAAAAGTTTTGATTGATGGTGTTGATGTTAAGCAATATGATTTGGAAAGTTTAAACCGCAAGATTGGTTATGTTCCTCAAAGAGGAGTGTTGTTCAGTGGAACGGTTAAGTCAAATGTCAACTTTGGTGACAACAATGCAGATGATGACACTGTGAAAGAATCTATCAAGATTGCACAGGCGTCCAACTTTGTTTCTAGAATGGAAAATGGTGTTGACAGTCGAATTGCACAAGGTGGAACAAACGTGTCTGGTGGGCAAAAGCAAAGGTTGTCAATTGCTCGTGCGATTGCAAGAAAACCTGAGATATTCATTTTTGACGACAGTTTTTCAGCATTGGACTATAAGACTGACAAAAAACTTAGAGCGGCACTTAAAAAACATACTGGAAAAGTTACCAAATTCATCGTTGCACAAAGAATTGGAACAATCAAAGATGCAGACAAAATCATAGTTTTGGACAGTGGGAATATGGTTGGAATGGAAACTCACGAGGAACTCTTGAAAAAATGTTCTGTTTACAAGGAAATAGCCCTGTCACAACTGTCAGAGGAGGAACTGTAATATGCCTGGAATGATGAATATGAATAAAAACAAGGCTGTTGAAAAAGCAGAGAAAGGAACATTTATGAAGTCGCTTGGAAAACTTCTTAAGTTCTGTAAAAGATATTGGGGTTGGATTATTCTTTCAATGATTTTTGGAGCAATTGCTGTTGTCTTCCAAATTATTGGACCAAACAAAATTGGTGACATTGCCAACATAATCACAGGAAGTTTTGCAACCGGAATTGACGTTGGTGCAGTGACAGAAATTGCGATATTTTTGGTTTGCATTTATGTTGCTGGTGCGATTTTGTCATATTTTCAACAATATATAACCGCCACAGTGACACAAAACACTGTAAAAAGACTCAGACAAAACATCTCTAAAAAAATCAACAAATTGCCGTTGAACTACTTTGACACTCATCTTCATGGAGACATCTTGAGTAGAGTCACAAACGATGTCGACACCATTGGACAGAACTTGAACCAAAGCATTGGTGGCTTGGTTTCAAACACACTTATGTTTATTGGTGTTTTGATTGTGATGTTTGTAATCGACTGGATAATGGCGTTTACTGTTGTTGGAACAACACTTATTGGTTTTTGTTTTTCTCTGATTTTTATGACAAAGTCTCAAAAATATTTCAACCAAAATCAAAAGAATTTGGGCGATCTAAACGCTCATATTGAAGAAACTTATTCAGGTCATAATGTTGTTCAACTTTTCAATGCGAAAGAGAGCACAGGAAAAGAATTTGCAAAAGTTAACAAAAAACTGTTCAGCACTGGTTGGAAATCACAGTTCATTTCCGGCGTTATGATGCCAATCATGAACTTTGTTGGAAATCTTGGGTATGTTGCTGTTTGTGTTGTTGGTGCAGTTTTGGCAGCAAATAGAGGAATTGAATATTATGGAACAATTGTTGAATTTATGATTTATGTCAGATTGTTCACAAACCCACTTTCTCAAATCGCACAGAGTTTGACAAGTTTGCAGTCCGCTTCAGCAGCATGTGGAAGAGTGTTTGAGTTCTTGGAAGAAAAAGAACTTTCAGATGAAAGCGACAAAACATTGGTTTTGGAAAATGTCAAAGGTGATGTGGAATTTGACCATGTTAAATTCGGATACAATCCAAACAAAATCATCATCAAGGACTTTTCTGCAAATGTTTATGCAGGACAAAAGATAGCCATTGTTGGTCCGACTGGTGCAGGGAAAACAACACTTGTCAATTTGCTTATGAGGTTCTATGAGATTAATTCTGGAGATATTAAAATTGACGGAGTGTCCACTAAGGACATCACAAGAGAGAATGTCCATGACTTGTTTGGTATGGTTCTTCAGGACACTTGGTTGTTTGAAGGAACGATCAAGGAAAACCTGAGATATAACAATCCAAATGTCACTGACGAACAAATTGTGGAAGCGTGCAAGCATGTTGGTGTTGACCACTTCATTCAAACCTTGTCAAAGGGATATGACACTGTCATCGATGATTCGGTCAATCTCTCAGCGGGACAAAAGCAACTCCTTACAATTGCAAGAACCATGATTGCAAATAAGCCAATGATCATTCTTGACGAAGCAACAAGTTCGGTTGATACAAGAACAGAAATTTTGCTCCAACAAGCCATGGATAAAGCAATGGAAGGAAGAACATCATTTATCATTGCCCACAGATTGTCAACAATCAAAAATGCTGATTTGATTTTGGTATTGAAAGATGGGGACATCATTGAAAAGGGCAATCATGAGGAATTGTTGGAGAAAGGTGGTTTCTATGCTGATCTTTACAACAGCCAATTTGAAGAAGTTTAATTAATGAAGAATAAATAGAAAAGATTTTCGCATAATACAAACAAAATTGGAGGTTGTCTTATGATGAGGATTCTTTTCTTTTTTATGGGGGTGCCTATGATGATTATGTCTTTTTTTGAGGCGATTGATGTGTTGCCTTATGTAACAAATTACAATCTTATGGTTGATGGAAAAGTTGTTGAATTGTCAGAAACGGAAGTGCAGGGTTTGCAAGAACAAGTGGTCAGTCTTTTTGAAGGTTCTCACACCATGCCAGCATTTGGCGTTGTTTTTAATGATATGTATCAAGAAGATATAAAAAATGGTTATTTTGTTTCTTTAAAATTTGACTGTCCAATTCAAATAAACAATCTGCCGTTTGATGAATTGGTTTTCAAAGTTGACAAAGATTTTCATGGTTTCAATCTCATGAGAGGGGAAAACGGAATTTTCCAAGGACGTTGCATTTACATTGATTTGCAGGATAAAACCATGGCAAACCTTTTTGAATACATTGAAAATTTGGACAGCGTTAAAAACATATCTTTAGACGAACCAGTCGAAGATATACAAGAAGAGATAGAGCAGACACCGACAGAAGATTTTTCTGATGACACAAATAAGAATGATGGCATGGAAAACAATCAAGTGGATTGAGAAAAATTATTAAAAAATAATTAATTTCTTAAAAATACTAATAAAGAAGGTTTCAAAATTTGTGTTTTGAAATCTTTTTATTTATCATGCCAAAATAATTGACAACGAAATGGGTTATGTAATACAATATTTAGGAACAATAAAAGCTGAAAACACAATATCTTGTGTTTCTGAATGAAATTTTACAATATATAGACAAAGGAGAATTAAAGTTATGGAAAAAGTAGAATTTGAAGCATGGAAAGGATTTAAAGGCGATAAATGGAAAGAAACAATTGATGTTTCAGATTTTATTTTGAACAATTATAAGGAATATAGGGGTGATGACAGTTTTTTGTGCGGAATCTCCAACAAGACAAAGAAGGTTTGGGAAAAATGCGAAAAATTGCTTGCTAAAGAAGCAAAAGTTGGACTTCTTGATGTGGAAACAAAAGCTGTTTCTGGGATTAACACCTTCAAGCCTGGATATATCGACAAAAGAAATGAGGTCGTTGTTGGACTTCAGACAGACAAACCATTAAAGAGAATTGTTAACCTTTATGGTGGGACAAGAATGGCAGAAAAGGCACTTGCTGCATATCACAGAGAACTTGACCCAACAATCAAAAAACATTTTTGGGAATATAGAAAAACTCACAATGATGGTGTTTTTGATGCATACACACCAGAAATCAGAAAAGCAAGAAAAGCAGGTTTGATCACTGGGCTTCCAGACGCTTACGGAAGAGGAAGAATCATTGGAGATTATCGTCGTGTTGCTCTTTATGGAATTGACTTTTTGATTGAAGAAAAGAAAAAAGACAAGGAAAAAATTGATGTCTCAAGTGAAGAAAACATTCGTTTGAGAGAAGAAGTTGCAGAACAAATCAAAGCACTTGAAGAAATCAAAAAAATGGCAATGGGATATGGCTTTGACATAAGCAAACCTGCAACAACAGCACAAGAGGCTGTTCAATGGTTGTATTTTGGATATCTTGCGAGCGTCAAAGAAAACAATGGTGCTGCAATGAGTTTGGGAAGGACATCAACATTCCTTGATATTTTCATTGAGAGAGACATGAAGAAAGGTCTTTTGACTGAAGAACAGGCTCAAGAGTTGATTGACCAATTCATCATCAAACTTCGTCTTGTAAGACACTTAAGAACCCCAGATTACGATGAGATTTTTGCTGGTGATCCAACTTGGGTAACCGAAAGTGTTGGTGGTATGGCTGACGATGAAAAGAGTTTGGTAACAAAAAATTCTTTCAGATATTTGCAAACATTGATAAATCTCAATCCTTCACAAGAACCAAATTTGACTGTTCTTTGGTCAGAGAAATTGCCAAACAATTTCAAAAAATTCTGTGCAAAGATTTCAATTTTGACTGATGCAATTCAATATGAAGGCGACGATGTCATGAGAGAAATCTATGGTAATGATTATGCAATTGCTTGCTGTGTTTCCGCAATGAAAGTTGGCAAACAGATGCAATTTTTTGGTGCAAGATGCAACTTGGCAAAAGCATTGCTCTATTCTCTCAATGGTGGTTATGATGAAAAGTCTGGTGCTTTGGTTGTTGAAGGACTTTCCAAGAACACAGAGAAAGTTTTGACCTTTGACAAAGTTTTCAAAAACTATCAAAAAACTTTGGATAAAGTTGCAAAGACATATGTTGATGCAATGAACATCATTCACTATATGCACGACAAATATGCCTACGAAAGAGGACAAATGGCACTTCATGACACTTGGTTGGAAAGACTTATGGCATTTGGTGCCGCTGGTTTTTCTGTTGTTGTTGACTCTTTGTCTGCAATCAAATTTGCAAAAGTTAAACCAATCAAAGATGAAAATGGATTGATTGTTGACTTTGAAGTTGAAGGCGATTTCCCTAAGTTTGGAAATGATGATGACAGAGTTGATGAACTTGGCGTTCAAGTGGTTGAATATTTCTTCGGTTGTTTGAAAAAACACAAATTGTATAGAGATGCAAAACACACCCTTTCACTTTTGACAATCACATCAAATGTTATGTATGGAAAGAAGACTGGGGCAACTCCAGACGGAAGAAAAGCGGGAGAACCTTTTGCACCTGGAGCAAACCCAATGCATGAAAGAGACTGTTCTGGTGCTTTGGCATCTTTGAATTCTGTTGCAAAAATTCCTTATTGCGACTGCTGTCAAGACGGAATTTCAAACACATTCTCAATTGTTCCTGATGCACTTGGGCATGATGAAAAATCAAGAATTAACAACTTGGTTAACATTCTTGACGGATATTTCGTTCAAAAGGCACAACATTTGAATGTTAATGTTTTGAACAGAGAACTTTTGATTGATGCGATGAACAACCCTTGGAAATATCCAAATTTGACAATCAGAGTTTCTGGATATGCGGTAAACTTCAACAGATTGTCCAAAGCACATCAACAAGAAGTCATTTCAAGAACATTCCATGAGGCAAGATAATGTTTGAAATTGTGGGGAATATTGCAAGTTTTGAAACCATGGGGCTGGTTGACGGCCCTGGTGTGAGATTTGTCGTCTTTTTGCAAGGGTGTCCTCTTAGGTGTGCTTATTGTCACAATCCAGAGATGTGGAATCCAAAAGAAGCAAAAATTCAGATGACACCAGAAGAACTTGTGAAAAAAATCAAAAGATACAGAGTTTACTTCAAAGATGGTGGTGGAGTGACTGTCTCTGGTGGAGAGCCATTGTTGCAGGCAAAATTTGTCACTGAAGTTTTCAAGTTGTGCAAACAAGAGGGCATTCACACTTGTTTGGATACTTCTGGCTATGGCGATGATTATGAAGAACTTTTGGATTATTGTGATTTGGTTATCCTTGATGTTAAAGAATTGGATTCCAATAAATACAAGGATTTGGTTGGAAAAGAGATGGGCAAATTTTTAAAATTTTTGAAAGTCTGTCAAGAAAAAAACAAAAAGATGTGGTTCAGACAGGTTATTGTTCCGGGATATAACGACACAAAAGAGAGCGTTTTGGCATTGAAAGAATTTGCATCTAAATTTTCAAACATTGAAAAAATTGAATTGTTACCTTATCACACCATGGCGATAAAAAAATACAAGGAATTAGGAATTCCTTACAGGCTTTCGGACGTGCCTGCGATGGACAAAAAGAAGTGCAAAGATTTGGAGAAATATTTGAATTAAGACTTGCGAAAGCAGGTCTTTTTTGTTTTAAAAAGATTTGAATTGACAAAAATTTTTCTGATGGACTGGATATTGTTTGCTTTTTGCGGTTTTTATTTCATTAAGGGGTATTTCAAGGGATTTATCTCTATGGTTTTTTCATTGATTGGAACGTTTGCAATGCTGGTCATCGCATGGAAACTCACAGCATTTTTTTCTAACTATATTCAAAGTTGGTTTGGTGATAGCGTTTATGGAATGTTAAAAGCGGGGATTGATGAAATTATGGCAGGGGAATTTGCTTCCATAGAAGAGTTTAGGACTGCTCTTATGCAAACAAGTTATGGCTCGCTTTTTGGATTGTTTTTAACCAATTTGATTGGAAATGTATCTTTTGACGGGAGTCTGACCGCTGGTCAAATTCTTGCTCCTTCACTTTCTGAGTTGCTAATTAAAGTTATCACTTTTTTGATTATATTTCTGATTTTGATCTTTTTGCTTAAAATTTTGAGATTTTTATTAAATAAAACGATTAAAATGCTTGGTTTTCAAAGCGGTAATAAAATTTTGGGTGGTTTTGTTGGCGCAATAAAGGGACTGATTGTGTTTGGGATTGTCTATGTTGTTCTTGTTGCGATTTCAAATTTTACTCTTAACGAAGGTCTCTTGAGTTTTGTCCAAAGAGGAAATGTTTCTAAATTTTTATATGATAATTTGATAATAAAAATAATCAACCTGTTTTATTAGGTTGATTATCGCTAATTTTTATAGTTTTCTATGCTTTTTAAATAATTGTTCAACACAGATGTTTCTTCTGTTTCTGGTTGTTCGTCTTCAGGAAGTTGCGAAATGATGTCATCATTTTTATCGTTTGTGTCGTCGGTTTTGTCTTTAAGATTAATCATTATACCAATTTGGACAATGATGACAATGATTAAGATTGCGATCAAAACGATGCAAGTTATTTGAAATACGCTAAGTTTTTTCCACCATTTTTGTTTTTCTTCCATTGTGTTTTTCCTTGAACTTATTGTAACACTTTATCGCTGGTTTGGCAAGAAAATTTTTGACTGTAAATCTTTGCAAAATGAAAGAAATTGCAAAAGCGGCAATTGAAAAAAATCTAAATTCACCGTAATTAATTTTTAAATTTGTGAAAAAGCATATAAAAAATGTTAAAAAAACTGCAAAAAATAATAAAATTTGTGAAATTATTTTATTTCGCCTAAAATAAACGCATAAAATATTTTTTAAATCAAATAAAAATCCGCTTAAAAATCCACTTAAAGAAAGAAATAAAAATATTATTGGTTGTGACAAAGATTCATATAGCATTATTTGAATAACCTTTTAATTAGATTTGTTTTTTCTTGTTTTGTTGTGTATTTGATTGAGTTTATGTTCCCAGAAAAAACCACTTCTTTGTTGTCTAAATCAAGTTTTGTGACTTCAATATTTGTTCCAGCAATGACGATGTTGCAATCTCCAACTTCAACAACCGCTTGATTGCTGGTTGACGAAAGAACTTTTGTTGCGCCATTGACTATTACCTTTTTTCTATCTTCTATGCAAATATTTTCCATATAGTCTCCTTTTTGTTTGTCTTACATTGATTAATTTTTGTATAATAAGATATGCTTAAAAAAGATATAATAGTCGAAAAAGATAAAAAATTGGTCAATCTCTTACAAGATTATGGTTTTTCTTTTGCTGATGTCAACAAAATGTTGAGAAACAAAGATGTAAAAATCAACGGAAAGGCAATTCGAGATAATGTTGCGGTTCATGCGGGCGAGCTTGTGACATTTTATTATTCTGCAGATATGTTGGAGAAAAAATATGAAATTTTGTTTGAAGATGAAGATGTTTATGTCGTCTATAAGTCGGCAGGCATAGAAGTTGAAGGTGAAAAAGGATTGGAAAATGTTCTTCCAAACGCCATTGCGGTTCACCGATTGGACAGAAACACGGAAGGTGTTATGATTTTTGCAAAAAATCAAATGGCGGAGAAAAAACTTGTTGATGCGTTCAAAAATCATAAGATTCACAAATTCTATATTGCAGAGGTTGTTGGAAAATTTGATGTTGAGAATCAAATTTTTAAAGGTTTTTTAGTTAAAGATAGTGAGAATTCCAATGTAAAGATTTATAATCAGAGGGTTAAAAATTCAGTTCAGATTGAAACCAAGGTGAATACAATCAAATCAGGGGTGGAAAGCAGTTTGGTTGAAGTGGAGCTTCTTACTGGAAAAACGCATCAAATTCGTGCACATTTGGCGTTTTTAGGTCATGCGATTGTTGGTGATGGGAAATATGGAAGAAATGAAATTAACAAAAAATTCAAACAAAACAGGCAAAAATTGGCATGTTTTAGGTTAAAGTTTGATTTTGTTGATTTGAAAGGATTGAATTTTAAAGAATTTGTTAAAAAGCCAAAATGGGCAGAATATTGATTGTCATAATTTGATTTTTTTGCATATTGAAAGAGTATGAAAGAAACTCTTTTGAAAGTTAATTCATATTATGAAGGATTGATTCAGAATTTTTATGCGGGTGCAAAAGGTTGTTTTTCTGCCTTTATGCACTTTTTTTATCAATATAACCAAAGTGTGGTTTTTGCAAGTCAATATAGTGATTGTCTGAAAAGATTGTATGAAAAGGAACTGGAAAACTGCAATATTCTTTGTGAATTGTTGCTGAGAATGGGTGGTGACAACAAATTTTATTCCAGTTCAAGAAAGTTTTTGTCGGGATATAATGTTGATTATGTCAAAAATTTTGACAAAATCTTTTTGTATGACATAGAGCTGTTGGAAATCAATGTGATTGAAGTCAAAAGTATGATTGCGAAGATTGAAAACAAAATCATCAGAGAAAAACTTAAAATTGTTTTGGAGAATAAAAAAGAAAGTTTGAAAAATTTAAAAGAAAATTATTTCAAAAATAATT
>ULSO01027690.1_pt1 | contig 23649 bp, 20 predicted proteins | sample 1956701 | NCBI WGS metagenome assembly ULSO01 (sample SAMEA4835708, study PRJEB28245) | human gut metagenome | biome: gut microbiome; material: fecal sample | place: Denmark | collected 2008 | reverse complement strand
TTGATGCTGTCCTTGATGGTATTGCCATTTCCGAACCATACAGTTGCAGGCATATTGGTCGCGTGGTCGCCGACCTTGCGATAGGTTATGTATTCTGTCGCAATTTTTGTAGTATCGCCTATAATTTCTCTGCCTGTGTTTCTGCCGTTTACGTCGGTTAAGGGACAGAACTTATATACGACTGTAACTTCTTCAGTATTGCCGTCAGCTTTTTCTCTTTCAATGACAACAGGTATTGAAATATAATCCAAACTACGGGCGGCATTATCCTTATAAAAGTAAGAATATGAGTAGGTCTGCGACAATTTGGCAGAAATAGTTTTTTGCGTAAGCTCTGAGTTAACATTATATATGTAATTTTCAGAAAGAACAGTTTCAGAGTTATTGACATTGACTACTGAAGTTAAATTATCGTAATCGTCATATGAATATGTAGAAGTGCCGCTTACGCTGTCTTCAACCGTTTTAAGACGACCTTTGACGTCGTAAGACTTTTTCGTCAGCTGCGCATTATCAACCTTTATGCTTTCATATACCATCATAAGACCGCTGTCTGCGTCAAGCGTACCTGTTTTATCGGAAACAACGGCAATATGAGTATTTTCAGCAATGTTGATGGTTGTAGTCTGCTTACCGTAAACAGCATATCCACTGCTCTTATCATAAGAATAATCTTCATAAGAATAATTTGCCTGAGTTACGCCGTTAATATCAACCTTTGTCTTTCTGCCTTTTTGATCATAGCAGTAGTCAATAACAGTATTGCCGCTCTTAACCGTAACGGGCAGGCCATAAGCATAAATCCTGTCAGAAGTATTCTCCTCCCCCTCTGAGGTGCTCTGAGTAACTGAAGTTATATTATAGTTATGAGGATTTATGCCGTATGCAAGTTTGCTGCCGTTTGCGTATTTTACGGAATTTACAACATTTGTCTTATTGACATAGTCATATTCTGCGGAGACAGCGCCCGTTTCGTCTCTGTCAGCCATAACCTGACCGCTTTCAGAGACATCGCTTTCCGAATAGAATTTTGAGGAGCTATCCAGGCTGTTCCACGAAATGGTTTTTGTGCAGAAACCGTTTTCGTTATAAACCCTTTCTTCATAGGAAATACCTGAAATTTGCTCTTCGCCCTGAATATAACTCTTTGTAAGAATAAGCAATCCTTCGTTGTTGTAGTTATATTCTGTAACGCAAACCACATCATCAGTAGTTCCGCCGTTACCTATTGATTTTGTTGCAGTTTCTGAAATGACTTTGCCGTTCAGGTCATAGCTGTAGAGCGTTACGGTTTTTATGCTTACACTATCGGATACAGGCTGCCAATCTTCGGTGAGAGAAATTAATTGACCAATATTATTGTACTGTTTGATAACTGTAGAAGTTTTATTTTCCTTGTTTGAGGTAGTTGTTTCAGTTATCGTCTTGCCGCTAGCTGTATAATTATAGGTATAAGTCGTAGTCTCCTCGGAGTTGGTGTTATCTTTTGTCGTATGCTTTTGCAATGAGCCGTCTTCATTAAAGAAATAACTTTCCGAATTATCCTCATTATCAGTGAATGACATGCTTGAAGCATTTTTTAAAATGGTTATCTTTTTTTGTTCTTTGTATCCGGAAGAGGTAAATTCGGTATCCTTTGAAATGGTTCCCGGCTTTGCCAGATAAACTATTGAATTATAAACACCATTTTCGTCATGATAAATTTTAACCTGAGAATTGAGGCTATCGGTACGCAGATTGTGCATATGGTTATCCGAATACATAAGGTCAAGTTTTTCGCCGTCTGCAAAAGTTATGCCTACAAGTTTCGTAACCTGGACATCATTCGTTTCGTACGAGAATTTTACAGTTCGTCCGCGATTGTCCGTGATGCTTTGAAGAAAACCATCATTATAAATGAAACTTACCAATGTCTCGGTATCGTTGTAGATATAGTCGATATTATGGTTTTCGTTCCAGTTTATCATGCAGGCATTGCCGTTGGCATCGCTGATATAGACAAGATCTCCGGCTTCGTTAAAGCCACAATAATTTCCCGACGAGTCTTTAAGGTAATTTACGGGGAGCTGTTGAACAAGAAGATCATGCTGCGCCAATTTCTTAGAATACTGAATAATGATATCTCTTATTTTAGGCAGCATTTCTTTCGCCTGCGCTATTATATAATTTATTTGGTCATTAACGATTTCTAACTGCTTATTTACAGTTGGAATTTGATTTGTAATAATTGTTTTTTGAGAGTTGGCCGAGGCTTGCTGCTGTTGAACCACTTCAATCTGATTGCATTCGTAAGATGTCTCACCTTCAATAATTTCATAATAAACAGCCGCGCTTTCTCTTTCGGATGCCTCTTTCCCTGAATTTATAGTATTCTGATAATCAATTGCCTGCTGATTAAGCTGAAGCTCCTGCAATCCCAACTGCTTATATTGCAAACCGTAATCCGTATTCTGTAAACTAAGTTGTTCGCGCTGCAATTCAAGCTGAATTTTTTGATTAAACAAAGAAATTACCTGCAGCGCTTCGCTTTCAGTCATGACAACAATATTTGAATCCGAATTGACAGCTTCAATAACATCTTCGAAATTGTCCTTGGTCAGCATACCTATTCTCTCTACAATCTTATTGGTGGCTGTATTAAGTTTTACGTAATGAGCCAACGTAACAGAATAAGTATTGATATAATCTTCAAGTTCTACCAATTCGCTCTGCTTCTGGTCGAGCAACTCAACATTTACAAAGTCAGTTTTTTCTGTTATCAAAGTTAAATCGTTAACCGACTGACAAGTGTATACCGTATGCCCGTTATATGTAAGATTACCGTTAATATCTACAACAATTTCAGATTTATTATTAATAAATACTCTTTCGTTACCGTCCAGATAGTAATAATATTCTGAAATGAGATAATTATCGCCTAATTCATCTGTATACACATAATGAGTATTATAAGACGTATCGGCTTTCGAAATTTTAAGCTTCTTGTCCAGGTTAAGGTGCCAATTCAATCCGCAGGCAGTCTTACCAAATCCGCATCTATGAACAAAACTTATGTCCAAAGGCAACAAAAAATCTGAAGATCTAAAAACAGAAACTGCCGTTGCAAGCTCACCGCTTCCGGCATTAAAGTACCCGGTGGTTCTGTCTGTAAAACCAATCCCTTTTAGTACCGGAAGAGGTTCTTCTTTTTTAAAAGGAATATAATCTATTACGATTTTTGGAGCATTTTCCCCGGTAGTTTCAAATTCTATACTTGAGGTTTTGATTGCTTTATCCCTGATATCTGCCGACATTTTAATCGTTATCTGATCACCGACGGTATTTATTAATAAATCTTTTAAATCAATTTCGTAGTCCTCATTTTTTGCCTCATACAGTACATCGTTAATTTTTAAATAGCCTGCTATATATCCTGTAGGTTTTAAAATTAGCTTTATATTAACTATGTCGGAATTTGTATAATCAATAAGATCTTTATCAATTATTATTTCACAATAGCTGCCATCTTTAGCATTCATAGAAAAAAATGTTTCCAGTATACCTTCTATGATAGTGTCATCCTCACCATCGGCCCACTTTGTAGTAATGAATTGGATACCATTATCATGTGAAGGGATTATAACCTGAGGATCGATTGTTACAGGAAAAGCTCTTTCCGCAGCATTAACAAATTCTGCCGAAGCAATAACCTTGAATTGCAGTTCTCCGCTTTCAGCCTCAATTTCATATGATACGTCATTTGAGCGGGCATTGTTGGCATCATACATGAAAGGTGCAGGAATTATAAATTTAACATCACCCGTTGAAGCATCTTTTATAAGCAGACTGTTATGCTCTGATTTCTCAACCTCCATATCTCCTATATTAAGCTTAAAGAAATACTCATAAATATCCTTTTTTTCACTGATAATTATGTTTTCTTTAATTCTGTCGTTTAAAGCAATGTATTGAATGTTGGTTACATCGTCCAAAGTCATGTTGACAGCATTATTCATCGTTGCGTCTCTTTCGCATTTACAACCGCATGATTTTACTCGCGCGCCATCTTTTTTCATAGACTGAAGGATAAGAGTTTTATTATCTTTGCAAAGCTCAAAGATAGTATTATCGCCGGCGTTTTTATTAAATTTAACCTTGTATGAATTATCCGTATTGACAATTTCATTGCCATTTTCAGAAAGCTCATTATTTATTTCTTTGAACTGATTGGCTGACGTTTTGTACAAAATTGGCGTTGCAGAAATAATTTTTCTTAAAGTCCTGTTATTTCGCTTGTATACAAAACTGTTGGCTTCTCTTTTATCGGTTACCTCTTTGACAAAGCCGTCATCACCGTGAGATAATCTGTTTATTAAATTGCTTTTTGTAATTTTTTTATTCGCACACTCTCCCTTTAAAGATTGAGCATTCTGCTGCAAATATTCTTTTGATGTGGTTTTTTTATTTAATTTTAAAGTTCCCATGTAAGTTCTCCTTAATTTTTATTTGTTAAAATTATTTTATTAGTTTTAGATTGAGCTAAATCATTTTGCTCCGAATTATTGATCGGATTATCCTCTAACTCGATTTTGCCCGCATCTTCAGAAGACACTGTAGCTTTATTTGTATTGAGAGCCCTCTTTATTCCTTCAATTAAATCCAAATTGGCATTTATCTCCGCAGTAGAAAGTATTTTCTTTTCCGACGGAACAAACTTCTCCCAGAAAGCATAAATTGCAAGGCTCAAACTCGCCGCCGATAACCATTTAGTATAAAATGTTTCATTAAAAACAATTTCCTTTTGAAAAAAATAAAATCTTAATACCGTAATTCCAAACGCAAGAACAAGCGGCAAAAAAGTTATAAATTTTGTTATTTTTTCGCTTACCGTTGTTTTTTGAGCAAGTTTTTTAATCGGAATTTTGATTATCCCTGTCAATAGACTGGTAATTATTGCTATCACAACACTATCCAGCTTTGAGTTAACTATCCATTCTATAACTTCCATTTTTCCTCCTTTAAATTTTCATTTATTTTTGTTTTAAATGTTTTAAAATTATTGTTTACATAAATGAACCTCCTTTTAAGATTTTTATATATATAAAAGGGCAGACAAAATCATAAGGTAACCCTTATTGATTTCGTCTGCCCTGTTGTTGTCCTCGCTTTCGGGACGGTGTTTTCAGTCGGCAACGACTAAATATTATTTATTTTCTGTACTTTCTTCCGCTGCAAACTTATCTTTGGGTTTTATTAATACCCCTTCAGACAAAATTTTTGCACTGAAAATACCTTCGCAGTTACAACATTTTATTCTTACATTGCTTCCTATATCTCCTTCAAGCAATCGTTTCCCGCATTTCGGACAATTTATATAAATCATTTTTTTATCACCATAAAAACATTTGTTTGTATTTTCGTTTTTATTATAATTGGCAAAAATCGCCTTGTCAAGTTTTTTCTGAAAATTATTTTTAAATTTTTATGTGTCAGAGATGTTGACATTTCGTTTAACAAAATCAGATATTTTATATATCTATTAGCATACCTTACACCGCCAAAGTTTTCCAGAGCGTGTAAGAGAGCAAAAGATATAAAAAGACAAGGGTGTAAAGGAAATTTGCCACTCCATTTTATGGTTGTAACGTATTAGCGAACGCTTTGAAGGAGACAATTATCCCAACAAACGCCAAGCCGCATTATCCTATATAATAGTGTTTTTAAGGCTATTCGATGAAAATCAAAAGCACAATATACAGTAGTTTTACACACTAAAATTCTACCATATATTGTGCTTTGTCAAATTACTCTCAACGTCCGCTCAATACCCCTCTCAAATCAGTCCGTTGGAAGGGTATTCTCGTTTAAAACCTTTATCATTTTTTTAAATTCAATACAATATTTTGAACTACATCACCGACGAAAAACAAGGCTGCCACTCTTTACATTGCCCTTGCTTTCATAACTTTAACCCGCATAGTTATCCATGCCGTAAACCATATTATAAACCACATCATAAACCGACCGTATACCATATCGTATACTTTATCGTATACCACTTTGTAAACCAAACTTTAACAACACTATTTAGCTATATAGCATTGACAATGTTACAATATTCAATTATAATATAGATACTTATGAATATGATTAACCAAATATCCGAAAATATCGTGCCCGTGCTCAAAGCGCTTGGGGACGATACGAGGGCGAAAATTTTTGAAATGTTAAAGGGCGGAGAGCTGTGCGCCTGCAAGATTTTGGAAGGGCTCAACATCACTCAGCCCACCCTCTCCCACCATATGAAGATTTTGTGCGACTGCGGTCTAATAATTGCACGTAAGGACTGGAAGTGGACGCACTACTCGATAGACAAAAATACCCTTGAAAGCCTTAAAAGCTGGCTTGATATTACGGAGGAAAAATAAAATGCCCTGCGCAAAAGTTAAAGAATGTATCTGCCCCAAGGTGAGCTGCCCCAACCACGGAATGTGCTGCGACTGCGTCAAAAAGCACCGCGAAACCGACAGCCTGCCCTACTGCCTGTTCCCCGACAACGGAGGTGACAAGTCCAACGAAAACCACTACCGCGTACTAAAAAAGCGGTTTGAAGGCGAGGTTAAATAATGGAATACACTCTTGAAGAAAAATACGATTTGATAAAAAAAGCCGTGCTCAAATGCGATAGCAAAAACCCCGTAGAGATTGCCCGTTCGGTTATGAACGAGGAGTTCGTAAATATGCACGGACCTGAGCACCATTTTCTTGACGGGGCGGCGTTTATTGCGGCATATTACAATGCAGACGGAGAAATTAACCCCGATATATGCCTTGACGAACTTGCAAAACGCACCATTAAAATGCCCGGCGCCATGTGCGGATATTGGGGAGTTTGCGGCTCGGTTGCAGCTGTGGGTGCAGCACTTGCAATCATTCACGGCACGGGACCTCTGACCACGAACGAGTACTATGCCGACAATATGAAGTTCACCTCTTCCGTCATTGCCAAAATGGCTGAAATAGGCGGAGCAAGGTGCTGTAAGCGCAACGCATTCCTCTCCCTCTCCACGGGTGCCGAGTTTGTAAAAGAGCACTACAACATCCCCATGGAAACGGGCGAAATAGTCTGCGACTACTATCCCCACAACGCGCAGTGCTTAGGCAATAAGTGCCCCTATCATCCTAATAATGTAATTGAAACACTTAAGGCAACATACAAAGAATGGGCATCCCAACTTAAAGAAATAAATAATAATTTTTTATTAAGTCCAAAGTACTCCAACCCCTATTATGCCGGCATACAGGGCAATTGGTTCAGCGCAAAAAATAAAGTTTTAATAGTAGGCGAAGAAGGATATTTTTATAATAATTCAGGCAACGGCAAACTACCCTCGCAGGGAAAGCACGGCATATATGGGTCGGTTAATTATGACGACACAGACACTTTGATGGCTTGGGCAAAAGATTGCTTAGAAAAGCAATTGAAAGAAGATGCTTACGAAAGCAAGTTTGAATATTGCAGAAACTCTTCAGCGTTTTGGTCGTGGGTGAGAGCTATATACTCTTATGATATTGCTTTTGCTTGGACGGAACTCGATAAGATATGCAAAGAAAAGGAAAAAGAAAATGATAAATGCTGTTTATCTATAAAAGAAGAAGGTACGCTACATTTGACGGATATAAAGATTTTACAAAAAGAGATAGAAATTTTGCAGCCAACCCATGTCATTTTCCTTGGCTGGTACCGCAGATCATTAAAACGTGAATTGCCAGACCTGTTTAAAGAATTATACAGCAAAGAAAATATATGGAGAAATAAAAAGTTACTTACACTTAAATTTGATAATAAAACTTTTATTTTTAGCTATCACCCTCACCTGCTTAAAAATGTTTACAAAGAGGCATTTATAGAAGCTTTTAAAAATTCTCTAAATAATTGAATTTCATTTTAAATAGAGGCGGAGCTGATTTAATCGGCTCCGCCTCTTTCAATTATTCAACTTTTACTGCTTTTTATAGCCGCACTTGGGGCATACGCCCTGTTCGTTGAGCGCTATACCGCAGAGAGGGCAACGCTCGATATTATTCTTGGTTACAAACTCTTCGGATGCCAAATTAAAGCCCAAACACCCCTCCCCTTTCGGGCTTCCCTTTCTTAAACACATTTCATTTTTAGAATTATTCTATTTCTAATTTGGTTGTAGCAGAGTTTCTAACCGCTGGCAATACCCTTTTCAAAAATTTTATAAATAGTTGAATATACAAGGCCTTTTAAACATTGCCTTTTAAATATTCTTTATAACTGTTAAGTTTTATTTTTGGAAATTTTATTTGTTCCTTTCATTCAGAAATTTTAATGCTGTTGAGGGACTAAAATGTTAAAAATTCACACAAGACAAAATTATTAAAAACGGGCGTTTTTAAGCAAAAACAAGCTAAAAACCGCCCAAATCACAAATTTTCTGTCTGCCCCGACTTTGTTTAAAATAAACATCTTTCTTCTACTTCCCAAAATTAACAAATCGACAAAACTGTACCTTAAAATTACTTGCGGGCGGGTTTTGTTTTGATTGCTTTTATAACCTTCAGATCTTCGTTATGAGCATGTACGGACGCAAATATGCTTTTTCCTGCTACACCCGAGAAATACTTCTGCATTGCGCAAGTTATCTTGCCGATCTGTTACACATTAAATCACATTGGGAGCCTATACAAATGATAAAATAAAATGCGCAGGCGCGGACTTTATTGTCCGCGCCTGCGCATTTTTTCATAAGGCAAAAATCAACGACCTGTCTTTCCGTTACGGCGCACCTTGAGCTTGCTTATGGCGCGTGCAAGCTGTGCCTGGGCTGAGCGATACTCTATCATGCCCTTGCTCTGCAACATAGCTTCACGGGCGGCAGCCGCTGCCTCTCTGGCACGATCAGCATCGATTTCTTCGGGCAGAAGGACGGAATCGACGAGTATGAGAACGTCATTGTCCTCCACCTTCATTATTCCGCCAGCCACGGCGACCGTGAGCGGCTTTTCATTTGGCGTCGTGAAAGTGAGAGCGCCAGGCAATATCGCCGTTATTAAGTTAGCGTGATCGGCGAGGACGCCGTACTGACCGTCCACCGCGGGGACGATGACGCTGTCGCAATCGCCCTCGTAGAACACTCTGTCCGCGCCGAAAAGATGCAGGGTAAAATGTTTCATTTTATTATACCGAATTATTATACCGAATTTAAGTCTGCGCCGAATGCCGCACAATATGACGCAACGAACGCATTTTATCAGCCTTCTCTCTTGAGCTGTTCAGCCTTCTTGCGGACGTCGTCAAGCGTGCCGACGTTGTAGAACGCCGCCTCGGGATATTCGTCCATTTCGCCGTCGAGAATGGCTTTGAAGCCCTTGATAGTCTCGGATACAGGCACATATACGCCGGGGATACCTGTGAACTTTTCGGCGACGTGGAAGGGTTGCGAGAGGAACCTTTGTACCTTGCGCGCCCTGTAAACCGTAAGTTTATCGCTTTCGGAAAGTTCATCCATACCGAGAATGGCGATTATATCCTGCAATTCGCTGTATTTCTGCAATGTTTCCTGAACGCGGCGCGCCGTTTCGTAGTGCTCTTTACCGACGACGTCGGCTTCGAGAATACGCGAAGTCGATTCGAGCGGATCAACGGCGGGATAGATACCCTGTTCGGCTATCTTACGGCTGAGGACGGTGGTTGCGTCAAGGTGAGCGAAAACGGTTGCGGGAGCGGGGTCGGTAAGGTCATCGGCAGGCACATATACGGCCTGAACAGAAGTTACCGAACCGTCGCGCGTGGAGGCAATTCTCTCCTGAAGTTCGCCCATTTCGTTTGCGAGCGTGGGCTGATAACCTACCGCCGAAGGCATACGGCCGAGGAGTGTGGAAACCTCCGAACCTGCCTGGACGAAACGGAATATGTTATCTATGAATAAAAGCACGTCCTTCTTCCTGGCGTCGCGGAAGTACTCCGCCATGGTAAGTCCCGTGAGGGCGACGCGCATACGCACGCCGGGAGCCTCGTTCATCTGACCGAAAACGAGAGCCGTTTTATCTGCAACGCCGCTTGCGCCCATTTCACGCCAGAGGTCGTTGCCCTCTCTCGAACGTTCGCCGACGCCCGTGAATATAGAATATCCGCCGTGCTCCATCGCGACGTTGTGTATAAGCTCCTGAATGAGGACGGTTTTGCCGACGCCTGCGCCGCCGAAAAGACCTATCTTACCGCCCTTTGCGTAGGGCTCCATCAGGTCGATGACCTTTATGCCCGTTTCGAGCACTTCGGCGACAGGCGACTGCTGCTCAAACGAGGGAGCGGGACGATATATGCCCCACTTTTCTTCGGTCTTGGGAGCGGGCTTGCCGTCTATGGGTTCGCCGAGAACATTGAACATTCTGCCGAGCGTGCACTCGCCTACGGGCACTTTAATGACATCGCCCGTAGCCACGACTTTTGCGCCGCGCGCAAGACCCTCGCAGGGGCCGAGCATGATACAGCGGACGGTGTCTCCGTCGACGTGAGAGGCGACTTCCATTACGTAGACATGACCATTATTTTCGACGGTGAGCGCATCTCTGATTTTGGGCAGGACGCCGCTTTCAAACTTAACGTCTGTTACGGGTCCCGCAATACGAACTATTTTTCCCGTATTCAAAATTACTCTCCTTGCTGCTGATTGCGCGCGCGGGCGCCTGCAGCGATTTCGGTTATTTCCTGGGTTATGGCCGCCTGACGCAGCCTGTTATACTCTATTTTGAGTTTGGATATGAGCTCTTCGGCGCTGTCGTTGGCAGCCTTCATGGCAATCATGCGGGCGTGCTGCTCGCTGCAAAAACTGTCGACGAGCGCACTGTATATAAAGCCCGAAATATATGCCGGCATAATGCTGTCGAGCACTCCCTCGGGAGAGGGCGAATACTCGAAAGGCTTGGTTACAGGCTTTTCGTCCGTATCGACGAACTGGCTCCTGTGGAAGGGGATTATTCTGGTGAGAGTGGCCTCATCCGTCATGCCTCGCATATCGGTGTATGCCACATATATCTTGGTGAACGCCCCTTTGAGATATCCATCGAGGAGGATATCGCAAATTGCTCTCGCCCTGCGCATGGTAGGGTTCTGAGCCGTGTAGAGGAAAGACTGTTCCACGGGAATGCCGTGCTGGGCGCAATAGTGCCTGCCGTATTCGCCGACGACGTACCACTTTATCTCGTTGCCCTCTTCGGTGAGTTCTCTGGCCTTTTTGATGACGTTATAGTTGTAAGCGCCGGCAAGACCCTTATCGCCCGTAATGAGAAGGCAGGCATATGTGCCTGTGAGCTTTTTATGTTCGTCTAAGGGGTAGAGATACCTGCTTTCGGGCAGCTCGCCTGAACGGAAAATCCTTTTGACTTCCTTCTTCGTAGCTTCAAAATAAGGGCGGGTACGGTCGAGATCGGCTTTGACCTTGCGCATCTTTGCCGACGAAATGAGGTACATTGCGTTGGTTATCTTGCGCGTATCGCCTATCGAGTCTATTCTCTTTTTGATGGATTGCAAGTCGGACATACTGTGACCTTTAAAAATTATTTATCGGCTTTATACGAAGAGACAAACTGCTTTGCGGCTGATATTACTGCGTCCCTGAGCTCATTGGTTATCGCCTTGCCCGTCTTAATCTGTGCGACGAGGTCGGAATGACCGTCCTCGAACTGGGCGAGGAGTTTGGGCTTTAATGCGGGGATATCATCGGGCGAAACGCCTGTGAAGGCGTGACCGGTTGCCGCAATGAGCAGTATTACCTGCTGGTATTCCGCAAGGGGACTGTACTGGGGCTGACGAAGAAGCATCATGAGGCTTCTGCCGTAGTCCAGCGTTTTCTGGGTATTCTCGTCGAGATCGGACGAGAACTGCATGAACACTTCCATTTCCCTGTACTGGGCGAGGTTGAGCCTTATAGTGCCGGCAGCCGTCTTCATGGCCTTGGTCTGGGCATCGCCGCCGACACGGGAGACGGATATACCGACGTTGACCGCGGGGCGCTGACCCGAATAGAACAGATCGCCCGAAAGGAATATCTGACCGTCGGTTATGGAAATTATATTCGTGGGGATATATGCCGAAATATCGCCCGCCTGCGTTTCGACAACGGGCAAAGCGGTCATGCTGCCGCCGCCGCGCTCGTCGGAAAGATGCGCAGCGCGCTCGAGGAGACGTGAATGCAGATAGAATACGTCGCCGGGATAAGCTTCGCGGCCGGGGGATCTGCCGAGCAGAAGGCTGAGCGCTCTGTAAGCGACGGCGTGCTTTGAAAGATCGTCGTAGATTATGAGCACGTCTTTTCCGCGATTCATGAAATATTCGCCTATCGCGCAACCAGAATAGGGCGCGATATACTGAAGCGAAGCGGAATCGCCAGCCGTGGAGGAAACGATTATCGTGTAATCCATAGCGCCCTTCTTTTTGAGATTTTCGACGAGATGAGCGACCGAGCTGGCTTTCTGACCGATTGCGACGTAAATACAGATTACGTTCTGCCCTTTCTGATTGAGGATGGTATCTATGGCGACAGCCGTTTTACCCGTCTGACGGTCGCCGATGATGAGTTCACGCTGACCGCGACCGATGGGGAACATACTGTCGATGGACAATATACCCGTACGAAGAGGCGTATTGACGGGCTGGCGGTCGATTATCGTTGGAGCGGGGCTCTCGATGGGCATGTAGGCTTCGGCAGCTATTGAGCCGCCTCCGTCCACGGGAGAACCGAGTGCGTCCACAACCCTGCCTATCATACCGTCTCCTGCGGGAACGCCTGCCGTCTTGCCTGTACGATAGACCGCAGAACCTGCCTCTACCTCTCTGTCGTCGCCGAAGAGAATACAGCCGACGCTCTCGGGAGAAAGCTCCTGAACCATGCCTTTAAGTCCGCATTCGAAGAGCACGATTTCGCCGTATTCAACCATGTCGAGACCGCTTATTTTAGCTATGCCATCGCCTACCGACAGAACCTTGCCTGCTTCGCGCGCGGCGGCGGGCATAGACCAGCCGTCTATTGTTTGTCTGAGGTTATCCACAGCCTCGCGGAGGAGCGTAGTTACGCCCTTATTGCTGTTGATTACGTCCTCTTTGAAGCGGTTTATGCGGCTTTTAGCCGTCCAGTCGAACACGTTGTCGCCGTACTCGAGGCGGAAACCGCCGACGACCGACGGATCCTTTATGACCTCGACTGCGGGGCGAACGCCGTAAGTGCGTTCGAGAAAGTCGGCAATACCCTTGAGCTGACGCTCGTCGGGAGGAGTAATGCAATAGAGCCTTGCGGAAGAACCGTCGCTGCGGGAAGCGCCGACGGCCCTGAACTTACCTATCCAGTTGCGAGAGGACCAGTCGTAAACGTTGTCGCCGTACTCGAGGCGGAAACCGCCGACGACAGATGCGTCTTTAATTATTTCGATTTCGGGGCGAACGCCGTATGTGCGTTCGAGAAAGTCGCCCAGACCCTTGAGCTGGCGCTCGTCGGGCGGGGTTATGCAGTAGAGCTTCGCCTTATTCATTGCCGTTACCCTTATTAACCTCGTTGAGGAACTGATCGTATACGGCGCTGTCGGACGTCGAGCCCTGCGCCATTATAGCGGATGCCGCAGCCGCGCCGATTATGTCGACAACCTCTTCTCGGCGGCATGCCGAAGCGTCATTATTATTTTTCATCCTCTCGAACATAGCAGCTTTCTGCTCGTCGGAAAGAGCGCTCGCATTCTCCGAAAGGGCGAGATATTTATCGTACAGAGCGCCGTCGGTTGCGGCGTTGCTTTCGGACGCGAGCAGTTTTTCTGCCGAACGGAGAACCATTGCGGCGATTTCGTCGCCTGCGCCTGCTATGTACTTTTCACGCTCGGCTTCGGCGCGTTTGCGACCGTCGGATATAATCTTATCGGCCTCCTCCTGAGCTTCGGCGAGCATGCGCTTTTTTCTCGTTTCGGTAACGGCAAGAGCCTGCTTTTCACGCTCGGCAAGGTCGCTGTCGAGGGCAGCTATCTTCACCTGACGCTCCTTTTCGAGGGCCTCGGTCTCGGCAAGAGCCTGCGCGTGGTCGGCCGCAGCCTTTTTATACTTCTCCTCGCGCTGAGCCATAAACTTTCTGACGGGCTTGAAAAGGAGGAAGGAAAGACCGGCCGCCAATATTATGAAGTTGAAAAGATGCAGCAGTATTTGCTGCCAATCTATATTAAGTGGCATAAATTTTTCCTCTGATTGCCGCATATGCAGCATGTGTGAGCCCTTTCGGGCGAAGGTTTTTCAGACCGTCATTAAACGACGAACATTATAAGTATGGCGACGATGAGGGCGTAAATTACGACCGTCTCGATGAATACGAGGCCGAGCATGAGTACGCTTCTTATCTTGCCGCTTGCCTCGGGCTGACGAGCGATGCCGTCCATTGCCTTAGCGATTGCCAAGCCCATACCGATTGCACCGCCCAGAGCGGCAAAACCGATAGCTATTGCCGCACCTATCGCGGTGAGCGAGGGAGCTGCGGCTTCGGCTGCGACAGCGGCGTCTTCTGCGACGGCTGCAGGCTCGCCTGCTTCGGCTGCGAATGCGACGAACGAATTAGCGTCGAACACATACGATGCGATGGCGAAGAGTGCTGCAACGAGCGCGAGCACGAATAAAATTACCATACTTTTCTTTGCGAGTTTCATAAAATCCTCCGTTTAGTGGAATTAATCTTTGTATATTTACGCGCCACTAAGGGCGTTTTTGCCTTTAAATTTTAAGCTGCGGCCTGCGCCTTTTTGCGGGGCTTCTTTTCCTTATGCTTTGCGGGCTCGGTGACTTCGCCGTAATATGTAGCCGTGAGCATTGTAAGCACGTATGTCTGGATGAGGGCGTGCAACAGAGTGAACAGCACGCCGACGATGACGGGAACGCCGATGCTGAGGAAGATAACGTAGTACACAAGTTCGGTTACGAGCAGACCCGAAAGGAGCGCGCCGAAGAGACGGAAGCTCATTGATACGGGCAGGGAGAATTCCTTAAGCGCTCTGCCGAGACCTTTAAGACCATTGGATGCAATGCCGCCGCCGAGAATTATGAAGTACGACAAAAAGCCCATTGAGATGGCAGCATTGATATCCGAAAGGGGCGCGGGCATGCTTACCGACTGACCGCCGATACTTGTAAGCTGAATGCCGAACAGCTCGAAGAGCGTTCCGACGAACACATAGCAGCCTGCGGCGAATATATAGCAGCCGAGGAAGCCGTTCTTTTCGGGGCTGTTGGTCTTTGCCATGTTATCGAAGAAGCCTACCGCCTCCTCTATGACCAGCTGGAACTTACCGGGCACATCTTTGAACCTCGGGATAGCAAATATGCGCACGCAAGCCGCGAAAACAAGTAAAATCGCGGTTACGATAAATCCCGAAATAAGCGCGGGGTTGACCTTGATGCCGAACAGGTTGAACTGTTTTTCCTCGTGCAGAACGGCGTCGTTGAGCTCTTCGGAAAGGCTGCCCTTGTCGGGTGCGCCGATCAAAAACGCACCTACAAGCAAAGCCGCGAGCACCGCGACAAGCACTGCGATGATGATTAACTTTTTATTGACAGATTTTTTTACCGTCTTCATTTTAACCTCTTATAAAGCAGGTTTATTTACCTATTATTATATAAGTTTATTATATAAGTTGTCGCCCGCCGAAAGGCATGAGCGATATAAAAAAACGCCCGACAAAACTGTCGGGCGATGCTGACTTGTAAAAGAGCCGAACGAAAACTAAACACGGGAAAAACCCGAGCGCGCAGACGTTATGCCGCCCGAATGACTATTCCGCACGCAAAATGCGTACGCTTTCCCCACTTATTATTATCCACATTTTATTCCCATTCTCAGCCGCTGTCAACTCAATGGTACAAATTTTTTTAAAACTTTATAATTTGAAATTTTTATCGAAAAGATGTGATTTTGCACAATTTGTCGCATTAAACTCACGAAAAACCGTCTGAAACAGCAGCCATATTCAGACCACGCTCTGCACCCCATACGCTTTGACAGTCAAAAGCCACACGTTGTTTGCGCGAGAAAAAAGCGCCCCCTTCTTCGTCCGTGAAAAACCTATGCTGACACCAAATCGGCGCTGCAGAACTTGCTTAAAACTTTTTCATTCAATAACTCATTTTTACTACAACGAAAATAATATATTATTGCTATATTTTGAATCTTCATTAGCTCCAAAAACATAATCTATGAGCTTTAAAAGCAAAGTTTTGCCAATACTATTTTAAGTCCTGTGCGTCTGCCGATTGTCGCCTCGTGCCTCGTTTGTCGTACCTGCAACGCATCACGCTACGCCCGCTAGGTTGCGGTCTCTCCGCGCACACGAAAGCCGGATTTTCGCCTTTCTATAAATGTGCCGCTCGTCGCCACACAAACGTGTGCTTTTGTTAAGTTTTCAGTTTTTTTAAAATTTGTTAGTTTCTATCTGCCAAAAATTTTAAGGCTGTTAAGGGACTAAAATGTTAAAAATTCACACAACCCAAAACCATTAAAAACGGGCGATTTAGAGCAAAAAACACCTCAAAACCGCCCAAAATACAACTTTTCAGTCTGCCCCGACTTTGTTAAAAATCGACATCTTCCTCCTTCTTCCCAAAATTAACATTTTGTTAAATTAGTCCCTAAAAATCCCTTGTGGACGAAACCAAGTTAAAAGTTAATAATTAACAGAAAATGCCGCGACGATGTGTTTCGTCTCGGCATTTTTTGTTTGCTTTTTCTCGATTAAAATTCTTTCTTCTTATATATTCTGACCGAAATGAAATATGATACGACCGTTACAACAGCCGCGACAACCCATGCACAAATTATTAATAATGTTTCGCCCTTATCAACATCTTTGAGAAAGGTAAGCACGCCTATAAGCATTAGCATAATAATCACTATGACAACAATCATATATGCCCGACCTTTCTCTACCCCGAACCTGAATATAACCGGCAATATGACGGCCAAGGTAAAAAATTGCATACAGGCGGGCAGGGTATATTCCACCGCACTCTGTTCGGTCTGTACGACAAGCATAAAGGTGAGCGAGTAGGCAATTAACCCGATAGCCGCAAATACAATGCCCAACAAATACTTTTCGCCGACAATAGTGCTTATTTTAGTTCCGCTGGCGACGACAAACTTTTGCCAGCCGTCCTTTTCCTCGTAAGCAATGGCAGTCAGCGGCATGGAAATGGTGACCAGAATACCTATCGTCGAAGCAAATGCGACATTATTTAAAATTATTGACAGTCCGAAGAACACAACTATCATTGACAGATACCAAATCGCCTGTTTTCTTAAGTTGTATAAGTCTTTGAGCAGAAGCCCTAACATACTTGTTCCCCCTTTGAGTAAAACAGCATTATGTCGTCGAGCGTGACGGGCTTATATTCAAAATCGTGCGGCATTTTCTCCCTTATCGCAAGCACTTCCGTGCCGTATTCTCTTTTGATAACTCTTATAAGCGCACAACTATCCAACTCGTCTAACTGCATCTCGTCTATGCTGTATATGGCATACTTGCTTAAAAGTTCGTCCTTCTCTTCGTTGAAAATAATCTTTCCCCCATGGATATATACAATATAATCACATATTTTTTCCAGGTCTGAAGTTATGTGAGAGGATACCAGCACCGCACGGCTGCCGTCCTCGTTATATTTGTAAATCATATCAAGTATCTCGTCGCGCACAACGGGGTCAAGCCCGCTTGTAGGCTCGTCGAGTATCAAAAGTTTGCTGTCATACGAAAGCGCAACGGCTATGGCAGCCTTCATCTTCATGCCCTTGGAAAACTCTTTTAAAAGTTTTTTGTCGGGCAGACAGAAACGCTGCGTAAGAGCTTTGAACTTTGCAGAATTCCATTTTTCATAGATGCACGACAGAACATTGTCAAGCATGCCTAGGTTGAGTTCCATGGGCAGACCCGTATCGTCGAGCACAAAAGATATCTGCTGCCTTTCTTTCCTGCTTATTCTGTCTATTTCCGTCCCGTTGAACAGTATGCTACCGCCGTCGGGGCGTACCGTGCCGAGAACAGATTTGATTATTGTGCTTTTCCCTGCGCCGTTTTCGCCTATCAGCCCAACCACTGCGCCGTCCGGTATGTCAAACGACAGATTTTCAATATCAAAGTTTTTATAGTGTTTGCTGTAATTTTTTATGCTCAACATAGTTGTCTTAACCCCTGAATATTGCCTTTACTACTTCGATGAACTGCTCCTCATCCATTCCGCACCTTGAAGATATTTCAACCGCCTTTGTAAGATATTCTTCCATCTCCTGCAAATTTCTCTCCATTACAAACTGTTTGTTTCTCTCCGCAACAAAGCTACCCTTGCCCACGACAGAGTAAATATATCCGTCCCTTTCCAGATCTGAATACGCGCGTGAGGTGGTAATTACACTTATGCGCAAATCTTTTGCAAGTCCGCGGATGGTCGGCAAAGGCTCGCCCTCTTTGAGCGTTCCGTCAAGTATCTGATTTTTAATCTGAGCATATATCTGTTCGTACAGCGATTTGCCAGATGTATTTGATATGTATATATTCATCTTTTATCATTCCAAATTGTACATATTGATTATATACAATAATATTTTATTTGTCAACAGTTAAAATAATAATTTTTAAAGGTATAAAAAATGCGGCGCCGATTTAGTCTCGGCGCCACAGAACTTTACTTAAAGCTTTTTTAATTTTCATTAACTATCAGAACTTAATTTCAATGGGTGCGTGAGATAACGACGAAATGGTCGCGGCGGCGTCCTTCAGATAATACACAATAGTGTTACCATTTGGACCCGTCTTGTACATTGCGCGAAGATTGGGATAGGAATTAAGCATACTCTCCTGCGCCTCCACTCTATCATCCTCGACGAGCGTTGCGGCAACCCTTATCCATTCGTCGCCCTTCATGGCACAAATTTCAACCTTGGGATTAGCTGCTATCTGATTTGCAACCGCCTTGCCCTTGCCCGTCTGTATGTACAGCTTGTCCTCAAAGATGTTCACCGTTCCGAAAGGTCTCACCCTCGGCTGGTCGCCGTCCACCGTCGCAAGATAATACGTCCCCGCTTCCCTCAAAAAATCATATACTCGTTTCATAATTGTTCCTCCTTATGTTTATTCCATTATACTCCCATATTTGCTTCAAATCAATATGGTTAATAATTTATCTGAGCAATAAGCACATCAACTAAAATGCAATGAGCTTGTGTAAATTGACATTCAGCAATCTTCGCCGTATAATATAATTAAATAAAGGAAAACGCAAATATGATAGGGGCAATTATCGGCGACATAGTCGGCAGCAGATTTGAATTCAATAACCACAGGAGCAAGGACTTTGAGCTGTTTACCGCCGGTTGTTTTCCCACCGACGACAGCATTATGACGGTTGCGATAGGTCAGGCAATAGTCGAATGTAACGGAGATTACTCCAACCTCAGCCAAAAGGCGGTTGAATGTATGCAGGAGCTTGGGCGCCCATATCCCGACTGCGGCTACGGAGGAAGATTTTACGAGTGGATATACACGAAAAATCCTCAACCGTATAATAGTTTCGGCAATGGCGCGGCAATGAGGGTGAGCGGCGCAGGATTTGCCGCACACACCCTCAACGAAGCAAAAGAGCTTGCATACAAGGTAACGGCGATAAGCCATAATCATCCGGAGGGCATTAAGGGGGCAGAAGCCGTTGCAGTTGCAATTTTTCTTGCGAGAAGCGGCAAGACCAAGCAAGAAATCAGGCAATATATCGAGGGCAATTACTATAAAATCGACTTCACGATAGACGGAATACGCGCCGGCTACCGCTTTAACGAGACCTGTCAGCAAACCGTTCCGCAGGCTTTTGCCGCCTTTTTCGAGGGAGAAAGTTTTGAGGACACACTGAGGAACGCCATTTCAGTCGGCGGCGACAGCGACACGCTCGCGGCGATTGCGTGCAGCATTGCGGAAGCCTACTACGGCGTGTCCGACGATTTGCGGAAGCGAGCGGAAAGCTATCTGAACAACGACAGATACCGACCAGTATATAATTGGCTGAAAAACTTCGAAAGCACTTTTGGCAAGTGATATTTTGACGAAAAATAATAGGCGGAGACGATTTTAACATCGTCTCCGCCTGTATTTATATGGTTCTTATTTTTTCAAGTATAACTTCGTCCGCAGGGCAGAAATCGTACCTTTCTATCTCGGAAGGAGTTATCCAAGCCATTGCGTTATGCTCTAAAAGTGTCAATTGACCCCCTACTATGCGCGAATTAAGGAGAGTTAGGTGTATTGTTATATCGGGATAATCGTGCGTAACTTCTGTAAAAACGCTGTCCACGGCAATATCTATTGCAAGTTCCTCACGGCACTCTCTGATGAGTGCTTCTTCCTTGCTTTCGCCCTTTTCAACCTTGCCGCCAACAAACTCCCATAGGAGTGCTCTTGCCTTGTTTTTCGGCCTTTGGCAAATTAAAAATCTATCCTTGTCCCAAATTAACGCCGCCACTATTTCGAAGTATGGCTTACTCCTTATTTCACTCATTTATTCAGCCTATTAAATTACTTTTATTTAGATACTTTATTGAGTAGTACTTTTTGTATTAAAGATTCTGCAACCAATTTATCCAGGATAACATACAACATTACTCTTGCACGCGAGAACAACGTATAAGCAATAATATTGTGATCCCTGATATAATCCTGCATATCTAACGCAATAATTATCTTTGCGTCTAAGCCCTTAAATGCCTGTATAGATGAAAATTGAATAAACCCCTCAGCATTATCCCCTGAAAATTTTACTATTTTCCGTTTGTATTTCCCGCTATATTCCGATATTTTTGATTTCTCCATTGAATAAGGAGATAATATTGTAATATCTTCCAACGGTATACCCGAAGCAACTAGTCTGTCTATTAACGATTCTAATTCTTGTCCTTCTTCACCTTGTTCACAACCGATAACTTCAACATCTTTTCCTCCGACCCTCGTCTTGCCAGAATCTATACATGAACAATACTTATTAAAATCAGCAATTTGCAGAGTATTTCTACAATTTTTAGTGAGCTTGAAATTTACAGGATTATACTTCTTTAATTTTTCAAGAGTATTAGCAAACTTATTGCCGCCGAATAAATTCTGATTACTGTCATAAAATATTATCCATCTTCCATTATATAACCCCCTCTTTATTAACTTATCGAATATAGCTATATACCGTGCTGTAAGAAGATCCTGCCCTTCATCTATAACAAGAACATCATACGGAGCAATTTTTTTAGTATCGAGCAACGCATTGAATTTTTCAGGAAGGATATCTGAAAAATAATGCGACGAAGTTACCTTTTGAGGATCAATCGCTATGTAATCTGTAATTAACCCATGCATATGCTTAACTACAATATTTGTATCTATAACTAATTTTGACAAATATTGAGCAAGAAATTTGTTAAAAACCAAGAAAAGCACTCTTTGATTATTTTGAGCAGCGCGTCTTGCATACTCCAACGCAATCAATGTTTTTCCACTACCTGCAGGGCCATTAACCAATATTTTATTATTATCTTCTATGCTGTCCAGAATCGATAACTGTTCATCGGTTAATTGAACAAGATGCTCGTCTATTGAATTTATTGTAGACTGCAACGATGGCACAAAATGCAGATCGTCCCGTATGGCACATTTAATAAATTCTATCTCATCGTCTTTTAAATAGAATAATTTCCTATGTTCCCTACTATCCCAATAGTTATAGCAGTTGTTGATATACTCATCAAATCTTTCTTTAGATGAGTAATCGTACATTATCTCCGGAATTACACTTACACCTCGATATGTAAATGTTATATCTGTAAATATCACACCGCTCGCAAAAGACGTTTTTTCAATCCACGGCAAAGTTTTCTTTAATGCATTTCTTAATGCAAACCTAGCTCCCGCCACCTGATCAAACGGACCTTCCGTCTTATAATCAATTTTACCATATCGGTTTTCAAATGACCAAATCCCGTTTTCGCAAGATACGTGCCCCCCTTTAACTTCCAAGCACAATACTCCGTTACGCGTTATTACTATAAAATCTGCTTCAGAATAAGATTTATTTTCATGTTTGGGGAGACCGACAGAATGAAACGCATAGCCGTCTAAAGAACTTTCTTTTAAAAAATTAAAAACTTTTTTCTCTGCGTTACTCTTACATTCAGGTCCTATTACTGCAGGAATAAGTTTCAATCTTCTCTCCTCCAATTCATCAATCCAAGCATCTCATCTTCAGGTTGCCCGCATACGGAACACCTATCCAACAATACATTTCTAAACTCACAAGACGTTTCAGGCAAAAGCGTGCAAGCAAAGCAGGCCGCATAATTCAAAGACATAGTACCTTGTCCTGTTGAAGCATAACAAACAGGATCGGAGCTACACCATTTACCGCGGTCATAAGAAAAATACCCGTATCGCCTATGCTCAAAAGGGTACTGCACCTGATTGATTTTAATCAGGCAAAAGCGGTAAGCACCTTTACGATAAGGGATGCGCTCAAACGCATTTTCCCCGACAGGCACGTCCACGAACTTCGCTATACCTTCATAACAAGAGCGAAAGAATGCGGGTGCAATCCCGAAGTTGTGATGAAGTGGGTAGGTCATGAATTTGACGCTGATGTAAAGACCAGCCGAGTTGACAGAGGCTATACCGACTACTCGGAAGAATATTTAATGCAAGAAATTAACAAAATTAACTATATTTTGTGATTTGCAATCAAATTAACAAAAAAACACTTATTTTTAGGCAAATATGGCAAGTTTTCACTTCCCAATCTCTTCCCAAAGGTAACAAAAATGGGAGAAACCATCAAAAGTTCCTCCCATTTCTTAATTTGAGATAAGCCGAAACCCTTAAAAGGGCACCCTCGGCTTGGCGTCGGGCTTTTGCCCTCGCACGGACTTAAATAAGTCCGTTTTTGCCTCAAAATAGCAAAAAAACACCCAAAAATGAGTGTTTTTTCGTTGGTGCCCGAGATCGGACTTGAACCGATACGGATGTTACTCCTCAGGATTTTAAGTCCTGTGCGTCTGCCGATTCCGCCACTCGGGCATGTGTTTTTGTTAAGTTTTCAGTTTTTTTGTTAATTTTTTGTTAGTTTCTTTCTGCCAAAAATTTTAAGTCCTGTGCGTCTGCCGATTCCGCCACTCGGGCATGTGTTTTTGTTAAGTTTTCAGTTTTTTTGTTAAATTTTTGTTAGTTTCTATCTGCCAAAAATTTTAAGTCCCTTGCGTCTGCCGATTCCGCCACTCGGGCATATATTTTTGCATATTTATTCAATTTTTGTATAAAATTCCGTGAGCGGAAAATTTTAAGTCCTGTGCGTCTGCATTGTCGCATCGCTGCCCGACGGAAATTTACGCAAGGCTTCATTTGCTCGGCTCAAAAACGCGTGTCTTCCAACAAAAGTAAAGCAAATTTACTAATTGGCATAAATCGCATATCGCCGCCACGAAGGCTTGAAATTTACCGCAGGGCTGTTTTTAATTACTCAACAGCTGCATTGCCGCGGGCAACTGAAACAAAGTAAAGTAAAAGTGCTTTAAGCGATAGCGCTTAAAGCACTTTTTTGGAGGCGCCACCCGGATTTGAACC
>ULSO01026902.1_pt1 | contig 23697 bp, 27 predicted proteins | sample 1956701 | NCBI WGS metagenome assembly ULSO01 (sample SAMEA4835708, study PRJEB28245) | human gut metagenome | biome: gut microbiome; material: fecal sample | place: Denmark | collected 2008 | reverse complement strand
GCAAAAGCCGTCGGCGCGCTTTTTATCGTTAAAAACAATGTTTGAAACCACCCTCGCGCACGCGAATTCAGTATATAAAGCGCGGCAGGTTCATAAATTAAAATATGGAATTTCTCAATCAAATTTTAAAGGAAGCGGGGGCGGATACGCTCGCCGCGTTTACTGTCGTGCCCTCTTTCGGGGCATATTTCAAAAGCGTCAGGGGCGTGGCGGAGTACACGCCTTCAAAAATAGTCATAAGGGTGGGAAAGAGCGTCATAACCGTAACGGGCGAAAAGCTGTGTATAGGCGAATACGGCGGCGGGGATCTGTTCGTCCGCGGCGACGTGAGCGGCGTTGCGATAGAGTGAGGGAGGGACATAAATGAAAAACCTTACGCGCGTGCGCGTTACGGCGACGGTCGAAACGGTCATAAAAAAACTTTCGAAAGCGCAGATACGCGTATTCAACGTAGAAAAAAAGGGGGCATATACCCACTTTTTCGTCGGACACAATTACGTTGAAAAAGTTTTTGCAATTTTCTCACACCCGTGTTATAATATAGCCATAACAAAAATCAGCCCCGTGCAGTCGCTTGTGCAAAGGCTGTGCTGGCGCATAGGCGCGGCGGTTGGTTGCGCGCTCTTTTTTGCCGCTGTAATTTTTTCGCAGTTTTGCGTTTTCAAAATACAGGTTGTGGGCAGCGGGGACTATCTTGCGCCGCAGGTCGAAGCCATTCTGGCTTCCTGCGGGGTGAGGGCGGGCTCTGTTTTTCCGGAAAGGGATTTTTCCGAGGCGGAGGCAAAGGTAATGGCTCTGCCGTCGGTAACTTTTTGTTCGTTTTCAAAGCGCGGTTTCGTTGTCGTTGCCGACGTCGAATGCAACGAGGAGGACGATCGCACCGCAAATTATTCTCCCCTTCGTTCGGACGTCGGGGGAGAGGTGGTAAAACTTATCTCCGTCTGCGGAACGCCTCTCGTCTCGGTTGGCGATAAAGTCGGGCGCGGCGACGAACTAATAGGGGCTTACTACATAGCGGAGGATGGACAGGAAATTTCCTGTCTGTGCGTCGGGTATGCGGTTATTTCGGTCAGCGCAAGCGTCCTTTCGCGCGCCGAAAGCGAGAGCGACGAGGCGCTGGAAAATGCCTTTGCCGCAACGCGACTTTACGGGGAAGACGCCGAGGTGCTCTCTTATACGGTAAAGACTACATCCGAAGGCGTAATTTACACCGTCGATTTCACTTATTTACATACGGTCAGCGTAAATATGCAATAATAATTGCGGAGAACTGATGGATATATTCAGAAGAGTAAGTTTAAACAGCCTGTCAAAGCTGTCGAAAGTGCTTGGCACGTTCGACGAAAATCTCAATACGCTCATGCACGAGCTCAGCGTAACCGTGCGCGTGGACGGAACGGACGTAATCATTTACGGCCCCGAGGAAAACGCGAGGATTGCCGCCGACGTTATTGAAAATTTATCTGTTCTCGCCGACGGCGACGAAAAGATTGATAAAGGCAGGGTAGTTTACTGTATAGAGCTTGCAAAAGAGGGCAAGGCGGGGGACATTACAAAACTTTCGTCGGGCACGCTCACCATAACTTCGCGAGGCAAGCCCATAAAGTGCAAGACGATAGGTCAGCGCATTTATACCGACGCGATAAAAAACAATACGGTAGTTTTCGGCGTCGGACCTGCGGGCACGGGCAAAACCTATCTCGCCGTGTGCCTTGCGGTGCAGGCAATGAAGCAGAAGCAGGCGGACAAGATTATTCTGACCCGCCCCGCCGTCGAAGCGGGCGAAAAACTCGGCTTTCTTCCGGGCGATTTGCAGACCAAGGTCGATCCCTATCTCAGACCGCTTTATGACGCCTTGCAGGAAATGCTCGGGCTCGAAACTTATACAAAACTCATGGAGCGCGGCTCTATAGAAATTGCTCCGCTGGCATATATGCGCGGACGAACGCTTTCAAACGCGTTCATCATACTCGACGAAGCGCAGAATACAACGCGCGAGCAGATGAAGATGTTTTTGACCCGTCTCGGCGACGGAAGCAAGATGGTCATAACGGGCGACATGACCCAGACTGACCTTCCCGAAGGCAAAAAGAGCGGGCTCATGCAGGCAACTAAGATACTGCACGGCATAAAGGGCGTGGAGGTCGTTTACCTCACCGCAAAGGACGTCGTGCGCAATCCCCTTGTAATGAATATCGTGCGCGCTTACGAAAACGCGGACGCAAACGCAAAAAACGATGAAAACAAGACTGAGTAAAAAATCAATATGTCTGAGCGCTCTGATGTTTGTGCTCAACGTAGTGCTTCTTTTCGCGCTGATATTCCTCATGCTCGAAATAAAAGAGGGGCTCAACGTCATTCACTACATCAAGATGAATACAAACAGCATACTGTTCGTTGCGGCTACGGTAATCATTTTAACAATGCTTACCTACGCTTATTTTTACTTTGAGTGCACCGAAATACTCAACGACCTCTCGCGCATAATCGAATGTTTCATTCTTTTAGACATCGCGCTTTTGATATCGTTTGTGCTCGGACAGGCGCTCAACGTAAATGCACGACCTTTTGCCTTTCTCGCGCTCATGGCGGCAACCCTTCTCGGCAGAAGGGAAGCTGTTTTCCTCAACATAATCTACGCGCTCATACTTTTTGTAATAGATATAAATTTTATCGAAGGCGAAATGTGGCAGAGCTGCGCGTGCCTTCTCATATCCTTCTGCGCGGGAATGACGGTCGTCTTCGTTACGCCCGCCATAAAATCCAGGATACAGGCCGTTCTGATAGTCTTTCTTCTGCTCGTGCCCGTAGAGCTCATAATAGGCGTAATGGAAGTGTGGTTCGTTGCCGACAAGGCGGGTAACGCAATACTTCTCGCCTACGGCGCGCTCGGTTGCTTTTTCAGCGTAATTCTTTATATGGTTACGCTGCCCGTGTTCGAAGTGCTCTTTTCCGAACTGACGGTGTTCAGACTGCGCGAACTGACCAGCGACGACGCAAAACTTATTAAAAAGCTCAAAACCGAAGCCCCCGGCACATACAACCACTCGGTAGTTGTCGCCCAGCTCGCGGAAGTATGCGCGACTGCCATCGGCGAAAACGGCGAACTCGCCCGCGCGGCGGCGTTCTACCACGATATGGGCAAGCTCAAAAATCCCGAAATGTTCACCGAAAACCAGTCGGACTACAACATGCACAACGAGCTTTCGCCCGAGCTTTCAGCTGATATCATCCGTTCGCACACGCGCGACGGAGCGGCTCTCATACGCAAGAACCGCCTGCCCGAATTTTTCGCCGACTGCGCCGTTCAGCACCACGGCACCATGCCCATAAAATATTTCTATGCCAAGGCTCTCAAAATGAGCGACGGCGAAATAAACATAGCAAACTATTCTTATCCCGGTCCCACCCCGAGGAGCAAGATAGCGGCAATTCTCATGATCGCCGACGCGTCGGAGGCGGCTTCGCGCTCGCTTAAAGACAGGTCGCCGCAGGCGGTGGAAGAGCTCGTAACCGCGCTCGTCGAAGAGCGCCTCGATCTGGACCAGTTCGACGATTGCGACATAACCATGCGCGAACTTACAATAATCACTCACACCATAGCGGCTTCGCTTTCGGGCGTTTACCACAAGAGGATTTCCTATCCCAAACTCAAAATTTCCCAGAAAAGGGTATAATATGAAAGGTTTTAAAATTAACTGCGAAGAGCGCAATTTTTGCGCGCTCGCCGAGGCTTTTGAAAGCGAAGTTGACAGCGATTGCACCCTCTGTGCGGAAATAGTTTTTGTCGGCGAAGAGGAAATAAAGCAACTCAACGCGCGCACGCGCTCGATAGACGCCGTAACCGACGTTCTTTCCTTTCCCATGCTCAACTGCACGCCGGGTGAGAGTATTTCGGCTGCGGACTATCCCTACGATAAGGACGAGGACGGCAACCTTTTCATAGGTTCGGTCGTCATATGCACAAAGCGCGCCGAAGAGCAGGCGGCGGAATACGGACATTCTTTGGAGCGCGAGATAAACTATCTCGCCGCGCACGGCATATGCCATCTTTTGGGCTACGACCACATGGAAGAAAATGACAAGACGGCAATGCGCGCCGCGGAAGAGCGCGTGCTTGCAAAACTCAATCTTGCGAGGTAACATGCAATGAGAAGCGGATATGTCGGAGTTATCGGCAGGGCAAACGCGGGCAAATCCACGCTCGTCAACGTGCTCGTCGGCGAAAAAGTAGCCATAGTTTCGCCCAAGCCCCAGACGACGAGGGACGCCATTATGGGCATACTCACAAAGCCCGATTATCAGATAGTTTTCGTCGATACGCCCGGCATCTACAAGGCGGGCAACGCGCTTTCGGACGTCATGATGAAGACGACGAGATCGACTGCAAAGGACGTCGATCTGATACTTTTCGTCATGGACGGACACGAGGGGATTGACGAAGAGGATATCGCCCTCGCAAAGAGGTACGCCTCAGGTCAGACGCCCGTCATAATTGCATATACCAAGATAGACATAATGCCCAAAGAGCGCATACCCGAGGACGTCAAAAAGCTGTACGAAAGCGGCGTCGAGTGCGACGTTTTCCCCGTTTCCGCGCGCAGGGGCACCAATATTTCCAAGCTCGAAAAAGCCATAGCCGAGAGGCTTCCCGAGGGCGAAAAGGTTATTGAAGAGGACATAATTTCGGACAAGAGCGAAAAGTTCATGATTGCCGAAATCATGCGCGAAAAGATACTTTTAAAGTACGATAAAGAAATTCCCCACGGCGTGGCGATAGTTGTCAACACGTTCGAGCGCAAGGAAAACGGCGTTTACGACATTAATCTGGATATAATATGCGAAAAGTCCAACCATAAAGCCATATTGATAGGCAAACAGGGCAGCGCGTTGAAGGAAGTGTGCTCGTTTGCGAGGAAGGACATGGAAAAATTTTTGTCGGCAAAGGTCTTTCTCACGGCTTACGTAAAGGTCAAGGAGGACTGGCGCGACAGACCCGCCCTTCTGCGCGACTACGGCTACGGTAAAAAAGAAGACTGATAAAAAGCGCAAAAATGCACAACCTGTAATCAGGGGGTGCGATATGAAAAGAGTGGACGGCGACGCTGCCGAACTTGCGTGGAAGATGTTCGAAAAGACGGGTTCGGTCAGCTATTACATGCTGTACAAGCAGCTTAAAGGAAGAAAATAAGTGGAAGGCATAAAGGTCAACGCGCTCATGCTCAGGGCGGTTGACTACGGCGACAACGATAAAATACTAACTCTCCTCACCGCGGAGAAGGGCAAAATTTCCGCGGGGATAAAGGGAGTAAAAAAGGCGGGGGCAAAATTAAAGTTTGCCGCCCAGCCTTTTTGTTTCGCCGAATATATTCTTGCAAAGCGCGGCGAAAGGTACACCGTAACGCAAGCTTCCGAAAATGAAAGTTTTTACGACCTGCGCACGGATATCAATAAATTTTACGCCGCTTCCGCCGTCTGCGAGGCGGCAAACGCGCTTACATACGAGGGCGACGACTGCGCGTCCGTCTTTACCGCTTCGGTGCGCGCTCTGTCCGAAATATGTTCGGGCGACGAAAGCGACGCCCTAATAAAATTTTTTCTCTCCGCGCTCGCCTCTTCGGGCTACGGCATTTCTGCTGAAAACTGTTCGGAGTGCGGGGCGTCCCTTGTCGGAGAGAGCAAATTGCGCTTCGACATGAAGACGGGCACTTTCACCTGCTACGACTGCGGCGACGGCGCGGGGACGAGCGGGGTTACTTACAATGTGCTCAGAATGTGTTCGGGCAAAAAATATCTGCCGGAATTTATCACGCCCGACGGAAAAAAGCGCGCCCTGCGCTTAATCCGCGAATACCTTTCGTTCAAGACGGACGCAAAGTGTGCAAGCCTTTCGGAATATTTAAGGCTTTGCCTTTAAAATATTTTTTAATTACGAACCAATTAAGTCTGCGCCTTTTGCGACTTAAAAAAATTGCGCCCCGAAGCATACGCTTCGGGGCGCGTTCCGTAACCGATGGGAAGGTTACGAAACTTTCCTTAATACAGCAGTGAGCGGCATAAACAGCGTGCTCACCGTCACCAGAGTGCATACCGTCTGCGGCAGCATCGCGGTGAAAGAAACAAAAAAGTAAGTCAGCGCGCCTTCATAGGTCATGCCTATTACGAGCGGCGTTATAACGTCGTCAAGCAGAGTAAAAAATATCGTGCATATGACGGCTACCGAGGTGATAAAGAGCAGCTTTAAAATTTTTTCGCCGCCTGTTTTCATCTTTTTTTCATACAGCCAAACGGCGTCAAACGTTATAGTTGCCAAACAGCATAATCCGCCCGTCAGCCACAGCAGAACGGTCAGAGCTGTCTTGTATATGCGCGATACTTTGATTAAGTCCGCCCCTGCCGCGATAAATGCCGCTGCGGCGACGCCCAACAGAGCTATGTTTGTGCATATCTTTAAAGCAAGGGGAAGCCTTTCGCTTCTGAGTTTTCCGCACAGCCCTGAAACAATGCCGAATAGCGGGAAATATATGCAGTAAAGCAGGACGACGGAGAGGTAAAAGCCGAAAATCAGACATCGCAGCAGACTGAACGTGAGCCCCGTGAAAAAGCCGAACCTCGCGCCGAAGACATAAGATGTGCTCAACAATAATACTGTTACGCATTCAACTCCCGGCACGGCGGAAAGAGCTAACTGAACGCATATTAACAGTGCGCTCGTTACGGCAATGTATGCAATCTCCTTTGCGGGAGATAATTTCGGCGCTTCTCGTCTGAACATTTATCAGTACGACCAGTAACTGTAAACGAGGGCATATGTGTATCCCTCGACGGCGGGCAGACCGCTCACGCCATAGCTTGCGCTGTTGAGAGTTTTATTATCGTATGTCCATGTGCCGTAGGAAGGGTCGGAGTAAACAACGCCGTCGAGCTCTGTAAGGTCTGTATAAATCATCCAGCTGTACCCGCTCGTTGCGCTTTCGCTTTTTTCGCTCACGCCTTCGACAGAGGTGATATATTTTCCGTAACTGCCGTCAGAAACTTCAAATGTTATCTGTCCGTCAGCTTGCAGAGCACACATATAATCGTAAAGACTGGTTGTCTCTGTCAGAGTTACGACGTCGTCGGTTACAATAATAACGTAATTGTTGCTGCCGTAATCGTTTTGCACCTTAATAACTTTCGACGCGCAACCGCCTAACAGAGCAGCTGCGGCGATTGCCGCTGTCACGGCAATCGCCGCAACGGTTCTTTTAAATAATTTCATGATATTACTCCTAATAATAAAAAAATTGCCTTTCATAAAGAGGAAAGGCAACGAAAAACACACCGCGGCTCTGCCGTGGCGGAAAATCGCTCGTCTGCATCCCCTCAGATTGCGAATAGCCTACAAAAAATGTCGTCCTGTCCTGTCGGTAGGTCTTCCGACTTAAAATTAATGCGCGCGCTTTACATTCTTTGTCCTTCCCGCAAAAGCAGTGAACAAAGACGCGCCTCGCAACGGCAGCGGGGGCTGTGGAGCTATCAGCTCTCTTCCCTTTTAAAACCTTTTTCAAGGTTGCCGACAGAACATAGTTTTTTAATTATTTTAAAGCCGCGGGCGACTTTTGTCAACTATGTATTATCTATGGTCTGTTATAGGCATAAATTATATCAGCTCGGGCAATTTCGTTTGACACCGCCGCGGAGCGATATTATAATTTGAGTATGAAAAATCTGTATTCGGGCGGAGCGCGCAGGCGCGCTCTGTCTGCCGCCGACATAGCAAAGTGTGCGCTGTTCACGTCGCTTATGATTGTCGGCGCATTCGTCAAAATACCGTTTCCCTTCGTTCCGCTCACCTTTCAGACGGCTTTTGCCGTGCTCGCGGGACTTCTGCTCGGACCAAAGAAGGGCGCAATTTCCGTCGGGTGCTACATGCTGCTCGGGCTTATCGGCATTCCCGTCTTCACTTCGGGCGGAGGGATAGGTTACGTAATGTTGCCTTCATTCGGCTATATAATAGGTTTTGTCGCGGCGGCAGCAGTGGCGGGATTTTCAATAAAATTTTGCAAAAGCCCTGCCATATATATGCTCATCGCGCTTGCTGCGGTGGCGGTAAATTACATAGTGGGCATAGCTTATTTCATAGCCGTCTGGCAGATAAGCGGGTATGAAAACCTCGCCTCTGCGCTTATAACTTACAACGTATTATACATTCCCAAGGACGTGGTCCTCGCCGCAATCGCCGCAATAGTTGCGATAAAGCTCAACCGCATGCAGATAAATTGCCGTCATAACGCAGAAAAAGAATAATTTTAAAAAACGCCGCATTGCGGCGTTTTTTTATATAATTAATTGCAAAAGCGGTCATTGTGTGTTAAAATAAAAGCTGTATAACCTTTTCGGCGGGCTTCGGCATATTATGGCAGTATGCAGAAAACACTGTCGGTAATAAATCTTCTTGCAATAAGGCACAACGCCTTGCACATGAAAAGCCTAATCGGCGGCAGAAAATTTTACGCCGTGGTCAAGGCCGATGCATACGGGCACGGCGCGATTGCCGTTGCGAGGGAGCTTAATGACATTTGCGACGGGTTTTGCGTCGCTATCGTCGATGAAGGGGTGGAACTGCGCGCTGCGGGCATATCTTCGCCCGTTCTCGTTCTCACGCCCCCGTTAGATAGGCATGACGTCGAGAGAATGGCGGCTTACGACTTGACTGCAACCGTCGCAGACGAGCGCAGCGCCCTGCTTTGCAAAGGGCTCAATTGTCATATCAAGATAAATACGGGCATGAACCGCTACGGCTGCGTGCCCGAGGAGTTGCCCCGCATTCTGAAAGAGCTGGACTGCGACAGAGTGCAGGGCGTATATACGCATATGTACGCGCCCGCTGACGAAGAACGTTCTTCTGAGCAGAGGGAGCTGTTTGAAAAGTGCGTAAGCCTGGTTAAAAAATTTTCTCCCGACGCCGTTGCTCATATGGCGGCTACTGCGGGAGTGTTTAAGGGCGAAAAATACCTCTTCGACGGCGTTCGCTGCGGCATATCCCTGTACGGATATTGCCCTGCGGGCTTTTCGGATACAAATCTTCGCCCCGCGCTCAAAGTTTACGCCCCGCGCGTTCAGACATTTTCTCCGCCCGTCGGCGGAGGAGCGGGCTACGCCGCGGCTAAGAAAAAATATGCCTCGCTGTCTTCTTACAGGGCGGGCTACGGCGACGGCTTCTGGCGCACCGTTCCGCTGGGCGAGGGGAATTTGTGCATGGACGCTTTTGTAAGCTGTTCAAACGAGGATAAAATTCTTGCGTTCGGCGATGCGGACGATTATGCGGCGAGGGCGGGCACTATAAGCTACGAGGCGCTGTGCGCCGTTACGAAAAGGAGCGTCAGGGTGTATGAAAGACGACCTCAGACATAAATATAAAATCAAGCGCAAATATTTTCAGCATTCGCGCCGCACCGTCGCCGACGGTGCGGTTGCGGACAACTTTATAAATTTTTTCGGACAGGCTGAAAGTTTTTTTGTCTATTACAGTTTCGGCTCGGAAACGGACACGCATCTTTTAATAAAAAGGCTGCTCGAAGCGGGGAAAGAGGTATATCTTCCGCGCGTCGAGGGCAGAGATATGGTTGCCGTGCGCTATTTTGAGGGGGATGAGCTTAAAAAAAGTTCCCTCGGCGTGAGCGAACCCGTCGGCGAGGCTTACGGCGGAAAGATAGACGTCGCAGTCGTGCCGCTTCTGGCGGTCAATGCGGACGGTTACCGTCTGGGCTACGGCGGAGGCTTTTACGACAGATTTTTAAAAAATTGTCCGTGTATAAGGGCGGGCATAGGCTACGATTTTCAGCTCACGGACGAGCTTAAAGCGGACGAATGGGACGAGCCGCTCGATATATTCATAAGCGAAAGGGGGATTTACCGTTTTGGAAAAAGTACTTTCAGCCGCTGAAAAGCGACAGAAAATCCTGTGGGAAATACGCGACCTTCTTATAGGCGCGGCGTTTCCCTTCGTCATAATGTGCATATTCAGCAGCACGATAATAATGTTCGGCGACAGCGACGACATCGCAATACAGATACTCGCCATTCTCGGCGGCAACATTATGCTCATTGCGGCGTTTATTATCTTCGGAAGACAGAACGGCGCCGTCTCTTACCGCAAATATTACCTCAACGAAACCAAGCGCAGGCTCAATTCTTCGGACAAGCGCGCAATATATAAAACGGGCGAATACGCCCTTTGGAAGGGCATTGTCATCCCCCTCATAACCTGCATACCCTTTATAATCGTGCAGATAATCAATATAGCCGTGCCCAATACGTTTTGCCTGTTCGTGCTTAAATACGTCTGCGGCTGGGCGTACTATCCGCTCAGCAAAGCGGGAGTGCACGAGGCGGTTAATTTCGTGTTCATAATCATTCCCGTGGCTTCGCACCTCGGCGGATATGTGCTGGGCATGCTCAAAGAGCAGAAACTTCAGGCGCAGCTCGCCGAAGAAAACGAAAAGGCAAAAAAGCGCAAGAAGTCAAAAAAATGAGAGTGATAAGCGGCAGATACAGGGGGCTTAAACTGACGCCCTTCGAGGGCGAAGAAATTCGTCCCACGGCGGACAGGGTCAAAGAGAGCGTGTTCAACATTCTGTACGGCTATGTTGCTGGAGCGCGCGTTTTAGACCTTTTCTGCGGCAGCGGAAGCCTCGGCATAGAGTGCATTTCGCGCGGGGCGAAAGAGGTATATTTCAACGACATTTCGCCCCGTTCGGCGGCGATTGCGCGCGGCAACCTTGCAAAGCTCAAGGGCGCCGAGGGATATAGCGTAACAGTCGGCGATTACTCGTCGTTTTTAAGAAAGAACAAATTAAAGTACGACATTATTTTTATCGACCCGCCGTATGCAAGCGAAAGCGGGCGCGGCGCGCTGGAACTTATAGCCTCTTTGCGCTCGCTCGCGCAAGGCGGCGTCGCCGTTTACGAGCGCGACCGCCCTTTCGAAGGGGACATAGAGGGACTAAAAAAGATTGACGAGCGGAAATACGGCAAGACATACGTAACCTTTTTTTCGCCCGACGAGGAGACAATATGAAAAAATGCGTGTTTGCGGGCACATTCGACCCGCCCACGGTCGGGCACGAGGACGTTGTAAACGTGTGTGCGAAAATGTTCGACAAGGTTTACGTCGCCGTGCTCGACAATCCGCAGAAAAAAACGCTGTTCACAACCGAACAGCGCGCATATCTTCTGAATAAATTATTCAGCGGCAGACCCGAGGTGGAGGTGGTAACCTTTTCGGGCGCGGCTGTCGATCTTCTCGACAGACTGGGCACGCCGTTCTATGTGCGCGGAGTGCGCGACGCGATAGATTTCGAGTATGAAAACCGCAACCACTACGCCAGCAAGAGGCTCAAACCCGACATGATTTCGGTGTATATCCCGTCCGAACAGCGCAATCTGCACGTAAGTTCGACGCTGGTAAAAAATTCTGTCAAATTCGGAAAAAATTACGATGACCTCGTTCCGTCCGCCATACTTGCGGACGTAAAGTCTATGATGGAGGATAAGAATGTTTGAAAAACAGATAAAAATTCCCGAGCCTGAGGAAATCAAGCAGGCAATGCCGCTTCCGGAGCGCCTCGCAAAAATAAAGAAGGAGCGCGACGAGCTCATCTCTCAAGTTATAGAGGGCAAGAGCGACAAGATGATAATAATCGTCGGACCCTGTTCGGCTCACGCAGAAAAGCCCGTTCTGGACTACGTCGAAAGGCTGGGCAACCTCAACGAAAAGGTCAAGGAAAAAATCGTGCTCGTGCCCCGCATTTATACAAACAAACCGCGCACCAAGGGCGTCGGCTACAAGGGCATGTTCTCCCAGCCCGACCCCTCCAAGGGCGAGGATATTTTAAAGGGCATATATTCCATACGCGACCTCAACATCCGCGCAATCGACTGCTCGCACCTCTCTGCGGCGGACGAAATGCTCTATCCCGCAAACTATAACTACGTCGACGACCTGCTTTCATACGTCGCAGTCGGCGCGAGGAGCTCGGAAAATCAGCTTCACAGGCTGGTTTCCAGCGGCATAGATGTGCCCGTCGGCATAAAAAATCCCATGAGCGGCAGCGTAATGGTCATGCTCAATTCCATCTATGCCGCGCAGTCGGGTCAGGTTTTCAAGCTCAACGGCTGGCAGGTAAAGACGGAGGGCAACCCCCTCGCGCACGCCATTCTGCGCGGAGCTGTCGACAGCTACGGCAACGACATTCCCAATTTCCATTACGAAACGGTAATGCAGGTCATCGACGGCTATGCCAAGTCGGGGCTTAAAAATCCCGCAATAATCATCGACGCAAACCATTCCAACAGCGGCAAAAAGTTTAAACAGCAGATAAGAATTTGCGAAGAGGTTATGCAGAACCGACTTTACGACAAAGATTTCAAAGCCAACGTAAAGGGCTTTATGATAGAAAGTTTCATCGAAGAGGGCAACCAGAAGGAAGACACCGTTTACGGCAAGTCGATAACCGACCCCTGCCTCGGCTGGGCGGATACCGAAAGGCTCATACTCGACATAGCCTCGAAGGTGTGATATGAGCGCGGTTACAGGTTATCTCGGACCCGAGGGCAGCTATTCGCAGATTGCCGCGCAGAGGCTTTCAAAGGGCGAAATTGTGCCCTATCCTACCTTTTTTCTGCTCGTAAAAGCGCTCAGAGAGGGGGAGGCGGACAGCATAGTTCTGCCCGTAGAAAATTCTTTAAACGGCGGAGTTATGCAGAACCTCGACCTCTTGCAGGAGACGGAAGGCATTGTCGCCGTCGCCGAAACGCTGGTAAAAATAGAGCACCGTCTGGTTACGATGAAGGGCGCGGACGTGAGCAAAATCACAACAATCTATTCCCACCCGCAGGCGCTCGGACAGTGCGCGAAATATCTTTACAGCCATTTCCCGAACGCCGTTTTAAAGCAGACGTCCTCGACTTCGGGTTGCATAAAAATGTTAAAAAGCCCGACTGACGCGGGCATAGTCGGCTGTCATTGCAAAGCCGACGGGCTGGAAATGTCCAAGGAGTGCATTTCGGACGAGCCGCTCAACTTCACGCAGTTTCTGCTCATAAAAAAGGGCAGGGCGGAAGATTGCAAAAAGAGCACAAAAATTTACTTTTCTATAACCTGCCTGCACCGCCCCGGCGCGCTCGTTTGCGCACTTTCCGTGCTCGCGCGCTATAACATAAACATGACGAAAATCGAAAGCCGCCCCATAAAGGACAAAGTGGGCGAATACCGCTTTTTCATAGAGATTGAAGCCGACTGCGGCGCGGAAAACACAAAAAATGCAATGCGCGAGCTCAAAGAAAATTGCAGCTCGGTAAAAATTTTAGGCTGCTACTGATTTTTTATTATATAAATGCCGCGGGCAGCAGCAACAAAAAGCACAAAAGCGCCTGCGCGGCTTTTACAGCGGCGAATTTCAGCGCGCTCACGCCCAACGGGCGAAGGTAGCACAGCTGCTGGCAGAGTATTGAAACTCCGCCGAAAGTTATTAAAAATCCCGCAAGCGGAATTGCAAATTTTTCGCCGCTTTGTGCGAGGGCGTAACAGCCGCCCGTCGCCTCGATGAGCCCCTTGCAGAAAGCCGAAGAGGTATTTTCGCCGACAATGAGCGAAAGGGGCGCTTGGGCAAACAGCAAAAGGTTATAATTTTCCGCCGCGGCGGAAAAAGTATAAAAAAAGCATATAAATCCGCCCGCCACGATAACCGAGATGACGGCGGAATAAAAACAGTCGTATAAAAGATTGCTCTTTGCCCCGTTGGACGGCATAATCCGCGCGGTCGAGGGTGAGCTTTTAGCGCATAAAATAAGAGAAATTATCGCCACCGAGGCGATGTGAGCGATAAAGATATAAAACCCCGCAAGTTTATCGCCGAACATATTCTGCCCGACGCTTCCTATTATGAACAGCGGACCCGAAGTCGAACAAAGGGGTGCAAGTTTTTTTGCGTCGCTTACCATATTGTTTGTGCGGCAATATTCGCCAAGTATTCTGCTCCCCGCGGGATAGCCCGAAAAAGCGCTCATAACAAACAGAGCGGGTGCGGCGGGCGGCAGGTTGAGTTTTTTCGCAACGCCGACGAGGGGATAGGAAACGGCGTCGGCAACGCCCGATTTTATCATGATAAGCGTTATGACCATAAAAGGAAAGAGCGCGGGCAGCACGCATTCCGCCCACATTTTTATGGCGGCAAGGCATACGGGCACATAAATTTCGGGCGAGATAGCAAGTATAAGCGCAAACAGCGCCAGCATTATGTACAGTGCGGCGTAAGCGGCTTTTTTTGCACTTTTTTGTTTCATAGTACATAATTATTTATACGAGGAAGAGTTTATGAGTAAAAAATTGGGTCTCGCGCTCGGCAGCGGCGGCGCGCGCGGCGCAGCGCATATCGCTTTTTTGCACGTTCTCGAAGAGGAGGGCATAAAGCCCTACTGCATATCGGGCTGTTCCATGGGCGCGGTAGTGGGCGCGGGCTATGCCGCGGGAATAAGCACCGACGAACTGAAAAAGAAGATAGCCGAACTCAAAGCCTTCGACATAATAGACCCCGCAGTCGCGCCGCTCACGAAACTCGGACTTTTAAAGGGCAATAAAATGAGAAAATTGCTCTTATCAAGCCTTGGCGACATGACGTTCGATCAGCTCAAAATTCCCTTTGCGTGCGTCGCGACGGATATACTCGGCGGGCGCTCTGTCGAGCTAAAAGAGGGCTCCGTGGTCGAGGCGGTCAGGGCTTCGTCGGCAATTCCGACGGTCTTCCGACCCGTTCAGAGGGAAAATATGCTCCTGGTTGACGGCGGAGTGCTTTGCCGCGTGCCCGTAAAACTTTGCAAAAGCATGGGCGCCGACGTCGTAGTCGCGTTCGACGTGCTCGCCAACACGGGCGAAAGGATAGAAAAGATTACTAACATCGTTCAGAAAGTTCTGCGCGTTTTCGATATCATGGACTACAACCAGAACGAGAACGCAAAAATTTTAATGAAAGATTATTACGATTTATGGCTCGTCCCCGAGATGGAGGGGCTCAGTCAATACGTCGTAAAGGACGCAGAAAAAGCCTACGAGATGGGTTACGAGTACGCAAAACAGCACGTGGGCGAAATAAAAGAATTGCTTGTATAAATTATGGATTTATTCGATTTTAACGGCAACGCCGAAGCGGCGAAGCCCCTCGCCGAGCGCATGCGCGCCAACAATCTGAACGATTTTATAGGTCAGCGGCACATCGTTGCCGAAGGCAGTCTTTTAAGGCGCGCAATTTCTTTGGACAGGCTGGGAAGCTGCATATTCTACGGACCTCCGGGCACGGGCAAAACGACGCTCGCAAATATAATAGCCCAGACCACGCACGGCGAATTCATAAAATTAAACGCCGTTCAGGCGGGCGTTGCGGACGTCAAAAAGGCGGTGCAGGAGGCGGAAAACAACTTAAAGATGTTCGGCAAGCGCACATATTTAATGCTCGACGAATGCCACCGCTTCAACAAAACGCAGTCCGATTCTCTCCTCCCCGCGATAGAGCAGGGCACGATAATTTTTATCGGCTCCACGACAGAAAATCCTTACGCTTCCATGACGCCCGCAATAGTTTCAAGGTGCCGCGTCTTCGAATTCAGAAGGCTTTCGACCGAGGATATATGCGGGGCAATGAAAAAAGCCTTAAAAGATACCCGCAAGGGACTGGGCATGTACAAAACCGAGGTCGATGAGGATGCGATAGAGCACATAGCCCGCACGGCGGGCGGAGATCTTCGCTCGGCTTATAACGCCCTCGAGCTCGCCGTTTTAACCACTCCGCCTCAGAGCGACGGCACAATTCACGTCCGCCTTTCGGACGCCGAGCAGTCCATTCAGAAAAAAGCGCTCTCGTACAACGAGGACGATTATTACGACTATCTTTCGGCTTTCTGCAAATCTCTGCGCGGCAGCGATTCTGACGCTGCGCTCTACTATGCGATGAGGCTCATAGACGGCGGCTGCGACCCCATGCTGGTTGCAAGAAGGCTTGTAATTCACTCTGCGGAGGACGTGGGAATGAGCGACCCCCGCGCGCTTCAGGTGGCGTCTTCCGCCATGTACGTGCTTGAAAAAACGGGCGTGCCCGAAGGGCTCATTCCCCTTTCGGAGGCTATTATTTACGTGTGCGAAGCGCCCAAGAGCAACTCGGTCGTCTGTGCCCTGCACGCCGTGCAGGAGGACGTTCACAACGTGCGCGACGACGACGGCGTTCCGTCATACCTTCGCGATCATTCCTACGACGGCAAGGAGGGCAAGGCGCAGGCAAAGGCGTATAAGTACCCCCACAATTTCCCCAACGGCTGGGTGGAGCAGCAGTATCTGCCCGACGCGCTCAAAGGCAAAGTTTACTATCAGCCCAAGGGCATAGGTTACGAAAAAACCGTCGAGGAATTGCGTCGCTTCAAAGGCAAAACTAAATGATTAAATTAATTGACAAGCGTTCATAATTATAATATAATTTGTTTGAAATTTTATAAAAGGCAATGACGAAGAAAAGTAACGCGCATTATCGCTCACAGAGAGCGGACAAAGGTGAGAGCTCCGCAGAATGAATACGCGCCAAAAACACTTCCGAGCCGCCGCCCGAAAAATTATTTTGAGTAGGGTGCGCCGTAAACCTGCGTAAAAGGTAAAAGTTTTTAAGCCTTGCGGCAAAAGAACTTTATGAGAGACCGCTTTTAATGCGGTAACTTGGGTGGCACCGCGAACGACGTTCGTCCCAAAGAAAATCAAAGTATTTTCGGGGACGGCGTTTTTTTTATTGTCCCCGAGGGAAAAAAGGAGAAAAAAATGGCGTCAGAATTCCGCACAAAAATCACAAGCGAAATCGGTGAAGACCTCGTCGGCAGTCAGGTTCGCCTTGCCGGCTGGATAGAAAACATCCGCGACCACGGCGGCGTATCGTTCATCGACCTGCGCGACTACTACGGCGTAGTGCAGGTGGTCATGCGCGACACAGCCCTTCTGAACGGACTTGTAAAGGAAGACTGCATTTCAGTCTTCGGCGTAATAGAAAAGAGGGATGAGGAAACTTACAACCCCAAAATTCCCACGGGCACGGTGGAGCTCAACTGCAAAGAAGTAACGGTTTTAGGCAGAGTGCGCGAACAGCTTCCCTTCGAGGTAATGACCTCCAAGGAAACGCGCGAAGATATACGCCTCAAATACCGCTTTCTCGATCTGAGAAACAGAAAGGTAAAGGACAACATAATTTTCCGCACTAAGGTTATATCTTTTTTGAGAAAAAAGATGGAAGAAATGGGCTTTCTGGAAGTTCAGACGCCCATTCTGTGCGCGTCCTCGCCCGAGGGCGCAAGGGACTATATAGTGCCCTCGCGCAGATACAAGGGCAAGTTCTATGCCCTTCCCCAGGCTCCCCAGCAGTACAAGCAGCTTCTTATGGTTTCGGGCATCGATAAATACTTCCAGATAGCTCCCTGCTTCCGCGACGAGGACGCAAGGGCAGATCGTTCGCCCGGCGAATTCTATCAGCTCGACTTCGAAATGGCTTTCGCCTCGCAGGAGGACGTGTTCAAGGTGGGCGAAGAGGTATTGTACGAAACTTTTGCAAAGTTCGCCCCCGAGGGCTACGAAGTTACAAAAGCACCCTTCCCCGTAATTCCCTACAAGCAGGCAATGCTCGAATTCGGTTCGGATAAACCCGACCTGCGCAACCCTTTGAGGATTATCGATTTATCCGATTTCTTCAACAAGTGCACCTTCAAACCCTTCCAGAACAAGTGCGTAAGGGCGGTAAAGGTTCACGCGGAAATGAGCAAGGGCTTCCACGAAAAACTGCTCGCCTATGCGCTCTCTATCGGCATGGGCGGTCTGGGATACCTCGAAGTGGGCGAAGACCTCAAATTCAAGGGTCCCATCGATAAATTCATTCCCGCGGAACTCAAGGGCGAAATGCTCTCGCTGGCGTCCTTAAAGGCGGGCGATACTATATTCTTCATCGCAGACACCGCCGAAAGAGCGCCTCTGCTTGCGGGACAGATACGCAACGAGCTGGGCGAAAGGCTCAATCTCACCGAAAAGAACGCATACCGTTTCTGCTTCGTCAACGATTTCCCCATGTACGAAATCGACGGCGAAACGGGCAACATAGGCTTTACGCACAACCCCTTCTCAATGCCTCAGGGCGGGCTCGAAGCGCTCAACACCAAGGATCCCCTCGACATTCTCGCATATCAGTACGATATCGTCTGCAACGGCGTGGAACTTTCCTCTGGCGCGGTCAGAAACCATGACCTCGACATAATGGTAAAGGCGTTCGAAATTGCGGGCTACGGCGAGGACGAGCTCAAAGTCAAGTTCGGCGCGCTTTATAACGCGTTCAAATTCGGCGCACCTCCTCATGCAGGCATGGCGCCCGGCGTGGACAGAATGATAATGCTGCTCAGAAACGAGGAGAACATAAGGGAGGTCATTGCATTCCCCATGAGCTCTTCCGCGCAGGATCTTCTGTGCGGCGCACCCTCGGAAGTTACCGAAAAGCAGCTCCGCGAGGTTCACATCAAAGTCAGACAGTGAGGTGAAAAATGTCAGTTACAAGACAGCAGATAAAGACGCTCGCGCGCCTTGCGCGCCTCGACTTCGACGATGAAAAGTGCGAAGAATTCGCGCCCCAGTTCGAAGAAATAATCGCCTTTGCCGACACTATAAACAATTCCGTCGAGGGCGATACCGATACCATCCGCGAGGTCATCGACCGCACGGCGGAGTGGAAGGAGCTGCGCGAGGATACGGTTGAAGAGAGCCTGCCCCAGAGCAAAATTCTCTCCAACGTCGAGAGCGAAAACGGGTACTTCCCCGTAAAGAGGGTGGTAAAATGAAAAAAGTTATTTCCGCTCTCTCCGAAGGGCTCAAAAACAAGCAGTTTTCCGCAACCGAACTAACAAAAAAATATATTTCCGAAATCGAAAAGATAAATCCCGTCATCAACGCATACGTTCACACGACGTTTGAAACGGCGCTCGAAAACGCCGCTTATGCCGATAAGCTCATTGCCGAGGGCAAAGCGAGCGCGCTCACGGGCATACCTTTCACGCTCAAAGACAATATCGCAACCGACGGACTTTTAACGACGTGCTGTTCCAGGATACTCGAAGGCTTCCGTCCCTACTACAACGCGACAGTGTGGGAAAGGCTCAGAGAGCGCGGCGCGGTCCTTCTCGGCAAGACCAATATGGACGAATTCGCCATGGGCTCGACGAGCGAAACTTCGGTTTACGGCGCGCCTTTAAACCCCAGAAATCACTCCGTGGTTACGGGCGGTTCGTCAGGCGGCGTAGCTGCTGCGGTGTGCGCAGATATTGCGGCATACGGTCTCGGCTCGGATACGGGCGGTTCTATCCGCCAGCCTGCGGCTTTCTGCGGCATAGTCGGCTTCAAGCCGACATACGGCGCGGTTTCGCGTTACGGACTTATCGCCTACGGCTCGTCGCTCGACCAGATAGGTCCAATGACCCATTCTGTAACAGATGCGGCTGTCGTTTATGACGCAATCAAGGGCGCGGACTGGCACGACCAGACTTCGGTTGATATATCTTCCGCTCCCACAGTGCTCAATCCCGACGTAAAGGGACTTAAAATAGGCGTTGCGGAGGAATTTTTCGACGGCATAGACGAGGGCATAAAGAGCGCCATAGACGCGGCAATATCCGCCTACGAACGCGCGGGTGCGCAGGTCGTCAGGGTAAAACTTCCCGCGCTTAAACAGGCGCTTCCCGTATATTATATAATCGCCTGCGCGGAGGCTTCATCCAACCTCGGCAGGTACGACGGCATACGCTACGGCTTCCGCGCAAAGGAATACGTCAGCGTGGACGACATGATAACAAAAACGCGCACGCAGGGCTTCGGCAAAGAGGTGCAAAAGCGCATAATGCTGGGCACTTACGTTCTTTCCAGCGGCTACTTCGACGCGTACTATAAAAAGGCTTGCATTCTCCGCCGCAAGATAGTTTCGCAGTTCGACGAAATGTTCGAAAAGTGCGACGTTCTTATAGCGCCCACCGCGCCCAACACGGCATTCCCCTTGGGATATGCTGGCGGCAATGCGATAGAAACCTATCTTTCCGACGTCTGCACCGTTCCCGTGAATATTGCGGGGCTTCCCGCAATATCGCTGCCCTGCGGCGTCGATAAAAGGGGACTGCCCATCGGCATGCAGATAATCGGCAACAAGTTCGAAGACAGTAAGGTGCTTTCGGCGGCATACTTTGCCGAGGTCAATCCTCTCTGCTCGCTCGGCGACACCGAAGGAGGCGTAAAGATATGAAATACGATTTAGTGGCGGGACTTGAAACTCACGTAGAGCTTGCAACCGCAACCAAAATCTTCTGCGGCTGCACGACGGCTTTCGGCGGCGAGCCCAACACCCATTGCTGCCCCGTCTGTACGGGTCAGCCGGGAACTCTGCCCATTCTCAATAAAAGGGTAGTGGAGTACGCCATACGCGCCGGACTTGCAACCCATTGCACTATCAACACAACCACTCACCTCGACCGCAAAAACTATTGCTATCCCGACCTGCCCAAGGCATACCAGATTTCGCAGTTCGACAAACCGCTCTGCGAGCACGGCTATGTCGAGCTGGACAGCGGCAAAAAGATAGGCATAACGCGCATTCACATTGAGGAGGACGCGGGAAAATTAGTTCACGAGCGCGGCTTCACGTTCGTCGATTATAACCGCGGCGGCGTGCCCCTTATTGAAATAGTTTCCGAACCCGACATTTCCTCGCCGCGCGAAGCGAGGGAGTATATCGAAAAACTGCAACTCATAATGCGCTACATCGGCGTATCCGACTGCAAAATGCAGGAGGGCAGCATGAGGTGCGACGTAAACATTTCCTTAAAGCCCGCGGGCAGTCCAGTTTTCGGCACGAGGACGGAAATAAAGAATATGAACTCTTTAAGCCACATCGAAAAGGCTATGGAGTACGAATATTCCCGCCAGGCGGAAGTGCTCGACAATGGCGGAGAGGTCGTGCAGGCAACGCTGCGCTTCGACGAAACGACGGGCGAAACTTCGGTAATGCGCACCAAAGAGGACGCGCAGGACTACCGCTATTTCCCCGAACCCGATATTCTGACAGTCGTCATTCCCGAAGAAAAAGTGCAGGAGATAAGGGATAATCTTCCCGAACTTCCCACCGACAAATTTAAAAGATACACGGGCGAACTTAAAATAAACGCCTCGGCGGCGTCGCAGATAGTAAGGTATAAAGCCGCCTGCGACTTTATCGAAAAGGCTCTCTCGCTCGGAGCTTCGGCAAAGCACTGCATAAACTTCACCCTCGGCACAATTTTTTCCACGCTTGCAACCGAAGAAGACAAGGAAAACTTTAAAATCAAGGTTTCGGCGGAAAATTTTGCACAGCTCATAAAGCTCATCGACGAGGGCAAAATAAACGTTACCGCCGCGCAGATAACGCTCGGCAAAATGCTCGAAGAGGGCAAGAGCGTCAAAGATTATATAAAGGAAGAGGATCTCGCGGGCGTCGCCGACGACGAGCTGGAAAAAATCTGCCGTCAGGTCATAGCCGAAAATCCTAAAATCATAGAAGATTTCAAGGGCGGCAAGGACAAGGCAATATGCGGACTTTACGGCTTCATCAAGCGTGCCACGGGCGGCAAAGCCGATATCCGAAAGGCGGACGCGCTTTTAAGAAAAATTATTTCCGAAAGCTGATAGCCTTTTTTAAGCAAAATCAGATATCTTTTTCGGTCTTTGACGAAATTAAAAATGTTGAAAAGCCGCCGCGCATTTTTTAAAATGCGCGGCGGCTTATTTTATGCCCTCAATTTGCAGTTTATATTTTTCCTGCTCAAATATTAAATTTATTGCCCCGACTTTGCCCGCCGCCTGCATAAATTTCAGATGATCGCTTGCCTGTACAAAGTTTTTTTAAGTTTATGCCCGCGCGTCGGGCATAAACTTTTTTATTGCGCAATAGATTAGTAAAGAAAAAGGGCGAGGGCGTCTTTAAAAATACAGCCTGTGTTTTGGCAGTCGTTTTCGTCAAAAATACAAAAAATTCGGCAAAGCTGCGGTAAATATTACAACGCGGCATTTGCTAATATTGGTGAGCACATTGGCATACGTCATAAAAATGCGCGCGGTCATCTTCTGTTTTTGTGCCGCGCTTTTAATTACCGCGCTTTCGCTTTCGGCATACTATTCGGGCGCATATGCAGTCTATTTCGGCGCGTCCTCGCGAAAAATTCCAATTTATTCGGTCGAAAGGCAGGATAAAACCATTTCCATCTCCTTCGACTGCGCGTGGGGCACCGACCACACGGATGCAATTTTGTCCGCCCTCAAAAAAAACGACGTCAAGGCGACGTGGTTCATGGTCGAGTTCTGGACGGAAAAATACCCCGATTATGTCAAAAAGATAGACGAGGCGGGGCACGAAATAGGCACTCATTCGGCGACCCATTCATATATGTCAAAGCTCGGTAGAGCCGAAATTGAGAGCGAACTTAAATCCTCGTCCGAGGCTATAACTTCAATTACGGGCAAAAAGGTAGAGCTGTTCCGCCCGCCCTACGGCGATTATGACGACGAACTCGTCAGCACGGCGGAAGCAAACGGATACTATGTAATTCAGTGGGACGTTGACAGTCTCGACTGGAAGGACCTTTCCGCCAACGACATAGCATTAAGAATAATAAATGCCGTCAAGCCCGGCAGCATAATACTCATGCACAACAACGGACTGCACACGGCGGAAGCGTTGCCCATGATATTTTCCACGCTCAAAAACAGCGGCTACGAATTCGTGCCGATAGGCAACCTTATTTACCGCGAAAATTACACTGTGGACGTCAGCGGACGTCAGCAGCCTTTGTAAAGATAAATTTTTAAAGAGGTACTTTTATGAATATCAATTGCGAAAAGAACAACAAAGTCTATATCTGCGGAAAGATAGTTTCGCCCGCGGTATTTTCACACGAGGTGTTCGGCGAAGGTTTTTATGAATTTTTCGTCGAAGTAAAACGCCTGTCGGGTCAGGCGGATATCCTTCCCGTAACCATTTCCGAAAGGCTCATGGGCGACGGCATGAAGGAGGGCGACACGCTGTGCGCTCTGGGGCAGTTCCGCTCGTACAACAAGCTCGAAAACGGCAAATCGCGCCTCATGCTCACAGTTTTCGTGCGCGAAGTGCTCGCCTCGCAGCCTTCAAAAAATCCCAACTCGATAGTGCTTTCTGGCTACATATGCAAGCCGCCCGTCTATCGCACGACGCCCTTCAACAGAGAGATTGCCGACCTTTTGATAGCCGTCAACCGCTCGTATAACAAGAGCGATTACATCCCCGCTATTGCATGGGGCAGAAACGCGCGCTTTGTCAGCAATCTGGAGGTGGGCGACAAAGTGGCTCTCTCGGGAAGAATACAGTCGCGCGAGTACCAGAAAAAGCAGCCCGACGACAGTTTTGTAACAATGACGGCGTACGAAGTTTCGGTATCCAAGCTGGCGGCGTTCGACGAATATTCCGATTTCGATATCGACAGCGAGTTCGATTTATACTCCGCCGCAGCTCACAGAGAGGAGCACGGCGACAAGTTATAAGCCCTGAGGCGGCAAAAAATAACCATGCGGTAAAAATATAATAAAAAATAATAAAAAAATAA